>Ga0302120_10000317_pt1 | contig 20879 bp, 21 predicted proteins | sample AG5_Bottom_MG_FD_203118 | JGI IMG/M metagenome (GOLD analysis project Ga0302120, IMG submission 203118) | Marine microbial communities from Western Arctic Ocean, Canada - AG5_Bottom | ecosystem: Environmental > Aquatic > Marine > Oceanic | place: Canada: Western Arctic Ocean | collected 2017-10-01 | reverse complement strand
AAGGTTGCTCCAACGGTGAGTCCCAAGGTTGCTCCAACGGCGAGTCCCAAGGTTGCCCAGCCATGGGAAAACAATCTGGCGTATGGGTAGAAAAACTCTCCGGAATGAACGAGCACCCTGGAATGGAAATCCACGTTGAGCGCATTCACCAACATGACCTTCCTGGCGAGGGAATGATTCGGAGCACACGGGGAATGGATGGCCACCCTGGAATGGAAATGATGCACTGGGACAATCACGAAGAGGACAACCTCTACGAGGAAGCCATGGAGCGTCTTGACCACATTGAAGATCGGATGGATCACATTGAATCCATTCTTGACCACATGCTGGAAAATTTGTTGGAGAATGAGTCCATGCTGGAAGATCGCATAAATCACATTGAATCCAGTCTTGACCACATGCCGGAAAATTTGTTGGAGAAATAAGGGGCGGATTGCCCTCTTTTTCCTCTGTTAGTCGGAGGGGCTCTCGCCCCTCCGACTTTTTGCATTTCTCATCAAAAGTCTTTCCCAGTCTTCGGACATCACCCACTCACTTTCATTCATGAAAACCCTGCTTTTCGCCGTTTTCGCACTCTTTGCAGCCACAAGCTGTGTCTCTCCTTACTACTACCACGGCAACCATCACGGCAATGGTGGTGCCCCAGAAGGCTACTACGACCATGAGCACGGTCACTACGCTGCCAATCATGGCCATGGCCATGATTGCGGACACGGTTACGGCGCCTGGGACAGCGCTGGTCCAGTAAATTAGACCACCCCAACAAACGAGACTCCTTCTTAATAAGGGGTCTCGTTTCTTTTGAGCCGAATAAAAGCCCACATGATGCGTATAATCTGCCGTTTCACCATAATGGAATATTCATAAACAATACAGTCGCGTGTGAACTAGCCGCCGACACTCAGTCTCAGACCTCTTGTGGCATCGAAGAATGTGCCAAGAACCCCTAAAAAGCAACGGCAAAGCCGAGTGCACAAAGGGCAAAGAATCTTGCGCCTTGATGGCGGCATTCGATGCCAGTGCTACCACGAAAAGGAAGAAAACTAATTCCTAAACACGAATGCCCCCCTCTGGGGCTTTCACATCGGCTCGTTCCGCAAGGAGCGGGCCGATGTTTTCTTTGAGATAATCGCGCACCTGTTCAGGAGCCCGTCCTACAAATTTAGATGGGTCTAATAACGTCTCTAGGGAATCCACGATGGCAGAAAAAGCCTCATCTTGCTGAATCCTTTCCAGCAAATCATTGACACCATCTTCCGTTTTCATACGACTCGCTGCAGCATGGCTGTGCACGCGAATCCTCTCGTGCAAATCTTGTCGATCTCCCCCAGCCTGTACAGCAGCCATCAAAATGGTTTCCGTGGCCATAAAGGGCAACTCTTTCGATAGGTTCGCCTCAAGCACTTTGGGGTAAGGGATAAGGCCGGACGAGACATCTTGGACTAAAAGCAAAATGGCGTCGGCGGCTAAGAAGGACTCTGGAATGACAATGCGCCGATTTGCTGAATCATCTAAGGTGCGCTCTAACCACTGATTTGCGGCAGTATCGAGGGCATTCGGTGCCAGATGAAGAAGATAACGGGACAAGGCGCCGATGCGTTCTGAGCGCATGGGGTTCCTCTTATATGGCATGGCGGAAGAGCCTATTTGTTTTTCACCGAAAGGCTCTTCCAGTTCACGACGGTTTGCCAACAAACGAATATCTCCCGCAAATTTCGCGGCCGACGCTGCAATGCCACTGATGGCTTGTAAAACCACACCATCCCACTTCCTTGGATAGGTTTGCCCACAGACCGGAATACTTTTTGAAAACCCCATGCGCTTTGTGATGCGTTCATCCAATGCACGGACCTTGTCGTGATCCCCATCAAAAAGTTGAAGGAAACTTGCTTGAGTTCCAGTCGTTCCCTTCACACCGCGAAAAGGAAGTCGCTCCAGCACATTTTCCACTTGCTCCAGATCTAAAACAAAGTCCTGAAGCCACAAGGAACCTCGTTTCCCTAAAGTGGTCGGTTGAGCCGGTTGAAAATGAGTGAACCCTAATGCCGGTTGGTCCGCCTGCGCCTCACAAAAAGAGGACAAGGAGCGCACCACTTCCACAAGCCTCGCTCGCAAAACCCGAAGACCTTTTTGCATCAGGACAAGATCTGAGCCATCGGCGACAAAACAAGACGTCGCTCCCCAATGGAGAATACCCTTCGCCGACGGCGCTTTTTCGCCAAAAGCATGTACATGAGCCATCACATCATGGCGAAGTTCTTTCTCCAATTCAGCAACGCGATCAAAGTCAATGTCTTCTCGTGCGGCATGAAGTTCTTTGATTTGTTCTGCGGAAATATCCAAGCCAAGCTCTTGTTCACATTCGGCCAGGGCAATCCATAAATCTCGCCAAACCAAAGACCGATGCCGATAGGAAAAGTTCTCCTGCATCGCCGCACTAGCGTACCGAGTTGCCAAAGGAGAGGAGTAAGTACTGTGCGAGTCTGTCATGAAACTGAAGATGAGAGAGGAAAACCGAAGGACACCAAGGCGGTCCAACAAAGAATGAGCAGAGAGAACCCGCCGAAGCGAATCCAAAACCCGGGGAGCCTTTTCTGGCTGAGACGAGACGCAAGCCACAGTGCTGCCGCTGCCCCGAGGAGGTCGGCAACCCAGTCCAAAAGGGTTCCATCTCTCCCGGGCACGCCGCTTTGGTGCCATTCATCCAACGCACCCGCAAGCCCGGCAAGACCAAGCACCGCAAAACTGGCAGTGAAGCGGAGAGGGGCACCTGGATCCAAGCGTAAAAGCATTGCTAAGGCAAGGCCACCGTAAAGGAAAGGGTGGGCGAGGTTGAAAAAGTACACTTCAGCTGCGGATCTCGTTCCAGGGCTCCCTGGCCAAAACGATTCCATTACAACGGCCCCCACCGCAATCATCAGAAAAAGTCGGCGAAAGGAAAGCGGGAGTGCGTAAAACCGAAGAAAAAACGGAGGAGCCATACTCATAAAATCGGTTCCATGAAAAAAGATAAATCTAAAGCGGGCGCGCTATGTGTCAATGCACCCATTGAAATGCGTGTGATTCCGGAAACCTGGAGGATAGATAGTTTTTCTGGTGTCAGACTTCCACTTACCTCAAGCACTGCATGGGGGAATTCCTTACGTAACTGAGGGGCCACCTCACGGAGGAGGTCGGCGGGAAAATCATCCAGCAACACATAATGCGCGCCCGCCAACAGTGCCTGCCGTGCTTGCTCTGGCGTTTCTGCTTCCACACCGACCAAACGACTTTGGGCTTCTTGCAGGGCTCGTTTTACGGTTGCTTGATAAGACAAACCAGAAAGTGCGAAATGGTTTTCTTTAAGGAGGAGTTGGTCCGCCAAATCCCTTCGGTGGTTCACGCCACCACCAGCAACCACAGCTTCTTTTTGAGCTTTTCGCAAACCAGGGATGGTCTTTCTTGTGTCAAGAACTGCTAAAGATCCGGCCGAAGCGACCGCCTGCGCAGTGAGGGTGGCGACACCGCTAAGTTGTTGTAAAAAATTTAGGGCGGTGCGTTCCCCAGCTAATAATGCTCTGGCCGAACCCACCACGCGAAAAACCAAATCCCCGGGACTGAGGCGCTCTCCTTGCTGTTTCTTCCAATCTAACGTGAGCCCACCGACCTGTTGAAAAACAGCGTCGGCAAAGGAAGTGCCCGCCAAAACCCCTTCTGCTTTTGCGATGACTCCCCCTTGGGCTTGGGCATTTTCCGGCACCACGGCAAGGGAAGTAGCGTCGGCGGCCGCGTGATCCTCTTTGAGCGCCATGGCGACCAAGGAAGAGTGGGAAGAAAGGGCGTCGGCCAACGAACCGGGCATACCCAGATTCTACCGTGGCGGACCCACCACCCACGCCGGCATGTTTTGTGCCGTGACCGAGCCGATTCCCGAAAAGAGAGGGAGTTGTTGCGGACCCAACGGAACGCCTAAATAGGAACGTTCCAAAACCATTTGCTTTGCTAAAGCATCCCCGACCCCAGGAATCCAACTTAAAGAAGTCCACCCCGCAGTTTCTGGACACACGGTTAAACGTTCTATGGGAGCATGTTCAAAAGTTCCCTGAAAATCTTGCGAGCCATGCAATACCCCAATTTGACGCAAGGCCACCGCCAAGAGCAAGAATACCTGAAGCGTTAACGTAAAGCGTAAAGATGAAATGGAAGACGGTTCATCCACAAAAGGGAGACGCTTTCCCCCCTCCGACGGTTACTGAGAACTTTGCCATTGCTCTCGCATGAGGCGATCAATGGCGATATCGGCGCTTTCATCATCGACAATCTCTAAAACTTCCGGCACACCCCCTTTTTGACTGGCGAAAACCAAATCATTGCCATCTTTATACAACGAAGCGCACGGCCCTTGAGACCCAATAAAAAGCAGAGGCCATGGAGCGCCGACCTTCGTTAAGGGTGGACGAACTTGGTCGGCAGCGCGGAGAATTCTTTGCCCTGGCCGACGAAGTTCTTCCGGCAAATCCCCTAAACTCTTTGCGGAGTCCTTTACCGACAAGGGCATTTCCAATAGAAGCGATGGCGCGGAGCCTTCTTCCGCGGGCCACTCCCAAGAGAATGCACGCAAGGGGAAGGCGTCGGCGAGAAGAGTGAGACGGTCTCTGTCCTGCCGGCGAAAGTGAGGCGCAACCAAAAAAACTCGAGGTTCTTTGGCGCGGGTGTACCAACGAGTCAGGCGGTCTGCTTCTGCGCGCAGGCGGGAAACGACCTCAACCATCCACTCCATGGCTGATGTATCCACCACCTCTGGAGCGTGCACCACGCAAGGCCGACCAAGCGGGTCCACCCCATGAAGGGGGACAGAAAGCTTTGCTCCCAAATCCAGCGCTCCTTCATAGAAGACCAACCCCGGCTCAAGTGCTGCGGGGTGTTCCGCGAGCCATGCAAGAAGGTCGGCGGAGGAGGGAGAGGTGGATGCCATAGGAATGGGGCTTATTGAATGCGGGCCCCTGGAGGAATCTTACCCCGGAAACTAGGGGTATCGCCGTCAAGATACGCACAAAGTGCCACGGCAATGGCATCACTCTCGTCCTCCGTGGCAAAAACGGGGCAACTTAACTGGGCGGTCAGAAGGCGGGCAACCTGTTCCTTGCGGGCGGCCCCAGAGCCGGCTACGCGTTTTTTGACCATGGCTGGGGCAAGTTCCACCAAGGGAATGCCTCGTTCCCCCGCGGAGCATAGAACCACCCCGCGAGCTTCTCCGATTCTCAAGGCAGATCTTGCATTGTTGCCGAAAAATGCAGATTCCACCGCCACGCGCGTCGGGTTCCAAGCGTCTAACACAAGGACAAGTTCTTTGCGCAAACGCGCCAAACGCTCCGGCACAGATCGGCGGGAATCACCTAGTTTCCATACCCCTGAAGCCACATAAATCGGGCCATGGGCACCGGACTCCACCACACCCCAACCCGCAACTTGAGTTCCTGGGTCAATGCCGAGCACGCGTTCTTTCGCCATAACACCATGCTAACGCGAACCTCGGTAAACTTCTTGGATGCCCTCGGACGTTGCTGCCATTGTTCTTGCTGCCGGAAGTGGGCGGCGCATGGGCGGAACGAACAAAGCGCTCCTTCCCCTCGCCGGCCAACCCCTCCTTGCCCACTGCCTGGCGGCATTCCAACAGGCGCCTTCCGTCGGGCAAATTGTTGTCGTGATGAATGACATGGATTTGGATGCGCTTCAAAAAGAGTGGAGCTGCACCCCGCAAGATTTGGGTGCCGACGTCGTGGTCGCGGGCGGTGCAGAACGCTGGCAATCCTCTCAAGCGGGTTGCTTGGCAGCCGACGCGTCTTTGGATTTCCTTCTCGTTCATGATGCGGCGCGGGCTCTGGTGGATTCAAAGACGATCGAAGCCGTGGCCCAAGCTTGCCGTGAATCCGGTGCGGCATTGGCAGCCGAACCACTCGCAGACACCTTGAAAAAAGAGGCGGCGGGCGGGCGCGTGGCAGAAACTATTTCCCGAGATCACCTCTGGCGAGCTCAAACCCCCCAAGGGGCGCGGCGTGAGGACCTGCTGAAAGCTTTGGAACAAGCACAAGGAAACCCTACCGATGAATCCAGTCTTCTGGAAGCCATCGGCGTGCATCCACTCTTGGTGCCCTCCCCTTCCCACAACTTCAAAATCACGCGGCCGGCGGACCTTGCCTTAGCCGATGCCCTTCTTGCCGCACAAAAAACGATTTTATGAATTCGACTCCCTCTTCCCTTCCTCACATTGGCCTTGGCTGGGACACGCATCGTCTCGAAGCGGGTCAAGATTGTATTTTGGGCGGAGTCTTGTTGGATTCTCCCGTCGGTCCCGTCGGACATTCCGACGGCGACGCCCTCCTTCACGCACTCACCGATGCCCTCTTGGGCGCGGCGGGACTAGATGACATCGGCACCCTTTTCCCCGATACCTATAAGGAAAACAAAAACCGAGATTCCGCCGACTTTGTGAAAGCCGCAATGCATGCTGTACAACAAAACGGCTTGCAGGTTGCTTCGGTAGATTGCGTTTTAATTTGTGATGAACCGCGACTCGGTCCCTATCGGCCTGCAATTCGTGCGCGGATGGCCGAACTTCTGCATCTCTGTGAAACGCGCGTGAATTTAAAAGGGAAGACCACGGAGGGCGGAGACGCCAAACGGATTACGGTTCAGGTGGTGGTGCTTCTAGTGAACGCCTGATTGCAAAGCCCAAAGGTTGGCGTAATGCCCGCCTTTGTTTAACAATTCTAGGTGCGTTCCATCTTCCACAATCTTGCCTTGATCCAGCACGATGATTCGGTCACAAGATTGAATGGTGCTCAAGCGGTGAGCAATAACCAACACCGTGCTGTGTTTCATCAAACGATCCAAAGCCCCTTGCACTTGACGTTCTGCTTTGGAATCCAACGCGCTTGTGGCTTCATCCAGCAAGAGGAGGTCAGCGCCCTTCAAGATAGCCCGGGCAATGGTGACGCGCTGTGCTTGCCCACCGCTTAAACGCGTGCCGGCCTCACCCATGGGCGTTTCCAAGCCTTCGGGAAGGGAAGAAACAAACTTTCCTAAATCTGCGGCTTCTAAGGCCTGAAGGATTTCAGCGTCCGTTGCCGAAGGGCGTGCGTCACGAATGTTTTCCCCCAGCGTTGCCTGGAAAAGAAAAGGGGTTTGCGAAACGATGGCCAAGTGGTCCAACCAATCCTCACTCTTGAGTTGTTTCAAATCCTGCCCGTCCACTTCCAGTGCACCCGAAGTGGGGTCATAAAAACGGGCTAGCAAATCTAAAAGGGTGCTTTTCCCGGAACCCGACGCACCGACCAACGCCACACGTTGCCCCTTTTGGATTGAAAACGTAACTCCATCCACGGCTGGGCCTTCTCCAACCCCGTAATCGAAATGAACCTTTTGAAATGTGATCTGGCTTTGAAGACCTTCGTAATTCTTTGCATCAGCGGCCTCTTGGATTTCTGACTGTAAATCAAAAACGTCCATGACCCGCTGAGCCGCGCCCAAAGAAGCCATCGCGTTTGAAATGCCTCGTGCCAATCGCTTACTGCTTGCTAGCATTGTGCCAATGGCCAAAAAGAAAACCATCATGGAGTCCGGGCCAGAGAAAACCTGCACTCCACTTAACTGAAGTGCCACCAAGGCACCCAAAATACCGCCAACGCCGACCGAGGCAAGAAAGGCTGAGGAAGAATTATAAAACGCTTGAACGCGGACCAAGCGACCTGTTTCATACACGAATTCCTGATTTGCCTTGCGAAATTCATCGGACTTCCTCGACTCCATTCGAAATGCTTTAACCACTCGAATTCCAGAAAGCATTTGAAGCAAAGACTGTGTGGTGTCCCCCAATGTTTCCTGAGAACGCTTGCTCCTACGCTTCACGCGGGGACCTAACTTCACCACCGGCCATGCCAAGAGTGGAATGAACAGAAACATGCCTAACGTGGCTTCTGGTGCAGCAACCCAAGCCAAAATGAAGGAAGCCAGGATATGAAAAGGGTCTTGAACCAATTCTTCCACGACCAAACTCAAAAGTCGCAAACTTGCAGCAACGTCGGCGGTCATCCGGCTCACCAAGTCGCCCATCCGTCGGCCCGAGTGATAACGAATATCAAGTTTCAAAAGATGATCCGCAAGGTCCTGGCGTAAATCCGCCACCATGCGGACGCCCAACATTCTGGAAATACGCAAGAAAGCGTACTGAATTCCGAAGAACACCATGGCCGAGCCAATCATGACCGAAACTAAAAATAAAACGGCGGATCCTTTCGGCCCCATCCCAAACAACTGGAGTTGCTCTAAGAAGGGGTTGACGTGTTCGGTGCTCAGCCGGTCCAAAAAAGCCAGGCTTTCCTTGCCTGAGCTGTCCGGGAATAACAAGCCAGTTAATGGCTTCACCAACACCAAAGTAAGTCGGTTTCCAACAGCAGCAACCGCCCCCAAACCAATCGTCAGAAAAACGGTGGTCCGGTATCGCCCAAGATAAGGGCCAATGCGGCCCCAGACCTCGCGGATGCTGGAAAACTTACTCAAACGGTTCTACTGGCCACCGCCCATCAACTTGGCAACAAAAGCCAAGAATTGACGGGAAAGGTAATCATCCGAAACCAGATAAATCTGGCGCTCATCGTTTTCTACGTCTAACGCCTTTGCTGGCGCGGTGCGCTCCTTGACCTGGTAGATGTACCAACCAAAGGGACCCTGAATCGGACCTTGGGGCTGGCCTAATTCTGCATTGAAGAAAATGTCTTCGCCGATGGAATAACCCTGAAGGAAATCCATGTAGTCATTCTCACCTAGAAATTGGCGCAACGGATTCCGGCTCTGCGCTCCGAAACGGCCTTTCTTGGGCTGGGGTGCACCAGGCATCGTGCCAGGGACCGCGTCCGGGTAATCACTGTACTCATCCATAATTTCCTTCCAAGTCACCCCGTCGGCCAACTTTGCTGCCGCTTCCGACGCGCGGGATTCTTGAATGGCAAAGGAATCTGCGTCCATGGGGAATACGTTTGTGTTTGGAGCCAACGCTGAGAACAAAATGACTTCGGCGTTCACTTTTCCATCACCCAAAAACTGTGTGCGCTTTTCAGCATGCGCTTTCATCGTTTCCAAAGGCAACGGAGAAGGCAATGTTGCGCCGAAGGAACGGCGTAACTGAAAATGCTCCTTGAATATTTGCATACTTGGGAAACCCATGACCTGCAAAGCAACTTGCTCATAAGAAATCGGTGACATGGCGTATTCTTTTTTGTCCTCGTCGATCAAAGCCTGCGCCTCTGCTGGAGCCATCAAAACCCCTTGTGCAACCAATGCCGCGCCAACCTGCGTGCGCAGCTCTAACCAACGCGCCGCCCGCTCTCGAACCACCGGCGTCAACAAAGGCTCCACGACATCCATGAGCTCATCCGTAGAAACCGTATTACCATTCACAGAAAGCGCCGTTCCTTCAGGCAAGCCATCAAATGGTTCCTTAATGGTGGCCGTGGAGTACAACCAACGCATGACTTGAGGCAACAAGAACATTTGCTTCGTCATGGTATCCAGAGAGTAATCCTCTCCAGCTTCTCGACGCTTGATCAATTGATCTGGCATCCCTGCAATCCAGGAATCATAAAGATTACCCTGTTCGGTTCCGCCAAAAATTTCTTTCAGTAAATCCAGTGGCCATTCTTCTGGCTCTGGCGGAAAGAACAGACGCACCAAAACCATATGCCGCCGTTTTTCTGCTTGGAAAGATTCTTTGGTGTAACCCATACTTTCGACTTGTTGCCAGAAATCCATGCCGGGGTTCTTCGCCAAAGATTCCGACCGAAGCTTTTCAATTTCCGCATCGACTTCGGCGTCCAAGACGTCAATGGGGCCGACAGGAATCCCTGCCATTTCCCTGCGTTCAATCTCGCCCAATGTGAGCAAATTGTTCGTGGCTTGGAAAACGTGGGAAGCGCCTGCAGAGTAAATCAGCGTGCGCTTTCGAGCTTCTTCCTTAGAAATTCCGCCCAAAACGCCCGTGGAATTAACTACGTCGGAGGCAGGATTTGCCAAGGCCACCGGAGCGGTGGGCGCTGAGACATCCGGAGCGGGTGCCTCAGAGGCTGGGGTTTCAACCGAAACAGGAGCATCGGAATCAGAGCAAGCACCCAAGGCCAAAGCCAGGATGCCGGAGAGTAAAACAGTGTGGAAAGGTTTCATGAGGTTTTTCGCAACCAAAATGGAGCATCATTCTACGATGAGGGGCGGAAACTTTCCTGCTTCTCCTTGTGCTTCGCATTCTCACTGCCTTTCTTCTCGTCATTCCCTTCCTGACAGCCTGCAATCGTCCTCAGGGGTTGCGTGTCGGCCAGGCCTTTATTCCCGCGAAAACCCTTGCGCTGGCCGTCCAGGAGCTCCGTACCACGTTCCCCGCTCAAGGAGAGGCTACTTGCCGATGGATTCTGCTTCAAGAAGGCATGGGTCCTGCGGCCATCTTGCATGAACAGCACCCCTTACAAAGTGCCGAGGCCAAGAAAAAAGCGGGCGCCCTGAAAGGACAACTCCAACAAGGTACATCCATGGAGGACCTTTGCATCCTCCATGGTCAAAATCCGGAGCCCCTGCAAAAACAGCCTACCCCGTTTGGCCTTGGTGCACGCGTCAGTGCTGCTGTAGCTGATATGGAGCCTGGAGAATGGCGCGGGCCTTTCCTCACTCTGGCAGGCTGGGAATTTGTAGAGCTCATCGGCAGAAATCCGGGGCTCCGAAGCCGCTCGGGAGTGATCGTCCGCACGCTTGTGGTTGCGGTCGGCAGTTATGAGGATCAAAAGGATGCGCGGGCGCTTTGGAAGACTCTTCCCCTTTCCGGAAATGCGGATATTCTTCGTACATTCCCTCCTGATTTCAGCCACGGGCGGCTTCCCGAATAACTCTCTTCATGCGCATTCTCCTCTCCTTCCTGTGCATCCTCCTTGCCGTTGGTGGCTTGACCTCTCCAGCCTCGGCACAACGAAAGAAAAAACAGAAGCCCTGCACCGTCTGTCAGAACAATCCAAAACTGTATGAAGAACTCGGCATCCATCACGGTCCTTTTGCCTTTGGGCAAAGTAATTCTACCCAACTAGAAAAAGAATTAGTCTGGAAAGCGTATTGGCTCGAAACGCCTCATTTCCGAATTGCACTCGATTTGGATAAATGGAAAATACCTATTTCAGAACGAAAAGCTTATCGAAAGGAACTCGCAGAACTGAAAAAAAAATACCCGAAGGTCAAAGACAAAACGGCATCCTTAGACCCTTGGTACCGCATTCACCTTTATGGTGAGCGAGCGGAAGCCCTTTATGAGACTTTCTTGAGGCAAACCGGACGAACCCAAGAAGAATTTGACACACTTCCACCAGAAGATGTTTTCCAGAAAGCCTTTCAGGAAGATTTTGAAAGCGTACTTCAAGACTATGACCTCAAGCATGAAAGGGCGGCCATCTTCCCTGCATGGTTAGGACTTGGGCGCTACATAGGCCAACCCATGAAGTTTGAGTTGATGCTTTCACAAACCGAGGGCCTCTTCTTGGAGTACAAAAAAAGGTACACCGGAATCACGCAACCGCGCCCACAGAAGTGGAACAACAAAATCGAAACCATCACCAAAGAAGGGCTGGCGCAACTAAGAACACGCAGTCTCTGGTTTGGGATTTCCGCCGACGCCGAGGAAATTAAGCATGACCAGCACATGCACAATGCCATCCTTCATAATTTGGCCATTAATTTAATGGATGGTTACATGTTGTACCTCTATGACATGCCGATTTGGCTTTCCGAAGGCTACGCCCATTACACACGTCGGAAGAATACCCCAGAGTGGAGTTTCTATGATGCTGGCGAAGGGTCTTCCGGACCAGAAAAAGATGCGAGGGACTGGGAACCCCTTGTACGGAAATATGTCAAAAAGAAAACCGCGCCACCTCTGACCAATTTGATACGCCTGAATGATTATGTAGATTTAGACTTTGAGGCACACCTCTGCTCCTGGTCTTTGGTTGACTTTCTCTTCGCCCAGGATGATGGAAAGTTTGGCCTGTTTCTCACTCAACTCTCGATTCAGCCCAATGGCGCAGGATCTGCCGACGCCCAACGTGATGCCTTTAAAGAAATCTTTGGCTGGACGATTCGCCAAGTGGAAGAAAACTGGAAAGCATGGGTATTAAAAACATACCCAACGTAATGATGCATCGAAAGAACGCGCTTTCCGAAGGCTTCATTATTTATGACACGGAAACCACTGGCATGCCCCCAGGTGCACGACTCGTGGAGATCGGTGCACTAAAAATCAAAGACGGAGAAGTTGTCGATCAATTTGAATCTCTTGTTTGGCCAGAGTGCCCTATTCCGGAAAACGTCATTCGCATTCACGGAATTGACAATCACGCCGTCCGGAATGCGCCGACTGCAGATCAAGTCCTTCATGACTTTTTCTCTTGGGCCAACGAACTGCCCCTCATGGGCCACAATATTTCCTTTGATGCTTCCATGGTGGCCTGCGAAGCACAGCGATATCAAATGCCCCTTCCGTCTTCTCTACTGTTTTGCACTTTAAAAGCGGCGCGGAAATTACTCCGACGAGAATCTCACGCACTTCAGAGCTTAGTGGATGAGTTAAATCTGCCACCCTCCACGCATCACCGTGCCATAGAAGATGCCCGGCATACATGGCATGTCTTTCAGCACATGATGGAACAGTTCGGCCCAGAAGAGGTTTTTACTGCAATGGCTCAAGCAAAAAGCCTATCGGACCACAGCGCCCAGCCAACAAGAATTCCTCCCTCAAAGCGAGCACTTCAAGAAGCCGCGATGCGCGGCCACTCTGTAGAAATGCAATACAAACTGTCCAATGGCACCCTTGCTCCTCTTTCCGTTACCCCTCGTTTTTTTTGGTCAGGGAAAGGCTCCATTATGATGGAAGCCTTCTGCCACCGTGCATTGCACTATAAAACCTACCGGTTAGACCGAGTTCAATCGGCACAGTTCACGGAGATTTCCAAAAAGTGCGTTCCAAAGCGCACGGAATAATACCCATACCTCTCTCTGCTATGATGAGGGGCGTTGCTTAGTTATTCCGCCCTTTTCTTGCAACTTATCCCCTTGGGCTTATCTTAGAAAAACCTCCAGTCATGACTGAAACAGACACCGTAGAGCCAACGACCTCTACTCCAGCAAGCACCAACCCTTCCTTTGATTGGCCTGTCATTGATCCTTCTGAGGATCCGGCCGGCGTAGAGCGGGACGATTTGGAAGAAAAGTACCTTGACCTCAAGGATGAAGTGTGGCGCCTACGCCGCACGCTCAACTTGGACCCTTCCACGGGTGCCATGCCAACCAACGGTGGCTATGCTGCACAAGGTGGTTTCCTTCGTCGTCAAAGCGTTGCCGTCTTTGTGGATGTACAAAACATGTACCACTCCGCCAAAAAGACTTTCGGCACCAACTTGTCCTACGCAAAAATGCTTCGCGCATGTGTCCGCAACCGTCGTTTGGTTCGCGCACAGGCCTACGTCATTGAGCGGGAAGGGATGGAACAAAACGCTTTCACGGACCACCTTCACTACTGTGGTTTTGAAGTCAGCCGGCGCCCCGTCATTGAGCGTGCCGACGGCACCCGCAAAGCAGAGTGGGAATTGGCCATGTCCATGGACATGATGGCGATGGCAGACAAAGTGGAATCCATCATCATTGTTTCTGGAAACGGCATGTTCGCCGACGTCATCCCTGCCCTCAAGGCTAAAGGCGTCAAGGTAGAAGCTTGTGCGTTCCGCGAAAGTATGTCGGACACCTTGCGCAATGCTGTGGATTGGTACCATCTCCTTGGCGAAGAACATCTTCACGAAGACGTAGAAAAAGACTAGTTTCCTTTCTTGTTGGGTGGCCCCCAGCCGCCCCCTCCAGGCGACCGAATGATGATTCGGTCGCCTTTTTTTAAATCTACACTTTCTCCACAGGACAATCTCTGAGACGGTTGATTCTTTCGCAACAAAGAATCTCTCCCAGCCTGGCCGGCATCACCTCCCTCAGCACCGGGTGCACCTTCCTGTCGACGCGTTCCCGCAACCGTGACACGTGCGTCGGCCAAGAACTCCACTTCTTTGACAAGGCCGTCACCGCCACGATGCCTGCCCTTTCCACCACTTCCTTTTCGGATTCGCAATTGATGCACACGCACGGGGAATTCGGCTTCCATCACTTCTATCGGCGTGTTACGCGTGTTCGTCATATGGCTTTGCACCACTGAAGCTCCATGGGCGTCGGCACTGGCACCGGCTCCTCCACAGAGTGTTTCGTAGTAGACCGACATACCCTCTTTTCTTCGCAATCCAAAGAGAAAATTATTCATGGTGCCTTGACTACACGCTGGAATGGCGTCGGCAAAAAGAGGGCGCAGTGCTTCCATGCAAACATCCACAATACGTTGCGAAGTTTCCACGTTTCCAAGCGCCACCCCAGCAGGAGGTTCTGACGCAACCAAGGAACGCTTTGGTAATTTCCACTGCACACAACGCAAAGTTCCACTAGTTTCTGGAAGATGCTCTCCGGCAAGAGATTGCAAAAGATAAAACACTGCGCTGGCAACCACCGCTTGATGCGTGTTCCAAGACCCTGAAACTTGTGGGGAGGTTCCCGAAAAGTCAAACCGCAACTTCCCTGATTTCAAAGTGGTCTTGCATGTGATTTGAGGCGTCTTCGGTCCGTCCAAATGCAAACAGGCCACGGCACTTCCCGCCGGCCACGACCGCAATAAAGCGCGCGTTAATTTCTCTCCATGATCCACCAAGCCTTCCATAGCTTCCACGGTAGATTTCTTCCCAAAACGTTTCACCAGTTCTAAAAACCGGCTTTGCCCACGACGAAGCGCGGCAATTTGCGCATGAAGATCTCCCTTCGTCGCCTCGGGATCACGGACGACGTCAGCGAACTTCTTCCACACTTCTGCCGACGCCTTCCCTTGACGGATGAGATGTTGTGGCTTGAGACAAAGACCCTCTTCGGTGAGATCCTTCGCCCCCACCATGGAACCCGGCTCCACACCGCCAATGTCGGCATGGTGGGCGCGATTCATCAAAAAACCAATCCGCCGGTTGCCTAAATAGAGAGGGGAAACCACCGTGACGTCATTCAAATGCGTTCCGCCGCGATGAGGATCATTCAAGATGATGACGTCACCGGATTTGGGAGAAAGGACTTCAAGAATTGCCGGAATCGTGTAATGGGCACTTCCCAAGTGCACCGGAATGTGAGCGGCATGGGCCACGAGTTGCCCCCGGGCGTCCAAAAGCGCGCAAGAATAATCTAAGCGTTCCTTCACATTGGGGGAAACCGCAGATTGACGCAGGGCCTCCCCCATCTCCTCCGCAACGGAAGCAAACAAATGGCGGAATGCGGTGAGGGGAATCATTGAATACTCAAACATCCCCATCCATCTAGGGTTGCAGTCCACCCAGGGAGGATAACCGTCGTGCCGGAATACTCCGCAATGAGCGCTGGACCCGCAACTTGGGCGCCCGGTTTCATAGATTCTCTTTGAATCCACTTTGCCTTATGGAGTTTCCCTTGACTCCATAGGGCTCCACGGTCAAAGGATGAGGCAACATGACGCCGAGGTCTTCGACGAACCCATGGATCCAGTGCCGGGCCGTCGGCTTGCACACGAACCGAAACCAAAAGGACTTCGGCCTCTTTGCGAACATAACCAAAACGGCGTTGGTGTTCCGCATGAAAACGGCGAAGCAAATGCGGGCCTTCGGCGAGGGCAAACTCCCCCGCCTGACCTTGACTCCGTAATTCCACCATGCGTTGCACTCGGATGGAACGGGCGGAAACACCTTCGGCTTGGAGTTCTTTCTTGGCCTGCGCAACCAAAGGAGAAAAAAGATTACGGCGCTCGGCAACCGTCGGCAAGGGACGTAACACGGATTGTTGCAATGTTCTTCGAGCAGGGGCGGAGAGCAAACCTAAAGCCGAGAAAGCGCCAGGGTGCGGCGGAATGATGACCGACTTCATCCCCAACCGCTCCGCCATGGAAACCGCATGGAGTCCGCCCGCGCCACCGAATGCATAAAGCACTAGTTTGCGTGGGTCGTGTCCGTCCGCTAAGGAGACTTTTCTCAACGCGCGTTCCATGCCCGCCGATGCCACTTCCAACACGGATGCCGCTGTCTGCAAGGTGGACGCCGAAGTCTTCTTCGCCATTTTTTCCACCATTTGGTTTGCGCCGGAAACATCCAAAGGAAAGTCTCCTCCTAAAAATGCGCGCGGATGCAAATGCCCTAAGACAAGGTGGGCATCGGTCACCGTCACTTGCTGACCTCCTTTTCCGTAACAAACCGGTCCTGGAACCGCGCCGGCAGAATCCGGTCCCACCACCCACTCTCCTGCATGGTCCAAAGAAGCCAAACTACCGCCCCCCGTGCCTATCGTATGCACGGGTAAACCACGTGCAAGCAAAGTCAGCCCGGCAAGTTCCATCGGCTGAAGCGAAAGCTCCCCGGCACCTAAAAAAGCGACGTCGGTGGAAGTGCCTCCCATGTCCAAAGTCAAAATGTCCGCATCCCCACGGGCATCAGCCAAACTTCGTGCGGCGGAAAGCCCGCCCACGGGTCCTGACAAAGCCAAGTGAACCGGTTGCGCGGCTGCCGCTTCAACATGGGCGGTTCCCCCATCCGACCGCATGATTCGCAGAGATGTTTTCTTGCCCCAGTTGCCTTGCAACTGTCTCTCTAAAGCATGAAGCGCAGGGCCAACGACCGATTGCAGTCCGGCATCCGCCCAAGTGGTGGTGGCGCGTTCAAATTCTCTGTACTCCGGCACCAAAGTAGAAGACAAAGCCACAGGTACCCCCAGGCTTCGCAAGGTCAATTCCAGTTGCTGTTCTTGTTTTGGATTACGAAAAGAGTGCAACAAACAAACTGCAATGGCCTGAGGATTTTTTTCTTTTACCGCAGACTTCACACGTGCAAGTTCTTTTCGCGTCAATGCTTGGATAACCTTCCCTGAAGCATCCATGCGCGCCTGGACTTCGACCACCCGAGAAGCTGGTTGCACGGGTCTTTGCGGGTTTGGTTTCAAGTCATAAAGAACCGGTCGGTGTTGACGGCCGATGGCAAGTAAATCCCCAAAGCCTTCGTTGGTAAGAAAAACCACCCGGCCTAATTTTCCCGTCAATAGTGCGTTAGTAGCATGGGTCGTTCCATGCACCATTTCCAAAGGCCCGTTTGCAGGAGGCGACAAAGTCTGAGCCGTTTTCATCACAGCACTCGACGGGTGCTGTGCCGTTGTGGGTCGTTTGCAAACCACAAATCCACCTTGACCATCCGATATGATGGCATCGGTAAAGGTTCCTCCTGTGTCTATGCCTACGCGGTTCATGGGGTATTTCGGTTGATTTCCATCAACATAATACGGCAGCACGACTTCACTTTTTTCCTTATACCCAAAGAGTCTATAATTTTCTCCTTTTCCTTCTTTTGGCTTTGCCTTCTATCCGACCGAGATTTTGACGAAAAAAATGATGTAGTGACTGCCTTAGTTCGCCTAGATGGCGGCTAGCACCGGACAGAATTACGCCTTCTTCTTTCCGCGGCAGGCTAACCAAATCTATGTACACCTTTTTTGTTGATGAACCAAATCACTTCCATGGAAATAGACTCTTGCACGCCCCGAGGAAATATCTATTTCGCTTATTCCATGACTGGATGGCAACCACAAAATAGCACTTGGGGGGACGCTCTGGATGGAAGTCCCCATCTCCCTTCCCCCTTCCCCCTTCTCCCCGGATGGGTCCGAGCAAACGCAAATGGCAGTATCCATTCCAAGTCAGCCCACCCCGTACCGTCAGCACTCGTGCGCTGACGCCTAGCCCGTCCGGTGCAAAATAGAGCACGTCTCTTTTCGCGATCCTTGCTCATCCGCCACCGCGAAATGCGTCGTTCCTGGCTTCCCCAACATCGTGGCGGAGCCATAGAGTCCATCTTTACGCACCGCATAAAGCGTTAAGCCAAATCCAGGCCGACCATCCTTCCACAATGCCGGTTGCCATCGGGCACCTCGCTCTGCCTGTTCCGTCACCCGACGCAACGCGTAAAGGCAAGCTTGCGTCGGTGTATCCCCTGCCCGCATCCGCTCAACGACCAGCCATGAACCTCCAGACAAAATGGCGGCCTCTCCTCGCCCCGTGGCGCCGGCGCTTCCAATTTCATTGTCACAGTAAAGCCCACAACCAATCAAAGGAGAATCTCCGATGCGGCCCGGAATTTTAAAAGCCAAACCACTGGTGGTCGTGCAACATCCCAAGCTGCCGTCGGGTGCCAGAGCAGAACAGTGAATGGTACCCCAAGGCCGCGCCTCACCTTGCAATATTGGGTCCGCCGGATTGACATCACCAAGCGGCCAGAGCCGGTCATCCTCTGTGCGGTTCGCCAACCACTTTTGCCAAATTTTCCGCGTGCGCTCAGTCAATAATTCTGTTTCTTTAAAACCTTGCTCTAAAGCAAAATTCTTTGCGCCAGGCCCCACCAAATTTATGTGATCGGTGCAGTCCATCACGCGCTCCGCCACCTGTGCAGGGTGCAAAATATCTTGAATACAACCGACCGAGCCCGCGTTGTGCGTGGGGCCATCCATGCAGGCGGAATCCAAAGTGACCCGTCCGTTTTCATCGGGCAAACCACCTAAACCAACTGACAAATCATTCGGGTCTTTTTCCACAAGGCCGACGCCCTGCACGGCTGCGCTCACCGGGCGTAGTTTGTCCTCTAGCATCAACTTCACGGCCAAGGCTGTAGCCCCCATGCCATTTCCTGAAGAAATAGCCACCGTCTTTCCGGATGCCCGATGAGGGGAATCTTTCTTTTCCGTCGCAATAACCGACGCCGGCAAGAAGGATGCAAGAGCACCTGCACCGACCGTTTTCAAGAGACGTCGGCGGGTGGGCATTTTAGGGGAAGATGGCTTCGACATGGAAATACTCTAGCCTCTTGCCCTCAAAAAAAAGAATGATCCCACAGCCATCGAGGGGATGGACTTGAGAAAAGCGCGAAGCTGACTCAGGTTCTCGTCACTGCAGGATCCCAACTAAGACGCTATGAGCCCCGCAGAGGTTCCCAGAATAATTCATGGATGGCGGGAGCGTCGAATTTGTCCACCTCAACCGTCCCTGACCACCCAGCATCTTGGAAATCGCCTTCAAAAACCGCCGTTGGGAATTTCACTCGTACTTCTTCTCGAACAGCCGTGCGCGCGAAAGAAAGAAATACCGGAATGCGCATACGCGGGATGACTTCTTGCACGCCAGCATCATCCGCAGCTTTTGCCGTTGCCCCACCATAAGCGCGCATAAGCCCACCCGTGCCTAATTTCACACCACCGAAATAGCGGACGCAAACCGCACCCACCCGAGAAAGAGAACGGCCCTCTAACACTTGGAGCATAGGCCGACCTGCCGTTCCTCCCGGTTCTCCGTCATCCTCAAAGCGATAAGCCTCTTGAATCCTCCACGCCCAACACCAATGCCTTGCTTTGGGATGCTCAGTTTTCACTTGCTCAAGTTGCTTTGCAAAAACCTCTTCTTCCTCCGCTAAAAAAACCCACGCCAAAAAGCGAGAACCTCGGTCTTCATGCTCTCCGTAACCTACTTTGTCAGGAATCCAAACGGGCATCAGGAATCCCGAAAGAGTGCCGCTGTTTTTTTCTTCACCTTTTCCGGAATTGCATCGGCATGTGTCATTACCGCATCATTCAAAACATGAGCCCAAGTAGATTCACCGAGCGCGCAAAGAGAAGGAACGGCGGCACGCACTAAATCTGCAACCACCGACGCATTTTTTTGCGCCACGGCAATGACTTCGGCAACATCCACATCTCCATGACTCGGATGCCAACAGTCATAATCCGTCACCATAGCGAGCGTACAAAACTCCATACCAGCTTCTCGTGCCAATTTTGCTTCGGTTCCATTCGTCATACCAATGAGCTTGCATCCCCAAGAACGGTAAAGTTGAGATTCCGCCAACGTAGAAAACTGTGGACCTTCCATCGTGACGTATGTCCCACCTTCATGCATCTTTACGGGAAATTCTTGGCTCACCGTAGCCATGCATTGCACCATCGACGGAGAAACGGGGTGGGAAAACGGAACATGCGCCACAAGGCCATCTCCAAAAAAAGTCTGCCGACGCTGCGTAGTACGGTCCACGAATTGATCCGGTAAAACAAAATCACCGGGTGCATATGCATCACAAAGAGAGCCGACCGCGGACACCGACAAAACGCGTTCCACCCCCAACATACGCAAGGCGTAGAGATTGGACAGGTACGGTACTTCCGTCGGCGCAAGAACATGCCCGACCCCATGCCGCGGGAGAAAAGCGATTGGTGCGCCGGCAATTTCTCCGGTCATCACTTTGCCCGACGGCGCCCCCCATGGTGTAGCTATTTCTTGTTCTTGGCAGTTTTCTAAACCCGCAAGGCCATAAAGCCCACTGCCGCCAATCACGCCCAACCGGGCTAACCCCACGGACTACTCCGTGGCTTGTCATCATCTTTCCGACGTGGTGGCCGAGGGCGCTCAGAGCGCTGCTTCCATGGATTATCTTCATCTCGCTTTGGCCGGTCGTCCCGCGTCTGTCGGTCATCTCGCCTTGGCCGGTCCTCTCGCTTTGGCTGGTCCTTACGATCTTCCCGCCAAGAACGACTGCGATCATCCCGCTCTCCTTGATAAGCAGGTCGACTTCCTTGGCCCACCCGATCCTTCCAAGCAGGCCGCCCTTCTTGACCCTCGCGGTCCTTCCAAGCGGGCCGCCCTTCTTGACCCTCGCGGTCCTTCCAAGCAGGCCGCCCTTCTTGCTCACGCCGACGTT
>Ga0302120_10000313_pt1 | contig 21011 bp, 26 predicted proteins | sample AG5_Bottom_MG_FD_203118 | JGI IMG/M metagenome (GOLD analysis project Ga0302120, IMG submission 203118) | Marine microbial communities from Western Arctic Ocean, Canada - AG5_Bottom | ecosystem: Environmental > Aquatic > Marine > Oceanic | place: Canada: Western Arctic Ocean | collected 2017-10-01 | reverse complement strand
TGGTACCAGCTTTTTAATTTTTCTGACGACAAGATTGATAATCTTGCCTTTAAAGCCGAGCAAATCACCCACCGTAGTGAGTACAACTTTATCAACGCTTGCGAGATTAGTACTAGCAACCACAGCGCCAGCACCTTCCCAACAAAGAAGTATACGGGCTTCTGAATCTTTTAATACGTGCTCTAATTCGCGTTTAGCGTAAAGAGGATTAATATTTACAACGGTCATTCCGGCTTTCAGAGCGCCATAAACAATAACAGGGTAGGCCATCATATTTGGCATCATCACCGCAACTTTGTCACCGAAATTAGCATTTTCAGTAAACCATGCAGCGAGGTGATTAACGCGCTCTGCAAGTTGTTCATAACTCATTTCAACATCAAAGCTCTCAAAAGCAATTCGATCTTTATGGAGACTGCAGGCCGTATTAAAGAAGTCGGCTAAATTACCATTACTTTGAAAAATTTCAGTTTTTTCTAGACTTTGTGGCACTTCTTTACTCATAAATCCCCTTTTGGTTTTTTGTGGTTATGACTTTTCTTTAAGCTTTTTTTCAAACATTGTTTTATAACGATTGTACACTTCTCCATCCTCTCTGTAGGCATAACAAGAATCAACAAATTTTTCTTTGATATAAGTCAAATTTTCAAGAGTGAGTTTACTCTCTTCCAAGGAATCGTTATGGTGAATGGTCTGGAAGGAGACCGTCGCAGCATAGGCCAGCATATCTGAAATATGGCGGCAACCTTTTCCCCCACCCAATACTTTGATAACTTTTTTATTAAAGCCAGGCTTCACAAACTCACCCTTTAATTTATAACAGTTATCAACAGCTGCAGGGCAAATACTGTACGGCGAATCGTGAATGACAGCCTCAATATCAACTATTTCATTTTTATTTGTCATGGTTAATCGAAGCGCCATATCGTGTAGCGCTTCACCCGCAGAAATATAAGCCCTGTCTTCATTATTAAACGAATAGGTTTTTTTATCTGTCAATATTACTTCAATATCCCAAAGGCCGTCTTCGCGCTTATAGCCATTACCGATCAGTCTTCGACGATGCCTAAGGTCTCTTTTAGCGGGTTTACTTAACATGTTTTCCTTTCAATTTTAGTTAGACAAGCACTTATACTTTCTTAAAAATACCGGCTGCACCCATACCTGTGCCGATGCACATAGAAATCATGCCGTATTCAACGTCGTTTCTTTGCATGGCAGAAACCAAGGTTGCCGTTCTGATTGCACCAGTCGCACCCAGTGGATGACCCAGGGCAATAGCGCCACCTTGTGGATTAACTTTTTCCTTGTCAAGACCAAGCTCGTTGATAACAGCTAACGCCTGAGCGGCAAAAGCTTCGTTCAACTCAATCCAACCCATGTCTTCAATTGTCAATCCGGCTTTATCTAATACCTTAGGAATAGCCTTAACGGGACCAATACCCATGATTTCAGCGGGAACACCAGCAACAGCATAAGCAACAAATTCAGCTTTCGGTGTTAAATTGTATTTCTTAACAGCGGCCTCACTGGCAATCAACACTGCTGCGGCGCCGTCCGACATTTGCGAACTTGTGGCTGCAGTGACAGACCCTTCTTGGGCAAAAACTGTTCTTAGTTTGCCTAATGCTTCAATATTACTGCCGTCTCTAGGACCCTCGTCTTGTGAGACAACATTGGTTTTTACACTGTACTCTTTAGTCTCTAATGAGTACACAGATTCCGTTGTTGTAATCGGTGAAATTTCATCTGCGAATAAACCTTCTTTATTGGCTTTTAGCGCTCTGTCGTGACTCTCTAGTGCAAAAGCATCTTGATCTGCTCGAGATATATTGTATTTATCAGCGACTTTTTCAGCAGTCAAACCCATGCCGAAAGCAATCGCTATGTTTTCATCTTCAGCCGTTACCTTTGGGTTAACTGACGGCTTAAAGCCCATCATTGGTACAGTGCTCATGCTCTCTACACCCGCCGCGATCACTAAGTCAGCAGAGCCAGATTTAATCATCTCAGCAGCATTTGCAACTGCTTGCAAGCCGGAAGCGCAGAAGCGATTCAACGTATAAGCTGGTGTCGTATCTGGCAAGCCCGCTAATAGTGTCGCAATTCGTGCTACATTAAGGCCTTGCGGACCTTCAGGCATTGCGCAACCAACAATGACATCGTCGATATTGTTTTTAACTTCGTCAGCATTACTCAGATTTGCTAAAACGCTTTGAATGGAATGCACCAATAAATCGTCTGCTCTGGTTTTTGATAAGCTGCCACGCGCTTTGCCAACAGGGGTTCTTTTTGCCTCAATAATATAAGCTTTTGTCATTCTAATCTCCAATTAATTGCGCAGTGGTTTGTTGTTTCTCAACATAAATTCAATCCTATCTTGAGTTTTTGCGGTGCTCAAAAGCTTCATGAAGCCATTCCTTTCAAGGTCAAGCATCATTTCTGAGTTAATCATGGCATTTTCCTCAACTTCGGAACCGGTCATTACTCTTGCAACTTCAATGACACACAATTTGTCATGTTCCGACATGAATCCGCCACCATAAAGGTTGGCAACTTGAGCCAATGCATTCGCAAAACCTGCCTTTCCAACCACTTTAAACGTCGTGTCTTGTGGTGCTTTGAAGCCAGACTCAAGCATGGCAACGGCCTGTTGTTTAGCAACGTAAAGCAACTCATTTGGGTGAGCAATAATAATATCATCCGACTTTAAATAGCCCATTTGCTTAGCTTCTAGTGCGCTCATAGAAACCTTGGCCATCGCAATTTGTTCAAAGTACTTAGCCAATAGTGGGAAGATATCATCACCTTCTTTGTTGGTGTAAGCACGAAGTGCCATTTCTTTAGACCCGCACCCTGCAGGCAACAAACCCACGCCGACTTCAACCAAACCAACGTAAGAATTCATTGATGAGACAACACGATTGCAATGAAGCAACAATTCACAACCGCCGCCAAGTGCTAAACCATCAACTGCTGCCACCGTTAGAATCTTGCCGTGCTTAATACGCATCATCATTTTCTGCAGGACATCCACCATACGCCAAACCGACGTTAGTTCGCCCAATTTTGGCAAATCAGGATTCATCAATTCAAAGGCTTTTTTCTTGGCTTTAGCCGTTAAACCCGGCTCTTTTTCAAGTAAACCCAGTTTTACCGCCGAGACAATCTCATATAAGTTGGCGCCCGCACAAAAATGTTCTTTCTCTTGTTTAAAGATTAGCGCATGAAAGTCATTTTCTTCCAAATAATCCAGTGCGCCGTTAATACCAGTAATAACTGAAGCGCTCAGAACATTCATCTTTGTTTTAAATGAAATACTAGCAATGCCCTCGCCAATATCAATTAATTTAGTGCCTTCACTCTCAAGCAAAATATCTTGCTCGTGTGCTTTTTCGCCGGCAAGCACTGGTTTATATAATTGTCTTTTATAGACAGGGTGTGTTGAGCTCGACACATATGTGCCCGACGTAGGATTAAAAGCACCTTCTTCGCTATAAACAAATGATCGGCTCAATGCCCACTCAGGAAGACCTGCTGATCCAAGTGTTTTACCCTGAGAAATGTCGCTCAATAGCATGGCACGAATTGCTTCCCAGCCAACCACTTGCGCTTGCTCAAAAATACCGGAACTCCAAGCAAAACCTGATCTGAGAGCCATATCTACACAACGGACTGTGTCTGCAATATGCTCTAACTGATAGCAAGAATAGTGGAATACATCTCTGTGAACAGACCACAAAAACTGAGCCTGCGGGTCGTCGCATTCCGCTAAAGTCAATAGTGCTTTTTCAATACTGCCCTTTTCTTTTAGTATTTTTTTAACAACTGGGCTGATTGTTTTGTCCGATAAGCGATAGTCGCCAAGACCGATGTCAAAAACGTAAATATCTTTACCACGCTTTTCGTAAATACCTTTTCTAGTTTTACTTCCTAACGAACCTTGTTCAATCAAACCCTCTACCCAACTAGGCAATTGGAACAATTCCAACCAAGGGTCGTCTTTGGCATTATCAAAAATATTCTTGACCACGTTTTTCATCACGTCAAGCCCAACAACATCCAGGGTTCTGAATGAAGCACTGGCTGGTCGACCAATCCTCTTACCAGTCAATGCGTCAACAGTATCAGGTGATAGTCCGAAATCCTCAGCGTGCTTCAGAACTGCTGCAAAGGAGAAAACACCAATTCTATTTGCAATAAATGCCGGATTATCATTTGCATATACCACTTCTTTACCCAGTGCAGAAGTAATAAATCCTTCTGCTTTCTGAAGTAACTTTTCGTCACTATAATCTGTTCTAATCAACTCCACCAACGGTAGGTATCTTGGTGGATTGAAAAAATGCACACCAAAGATGCGACTTCTTAATTCTTCGGGTGCGTGCTCTGCAATGGTATTGATAGACAGACCTGAAGTGTTGGTTACCAAAATAGCATCGTCCTTCACAAAAGGGGTAATCTTGGCAAATAATTGTTTTTTAATATCTAGGTTTTCAACGATTGATTCCAAAATAAAATCACACTCGGACAACAACTCTAATGAATCGTACGTGGCTGTTTTAATGGTCTCAAGAATTGTTGGAAGCGCCAAGGGTGTTGGCTTGAGTTTTTTCATTGTCTGCAAAGAAGCATTAAGCGCCTCCTGTGACATGTCAAACATGGTTACTTCGATGCCCTGGTTGGCAAAATGTGCAGCAATTTGCCCACCCATCGTGCCAGAGCCGAGTACTGCTACTTTAGTAAAAGATTTATCAAAATACTGTTTCATAATCACCTTATCTTTAAATATTATTTTTAATTTCAAAGTCATCGACTTTGAGGGACTCTAATACAACTTCATGCCACACAAGCCAGTTGTCTTTTTCTTGAGCGGTTAAAAGCTTGTCAGAAACCAACATTCCCAGCCAATCTGCTAGTGATTGACTTGGCTGGTATTTATAACCTGCTTTTTTCACTTTTTTCTTAAGTGGTCTTAGTAAATTTGCCGCCTCATAACCTTTAAATAGAATTTCGAATTGATGTCCAGGGACATCTTTCAAGTCAGCACAAATACAAGTCGATAAATCATTGGTTAACCAATCAACATCCGCAACAGATTTTGCTGTGGAAACTATCAGTTTATCATCAACCTTTGCTGCTGTATTCGCGAATGGGAACAACAAGAATGCCAAGGTCTTTTTTAGCAGCCAATTGATTGGTAAATTATCCAAGTTTGCCCTCATTGCATCGTCAGCTTCTGCCGTCAACTGCAACATCGATAATCGCAAAACGCTGGTTACTTTATTATTATTTTTAAATCGCTCTTCATAAAGTTTTAAACAAGCACTTATTTCGTACATTGCTGCAATTGCATCGGCAAACCTGCCTGAAACCATCTCCTTACGTTTTAACGAGCCGGTCAAAATAAACAACGAAATATCGCTCATTGCTGCAAACTTAGCAGACAATACTGACAAATTACGATAGTAAGTTTTAGTGGTAGAATCACCGTAGGATTTAGCCGCTCGTCCGCGGGACCACGAAAATAAAACCGCTCTTGCAAAGTTATGTAAAAAGGAACTAACATGCTTTGTTAGGGCTTTATCAAAAGTGGCAATACCGTTACCACTCTTATCGTAAAGCGCATTCAGTTCATCAAACATAGTCGCATGACAGCGAATAAGTCCTTGACCAAAAACCATCAAACTTCGGGTTAGGATGTTAGCGCCCTCAACTGTAATACCAACCGGTGCAGAAGCATAAACATTAGCAACATAATTTCTAGGGCCTTGCATGACCGCTCGGCCGCCATGAACATCCATCGCATCGATCGCAGAATGCTGCATCAGTGAAGTGTTACGGTACTTAACAATTGCCGAAATGATTGAGGGTTTGTAGCCCGCATCAAGCACCCAAGTGGACAAATTAATATTAGCAGTCGCACGAAAAGCATTGGTTGCTAGCGTCGCTAGTTTTTCCTGAATGCCCTCTAAATTAGCAATCGGCACGCCAAATTGCTCTCTTGTTTGTGTGTATGCGCTACTTGTCAACAACATCGCTTGCGTCGCCGCAGCACCAGACACTGGCAAGGAAATACCTCGACCAACACTCAGGCACTCCATTAGCATTCTCCAGCCATGACCAATCATTTTATCCCCACCGATAAGCCATTCCATTGGGATAAATACATCTTTACCAAAAATTGGGCCGTTCTGAAATGGCTCGCCAATAGGCTTGTGGCGCGTACCAATACTTACGCCCGCAGTATCTCGTGGAATTAGTGCGCAAGTTATACCAAGATCTGATTGTCCAGAAAGTGGATGGTCTTTTGCCAACAAATTGTCCGGATCAAATGCTTTAAATGCCAAACCAATCAATGTAGCCACAGGAGCCAGCGTAATATAACGCTTTTCCCAATTGAGCCTCATGCCTAAAACTTTTTTTCCTTCAAATTCACCATAACAAACAATGCCGTTATCAACCAATGAGCCTGCATCCGAGCCAGCAACAGTGGATGTTAAAGCAAAGCATGGAATTTCTTTACCGGCAGATAAACGAGGTAGATACTGTTCCTTCTGTGCATCCGTGCCATATTTTTGCAATAATTCACCCGGTCCAAGTGAGTTTGGTACCATTACAGTAATGCCTAGCACCGAAGCGGCGGAGGCGACTTTACCAACAATCATCGCGTGGGCGTAATGAGAGAAACCTTTGCCGCCATATTTTTTAGCAATATTAATCGCCCAAAAACCGTTGTCAGCAATGTAATCCCAAACCTCTTTTGGCAAATCATTTTGTGTGGAGATCTCATAAGGGTTAACCATAGAGCACAATGTTTTCACTTCATTATCGACGAAGCTTTGCTCTTCTTCAGTTAGTTGTACGGCTTTCAGTTTGGATAATTCGTTCCAATTAGGGTTGCCTTGAAAAAGCTCGGCATCCCACCAGACATCTCCCGCATCTAGCGCTATTCGTTCAGTCTCACCAATCGGCGGCAGTGCTTTACGCATAAGTCCAAACACTGGCTTGGTAAACAACGCCTTTCTAATGCCAGACACAATAAAAACACCTAGGAACAGCCAAACACCCATCAATATTTGCAGACTTAACAGCTGTGTTTCAAGTGCCAGTGGCACAATATAGATTGCGTTCAAAAGCCAAAGATACGAAAGCTTTATTTGTGTTTTGGCTAGCAACAATAAAGTCAGTGCAAATACTGCAGCCAACGTTAAGTATGGGTTTTGAATTAAATAATCTAAATATTCGGTCATTACAGCCTACCTTTAATTAATTGAATGGAAAAGTACTTATTTAAAATTATAGTCATCGATTCTCAAACCATAATTAACATAATATTACAAAAAGTTAACACTTTATTAGTGTACTTCTTTAAATAATGATGCCGCCACTACGACGATCAGGTCTTGAATAATCACCGAGCCTTGAGTTGGGCAAGCATTTTCTCCTGAATTAAATGAACACCCTTAAGTGGACGTAGCATGACTTTAAAGTCATTAATTTCACCTTTGTCATTCCAAGTGATAATATCAACACCGTTCACATACAAGCCTTCCATTTCCACCTCGAACTCGAGCATCGCCTCATTGCCACTGGTTATCTCACGCACATATTTAAAGGGGTATTGACTAAACAAAAGATAAGCCGCTCCCAAATATTGTTGTACAAGCGCCCTGCCAACTTGCGGGGTGTGCATAATTGGTGAGTGGAAAACAGCGTCTTCGGCGATCAGGCTACCTAAAGCCTCCATATCTGCAGTTTCAAGAATCTGGTGCCATCTTTCAATTGTATTCATAGTCATGGTAAATCCTTGTAAATTGAGTTAAAGGGCTGCCGCTAGTCGCGACCCTTGGTTAATTGCTCTCTTTGCATCCAGCTCAGCAGCAACGTCAGCGCCGCCAATTAAATGCGACGAAATTCCATTTTTTTCCAATTCGCTGTGCAAATCACGGAGCGGCACTTGGCCTGTACAAAGCACAATCGTATCTACCGGCAAAATACGGCTTTCGCCATCCAGTGTGTAATGAAGACCTGCATCATCAATATTGTCATATTGAGCCCCAGCCACCATGTTGATCTTTTTAGTTTTTAGGCTTGCACGATGAATCCAGCCGGTGGTTTTTCCAAGCCCCGCACCCAGTCGAGTTGTTTTGCGTTGCAACAACGTAATAGCCCTCTCTATCTTTGATGTGTTGGCTACAACGCCAGCAACACCACCACGAACTTCATTTTCTGGATCGATGCCCCACTTACTCAAAAAAGCTTTGACATCAACACTGGAATCATCACCCTCGTGAGACAAAAATTCACAAACATCAAAACCAATACCGCCAGCACCGATCACTGCAACACGATCACCCACTGGTTTTTTGTCTCTCAAGACGTCAAGGTAAGTAAGGACTTTTGGGTGATCTTGTCCAGGAATTCCAGGCTCTCTTGGCAGCACACCAGTGGCTATAACAACTTCATCAAAATCGCCAGCCTTAATCGTCTTTAGATTCACTCTCTCACTGAGCTTTACCGCAACATTGAGAACTTCTAAGCGCCTAGAGAAGTAACGGATAGTTTCATAAAATTCTTCCTTTCCTGGAATTTGTTTGGCTATGTTGAATTGCCCGCCAATTTCATTTGACGCTTCAAATAAAGTCACTTGATGTCCGCATTCGGCGGCAACTGTTGCGCACGCCAAGCCTGCCGGACCTGCGCCAATAACCGCAACACGTTTTACTTGTGCTTTTTTCTGATAGATTAAATCCAACTCGTGACACGCTTGCGGATTAACCAAACAACTGCTTCGCTTGCGACTAAAAACATGATCTAAGCAGGCTTGATTGCAACCAATACACGTATTGATCTCATCAGCCCTGCCTTCCATCGCCTTATTAACAAACTCAGGATCTGCCAAGAAAGGGCGCGCCATTGAGATCATATCAGCATCGCCACGCGCCAACACCTCTTCAGCAACTTCAGGTGTGTTAATGCGATTACTGGTAATTAATGGCACCGAAACTTCACCCCGCAACTTAGCCGTAACCCAAGTAAAACAAGCCCTTGGCACCATGGTTGCAATCGTTGGAATTCTGGCTTCGTGCCAGCCAATACCAGTGTTAATAATACTCACGCCCGCACCTTCAAGGGCTTTTGCTAACTGCACCACCTCTTCCCAAGTGCTGCCTTTTTCAAGCAAATCGAGCATCGAGAGCCGGAAAATAAGTATGAAATCTGGACCAACAGCTGCGCGAGTTTGCTTAACAATTTCAAGCGCCATACGAATACGATTTTCAAACGAGCCACCCCATTCATCAGTCCGTTTATTGGTGTGTTGAGCGATAAACTGATGGATAAAATACCCCTCCGAGCCCATGATTTCAACACCGTCGTAACCCGCCTCTTTGGCCATGCTTGCACAATGTACATAGTCATTAATAGATTTTAATATACCTCGATTTGATAATGCCCTTGGCTTGAACGGCGAGATGGGAGATTTAATCGCTGAAGCAGAAACGACAAACGGGTGATAGCCGTAACGCCCAGTATGTAGAATTTGCATGCAAATAAGCCCGCCTTCTGCGTGCACTGCATTAGTAATTTGTTGGTGCTTTTTTGCTTCTTTTTTGGTGGACAACTTTTCACCAAAAGGCATGGTCCAGCCTGCACGACTGGGTGCAAACCCACCCGTTACGATAAGACCTACACCACCACGAGCTCTTGCTGCAAAATAAGCCGCCATATTTTCAAAACCGCCAGACTCTTCTTCCATGCCAGTATGCATGGAGCCCATGAGTACACGATTTTTTAAAGTAATATTACCCACCTTAAGTGGCTTAAGTAAATGTGGGTACAGCGTGTTACTTGTAGAGGTCATTTTTATCTCCTAATCTATTCTTATCACTGCTTGAGAAGCGCTCTCAATGTTAATGAAAAAAATTATAGCTTTTCATAGCCAGTATATAATTAACACAATATCACTAATAGTTAACACTTTATTGCAATGAATATTCATAATGCCGTTTGGCGCTCCATTTCTCGCTTGCAATACCTCTACCCTGAAGAGGTAGATGAAATATGCAATAGAATTGGCATTTCACCATCCATTTTGGCAAATCACAATCTAACCCTGCCACTTGATTTATTCTTGAGTTTCTTTATCGAAGCTGAAGATGTTTTTGAGAGTGACTTGGTGTCTATTAATTATGCGCGTATGGCGCAAATACGACCAAACTATTCTGAAATATTAGGGATGATTTCTTTGTATTCCCCTAATTTAATCGAGAGCTTTCAACTGGTTCAATCCTATATCAATCTTGAATTAGAAGGAATAAACATCAGCTTAATCCAAAAAACGGATGTTGTGGAAATTCATTTTGTTGCGGACGCACCTGTTGAACAACCCAATTTATACGAAAATCTCTGTTTATCCATCTTTGCTACTTTTATTCAATCAATGCACCACCCCATTAAAAGACTCACAACAAAAATCAATACCGTGCAACCGACCAACGTTATTCGTTCGATATTTCACTGCCCTATAGCTTTTGAAAGCAACCACACATCCATTGTACTGACCAATGAAGTTTCGCTTAAGCCTAATCCAACCGCAAACCCAAAATTGGTGAGTTTGCTTGAAATTATGGCAAAAGAAAAAATTGCCCAACAGTCCAGCGAAGGCAACATTGTTAAAAGACTCGAAGCAGTATTCAATAGCCATGAAGATCACTACAATAATATCAACATGAATGAAGCTTCCAATCTTTTAGGTTTTAGCGTCAATACTCTTCGCAGAGCACTGACGAAGCATAATACAACTTTTCGACAATGTTTAAATAACTTCAAACTCAAAAAAGCAAAGTCAATGTTGGCTGAAAATTACTCTTCTAAAAGAGTGGCTTATTCCCTAGGCTATACTGAACCATCAGCATTTATACGGTGGTTTATTAACCAAACCAAGCAAACCCCTAAACAATATAAACAACAAATCGCTAAAAAACTCAATTAATAGCCAACAATGCCTAATAACTAGATTGAATGGCTTTTCAACGATATTAATTCACAAAAAAACTAATAATATATAATTCAAAATATTTAGTATAGAACAATAAAAAGCCGCTAAATTAAGCGGCTTTTTTTCTGTGTACTATTAAATGCTTACGAATCTGGACGAGTTTTCCAAATGAATAGAGCAGTAAAAATAATTCCAATCCCCAAGCCCATTGGATCAAATTTAGCTAAGCCTACGGATAAATGATAAAGTTGCATTGCAATGAAAATTATATTGATATAAACACCTAATACCATACCGGCTTTTTTTAGGTTATCGCCCGCCCAAGACGGCATCATCCAATTTATTATTGCTAAAGCCAAAAAGCAAGTGCCAACCATCTGCATCAAGGTCTGCACAACGCCTGTCACTTCAAAGCCATGCTGATCAGCAATCATTTGGGGCATGGCCCACATCATTACAAACCATAGTGCCAGAAACACCGCTTGCGCTTTAAATAAATGAGTTAAAGTCATTTTTTTTCTCCTAATAGTTAAAAAAAGTCCTTTCAGTTGCTCTAAGAAACAAACTTAAAACAACTAAATCCATTATAAGCAAATAAAAAAACGGTTTATCGTGAAATATTTAAAAAAATATAAAGAATTATTGAAATGGTATTAAAACTCAATATTTAATACTAAATTTGAGTGTAAATATGGTCTTAAAATATTGTATTTTCGGCTAAATTCCTAAAAAATATATAAATTTCGAAAAATTTCGGATATTTTTATTATGGGTGATTTATTGATTGGTATTTTCAGGAAATGATTATTTTCCAAATAAACGCATCATATTGATAAGTTGATTCGAGGAAGAAGATTAAATGCTTGACTAATAATAGTCAAAAAAATAGAACGGAATTTAAGACAGTTTAGATTTAATCAGTTGAGAAACAACACTCATGTCTGCTTTGCCATCTAGCTGACCTTTAAGCATGCCCATCAGCTTTCCCATGTCTTTCATCGAATCTGCGCCAGAATTAGCAATAGCTTTGTCGACAGCACTAGCAACTTCATCGTCACTCAACTGCTCTGGCATGTACTTATTGATAATGACAAGTTCAGCTTCTTCAACCTCAACAAGATCAAGGCGACCACCATCGGTAAACTGTGTGATTGAGTCTTTGCGCTGTTTGACCATTCTTTGAATAACAGCCATAACTTGCGCATCATCTAACTCGATGCGCTCATCAATTTCTCTTTGTTTGATTGCCCCAAGAATCATACGAACTGCTTTGAGGGCTTGTTTGTCTTTCGCCTTCATTGCTGATTTCATATCATCAGTAATGCGTTGTTTTAGCTCAGACATAATGTGTGTTTGTGTTGTGCTAGAGGAGACCTCTTAGTACATTCTTTTACGGTGTACGCGGTTCTTAGCCATTTCTTTGTGCGTTCTTTTAACCGCAGCAGCTTTCATGCGCTTGTTGACCCAAGTAGGCTTTTCGTAAAATTCTTTCTTTCTAACGTCCGTAATCACACCGGCTTTGTCGCATGAACGACGGAAGCGACGTAGTGCAATATCGAATGGTTCGTTCTCTCTTACTTTAATTGCTGGCATACGATATATCCTTTATGATTCTGTTGTTGCTTCAACGCTAGCTTCTTCGCTGCTGTCAAAATCAACTAATTGTACTAAAGCCATAGGAGCCTTGTCGCCCGTACGAAAGCCTGCCTTAAGGATACGGATGTAACCACCAGGTCGGTCTTTATAAAATGGGCCAAGCTGAGTGAATAACTTTGCAACCATGGCATCATCACGCAACTTCGAAAACGCGTGGCGACGATTTGCAACACTGTCAGATTTAGCCTTAGTAATTAATGGCTCAACCACACGACGAAGCTCTTTCGCTTTTGGCAATGTTGTTTTAATGGTCTCATGCAAAAACAGCGAGTTTGCCATGTTCTTGAACATCGCCTTACGGTGCGATGAATTACGATTTAGTTGTCTACCTGACTTTCTATGTCTCATTTCTTTATCCTATTTCCAATGTCTTATTCACTCATAAGATCAACTGGCGGCCAGTTCTCAATCGCAGTGCCGAGCTCTAGTCCTTTTTCAGTCAATACTTCTTTGATTTCATTAAGTGATTTACGACCTAAGTTTGGTGTTCTTAATAAATCTGGCTCCGATTTTTGGATTAAGTCACCAATGTAGTAAATTTGTTCTGCTTTCAAGCAGTTTGCTGAACGCACAGTTAGTTCTAACTCGTCTACCGCTGATAAGTACATCGGCGGAAAGTCATCAGAAGTTGGTTGTGGCGCCTCTTCTGCGACAGGCTCAAGCTCTACAAATGAAGAAAGCTGATCTTGCAAAATAGTTGCAGCACGCTTAATGGCATCTTCTGCGCTTACAGAGCCATTGGTTTCAATTGTAATATTTAATCTGTCAAGGTTCACTTTTTGCTCAACACGTGCTGATTCAACACTAAAGCTAACACGCTTAATTGGTGAAAAACTTGCATCTAATTGCATGCTGCCGATTGTTTCTGATTCGACATCACGAGCAACAGCAACATCATAACCAATGCCTGTTCCAACCTGTAGAGTCATTCTAATTTTGCCGCCATCATTGACAGTAGCAATCACTTTCTCAGGATTAAAAGCAGATACATCTGTACCATTTGCCTCAATATCAGCAACAGTCACTACACATGGACCCGTTTTATCGATAACAATCGTTGCAACTTCAGTTGCGTTCAGTGATACTGAAGCCTCTTTAAGGTTAAGAAGAATATCAAGAACATCTTCCTGGACGCCTTCAATTGATGAGAATTCGTGCATGACACCCTCAATGGCAACTTCAGTGACTGCAGAGCCCACCATAGAAGACAATAATGTTCTTCTTAGGGCATTGCCTAATGTGTGCCCAAAACCACGTTCAAGAGGCTCAAGAGCAACACGATATTCATTTTTACTCAATTCAACAGAATCGACTAATTTTGGCTTTAAAAAATCTCTAGCACTACCTTGCATACTTAATTCCTATTTAGAATACAATTCAACGATTAAATGTTCTGCGATATCAGATGAAAGATCATCACGTGCAGGAACATTCTTGAAAACACCTTTTAACGCTTTGTTGTCAACATCAACCCACTCAGCTTGGCCAGATTGCTCTGACAGCTCAACAGCCAATTGAATACGACTTTGTTTTTTAGCTTTCTCTCTTACGCCAATTTCGTCATTAGCGCTGACTTGGTAAGAAGGGATATTAACTAATTTTCCGTTAACCAAGATCGACTTATGTGAAACCAATTGTCTAGCTTCGGCGCGAGTTGCAGCGAAACCCATGCGGTAAACCACATTGTCAAGACGACACTCTAGAAATGACAATAAGTTTTCACCAGTTGAGCCTTTCTTTGAGCTTGCTTTTTTGTAGTAAAGACGGAATTGCTTCTCTAGGATGCCATAAATACGTCTAACTTTTTGCTTTTCACGCAACTGTAAACCATACTCAGTACCTTTCTGACGACGTGCATTTGCACCGTGCATGCCAGGAAGTTGTGTTAATTTACACTTTGAATCAAGTGATCTAACGCCACTCTTAAGCTCTAAGTCAACGCCTTCACGACGCGCTAGTTTACATGTAGGACCCGTATATCTTGCCATAATTTATCCTTAAACTCTACGTTTCTTAGAAGGACGACAACCATTGTGTGGAATTGGCGTCACATCTGTAATTAATTGAATCTTTAAACCCTGCGCATTCAAACCACGAATTGCTGAATCTCTACCTGGACCAGGTCCTGTAACACGGACTTCAAGATTTTTCATGCCCATTGCCTGCGCCTTCTCACCACAATTACCAGCTGCAACTTGTGCTGCGAAAGGCGTTGATTTTCTTGAGCCTCTAAAGCCTGAGCCACCTGAAGTTGCCCAACATAGTGCATTACCATGACGATCAGTAATCATCACTATCGTGTTATTAAAAGTCGCGTGAATATGTGCGATACCGTCAGAAACAATCTTTTTAGACTTCTTCTTAGTTGTTTGTACTTTCGCCATAACTATCTATCCCAATTATTTAATTAAACGACGAGGACCCTTGCGAGTTCTAGCGTTAGTTTTAGTTCTCTGACCACGTAAAGGCAGTGATTTTCTGTGGCGAATACCGCGGTAACAACCTAAGTCTCTTAGGCGTTTGATGTTCATTGCAACTTCACGACGCAAGTCACCTTCAACCTGAAATTGTGCAACCGCTGTGCGGATAGCTTCCAGTTCACCTTCTGTCAATGCAGAAACTTTAGTACTCTGATCCAACTTAAGTGCTTCACAAATTTGCTTTGATCTTGTTTCACCAATACCGAAAATTGACTGAAGGCCAATTACAATATGCTTATGTGTTGGAATGTTAATTCCCGCTATACGTGCCATTATTTAGCTCTTCCTACGTGTGCCATAAACTCTACCTATATCCTTTTATATACAATTATTGAGCAAGTGCTTTCGCTCATTTTATTAAATTGAAAAAAACGTGCAATTTTACGTTGTTGATCAATCATTGTCAATGTAATTATCCTTGTCTCTGTTTGTGACGAGGCTCTTTACAAATGACACGAATAACGCCGTGACGCTTGACTATTTTACAATCTTTACACATTTTTTTTACTGAAGCTCTTACTTTCATAATGTTTCCTTACTTTAAGTTCGCTTTGCGCATCAGCCCCTCATATTGATTTGACATCATATGAGATTGCGCTTGCGCGATAAAATCTATCACCACAACCACGATGATAAGAAGACTGGTGCCACCAAAGTAGAAAGGCACGTTCCAGTATAAGATTAAAAATTCTGGCAATAAACAAACTGCCGTAATATAGGCAGCGCCAACAGCTGTTAATCTTGAAGTTACGCTATCAATGTAATCTGCCGATTGCTGACCAGGTCGAATGCCCGGAATAAAACCGCCAGACTTCCGCAGGTTATCAGCTGTATCTTTGGCATCAAATGTTAATGCAGTATAGAAGAATGTAAAAAATACAATGGCTGTACCATAAAAAGCAATATATAAGGGCTGCCCTGGAGATATAGCTGCAGTTACATCTGCTAACCAGCCCAAACCTTCAGTTTGTGAAAACCATTGACCCATTGTTGATGGGAACAAAATAATGCTGGAGGCAAAAATTGGTGGAATCACACCTGCCATGTTAATTTTTAGTGGTAAGTACGAGCTTTGTCCGCCCGTCATTTTACGGCCTTGCTGACGCTTAGCGTAATTGACCGCAATTCGACGCTGACCTCTTTCCATAAAGACTACGAAAGCCATCACAAGTACTGCCATCATAAAAATAACAACAACAGCGAAGACGCTTAATTCACCAGTACCAACCATGCTCAAAGTGTTGCCAAATGAAGATGGCAAGCCAGAAACAATACCCGCGAAAATAATCATTGAAATACCGTTGCCAATACCTTTCTCACTAATTTGCTCACCGAGCCACATCAAAAATAGTGTGCCCGTTGTTAATGTTACTACTGTAACAAAGTTGAATGTTAAACCTGGATTTGTTACCAAATCAAAACCACCGCCCGATTGTGATTGAAGGGCAATTGAGATACCATAAGACTGGAAAACTGCCAATAAAACCGTACCCATTCGCGTGTACTGTGTAATCTTACGACGACCACGATCACCTTCTTTCTTCAGTTGTTCAAAATGAGGCACTACTGCAGTCATCAAGTTCATGATGATCGATGAAGAAATATATGGCATGATGCCCAAGGTGAAGATGGACAGGCGCTCTAAAGCGCCACCCGAGAACATGTTCATCATGCCTAGGATGCCTGTTCTGTTGTCTTCAACCAGTGAGGCTAATGCGTCTTGAGAGATAAATGGAATCACAATATGCGTTCCAAGTCTGAAAACGATTAACGCACCCACTAAATAGAGGATGCGCTTTAGTAAATCTTCACTAAGTCCTAATCGAGATTGGCTCATTTCATTACTCGCTAATTGTTCCTTTAGCAGCTTCAATGGCAGCTAGTGCGCCCTTTGTTGCTCTGATACCGCTTAAATTGACTGCACGATTGATTTCACCCGATAACATGACCTTAACTCTAAGGATGTTTTTTGTAACAAGGTTATGTTGCTTTAAAACATCGATATTAATATCAGTCTCGCTCAACTTGTCTAATTGTGACAAAGTTACCTGGGAAGTGATTATTGAAACGCGTGAACTAAAACCCACTTTTGGCAACCTTCTTTGAAGTGGCATTTGACCACCCTCAAAACCAATCTTAGTGAACCCACCCGAACGTGATTTTTGACCCTTATGGCCGCGGCCACAAGTTTTTCCCATTCCAGAACCGATGCCACGACCGACACGCTTTCTTGAAGTTTTCTCGCCGATTGCAGGCTTTAATGTATTAAGATTCATTGTTTAACCCTCTACTCTTAATAAGTAAGACACTTTATTAATCATGCCTCTAACACACGCCGTATCTTCTAGAACCACGGTGTGATTGATGCGCTTCAAACCAAGACCAGACACTGTCGCACGGTGCTTAGGAAGGCGACCATGTAAACTCTTTGTTAAAGTCACACTCACTGTTGCTTTCTTTGGTGCTGTTTTTTTAGCAGGCGCTTTTTTCGGCGCAGTTTTTACTGTTGTCGATTTTTTTGTCTCACTAGCAGTAACCACTGCTTTTTTAACGGGTGCTTTTTTAGCTGCAGCTTTTTTTGGTGCTGCTTTTTTTGGTGCTGCTTTTTTCTCTAATTTCTCTTCAGCCATTACGCTTCCCCAGTAATTTGTTCTACAGTTTTGCCACGCTTAGCAGCAACACTGGCAGGTGATGACATCTGTGTCAAACCTTCAACAGTCGCCCTAACAACACTGATTGGATTACGGGTGCCATTGCATTTAGCCAAAATGTTGTGAACGCCAACAGCTTCCAAAACACTACGCATAGGACCGCCAGCAATAACACCTGTACCATCTGAAGCTGGCTGCATATAAACCTTAGCAGCACCAACACATGAAGTGATTGGGTAATGAAGTGTGCCATTAACAAGAGGTACTGACTTCATTGACTTTTTAGCTTTATCCATTGCTTTTTGAATTGCAACAGGAACTTCGCGTGCTTTGCCCGTGCCATAACCGATCTTACCGTTACCGTCACCAACAACAACTAAAGCAGAAAAACCAAAGATTCGACCACCTTTTACTACTTTAACAACACGACGAATGTTCACCAATTTTTCGATGAATTCACTCTCTTCGTTATAACTTTTTTTCTTATTTTCAGCCATTGTATAAACCTGTATAGATACTATTTATTAAAAATCCAATCCGCCTTCTCTTGCTGCATCAGCAAGGGCTTGGACGCGACCATGATATTTAAAACCTGAGCGATCAAATGCAACTTTAGAAACTTTCGCTTTCTTAGCTGCTTTCGCAATCAAATCACCTACTTTAACAGCAGCTTCAACGTTACCACCGTTTTTCATTTTTGCAGTAATACTAGAAGCAGAAGCCAAAGTCTTCGTGCCACAGCTACTAATGATCTGCGCATAAATATGTTGCGAAGATTTAAAAACACATAGACGCTCTACACCTTTCTCAGCATGTTTTGCTCTAAATTTAGTTGCCCTTCTTAAACGAGCTTGTTTTTTAGATAGTTTCATCTAACTTACCCTTTATAAATTATTTCTTCTTAGCGTCTTTACGAACAACATGCTCGTCAGTGTAACGAACACCTTTGCCTTTATAAGGCTCTGGCGGTCGGAATGCTCTAATTTCTGCAGCAGCTTGCCCTACTCTTTGCTTATCAATACCTTTAACAATAACTTCAGTTTGTGAAGGTGTTTCAGCAGTAATGCCCTCAGGCAAATCGTAGTTTACTGGGTGTGAAAATCCTAAAGTAAGGTTTAACACCTTGCCCGATACTTTTGCACGGTAACCAACACCAATGAGTGTTAATTTCTTTTCCCAGCCTTCTGATACGCCTTTAATCAGGTTCGCAGTATTCGCTCTAGCAGTGCCTGCTTGAGCCCACGCACCTTTTGTTTCTTTTTTACTCACTTCCACCACAGAAAAAGTTAATACGTTATCGGTGTTAGCAATAACGACGCTTGAATGAACACTCATGCTCATTTCACCAAGCTTACCCATTACTGTTAAAACGTCTCCATTTTGAGACACCTTTACATCTGAAGGTATTGTGATAGGTGATTTTGCGACTCTTGACATACTTATCTCCCTATTAACAAATACTACACAATACTTCGCCACCAACGCTCTGAGCTTTAGCCGACTGGCCAGTCATCACGCCTTTTGGTGTTGAAACAATAACAATGCCCAAGCCGTTCATAACGCTTGGCATTTCGTCTTTGCCTACATAAACTCGTAGACTTGGCTTTGAAATTCTAGCCAATGAATCAATAACAGGCTTATCTTCAAAATACTTTAAAGTAATCGTTAATTTTTTAGTTGCTGCAGTGTCGCCCTCTATAGAAAATGAAGAGATATAACCTTCATCTTGTAATACAGTTGCAATTGCAGTTTTTAATTTTGCCGCAGGCATTGATACTGTTGCTTTTTTTACTGCATGCGCGTTGCGAATGCGTGTCAACATATCAGAAATTGGATCAGACATACTCATATTATTTCTCCTACCAGCTTGCTTTAGATAATCCAGGGACTTCACCGTTCATGGTGCGATCTCTTAATTGGTTTTTGGCCAGACCAAATTTACGGTAGAAACCGTGCGGTCGACCAGACAATCCACAGCGACTACGCTGACGCGATGGAGAAGAATCTCTTGGCAGTGTTTGTAATTTAATCACCGCCTGGAAACGCTCTTCATCAGAAGAGTGAATACTCTTAATAATTTTCTTTAACGCAGTGCGCTTTTCTTGGTATTTTTCAACCAATTTTGTGCGCTTAACGTCTCTATGTATCATAGACTTTTTAGCCATCGTGTTATCCTTTATCCTTGAATGGGAAATTAAACATCGCTAATAGTTTCTTAGCATCATCATCACTTTGTGCAGAAGTAGTGATTGCAATATCCATACCACGCACTCTTGTTACTTTTTCGAAATCAATTTCTGGGAATACAATTTGCTCGGTAAGTCCCATGTTATAGTTACCTCGACCATCGAAAGACTTAGGGTTTAAGCCCCGGAAGTCTCTGATACGCGGGATAGCAATATTTACTAAACGATCAAGGAATTCATACATTCTCTCTCTACGCAAAGTTACTTTACAACCAATTGCATTACCATCTCTTAATTTGAAACTTGCAACTGATTTACGTGCCAAGCAAGTCATTGGCTTTTGTGAAGAGATTAAACCTAATTCTTCTAGGGCGCTTTCTAGGATTTTCTTGTCACCTAATGCTGAGCCTAAACCCATATTAATGGTAACTTTTTCAATCTTAGGAACTGACATAGGATTTGACATACCTAGGTCGGCCTGAAGTTTTGGTAAAATCTCGCTTTTGTATTGTTCTTGTAATCTAGACACTTCTCACCTATCTTTTAATGTGTTAAGCTAGCACTTCGCCGCTTGACTTGAAAAATCTTTCTTTAACGCCATCTACATTGGTTCTAACACCAACGCGATCCGCTTTTTGCGTTTCTGAATTGTAGATTGCTACATTAGAAATACTTAAAGGCATTTCTTTTGATTCGATGCCACCTTGAACACCCGCTTGCGGGTTAGGCCGAACATGTTTCTTAGCCAGATTAAGGCCTTCAACAATTACTTTAGAATCTAATATCTTAGTTACTGTACCGATAGAACCTTTGTCCTTACCAGCAATAACAATCACTTCATCATTTTGTTTAATCTTGTTCATTACAAAACCTCGGGAGCAAGTGAAACAATTTTCATAAACTGCGCGCTTCTTAACTCACGTGTAACAGGGCCAAAGATACGAGTACCGATTGGCTCAAGTTTTGTATTAAGCAAAACAATCGCGTTGTTATCAAAACGAATCTTAGAGCCGTCTGGACGACGAACTCCATGTGC
>Ga0302120_10000312_pt1 | contig 21016 bp, 25 predicted proteins | sample AG5_Bottom_MG_FD_203118 | JGI IMG/M metagenome (GOLD analysis project Ga0302120, IMG submission 203118) | Marine microbial communities from Western Arctic Ocean, Canada - AG5_Bottom | ecosystem: Environmental > Aquatic > Marine > Oceanic | place: Canada: Western Arctic Ocean | collected 2017-10-01 | reverse complement strand
TTTCCACCGGGGAGACTAGATAATAAATGCTCATGATCTGGGCATCAGTGTGGAAGGCGGATTTTTGAAAGAAATCTGTGGTATAAAAATGACCCAGGACTTCTATTTCAATTCCCAGCTCCTCCCTCCATTCCCTTTTTAGTCCATCTATAGTCCCTTCACCTAATTCTAAACCCCCACCAGGGAACTTGGTCATGTAAGTGTTTCTGAAAAACTCGTCGCTGAGCAGCACGTTCTCATTCTCATCTATCCAGATTCCATAAACCCGTATAATGAACCTGGAAACAGACATGCTGGTCAGGATTTTCGTTTAAGGGTCCCCTTAATATTCTCAGCAGCGGCAACAAGCATGGAATTGGTACGGGTATAAAGGGCGTACTGCTTCTTCTCCGGGTTGTACCCCTGGATGTATTTTTCAACGCCCGGGATCATCGAACCTTCAAAATCAAATTTGTTCGCGAATTTAGAAACTCGCTTTATCGCCTCCCAAATGAGTAGGGAATTTGCACCGCTAGATCGCAGAGCGGGATTTCCACCATTCAATAAGTAATATGCCTGGTTTTGGTCCCAAACGATCAAAGTCCCAGCATGTAAATTGCCTTCTGAGTCCTGGGCAGTCAGGAGGATCCCATTATTATTTTTAGTTGCTGCATGATATATGTTCCTGACCAATTCCAGGCTGAAATCCATCTTCTTGCCCTGGCGTTCATACGACATCTGGCATAGGGCATAGAGGCCATCTATATCACTGGATTCAGTTACGTGAATGTTGCCTTCCGCTTTTTTGATCTCGCCTTTAACCCTCTGTTTGAAATTGGCGTAAGTGCGCTCGTGATCTTTTATTCCTGACAACACATAAGTGTGCAGTACCGCCTTTTTGAATCCTGTCTCATCAAACTCGGTTCCGAACACTTCATAGTTCATCTGCATGTAGAACTTGTCGTGCTTTGGGAGCATTGCCATAAGTTGTGCGGCAGCCTTATCTTGGTCGGTGTCTTTGGCGAACCACAATCCAAGAAAGGGCGTCAATCCGGGCATTCCAAGGGCTTTGAAAGGCCCTTTGGTTTTAACAACATATACAAAGGCCGCACTTATTGCGCTTTCTTCTTCAATCAAAATAGCTTCCCAATCATCATTTTCTACCACGGCATCAAGCCACCACGGCTGCATGAAGATGGGGATATCATCACAGTTGGCACTAAGGGAGATGTACTTGGTTTTTATAGACTTCACGGACTGATACAATCACCTACCAACACAAATATATGTCATAAATTGAGGGAATACTCTTAAATTTATCCCTGCGTATACCGGTCTATGGAGGCGCAGGCTAGCAGGCAGGCCCATAAAGTGAGGACGATGGATGTACATGTATTGTGTGAGAAAAACTCACTTTTCAGTCAGTTTATTGCGGAAATAAGGGATGTGGAAATCCAGCAGGATCCGATGCGATTCAGGAGGAACCTGGAACGAATGGGCGAGATTTTTGCCTATGAGATAAGTCAACATATTGGTTATGCGGAAAAGAAGGTAACGACGCCATTAGGTGTCGCGGATGCTATGGTTCCGGTTGAACAGCCAGTACTTTCAACAATTTTGAGGGCGGGACTGCCACTTCATCAAGGATTGCTAAACTATTTTGATGGAGCCGACAATGCATTTATCTCGGCATATAGAAAGCACGATGATGCCGGTGGTTTCGAGATTCATGTCGAATACCTTGCTTCTCCAAGCATAGATGGCAGAACCGTTATCTTATCTGATCCAATGCTGGCATCAGGCCAATCAATGGTTCTATGCTATGAGGCATTGCTAGAGAAGGGAACTCCTGCCCACACACATATTGTTGCGGTGATGGTCAGCGAGGAGGGGTTGGAATATCTGAAAAATAAGTTGTCTGGAAATACTACATTATGGCTTGGCGTCGTTGATAAAGAACTAGATGCTAACTCTTATATAGTGCCGGGATTGGGGGATGCCGGGGATTTGGCTTTTGGTACTAAGACTTAAATTATGATTGGGGAGATATTGCAAATTGCAGGGTGGCTGTTTTTTGTCATCTTTAAGTTTATCTGGGCACCGGTGACTATGGCCACTACCACGGACTATGCGTGGTGGGAGATACTGGTGATTACAATTGGAGGAGCCTGGCTGGGGATCATTATATTTTATTACTTCGGTAAAATGATCATTTCCTTTTTCAATAAGAAATGGAACAGGATTCCAAGAAAGTTTACCAAAATGAACCGCTTTGTAATCCGTGTGAAGAAGGAGTGGGGCCTTGCTGGCCTGGTGAGTATCATGGGTATCATATCCGTGCCTTTGTGTTCCCTGATAGCTGCGGCTTATTTTCAGGAGAACAAACGGACAATACCGGCACTTTTAACCAGTGCGGTAATCTGGGCAGCGAGCCTTACGGTTATTGTCTTCCTGCTTTTTAAAGACAAGGATCAGGTCCTATAAGTAGAACATGAAAAAACCCTCCAGACATTGTCTGGAAGGCTTAGGCATTTTGAAAAAGTGCTGTCTACTTTTTCTCTTCAGATTTCTCTTCAGAGATAGTGGAAGTTTTTGATCCTGGCTTTTCCTTGCAGGATTTTGCCGCTGCTGTACTGCCTTTTGCACAACAACCTTTTTTCTTGGCCGAAGTTTTTGAGCAGTTTTTGTTCTTCTTGGCCTTCTTGCAATTCTTCTTGCAGTTGTCGCCACATTTGTGGTCGCATGAGGCCTTGTCACAATAAGTTCCCGCAGTGTTTTCTATAGAGGCGGTGGCAGTGTAGGCAGTTCCGAGAAATGCAAACATTGCACATAGTATAAGTACTCTTTTCATTGTTTTTAGATTTGTTAGATGTCTTAAGTGAAATAACTCAACGTTTGGTATCTAGTAATGTTGCCAAAGATACGAATATTAATTCAACGGAATCTTGCTATTGGTGTATGGCTGCCTGATACCGATTGCTCCAAGTTTACCAATACCTCGGCATCTAGTGGTAGATAGACATCTACCCGGGAGCCAAATTTTATGAAGCCCAATTGCCCGCCTTGTGTGACTTCCTGCTTTTCCTCTGCATAGTAAACTATTCTTCTGGCAACTGCTCCTGCAATTTGGCGAACCAGAATTTCACGGCCTTGTTTGTCCCTTATTACTATAGTTGTCCGTTCGTTTAGGGTCGATGACTTTGGATGCCATGCTACCAGGTATTCACCCGGATGGTATTTTACATATTGGACTTCTCCTCCTACAGGATACCAGTTGACGTGAACATTAAGAGGAGACATGAATATCGATACCTGTTTTCTTTTTCCTTGAAAATATTCAGGTTCCTCAACTTCTTCAATCACCACTACCTTACCATCTGCAGGTGCAATGACCAACGACTCGTTGGGTGCAAGGGTTCTGTCTGGACTTCGGAAGAACTGCAGCACAAGCAAGAACAATACTGCTGACACTCCGTATCCTATGTTTTGAATAAGCTTATTATCAGGCCATATAAAATGAGCTGCAGCATTTAGTACTACTAGGATAGCTAGTGTGGTAAGAATTATAACGAAACCTTCTTTATGAATAGTCATGTCTGGTAGGCAGCTTATTGTAGATAGCGAATATAGGTGTACACAAAAGGGGCGGCAAGATAAACGCCGTCGAATCGATCCAATATGCCACCATGGCCTGGCAGAACACTGCCAGAGTCTTTTACATGAAGGCTGCGTTTAAACTTCGACTGTATCAGGTCTCCCAAATTGCCAAAGAGCACAATAATTCCCGCTACAATCAGCCAGTCACGTTTTCGCAATTCAGGGAAAAAACGGACCAGGAAATAGGCTAGAACTAGGGCGAAAATGGCACCTCCCAAACTACCTTCCCAGGTCTTCTTTGGCGAGACGCTCTCGAATAATTTTCTTTTACCTACCGTTTTGCCTACTAAATATGCAAACGAGTCATTCGTCCATAGGATTAGAAAAAAGCCGATCAGGATATTAGGGTTATAATCATAAGTGTACCTCAGTCCATACGCTGGAGGATAGGATAGATAGCTGAGCAGGACCATAGGGACAGACAAATAGAAGATTCCACTGAGAGTAATCGATATGTTCACCAGGGGGTTTTGAGATTTCCTGTAGAGCTCAGCGATCAGGATCAGAAACATCAGTGGCATAATCACAAGTAAATAGCCCAATGGGATCATTCTCAGAATATACATCGAACTTATAACAAAGAACACCGCACCTGCAATGGTGCCCAGAAGTTTCTGCGGTGACATGCCCCCTTTCTCTGTCAGGGTATAAAATTCCCAGAGCCCTACAGTTGTAATCACGAAAAACAAGCCCACAAAAGAAGAGGAACTATAATAAATGCCCGCCAGAATTGCTGCGACTATCACGGAGCCTGTAAGTGCTCTTGTTAACATGTTGCTCATAGCAGTTTTTTTGCAATCAAGTATTTAGCTTTAATAACATGCTCTCTTCTAACAAAGAGTTCCAATTCTCCAATTTTCATGGCTGAAGCCTGCTTGTCCAATTCAATCGCATGAATATCATTGGTTTCGAGCATCGCCTTGATCATCATAATGGTGTGAGGATTATTCGTGCTATATATTACCACCCAATCTTTCTCCATCTAGCAATAGAATGTACTGCAAAGTAATTATAAAATTACTTGCTAATCTCTTTGTCGAGAAGAAAAACGTAGACCTCCTTGGGCCCATGAGCACCCAGGATGAGCGTTTTTTCTATGTCAGCAGTTCTGCTGGGCCCTGTTATTGTTGTGATAAGTGAAGGCAGCCTAGAGTATCGTTGCTTCATTCCATTTAATGCTTCCTTCACATGCATCACGATCTGGCTGCTATAGCCAATTACAATGTGAGCTGGAGGGAAAGCCGCCATCCTGCGCCCGCTTACCTGGTGGGAAGAAAACACTATGCTTCCGCTTCTTGCAATCAGGTATTCGCAAAAAGTGATACCAGCATCCATTTTTTCCATTTCAGATTCCTCACTGGTAAATCTCATGCCAACCTCCTTAAGTAAGTTCTGTATACTGGGCTCAAGCACATGAATATTGTTCCAGTCATTTTCCTGGGCTACACTTTCAAATGAATTGACAAAGTCAGTAGTGTTCTCGCAGAAAATAAATTTCCCATCGCTGGCAGCAAACTGGTTCGCAAAGGCGATATCCAGCCCCTTATCGCTTCCTTCCGGTAAGTTGTAAATGTTCTTTTTGAAATCCAGCCCGGGGTACAGCTCCGGTGACTGATGGATGAGGGCTTTCCTGACCTTTTTAAGAACCTTCTCCTTGGAAGTTGCTTGCATTCAAAGTATCGTTAATAGATCAGGAGTTTTTTTCAGTACTATCGGACTTGCTCTTGGTTGTCTTGCTTTTTTTATCCCTGCCGTTACTGCGTTTTTTTGCAGCTTTGGCCAGATCCTTCACCTCTTCAGCAACATGGTCATTATAAGGGCTCTTCCCTATGAGGCGGATCAAATCATCCTTGAAAATAACTTCCTTCTTCAGCAGTTCCTGGGCCACTTTCTCAAGTTGTACTCTTTTGTCCTTCAAGAGTGCCTTGGACCTTTCGTATGCATTCTCAATCAGCTTACGCACCTCAATGTCGATAATTTGAGCAGTGGTTTCTGAGTATGGTTTAGTAAACGCATAGTCTCCCTGTTGTGGATCGTAAAAGGAGACATTCCCAACTTTATCGTTCATGCCGTAAATCGTAACCATGTTATAAGCCATCTTCGTAATTCTCTCCAGATCGCTGAGTGCACCAGTAGATATTTTCCCAAATATCAGGTCCTCCGCTGCCCGCCCGCCCAGTGACATGCACATCTCATCCAGTAGCTTTTCTGTGCGATAAAGGTATTGTTCCTTGGGCAGATATTGCGCATAGCCCAGTGCAGCAATACCGCGAGGCACAATACTAACTTTTACCAAAGGGTCCGCATGTTCGAGGAACCAGCCTGCCACAGCATGGCCTGCTTCGTGATAGGCAACTATCTCTTTCTCCTCCTTCGAAATCAATTTGGTTTTCTTCTCTAGACCTCCAATTACCCTGTCTATAGCACTCTGAAAATCACTTAAGTCAACAGTTTTCTTATTAGACCTAGCTGCAATTAAAGCGGCCTCATTACACACATTTGCGATGTCCGCCCCTACGAACCCAGGAGTTTGTGTTGCCAGGTGCTCAGCCTTAAACCCTTTTTTAACCTTTAACGGTTTAAGATGCACTTTGAAGATCCCAATTCTGCCTTTCAGATCCGGTTTGTCTATAGCAATCTGTCTATCAAACCTGCCAGGCCTCAATAAAGCGGAATCCAGTATTTCAGGACGGTTGGTTGCGGCGAGTATTATCACACCTGAATTGGTGGTAAATCCATCCATTTCTGATAATAGGGAATTAAGTGTGTTCTCCCTTTCATCATTGGCACCCGAAAATTGCCCTTTGCTTCTTGAGCGGCCTATTGCATCAATCTCATCGATGAATATAATGCATGGTGCTTTGGTCTTTGCCTGGTTGAATAGGTCCCTGACCCGGGCAGCACCGACTCCAACGAACATCTCAACAAAATCCGATCCTGATAAAGAGAAGAAAGGTACGTCGGCTTCACCAGCTACAGCTTTAGCGAGTAGAGTTTTTCCAGTCCCCGGAGGCCCTATGAGTAGTACTCCCTTAGGGATCTTGGCTCCCAGCTTGGTGAATTTATCAGGATGCTGCAAGAACTCTACGACCTCAATAATTTCCTCTTTTTCCTCCTCAAGGCCAGCTACATCTTTAAATGTTATATTGACTTTACTGTTCGCATCAAAGAGTGTTGCCTTAGACTTGCCAATACTAAAGATTCCACCTGATCCTGCACCACCACCACCACCCATTTTTCGCATTACGAATACCCATATAAGTGCCATTATACCAATCATGAAAAGCCAGCCGATCGCCCCGCTATAATCTTCCCTGTTTTCACTTTCCGGGTGAATTTTTACATGATTGTTTCCGTAGCTATCCTGGGCAGTTTTAAGGGATTCGTAAAATTGGTCTATAGAGGATATTTCAAAGTAATAGTGTGGACCGAGATTGAGCCCGCTGCCAACGGAGTGCTTGCTAACATCGTTGTACTTAGGGGCAGGGAGGTTATCTTTCTTTATATAGATTTCAACTTTTGATTTATTGACGATAACCAGTCGATCTACCTCCTGTGAAGCGAGCATTTCACTTTCAAACTTTGTCCACCCAACTTTCTTTGCACCTGAACCACCAAATAGAAAAGTAGATGCCAGGATTATAATCAGGATTGCTCCGTATACCCAATAGATATTGAAATTCAACTTCGGTTTGTTGAAGCCGTCAAAACTGGGCTTGCCACCTTGAGAATTCTTATCCTCGTTTTTTTTGTCTTCTTCTTTTGTCACCTTAATTCTTCTTCTTTATACCGCTCTAGGCTCATTATTAAAATAAGTTGCTTCCGCATCTGCCCACAACCCTTCTACATTATAGTAGGCCCTCGCTTCTGCTTGAAAAATGTGTACTACTACATCAACGTAATCTAACAGAATCCATTGCATGTTTTCAAAGCCTTCTTTACTCAGCGGATCGGTGCTCAGTAGGTTCTTAGCCTCTTCAACTACATAGTCCGCAATTGCCCTGACTTGCGTGCTTGAGCCACCCTGGCAAATGATAAAATTATCACAAATGGCCCCTTCAGCCTTTTTGAGATCTAATGACACTAAGTCTATTCCCTTTCTCTCCTGGATACTATTGATGATAATATCAACTAACTTTGGAGAATACTTACCAGAATCAATGGGTTCGTAATAAGTTACTGAGGGTTTAGTCATTTAACAAGTTTCAGCTACAAAAGTACGCAAATCTCTAAATGCTTTCAGATATATTTGTCATCGGGAACAGTACAATCAAATTAGATGCCATTGCATCTACGAATGATTATTTAAGGGAATTGCTGACAAAAGGGGAAGAAATCACAGAGGGAACGGTCGTAATAGCAGAGAATCAACATGGCGGGAAGGGTCAGCGAGGGAAGGAATGGGTATCTGAACCGGGTGAAAACTTGACATTTTCCATATTGTTGTATCCCAGGTTCCTGATGGCATCAGACCAATTTGAACTATCGAAGGCAATATCACTTGGTATCGTCAGTTATCTTCAGGATACACTGCCTGTCAATGTGTCAGACATTAAGGTTAAATGGCCCAATGATATCTACATAGGCCGGGAAAAGGTGTGTGGAATATTAATAGAGAATGCAGTAAGTGGGAATCAGGTGGTACATTCAATAATAGGGATTGGACTAAACGTCAATCAGCAAGTTTTTGACAAGAGCATCCCCAATCCCACGTCGATGAATCTTTCAAGTAAAAAATACCATGACTTGTCTTTTGTTCTGGAAGGTTTGTGTCAGTATTTGGATCGTCGTTATATGAGATTAAGAAATACTCCTGCACGTAAATTAACTGAGGAGTATTTAAGTGTGTTATACCGGTTCGCACAAATTGGGGATTATGAAATAAAGGGAGCGCAGGTTCAAGCTCAAATTGTGGGTGTTTCAAGAGCCGGGTGTTTGATACTGGAAGATGAATATGGTGGTCAGAAACATTGTAATCACCAGGAAGTCATTTTTTCTTAACTACTTTTGCCCTTGGCATCAAAGATGAAGAAATTCAACATACCCGAGTTTTACAAGAGTCCGATAATCTCCCGCATCAAGGAGATGCGCAAGATTCAGGATCCCCGAAAAAAGGACTTTTCTCCAACATTGCTAGATTTTGGGCCAGTGCGTTTTTTAATAGCACGTCACTTCGGATTTTGCTATGGTGTGGAGAACGCCATTGAAATATCTTATCAGGCACTTAAGGAAAACCCCGACAAGAGAATATTTTTGCTGAGCCAGATGATTCACAACCCCAATGTTAATAGAGACTTACAGGAGAGAGGAATTGGTTTTATTATGGATACGGAAGGCAGACAATTTGTGGAATGGGAGTCGTTGAGGCCTGACGATATTGTAATTATTCCTGCATTTGGAACTACGTTGGAAACGGAAGAGAAGTTGGAGGGACTCGGCATCGAAACATATAAGTACAATACCACATGCCCATTTGTTGAGAGGGTGTGGAACAGGACAGAACAGTTGGGGGATAAGGATTTTACGGTTATTATCCATGGTAAGCACAACCATGAGGAGACCAGGGCTACATTTTCGCATAGCAATAAGAATGCGCCTTCTGTAATTGTGAAGGATCTTGGCCAGGCGAAAGAACTAGCCGCTGTAATTCTGGGTGAGACGAATCGAGAAGATTTTTACAGAGCTTTTGAAGATCGCTGTTCAGAAAATTTTGATCCAGAGACACACCTGCAAAGGATAGGTGTGGTAAATCAAACGACTATGCTGGCAACAGAAACGCAACAAATATCTAAGCTCCTTAAAGATACAATGGTGATGAAATTCGGGGCGCAAGATGTAGTCAATCGTTTTGCAGATACACGTGACACCTTGTGTTACGCTACCAATGACAATCAGGAGTCAACCTATGGATTGCTTAAACACAATGCTGATTTGGCTATTGTCGTCGGCGGGTACAATAGCTCCAACACCTCCCACCTGGTTGAGCTAATTGAAGAGAAAATGCCTACCTACTATATTTCACGGGCGAGCGAGATCAGCTCAAAGGATGAAGTTCAGCATTACGATCACTATGCTGATAAAATGACAGCTAGCAATCCTTTCATCCCAGACAAGGATCGTGTTGATGTTATTTTGACCAGTGGTGCATCCTGCCCGGATGCAATGGTAGAGGAGGTGTTGCAGCGTGTATTGGGGTTTTTTGATTCTGCCCGATCCACCGACGATGTGATTGGAGAGTTGGAAGCTCAGTCTGCGTAGGCACTAGGTCCTTTCCTTTACGAGCTTTAACATGAAGTTGAGCTGTTCTTCCCTGCTCATCTCCGAATTGTCCAGCACCACAGCATCCTCTGCTTGAATCAAAGGGCTGTATTTGCGATGTGTGTCTTCGTAATCCCTGCTCAGCACATTTTCTTTAACCTCTTCAGCAGATACATTCAGCCCCTTGGACAACATTTCGTCATACCTCCGTGTTACACGCACTTCTATAGAGGCAGTCATAAATACTTTTAACTCTGCATCAGGATAGACTACCGTTCCAATATCCCTGCCTTCCATTATTATGCCATTTTCCTTTCCCATTCTCTGCTGCATTGCTACCAACTTCTCTCGCACCTCCCTGATGGTGCTTATTTGAGAAACATTCCTGGAGACGTCCATTCCCCTAATTGTTTCTTCCACATTGACACTATTGAGGTAAACATTTGATTCCCTCAATGGGCCTGAAATCTGAAAGGTGATACTGATGTCACCAAGCTGAGCGACAAGTGATTCCTTGTCAACCTTAGCATTCTTGATAATGTCATTTTCCAGGGCATATAAGGTGACACATCTGTACATCGCGCCAGTATCTACATAGTTATAGTCTATGCTTTTTGCGAGCGTCTTAGCCATTGTGCTCTTTCCGCAGGAAGAGTAACCGTCTATTGCAATGGTAATTTTATTCACTTTTTACAGAGTTAGGTGTTGGGTCTGGTAAGGGATTGGGGGCTAGCCCGGTAGCTGTATTTTTTGCTTTGAAATTAGAAAGCGACGTTCTTATTGTAAATTGGTTTGAGCCTCCAGCAAGATGAAATGATGAGCGGCTATAAGAAAAGTTGAATTTAGATATTTTCATGCCCACCCCAATGGAAAGGCCAGCGGTCCCTTTTTTAGTAATGTTTCTTAGCTCTTTTCGCTTAAGATAGTTATATCCTAAACGCACATGAAAATTATCGGTGATAATCAGCTCCGTTCCGAATACGGCGTGCCTTAGCAGTTTGTCTGTGAAGCCAGAGACATTGCTGCCAATTTTCTGTAACAGCATGGTGTCCTGTTGAACAGGATCTAAAGAGCTGGAAACAAGAGTTGGATTCTCGTAGGTCAGGTCCCATTTTTCCAGATGCTGGGCGTGTAACATTAACCGAAATGGTGCGTGGCGTAATTTCTTGGTAATTCCTGCCTGGACTTCGAATGGAAGCGATTCTCGGTTGCCTGGGATGTAGGGCTTGAGCTGTATGCCGACATTCTTGACAACTAAAGCCACTACGTAATCACCGCGCTTATTGTAATAGGTACCAGCCAGGTCCACGGCTACACCGAACGATGAGTAGTCGAAATGATATGAAGAGTTGATAAATTTGAGATTGGCACCTATGAAAAACATGGAGTCCAGTGTTCGTTCTTCGCTGGTTCCAACGTTGATCTTAGGTGATACAGCGGTGCCCCATCCGATATTCACCAGCAGATCCTGTGCAGTGAAGAGCCTCAAAAACATACCCGTCTCATCATACTCCTGAAAAGTGCCAAGATGTATAAATTGTATGCCACCACTAAAACTGCCGAATTTCTTGTGTGTGTATGAGTAGATGCTGGATGCGATCTTAATATCCGATAGATGGTCCATGTAGTTGACCACAAGATGATTGTGCATCGTCTCATTGAGCAGGGAAGGGTTGTACCATGCCATATCAAGATCATCATCTTTAATGGCCAATACTGTTCCCCCAAGGCCTGAAACACGTGCCGAAGTAACCAGGTTTAATGATTCATACGAATTATCTCCCCCAAGCTGGCCTCTTGCGCTGAAGGAAAGGCACAAGACGACCACAGTCACTAAACTTGACCTACAAGTAGTTAACATCTGGATTCTGGTTTGCTGCCATCTTAACTGAATTGCGAGAAGAATGTTGCTCAAAACCTGAGCAATTGGCCTGATTGGTATACATACATGCCTATAAAATCAAAAAAATTGTAGCTTTGTCCGTGATCAGATGAACAGTGTTTTGCTGAATCAAAAGTAGAAAAGGAATTGGGAATCACCATTTGATTTGGCTGAAAAATCCTTTCGCTCAGGACAGTAAGTTGGATGAGCCGGCATAGTGACATAATAGATTATACGAATCGCGCCACTACCAGGAACTTAATGCACGCGGGATTGTTTATGGTGTGTTGTATAGGCCCGATTTAGAAAAAAACAAAATATAAGCAGATGAAACTCGGTATTAGAATTGGATTGTGGTTAGTTGTTTGTCTATTGGCATTTCTGGTGTACAATAGCATAGCGAGTAAGATCAACTTTGAGGAGGAAACGAAACTAAGAAGAGCCAAGGTCATTGAGCGCTTGAAGGACCTGAGAGTCGCTCAATTGGCTCATAAGTCAGTCAACAAGGCCTACGCCAAGAACCCAGAAGACCTGCTGAATTTTATTAAGCTTGATTCCTTTCCTGTAATCAAGGCTATAGGAACAGTTCCAGATACATTATCAGAAGAGCAAGCAGTTCAGATGGGCCTTGTATCTCGTGATACGTCGTATGTGAATGTTCAAGATTCTATTTTTTCCCCACACTATTTGGAAGGAAGGACGGGCTTTAATGTTGATGATTTATCGAAGATCCCTTTCGCTGCGAATGGAGAAGTTTTTGAGTTCGAGGCAGGAGAGATTGAAAAGGGGAAGGTTACGGTGCAGGTCTTTAAAATATTTGCAAAATTCGCAATTATCTACGCGGGATTAGACACTGATAATGAGGCGATAGATCTGGAAGATGGCCTTGGAGTTGGGTCAATGTTTGAGCCTTCAACCAGTGGAAATTGGGGTGAATAATGTGCCCGGACCTATATTCTGTTACCGGCAGCAAATCGGATGATTCTTCTTCTAAGGCCGCATCTTCTACTCGCAAAAGCCGCGTTGACGAGACTTTTGATCTTAAAAAGACAGCATCTTATCATCTGTCTATAGAGCTAAGCCCTCGGGTGATTTCATTTTGTGTGCTGGACACACTGAGCAATAAGTATATCGCTTTGTACGAGGAAGCAATAGTTGATGAGGGCCTAGGTAAGGCGACCGGTCAGCTTCTGGCCCTATTGCAAACCCATGAGCTTCTAAGCTCGAAATATAAGTCGTATAGCGTCATTGTGGTTACTGAACAGTTTACAACGGTGCCCGCGGCTATTTTCGATAGTGCGAAAGCGCGGGCATTTCTGGATTTCAATATTGAGGGAGTTGAAAGTAGTGAACAGGCTATTGAGGTACTATCTGATAAGATGAAGAGTGCCGATGCGCACAGTGTCTATCCGCTTCCAGGTGAAATGCTGGTCAATATGAGGTCAGCGCTAGAGGGTGTGACAATAATACACCACACGACGTGCCTGGTTGACACCGTATTGAAAATTTATAAAAACCAGAACCGGGAAATTTGCTTTCTGCACATACAAGACGGAATATTTTCCATCGTAGTTGTCAAAGGGAATGACTTAAGGTATTGTAATAACTTCCTTTACAACTCAACGGAGGACCTCGTCTATTATACGTTGTTTGTCTTTGAGCAGCTGAAGTTAAACCCTGAAACTGCAGATACTGTATTGATAGGAGAAATTGATAAGAACTCCCCGGAGTATGCAATGCTGTATACCTACATCAGAAATCTGCGGTTCATAGATCGCAATCAGGGGTTTGCATACAGCTATGTGATGGATGACCTGCCTTCTCAACACCACTTCAACCTTTTCAGTCAGTTCCATTGCGTATCATAAGTGGGCATCATAAGAGCCGCAGGATAACCGCACCTTCACAGTTGTCTGTTCGCCCAACCACAGATGCAGGCAAGGAATGCTTGTTTAATATTCTTTCGAACCACTTTTCCTTAGCAACTACCTCATTCCTGGATCTGTTTGCCGGCACTGGCAATATATCCTATGAAGCAGCTTCAAGAGGATGTGAGGATGTTATTGCCGTAGATCAGCAATACAAATGCACGGGTTTTATCAAGAGCACAGCTTCTGATCTGGATATGGAAGGCCTGCAGGTAGTAAGAAGTGATGCATATGCGTACTTGCAACGTGTGAACAGAACCTTTGATATCATTTTCGCGGATCCTCCGTATATGAGCCCGGAAACTGCAGATGTCCATCAGATTGTATTTGAACGAAACTTGCTGAATAAGGGTGGATTCCTGATAATTGAACATGGGAATGATGAAAAATTTGCCCATTTGCCTCATCTGAAGGATACGCGGGAAATTGGTAATGTGAATTTTACTATCTTTAATGTATGAACAGGATAGCGCTATTCCCGGGATCATTTGATCCGGTAACCATTGGACATGTAGATATTGTGAACCGTGCTCTGTCCCTCTTTGACAACATTGTAGTCGGTATAGGAGTTAATTCCTCAAAAAAGACGCTGTACCCTACAGAAAAAAGAAAGGAATGGCTTGGTAAGATATTTGAGGGTAAAGATCAGGTAAGCGTTGAGCAATATGAGGGGCTTACCGTTGATTTCTGTCGTGAAATAGGTGCAAATTTCATATTAAGAGGGCTGCGAACCTCGGTTGATTTTGAATTTGAAAGGGCCATTGCTCAGATGAACAGAACGATGCATGAGGATATCGAGACTGTATTTGTTCTTTCGTCACCTGGCCTGTCAGCAGTCAACTCTACAATAGTAAGAGAGATAATAAAGAATGGAGGTGAAGCATCTAAATTTGTACCTGCAGGGATCGACCTGTCACTGGGTTAGCTTTCTTTGTGTTGCGTGTCTTTTCTCCTTCCTGCCCGAATCAGGATTTGGCCAAACAATAATTCGCGGAAGCGCCCCGGCCTATGCCGGTTCTGCAATTTCAATAAAGGACTACCACAACTACATAACATACACTACTAAGGTGCTTGCCTCTTCTCAGATAGGAAAGGACGGCACTTTTGAAATTAAGCTAGATGAACCTCACTCCGAAGTGCTTTTATTGGCAATTCAATACATGGAGCTAAGCTTCTATGTCGTTGAAGGAGAAGTTTATGAAATAAAGATACAAGCCTCTGGCTCGCCCGAAATACCCCCACGCCTGATGATTGTGGAGGGGCCTGATCAGGACCTGAACAAGTTAGTGCCGGAGTTTGATGATACGCTTTTGGCGCTAACAGATGACTATTACCCCTATATAGTTAAGCACATTAAGCGAGATATCGTGGATAGTGTTTTTAACTCCTTTGGCGAACAGAGCAAGAAAAATGCTGGCCTTTTTATGGAGGTGCACGTCGATTATAAACTTGCACTGGTGAAGCAAATCATAAATAAAAAAACGATATCTCAATTTGAAAAGGAATACATAATTGACAGGCCAGTCAGGGAAGCTCATATCACATATGTGCAATTTATTACGCAGTACTTCTCTAATTATCTTTCTCTTCTGGGTGCAGGATCACAGGGCAATAAACTTGGGCAGCTGATCAATACAAAAAAAGATATTCAGGGTGTGCTTGATTTACTAGCAAGAGATGATCGCCTGGCCAATGATACTTTGCGAGAGCTGGTACTCCTTAATGGGCTTTATGAGTTGTATGGTGCAGCTGGATATAAGGAGGAAATGGTGTTAGATTTGCTTGATTCGCTCGCGGCTAAAACGAAGATTGCTGCCCACGTTGAGATGGCCAGAAATATTAGAAACAGCCTTTTGCACCTCCGAAAGGGAACGATAGCACCGGATTTTGAACTTCTGGATGTACACGGTGTGAAGAAGAAGCTAAGCGATTTTGAAGGGAAGTACCTGTATCTGACTTTCTGGACACATAGCTGCCCACCCTGTTTAAGGGAGATAGGGGTGCTGATTGACATTGCTGAGAAGTATGGGGATCAGGTTACCTTTGTGAATATCTTCTTGGGTAAAGAGGAAGCTAAAATGAAGGAGTTTTTGATCGGATCTGACCCTGCTGAAGCTCTGTGGCATGACCTGGTCAGCAAGGAGAGTAAAACGATTAGATCAGCCTATAAAATTGAGTCGCTACCGAGTTTTGTGCTTATCGATACGGAAGGTAGAATTTTCAAAGCTCCCGCTGAACCTCCCAGTGGAAATATTGCAAAGACTTTTAGTAATATTTTGCTGGAAAAAGAGGACAATCCCACCATCATAGACCCTGGTGGTCACTAATACAGGCCAGATAAGATGTCGTTTATCGTACCATAGGTATTGGCCCTGGCTTCCATTATTTGATCCGAATTCATCCATTCAGCCCTTTCAATTCCCTCCTCCGCCTGTGGCTTCAATGGCCCTGAGTCGCTGCAGCTCATTTGGTACCAATGACTGCATTTTAGTACTTTGCCGCCCTTCATCTCATAAGTATGAAACGTGGTTTGCAGCTTCGCTCCTAATTTGAGGTTGGTAACTCCGCATTCTTCCTCTACCTCCCTTAGCGCTGCGTCTTCAAGTTCTTCATCCTCTTCCAATTTGCCTTTGGGAAGATCCCATCTTCCGTTTCTAAAGATCAGGAGGTACTCGCTTTTATGGTTTATCACCAACCCTCCGGCAGCTTGGATCAATATATACTCTTTGCAGAAGGCGCTCCAAAGAGCTTCCAGGTCTTTATGGAAGAGCATGAGACTTAAAATATGCTGTTCTTCTTCTAATGTCTGAATCCCGTATTTTATTTGCTTTTCATCTTGAAATTTCAACAGTAAGTTGGCATCATACTCGTTATACTTGGCAAAATCGTTGACCAGATATAGGGGTTTATCGTTAATGAATATTTTATACATTTGCCGCATGATTTTCAGTGAGAAAGTAGCGTCAGAAGTAGCCAGGTCACTCCTGCAAATTAAGGCAATAAAACTTCAACCTACAAACCCCTTCACTTGGGCGTCAGGCGTGAAATCCCCGATATACTGTGACAATAGGAAGATCCTTTCATACCCTGATATTCGCACTTATGTTAAAAGTCAATTAGCGGTTTCTATAAACGAGAAATTCGAAAAGCCAGACGTTATCGCTGGCGTGGCTACAGGGGGTATTGCACATGGGGCCCTGGTGGCCGAGGAAATGGGACTTCCTTTCGTGTATGTCCGCTCAAATGTTAAGACCCATGGCCTGAACAATATGATTGAAGGAGAACTTGGCCAAGGCAAGAAGGTTGTTATTGTTGAAGATCTGGTATCTACCGGTGGCAGTAGCCTTCAGGCGGTGGCAGCAGTCAGGTCAGCCAACTGTGAGGTGCTGGGAATGACTGCAATATTTACCTATGGGTTTGATGTAGCAAGAGACAACTTCAAAGAAGCAGATTGTGTGTTGGTAACATTATCTCATTATGATGTGCTAATTCAGGAGGCATTGAACGAGAACTATGTAGGGAAAGAGGATGTTAAGTACCTCCAAGCCTGGAAGAAGGATCCTGGTTGGATTAAGTAGGAAAATTAAAAGACAAACAAAACACGGTTATGGTAACTATAGAAAGTGATAGAGTAGAAGTCAATAATTCACATACAAACACATTTGTGTTTCTGTCTGATTTCAATAATTTTGAAGGGTTGATGCCAGATCAAATCACCGGGTGGGAATCAACTTCAGATGAATGTTCATTCAATATTAAGGGGATGGCGAGTATAGGGATGAAGATTGAAGACACGGTTGATGGAAGGGAAGTTCGCATTAAGTCAACCAATAAGTCGCCTTTCCGGTTTGATCTGAACTGTTTTCTGGAAGGAGAGGGGGATGCCTGTACCACTCACTTGATTTTTGAATCAGATCTCAATCCAATGTTGCAAATGATGGTTGAGAAGCCATTGGCAAGCCTGTTCAATCATATTATGCAGCGTTTGAAGGCCCATTTTGAAGAAGCCTGAGTTAAACAGATCTTAGCTGCAAGAGATTAAAGACGTGCCTGTTTTAATATCCATATATATTTATATACCTTTGTGCCCCGAATAACGGAATATGTTGTTCTTTAGGATATCGGCACCCTAAGGGTTGGTTTAACCGCTTCTATGATAGCCGACAAGGTCATAGAATACAAAAGTGCACCCGGGTGCATAGTAAAATGACAGAAAAGAAAGACGAGACTACTGACACAACATCTGAAGCAGTTGAAAAAGACAACGCTGCAGAAAAGATCAAAGATGCTGCAGAGACTACAGATACTGCAGTAGAAGAAAAAACTGATACTGATGCCGATTCCTCGGATCAGGATCCTGCAAGTGACGATAATAAAGTGGAAGCACCAACTGACACTACTGAAAAGGTAGAGGAAGAAAAGGCTGATGCGCCATCGGAAACTGCAGCAGCAGAGAATAAGGACGCTCCGGAGAAAAAGACAAAGAAGGCAACCACCAAGGCGAGTAAGGAAAAGGATGCTGCACCTGTAAGCAATGGCAAACCCGTAGATCTTAAGGATTTTGACTGGGGGGCTTTTGATGACAAAAAAGATGAGTACTTACCTGATGAAAGAAAAAAACTTGAATCTATATATGAAGATACACTCAGCTCTATCTCAGATCAGGAAGTTCTGGATGGAACAATTGTTTCTATAAGCAAGAGGGAAGTGGTGATCAACATCGGCTATAAATCTGAAGGTGTAATCTCAATTTCAGAATTTCGTTACAACCCTGAATTAAAGGTAGGGGACGTGATCCAGGTTTACGTTGACATTCAAGAAGATAGACTGGGCCAACTGGTTCTATCTCATAAGAAAGCGCGAATTCTTAAGGCTTGGGAGCAGGTGAACGCAGCATTGGGAACGGATGAAGTGATTCAGGGTTTTGTGAAATGTAGAACCAAAGGTGGTTTGATCGTAGATGTTCTTGGACTTGAAGCATTCTTGCCAGGAAGCCAAATTGATGTGAAGCCCGTAAGGGATTATGATATGTACGTAGGGAAGAAGATGGATTTCCGGGTGGTGAAGATCAACAAGGAATTCAAGAATGTTGTTGTTTCTCACAAAGCGCTTATTGAATCTGAACTCAAGGAGCAGAGAAAAGAGATTATTTCGAAACTTGAGAAAGGACAGGTGCTAGAAGGTGTTGTTAAGAACATCACGTCTTATGGTGTCTTTATGGACCTGGGAGGCGTTGATGGATTGGTTCACATTACTGACCTGTCATGGAGCAGGATTTCGCATCCTGAAGAGATCGTCTCGCTTGACGAGAAGCTGAACGTTGTAATCCTTGATTTTGACGAAGGTAAGACAAGAATTCAGCTGGGACTCAAACAACTCTCTGAACATCCATGGGAATCGATTGACAAGAAATTGAAGCCTGGTGTTAGGGTTGATGGGAAGGTTGTAGTTGTTGCAGACTATGGTGCCTTTGTAGAAATTGCACCAGGGGTTGAAGGGCTAATCCACGTCTCAGAAATGTCGTGGTCACAACATTTACGTAGCGCCCAGGACTTCCTCAAAGTGGGAGATGAAGTTAAGGTGGAAATCCTGACAATGGACCAGGAGGATCGTAAGATGTCTCTGGGAATGAAGCAGCTTGTTGACAATCCTTGGGAAGGTGTCGACAAAAAGTACCCTGTGGACTCTAAGCATAAAGGAACTATCAGGAACTTCACGAACTACGGGATCTTTGTTGAATTGGAAGAGGGAGTTGATGGCTTGATTCACAAATCGGATCTGTCGTGGTCTAAGAAGATCAATCACCCTTCCGAGTTTGCCAGCCTGGGAGAACAAGTTGAAGTAATTATTTTGGAACTGGATATGGATGAGAGGAAGGTAAGTCTGGGCCATAAACAGCTGGAGGAGAATCCTTGGGAAGCATTTGAAACAGTGTTCACTATTGATTCTGTGCACAAGGGAACTGTTATCAGCATACATGATAAGGGAACCATTGTTACGCTCCCTCATGGTGTGGAGGCCTTTACTCCTGGACGTCATTCTATAAAAGAGGATGGAACAAAGCTTGAGGTTGATGATACTGTAGAGTTTAAGGTGCTGGAGTTTTCAAAAGAAACCAAGCGTATCCTGGTATCACATACGGCAACTTATTCCAGTGATGTCGGTACCGCTAAGAAGCCAAAGCAATCTAAATCCAAATCTGTGCGCAAATCAGTGAGTGATGTGCGGCAAAACCTCGAAAAGACAACGTTGGGAGATATCGATGCGCTGTCTGCCTTGAAGAGTGATATGGAAGCTGGTGAAAAGGCCAAGAATCTGGAGAAACCAGATGGAGATAATGAATAGAATGAGCATTTATCAAAAAATAGTCCCGATATATTCCGGGACTTTTTTTTGCGCTATTTTGCGAGAAACTGTAGCTGTTGTTACAGAGGGGTGGAAAATATTCACTTACTTTCACCTTGCAAACTTCGAGTGCAGATAACATGAAGTCCAAGACAATACTTGATAAGAAAAACTTCGAGCTAACGATCAGTAGATTGTGTTATGAACTTATCGAAAATCATGGAGACTTTTTGAATACTGCACTTGTGGGAATACAGCCTCGAGGTGTTCCGTTTGCCGGGAGAATAGTTGCACAACTTCAACGGATTCTAGGCAAGAAGGACCTGGTGCTAGGCAATATTGATGTCACCTTTTCACGTGATGACTTCCGAAGAAGGGAAACACCGCTTCTTCCAAAGAGCACTAAGATGGACTTCATCGTTGAAAACAAGAAAGTAGTTCTTATAGATGATGTGCTCTTCACGGGCAGAACAGTACGTGCAGCTTTAGATGAAATATTGGCATACGGAAGGCCAGCAGAAGTGGAATTGTTGGTTCTTATAGACAGAAGATTCTCAAGGCATCTCCCTATTGAGCCTAATTACGTAGGAAGTACCATTGATACCATTGAAACAGAGAAGGTCAAAGTGGAATGGGAGGAAATAGAGGGGCAGGACAGGGTGTTGGTACACAAAAAATAACGGCAGAATTGATGAATAAATGGAAGATCGAGCGACGATAACAGACCATCTGAGTACTAACCATTTAATGGGGATTAAACAGATAACTGCAGCCGATATCAATTTGATCTTTAAGACTGCAGACCAGTTTAAAGAAATATTGAGCAGGCCCATTAAGAAGGTTCCCTCCCTTAGGGATATTACAGTAGCTAATTTGTTCTTTGAGAATTCTACACGTACCAGGATATCTTTTGAGTTGGCAGAAAAGAGGCTTGGCGCTGATGTGGTGAATTTTTCTGCATCCTCAT
>Ga0302120_10000308_pt1 | contig 21075 bp, 19 predicted proteins | sample AG5_Bottom_MG_FD_203118 | JGI IMG/M metagenome (GOLD analysis project Ga0302120, IMG submission 203118) | Marine microbial communities from Western Arctic Ocean, Canada - AG5_Bottom | ecosystem: Environmental > Aquatic > Marine > Oceanic | place: Canada: Western Arctic Ocean | collected 2017-10-01 | reverse complement strand
TTATGGCTCTGCGGGGTTTGATGGCGCATCGAGCCATTCCGGCCGAAGAAGCTTTGCAACCAACATCCTATGCTCTGGAGTGGACATTGTTGCTCTCAAAACACTCATGAATCACTCTAATATATCCACAACTGCTGAATATGTTTCACACAATGAAAACTATTTAAAAAGAGCTGTTTTAGGGGTTTAACTGTGACCCGCGCCAGAGCTACTCCTTACAAAGAAGCCGTAAAATTACGCTAAAGAAGTATAATAAATAGCAAAAAGAAGAAAATAAATGAAGAAACAAGTTGACAAATGAGCAGAAAATAGTATAATAGGGGCATGGAAAGGAGAGAGTTACCGCCTAACCATAGAAGTAAAGTTAAATCGGGCAATAATGCCTCGACAACGATGATACACAGAGAGGGATAACCCTCAAGGAACGCTAAAATGCCACAGATAAAAGATACAAACACGACGATAGACACGAGTTCATACATAAACCAAAAGGAAAGCAACATGACTAATTTTTTCGTAGTAGACGCAATAAATAAAGCAAAAGCAGCACGAGTACCAGGAGCTAATAAAGTAAAAGTTAAGTGCTTTGATAAAGTAAAAGATAAGACTCTTGAGAAGTTAGATATGAGTATCTTGGAGTTTGAAGGTCGTTATGGTGAGGACGCTGACCCATTTGACAACGCCAAGCCGTCTAAAAACTGGAAAGTACTCAAAGGAGTTGAAGGAAGAAGGCAGGATGATGAAGGCCGCTATGTTGAATCGGTTGAGTCATTTGCTGAAAGAGTTAGATCAGGTGAAGAAGTTTCAGTATGGCTTAAAGTAGGTATATCTTTAGTTCCAATCACCGAATCAGGAAAAACTCACAAGCGTTTTAGTGATTTGAATGGCGCTTTAGAATGGTTACAGCAACAACGCACTCTAATTGCAAGTGTTGAGAGAAGCGAAAGTGGTTTCGGAAGATACTTTTGGGATTTAGCTATTAAAGAATGTAAGCCAAAGACTGGCAAAGTAGCTACACAATATAATCCTGAGTCTGATACATACGAAGCTACAGCAACTCCAAGCTTGAAGGCGGTGCAATCATGAACAGCGTAAGCTGCATTCACCCAATCTACGTTGATAATGAACAGAGAGCCGTCTATGACGGTTCTCTCCAAGGCTTCAAAAAGGCAGTTGCTAAGTTAGGGATTTCAATAAGCGACTTATATCACGGCTCAATGCATGGTGAAGACACAAGTGAAGAGGTTAGTGAGTATCTCTTTGACATGCATGAATACGCTTGTTGGGTATTAGATAGTGATATCGAAGGAATCGATTCTTTAGGTGTTTACTTATGCACTGAAGGCGCTCCAGAGATAGAGGCAATAAGCACAGAAGAGTCTCAGGCAGAGTACAAAGCTTGGAGAGCAAGCATTACTAGCTATGAAGGCGATCCTCGTTATGCAGGGATGGACGTTTAATGAAAGACTCTCAAATGGAAGGTTTATCACAGTTCGCAAACCAAGCAAAAGAAAGTCCGTTAGTAATGGCAATGATGATAGTACTCTCAGCAATACTTATCTTGGCCGCTGAATATTTTATTTAAGAGTTATAGTCAACACCTTAACCCGCTTCGGCGGGGTTTTTTACCTCTATCTACCTACGTGTTAATACGGTCAAATCTGATAATGAAACGATAATTGACCCGCTAGCTAAAATTAATGACAATACTACGAAGCGCTATTAAAAAACTAAGTGCGTATTTTTACCTATGCTTTTGACGCAGTCTGGATTATCGAAATCAAAACTAATATCGCATCTACAGTGTGAAAAAAAACTTTGGTTAAGTACCTATAAATCGGGTCAAGCTAAACACGACCAAGCTGCATTAACGAGAATGGAGCGGGGTAATATTCTTGGCGCCGTCGCAAGAAGTATTTTTCCAGGAGGTAGTCTAGTTGATACTAATGACCGCTCATCCGCAGTAGCAAAGACTAAATCGTTACTTAAGACAAACTCAGAGCCAATCTATGAGGCGGCTTTTACCTATGATGGCATTCAGGTTTTTATAGATATCCTTGTTCCCGAGGAAGATGGCTATCATTTAATTGAAATCAAGTCGGCTACCAAAGTAAGTACTCAGCATATTATTGACACCGCCATCCAAGTCTGGGTTGCTGAAAAAACTGGAGCGAAAATAAACAGAGCCAGTGTTGGTTTCATTAATAATCAGTTCGTCTACCCTGGCGAAAAAAAATATGATGGTCTTTTTAAACTGAAGGATATTAGCAATGATATCTCAATATATAGCTCAATTATTGAGGACTGGGTGAGGTCTGCACGGGACACACTATCTAATTCCGACCCCCTCACCCCCATTGGAAAGCAGTGTAAGAACCCATTTGAATGCGAATATCAAGATTACTGTAAATCCTTAATCCCCAACTTGCCAAAGTACCCACTCAGTGACTTGAAACTGAAAAAGTTGGACCTAAAAGAACTTGAAGACAAAGGCTATACAAATTTACTTGAAGTACCGATAGAACTTATCGAAGACCCTAAAAAAGCAGGACTACACCGGTCTATATTGTCTGGTGAAAATTATGTGTCAGAGAACGCAAAGACAGAAATCGATGCAATTCCTTACCCTAGATATTATCTAGACTTTGAAACCATAGCGCATGGTCTACCTGAGTGGCCTGGCACCCGCCCTTATCAGCAAATTCCATTTCAGTGGTCATGTCATATTGAACATTCTGATGGCCATATAGAGCACCAAGAGTTTTTAGCCGAGCCTACTCAAGACCCCAGAAAGGATTGCATGACGTCTCTTGTGAGTTTATTTCATGGGTTTAAAGATGGATCGATGATTGCCTATAATGCAGGTTTTGAAAAAAGAATCCTGCGAGACTTGGCAAAGTTATACCCTGAAACACAGCTATTATTTAATTCAATTTGCAATCAAACCTACGATTTACTGCCTATCTGTAGAAATAATTTTTATAACAGAGACATGCATGGGTCATGGTCCATTAAATATGTTCTTCCTGCTATTGCTCCCGACCTTAACTATCAAGAGCTTGATATTACAAATGGTCAAATGGCGCAGGAAGCATACATAAAAATGAATGTCGGAAGTCCAAACAGCAAAGAGGTTGTCAAACTGCGTCGTGATTTATTGGAATACTGCAAGCTGGATACGCTAGCTATGGTAAGAATCGTAATGTATTTTTGTGAAAGACCCTAGTTATGTTGTGTTCGACTCAGAAAATTATCTCGACCTATGAGGAGCTGATTCGAAAAGCAATTAGCACGCGCTAAAATTTTAATTTTTCTGGCCCACGTTTTTACGACACCTACCCAAATATCTTTCTTTATAGAAAACCCAAATGTCTTTATAATATACTTATAAATCAATAATTTAGATACTTATCAGACTCCTCACAAAGCCTCTCGGAAGACCATTGAAACCAGAAAAATACCCAAAAGACTCTTATAGTCCGCAGAACCCAGCAAAGCAGTGGGTATTGGCACTTTCGTATGTGGATTAGCGAAGAGCATAAATATGTTCGCAAGACGTAAAAAACCACTCACCTTGACACTGCTATAACGGCGAACGCCGGTGTCAAGTCAAACAAATAGCGAATCATGTGAGCTTGATAAACCAGGCTTCTCGCGCCTTATAGGTACAATCTAAATAATCTATCAAAGTACGCACCGGTAGTGACTGCACCCGGTTAAAGGGGGAGACCGCATAAACACCCTGGCGTTTGGCACTAAGCTTAGCCCATAGTTCTATCAGCTCTCCACGCTCAAGTTCCCGATGAACCAGGCATTTGGGCACGCACATGATACCGTGGCCTGCCAAGCAGGCGCGCTTAAGCGCAACGGCATTATTACTGGCCAAAGCACCAGTCACTGAAACCATCGTGTTTTTGCCTGCTTTATTTTTAAAGGGCCAGTTTGTGCCGCCTCCTTCCTGCAAGCTGTAGATCAGGCAGTTATGGTCTTTCAATTGTGAAGGTTGCTCGAGGTTCGTGTGCTTGAGAACATAGGCTGGGGCGACACACACAACCCAGTCGGAGTGCACCAATAACCGCGCTTTAAGATTGGAATCTTGCAGCTGACCGGTGCGAATGGCGATGTCCACACCCTCGGCAATCAGGTCGACAAAGTTATTTTCTAAGCGCAGATCCACTTGTACTTGGGGGTAGATTTGACAGAACTCGGCAATAGCTTCCGCCAGTAAAATTTCACCCGAAATGGTAGGCACACTGATACGCACCAGGCCCTTTGGTTCGGTGTTGTACTCGGACACCTCCGCCAGAGCTGCGTCGAGCTGTTGGTTGACTTTCTGCGCGTGAGTCCACAGGCGTTTGCCGGCCGCGGTTAGAGACAGTCGCCTAGTACTGCGATAAACCAACTGGGTATTTAATTGGTCTTCGAGTTTGGATATTCGTTTGCTAAATCCTGGCGCTGACATCTGTGCCAGTTCCGCGGCCTTAGTGAAGGAACCTGCTTCCACCAGTAAGCCAAAAAGGGAAATGTCATCGGCGCTGGACATGGTTACCGGGCCTCTTTGCGGCTGCAGTTGGACAGCCTAGATTACGAACGTTTAGGAAATAGTATATTAACCAAGTAACTATACCCTACTAAAGCCCAAGTCTCTAGAATAGCTCCACCAGAGATAATTCAATAGGAAAACTACAATGGACTCCCGTTACCCCTCTATCGAAATGCTAGCTGAACGCGCGAAACAACGCATGCCCGGTTTTGCCTACGACTACCTTACTGGGGGATGTTTTTCCGATGTTAACCTGGCACGCAATACACAGGAAATTCGCGAAATTCAACTTCGCCCTCATTACCTGCGTGACTTCAAGGGCGCTTCGCAAAAAACCACTCTGTTTGGCAAAACCTACGACGCCCCCTTCGGCATAGCGCCCATTGGGCTACAGGGACTTATGTGGCCAAAGGCCTGCGAAATTCTGGCGAAAGCCGCAAAGCAGCACAACATACCCTTTTGTCTTAGTACTGTTGGAACGGCCAGTATCGAGGCTATCGCGGAAATTACTGAAGGTGACTTTTGGTTCCAGCTTTATCATCCAGTCAAAAATGACCTTCGCGATAAGCTTATTGCACGCGCCGAACAGGCTGGCTCCAAAACGCTGATTCTGTTGGCGGACACACCGACTTTTGCCTACCGCCCTAAAGAAATTCGTAATGGTCTTTCTATCCCACCACAAATGACCTTGCGTAACATCGTGCAAATAGCCACTCATCCCAGGTGGGCCTTCGAACAGTTGTTTGCGGGGTCACCCGAATTTAAAACCATGAAGCCTTACATTCCCGATGGCCTCAACATGAAACACCTCGGATTATTTATGAACGAGACCTTTTCTGGACGTTTAACCGAAGACAAAATCAAGGTAATTCGTGACAAGTGGAAAGGTAACTTGGTGATCAAAGGCATCGTTAATCCTGAAGATGCTGAAAGAGCCATCAAGCTGGGCGTGGACGGTTTGATTGTTTCAAATCATGGTGGCCGTCAGCTGGACTCTGGGGAATCCACTATCAAACCTTTGACTGAGCTCGCAAAAAAATACAGTGACAGCGTCACGCTGATGATGGATGGTGGTATTCGCTCAGGTGTCGATATCGCCTCTACCCTGGCATCCGGTGCCAAGTTTACCTTCCTCGGCCGAGCCCCTATGTATGGTGCTTGCGCAATGGGAGAAAAAGGCGGCGATCAAGCGTTGCTGATTCTTAAGCGTCAAATTCAGCAGGTTATGGAGCAAGTGGGTTGTGAAAAAATTGTAGACTTCCCCCAACATTTAATTAGTCAATAAATCAGGCCACAAGACTGTGGCTTTTTTAGTATATTTTTCTCCATCTTCAAGCACCAATTCTCTGCCTTCAGTTGCCTAATTTCTGCCTGCTCAGGTGCTAGCTTGCCGTTTCCGCGGAAAGTTTGTCCTTCATCATGTCGTTGATGCTCTTTAACCCGGCGCCCCAATATGGTGGAATTGATACCGAGACTTTTTCCCGCTTCAATTCTTGTGTAGCACTGATCCAATACCAGACTGCCGGCATTCGCTTGAAGTCCTTCGGATACTTACCACAGTTCTGCTCTTACCGCTGCTGTTATACAAAGCATCATAGTGCGATCAGAATTCATTTTTAATGGCTGCTTCCTCTCCTGATTCATAAGCCCCCAGCGAAATTTGACATATTAGGGTTATTTATGAGAATATCACTATTAAGGCAAACATACATTATTGGTGAAATGCATTAATCCATGTTTGTCCTCACTATACCGATAATGTTATTCCAGGAACTGATGGGGGAAATTCAACATGAAAAAATATATATTAAGCACCGCCGGCATACTACTTCTGGCCGTGACGACTATTGCATCAAGCGAAGGGCCTGCCCATATACAGGAAGTCATAGTATCCGCAACTCGAATCGAGCAAAGCCTACAAGATATTCCAATCGCAGTACATGCAGTGAGTGGCGAAGAGATTGAGGCCTTTGGAATCTCCGATGGTTTGGATCTGTTTAATAGAGTACCCGGCATTGCAACGCACGGCTTAGGTAAACACCAGCCCGCTTATGGTATTAGAGGTGTCGTTTCCACCCAGGAAGGGGCCTCCTCCGATACTAGCGTGGCATTTTATCAAGATGGGGTTTTTATTAGTCGTTTTGTCGGCATGTCCGGGAATTTCTTCGACCTGAGCCAGGTTGAAGTTCTCAAGGGGCCACAAGGCACCATGTTCGGGAAAAATGCCGCTGGCGGTGCTATTCAACTGATAACGAATGCCCCTACCGAAGAATTAGAGGGCCATTTACGTGCAGAGTTCGGTGACTATAACCACCAAAAATATGAGATGGTTCTCAGCGGACCGCTTTCCGATTCCCTTAGCGGACGCGTCGGCGTGCGCTACCGTAAGCGCGATGGTTTCACAGAAGAAATTACCAGCGGTGATGATATCGATTTTAAAGAAGAGTTGGTTATCCGAGGTGCACTTAAATACTCTGGCGAGAATTTGGATATTAATGTTCGCGCCGAACATGCCGAGGATGACGATGGTTGGGAGGCGCGTGCCATTGTAGGACCAGAGCTATTTTCGGGTTTCCCATTTCTGCCCCCCACTGGCCCTGATCAAGACGTCCGTAAGGTGCGAACCACTTTTGCCAACCAGGGCGGCTATGAGCGGGAAATAGACATGTTCACATTGCAGATCGATTATGCGATCAGTGACAGCCTATCTTTGACCTCTATTACCGCCCATCGTGAAGTGGATATGCATGTACTTACCGATTTATTTGTCTCAAACATGCCGAGGCTATTCCAGTTATCTGATGATGTCTCCAAACAGCTGACCCAGGAATTTCGACTCGTCGGTAACCCGAGTAGTAGCTTGAATTGGCAGGCAGGTATTTTCGTGGCTAACGAAGAAGTCGAGCGTGGGGGCAACATCTATGTGGCTCGCCTTCCGTCACCTGGGCCTTTCGATGATTTTGCGAAAAATGAAACAAATTCCCTAGGTATTTACGGATCGTTAACAGCAGATGTAACAGACAAGGGTAGCCTAATCTTCGGCCTGCGCTACAGTCGGGATGAAAAAGAAGAAAGTATCGACAACGGGTTCGTCGCACCCGAGTTGAATAACGAATGGAGTAAAGTCACTTGGGATTTATCCTACTTCCACTCTTTAAACGAGGATGTTTCCGTTTATACCAAGTATGCCCAAGGCTACAAGCCAGGTGGTTTCAATGATGAGGCAGGGAGTGTCGATGAATGGGTGTCTTTTGATGAAGAATTTGTTCAGAGCTATGAGCTGGGATTAAAAAGCTACTGGTTAGACAGATCCATTCAGCTGAACGGTTCTATTTTCTTCATGGTTTATGAGGATATTCAATTTGAATCTTTCATCAATCAAACACTTGATCAGGCGATTGCTAACGTGGGTGAGATGCAATCCCAAGGTGTCGAGGCGGAACTGCTTTGGGCCGCAACTAATAACTTAGGGTTCAATGTGAGCATCGCTTATAACGATGCCGAGATCACTGAATTCGAGCCCAACCCGGCATTGGAAGGTAACCAATTCTACAATACACCGGAGCTAAGCTATGTGCTCGGCATTACCTATGACCTACCCTTGAATAACGGTTCGGAATTTCGAATGATGGCCAGCTTTCGTCACAAGGACAAAGTCTTTTCCGACCTGCAAAACAATCTGTATCCCTATCGTGTTGGTGAGGAGATGGATGTTGTCGATCTGAACGCCAATTGGAGTTCGCCTGAAAAGCAGTGGCAAGTTGCTGCATGGGTGCGCAACCTCACCGACCAGGAAAGCTGGGCCCAGATCGTGCCTGATTTGGGGGCTTTTGATAGGAGGAACGGATCGGCTACGTTCTCAGCACCAAGAACTTTTGGGCTCGACTTTACCTATAACTTCTAATGTGACTGCACAGATTGATTAATGAAAAACTGATTTGATACGCGCTAATAATCATACATAAGATCAAATTCTAAGTAAGTTATTGGTGCGAAAAATAAAAAGATCGGTGGAGAAATGAGACTTATTCCTACTGCCGTCTGATCCCTACCGGTCCCTTATTTTATGCGATACCTACTCCACGGATGGAGTAATAATATCCCGAGATACCAAGAAAACTCTGCGTGTACTTGACCAGCATCTCATGCTATATCATCCAGAGAGGTAATAATCGATAAGCTAGTCTACAGATGAAGTTTTTCCGTTTTATTTACCGTGCCTGCAAGATGCTTATATGCGCTATCAAGTCAGTTGCCACGTCTATGTTTTGATGACAAATTATAGTCATTTTTTCTTAATACCAGAAAATTTTTCTATGCCGATAGGCGATGAGCGTTTTAAGCCTCAGTTCGAGCAGATACTAGGCCGAAAAAGCGGTTATACAGGCAAGGACAAACTCCCTTGGGTTGTGGGCTGTCATTAACAGGCTCGGCCAGATCTTTTCTTCGCCTTCAGTAATATCTCGATTATGATAAATCTCTAATTTTTTAATGGTTAAATCGAAATCCAATCGTCGCCAACCTTAAGGCGGTGAGTAACGGTGTTGGGCTGGGCTAGTGTTTTCTCGATAAAACACCCTTGCTTGGCCTTGCTGATCAACCGAGTGATATCTTCTTGCGGTGCGCTGCTGTCTACTTCTATATCAAGATGAAATCCTACAGGCGAACCTGAATAGGTGCGGTCGTCGTACAGTTCCCCTTTCCATTTACAGACTGTATTCATCCGAACTGCATCAACAGGAATTTTTAGGTTTTTACCGAAGCTGCGTATTTGGGTCATCAGACACCCAGATAGAGCGGCGGCAAAGAGGGCCAGAGGAGGGGGGGCTGTACCCTCACCACCCAGGTAAGCACCTTCGTCAGTCGCGAGGTCATAATGGCCATCGGGGATGCCTTCCAAGTCAACTGACACGTCACAACGCATCCTACCGCTGGAGTATGCCTTTGCATTCAAGGTGATTTCGAAATCTTTGAGGGGGCTGGACATAACAACGTACCTATAAAATGAGTAGTGGCTCCAAATCTACCATTTTCTAATGGTGAAGTATATGACTAATGGTGAAATCAATGATTTATGGTGAGCTACTATCTATGTTTAAAAATTCCTGCTAATCTGGGCAATCTGCTAATTTTAGGTGAATTTATTCACTATTAGTTAATTTATTATTTACAATGTTGTTCGTGAATGGTTAATTGCTGGAGTGGCAGCAGAGGCGCTAACGTTTCCTGATATGGCATTTATCTTTGATCCACGTTTTGGGGCTGAAAGTTCCAGTTTTTATCGGTAAATAGTCGTGTATTTTTTAGTTCTGGGAGTGTTGAGGTGGCAGGAGATAATGGGTGCTATCTTTATCATGGTGGAGCGTCAACATGCTCCGCAAAGGTAAGGTTTGCATTGGCGGAAAAGGGGGTTCAATGGAATGGGCAATTAATGGATGTGCGAGGAGGGGAGACACATGAGTCTGAATACCTAAAAGTTAATCCAAAAGGATTGGTTCCCGTTCTAGTGCACAGGGGTAACGTTATAGCTGAATCATCGATTATTAATGAGTATATTGATGATGCTTTCGATTCTACCAGCTTGATTCCTTGTAACGCGGAAGATAAAGCAGCAATGAGAATGCTGATCCGGCGAGTGGATGACGAACTTCATTCGGCCGTTGGGATGCTGTCTTTTGCAACATTTGTTGGTGATTTTTATAAGGGTGTTGGGCGTGCGAAATATCAGCAGTACATCAACACAATGCCGGATAAATCAATAAAAAATGCTGTCATGAATATGATGGACGAAGGTGTTGGTGGAGACTTGTTTGAAAAATGCATTCATAGATCGGTTAAATTGTTAAGCGACTTCAATGGAGTATTGGCCGGTCGAAAGTGGTTTCTTGGTGGTGATTTTAGTTTGGCAGATATCGCTATTTCGCCTTATATTAATAGGCTGGAAATGTTGCAGATTCTCCCAAGTATCGTGGGTGATGAAATGCCTGATCTGATGAGATGGTTTAATCGGGTGAGAGGACGTGACCACTTTTCCGGGGCTGTTAGTGCTTGGATATCAGAGGCAGAATGCCAGTTAATGGCTGAGGGTGGTTCAATGGTTGCGGGTAGAGTTAACCGCATTTTGGGTAGTAATTGATACTGTCTAATTGAGAGAAAAATTATTCATAACATTGATGTGTGGAGTCGATTGAATGTCATTAAATAAAGCGTTTATAGATAAGGGTTGTCAGAAAAAATCACCGATATATTTTGGCTGGGGGATAATTTTAACATGCCTGGTCGGATTGATGTTGGGTGTTAGTTCGGTGGTGTTTATGTCTTTTGGAGCCTTTGTTGGTGCGATAGAGTTAGATTTTGGTTGGACACGTACTGAAACCTCTCTGGCATTAAGTATTGCGACATTATCTACGATTTTCGCCACGTTATTTGTTGGAGTCCTGTTAAATAGATACGGAGTCAGAAAAGTCTTGATCCCATCTATTCTATTGTTTTCGGTGGCGGTATATTGCATGTCGTTAATGACCGACTCTTTATGGCATTTTTATATGATGTATATGGTGTTACCTTTTCTAGGGGGTGCCACAGGACCCATAAGCTATTCCAAGGTGATTGTGAATTGGTTCGATAAACGCAGAGGTCTGGCATTGGGTATAGGGCTGTCCGGTGCAGGCTTGGGGGCGGCAGTGATACCCGTGTTAGTCCAATCCATGATTGCAGAGGGCGGCTGGCGCATGGCTTATCAGCAGTTGTCGATAGTCATTGTTGTGGTGTGTTTACCGATGGTGGTTATACTGTTAAAGGAGAGTCCTGAAAATTTTGACGACTCCTTGGAAAGTGGCGTGGATAGAGGTAGTGACGTACATATAGATCATATAAGTGAGCAGAATAAGAAACAGTTTCATATCGAAGGTTTTTCTCTGGCAGAGGTTTTTCGGCAGTCTGACTTCTGGTTGATGGCTGCAGCATTTATGCTTTTAGGATGTGTGATGAATGGCACCTTGGCGCATCTGATTCCCATGCAGGCCGAGAATGTGGGTATGGATATAGCAACAAAGCTTGCAGCCGCTGTTGGCGTGTCTTTGATACTGGGTAGATTATTAGCAGGGTATCTCATGGACAAGTTCTTTGCTCCCTATGTGGCAATTGTTTTTTTGGCGGGCCCTGTAGCCGGTCTGATACTGTTTGCTGTAGAGCCTTCACAGGGGTATTTATTTCTTGCTGCGGCATTATTTGGAATGGCCGTTGGCGCTGAGTTCGACGTGATCTCCTACTTCACCAGTAGGTATTTTGGTCTTGCTAATTATGGAACGGTATACGGCATTCTATATTCCGTATTCCTGTTGGGTGGTGTTTTTGGTCCTTATTTCATGGGTGCTGGTTATGACAAATGGGGTAATTACTCGATAGTGCTGCTGTGTTTTTCTGCTCTGACCTTTGTCGCCTGCTTTTTGATTCTATTAATTAAAAGTTACCCGAACTCATTTCAGGTAGAGGCCGTCTAAGGTGAGCTGCTAAAGGGGGATATGGAAGAGGTAAGAGCTAAACACTAATACCTCTTAAAATAGGGATATGAAGCTGGCGTTATTATTGAACGCCTGGAATGTGAACGGTTAATCCTTCCATCTCTGCGGTGACGACAACCTGACAGCTTAATCGGCTGTTTTCACGAATCTCGGCGGTAGCGTCTTCGAGCATTTCCAGTTCGAGTTCCTGCTTCTCTGGGAGTTTCTCAACCCATTCGTCCGAGACATAGCAATGACAGGTAGCGCAGGCGCAGCAGCCTCCACAGATGGCGTCAATGCCGTCAACGCCATTACTAACCGCGCCTTGCATCAGGGTTGTGCCTTCCTTAAGCTCTACGGTGTGTTTTGTGCCGTCACTTTCGATATAGTTTACTGTTGGCATAAGGGCAAAATCCTCAAATATTTGCAATGTCGAGATAGCGTAAATATTTTTACGCTATCCGGGGCTAGGAATTATCTATGTTGCCATAGGCTATTTTAGGAAGCCACTTCTCTGGAGGAGGTGCTGTGGCAACGGCAGAGGAATATATCATTTATTAATTATGAACTCTATGTATAATAGTGAATATTGTGTTGGTGTTATCTTTGTTGGTCGGTGTCTTTAAATGGATCGATGAATAGAGGTGCCGTGTGTATAATTAAGAGATCTAATAAGGGGTTGGTTTAAATGCTAGGTAATCACACAGAAAACACAGGTAATAGTGATTCTAAGAGTACTAAGAAGCAGGTTGGTATTCAGTCGATTGAGATAGGTATGCAGGTTCTCGAGGCTCTGGGTAACAAGGCAGGCCCTATGTCTTTAACCGATATTTGTACTGCTAGCGGAATGCTTCCTAGCAAGGTGCATCGCTACCTAGTGAGCTATCTGCGTTGTGGAATGCTCTGCCAGTCAAGTGCAACAGGTCTCTATGATTTTGGTCCGGCTGCTCGCAGACTTGGCGCGATTGCGATGGCGCGACTGGATGAGGTCGGCCGTGCCAGTGATTATGTTATGAAACTGCGAGAAAAGACAGGTCATACAGTGGCGCTCTGTGTTTGGGGGGATTCCGGACCCTTACTGGTTCGCTGGGAAATTGGCATGTACCCCATGTTAGCCAATATTAGAGTAGGTTCAAGCCTTCCGGTGGTTGGGTCGACGGTAGGGAAGGTGTTCCTTGCGTATCTGCCCAAAGCGATTACCAAGATCATGGTTAAGAAGGAGCGACAAGCGACGGAGACTGATCAGACTGATGAGCAACTGTCTCTGCTGCTAGATGAAATTCGAGAAACCAAATGGTGTGGGTCAGCCTCTGCGTTAATCCCGGGAATCGATATCATTGCGGCGCCGATATTTGATTTGCAGGGTTCCATTACTTCCGTTGTTAGCTTGATTGGACCTCACCAGTATTTTAAGGGCGCGCAACTCAAAAAGCTGACGGATGAGCTGCTGTTTGCTGCCAATGCCATCTCTATGGATATAGGTTATCGGCCCGAGTAAGTCGGTCATCCCTCTCTCTGAGAAGATTAATTCTCTGCTTTAAACTGTCTAGAGCTCTCTAGTCAATTCTTTAGGTTAAGCGAAAAGCTTTAAGCTACAAGCTCGGATTTGTGTCGGGGGGTGGTTTTTGCGTGCGTTATTGGTTATGTGCTGAGTAAAATTTGAGTTTCACTAATAGTGGTTGTATTCACTAATAAAAAATGATATCTTTCAAATCAAGTTCGATGCAAGTGTATTAAGATACTTCTAGCGGGTAGGTTTTTCTTATTCTAATTAATAGATCTGAGCCAAAGCCACTGTTTGTTGCTTCTAATGTTCTAGTCGACTTACCGCTGATATTTATATTTCAATTAGAGATGAGGGTGGATAAATTATGCCTACTGCATTGGTTACTGGCGCAAATCGCGGACTGGGTTTGGCGTTTGTAAAACAGCTTGATAAGTTGGGATGGCGTGTATTTGCATCCTGCCGAAATCCATCATCTGCCGGTGAACTGATGGCCCTGTCAGAGACGTCTGGAGGTCGAGTAGAGATCAAGCAGTTGGATATTGGCCAGTTTGAACAATCTGATCGTTTGGCCGGTGAACTGGCAGGTGAACCGATAGATTTACTACTCAATAATGCCGGTATTATCGGTGGCAGTGGCGTGACGTTTTCTGAAGAATCCAGAGGAACCATGCAGAAATTTGGCGAACTTGATTTTGATGAATGGATGAATGTGTTTAAGGTCAACGTTGTCGGCACAGCTAAGCTGACAGAGGCCTTGATCGATAATATTGCAAGCAGTCAGCAGAAGACGGTCGTGATGATGTCCAGCATTATGGGCAGTATCACTGCAAACGAAGAAGGGAATTTTCCTCCTCCCGGGGGCATCTACCTATACCGCACGTCTAAAGCAGCAATGAATATGCTATCTCGAAATATGGCTGCTGATTTGAAAGAAAGAGGAGTCAAGGTTGTTGCCTTAAACCCTGGCTGGGTAAAAACAGATATGGGTGGTAGTGACGCCATCTTTGAAGCCGACGACGTCATTGCGCGTTTGCTGGATATGGTGGTTCATGGCGGGATGGAGCAGAGTGGCAAGTTTATCTCACAGGATGGTACTGAGCTTTCTTGGTGATAATTAAACGAAATTAATTTAGTGTTACTGAGAAGGTTTAATAGATGGCGGAGATAGAGATAAAAGAAGTTGGAAGCTCGGTGAAAGCCATGGGGCTGATGACCAATTACCATGACTATGGTGATGGTGCGCCTGTAGTGCTATTGCATGGCTCTGGTCCAGGGGTTAGTGCCTGGGCAAACTGGAGGCTAACAATTCCTGAAATGGCCGATCAGTTTCGTGTCATTGCGCCAGATATTGCGGGCTATGGCTGGACAGATCTGGATGCTGATGCTGACTACACGATGGACTATTGGGTTCGCCACCTAGAAAAATTTCTGGATGCTTTGGGCCTGGAAAAAGTCTCTTTCGTTGGCAATTCCTTTGGCGGCGTACTGGCAACATCCTTTGCGGTAAAAAATCCCCATCGAGTCGACCGGCTGGTGTTGATGGGAGCTAACTGTCTCTCCTATTCCTTGCCAGAGGCTCTGGATCATGTCTGGGGATATGATCCATCGATAGATAACATGAGAAAGCTGTTGAACTGGTTTGTGCATAATAAGAGTTTGATTAGTGAGGAGGTAGTCGAGGCAAGACATGCTTTGACCACTCGAAGTGCTTATGCCGATGCGTATAAAGCGATGTTTCCTGCCCCTCGCCAGAAGATTTTGGATAGCTGGGCAATTGATGAAAGTGACCTGTCAGCTTTAGACGTTAAGGTGTTAATACTGCATGGTCGTGAAGATGCTTTTGTACCTATCGATGTCAGCTATAGATTATTTAATTTGATTCCGAAGAGTCAATTACATCTCTTTGGACATTGTGGTCATTGGGTTCAAGGCGAAAAGCCGGAAGAGTTCAACGAATTAATTAAATCATTTTTAAATAAAAAGTGATGTTGATATGTTATGTCACTTATCCAGAGAATAAGTTCTTATGCAAATTGTAGATTTTCGATATGTACGGTTAGGAACGCGTGATGTTAAGGCTGCCATTGAATTTGGTATAAATATTATAGGTCTCGAGCATGTAGGCACAGAAAATGGTTTTGCCTATATGAGAGGCGATGATCGTGATCATAATATTTGTTATTTTGAAGGCGATCCGGCAGATCAAACGATCGGTTTTCAAGTGGCGTCCATGGCCGATTTAGAAGAGGCTATTGCAGACTTTAAAGAGGGTGGCATCACGGTAGAGCGGGGTGATGAAAACGAATGCTACCACCGCAGAGTGAAGGCGTTTATTAAGTTCAAAGATCCGGGGGGTAATAAACTGGAATTTTCGGTTGGTGCATATAGCAGTGGCGTTAGGTATTTCCCTGGGCGTGATGCCGGTATCAAAGAAATGCATCACTTTGGCTTGACCAGTACTAATCCGATGAGTGATGAGTCATTTTGGCAGAAATACATGAAAATGCAGGTGACGGATCGCATTGGTGACGATGTTACGCTGTTTACCTATGATAGCGCTCATCACCGAGGTGGTCTGGCTAAAGGATCCGGCCCTGGAATCCATCATATTTGCTTCTATGTTGATAGTGTTGATGAGGTAATGAAAAATTATTATTACCTTCTGTCTAAGGGTGTGAAAATAAAAATTGGCCCTGGACGACATGCTACATCAAAGGCGATATTCGTCTATTTTGCCGGTCCAGATGGCGTTATCTATGAATATGCGACAGGTCATAGAGTGGTGGATAAAAATGCCTTGCCGGGTCAATACCCAATGGTAGGTTGGAGTTCCTGTACCTGGGGATCTATACCTTAAGCGATGATATACAGCAAAGAAACCTGGTGAATTGCTCTAAAAATGAGCACAAACTTGTTAATTTTGGGAGTAATATTTGTGTCAGAGTCAAATGTAGAGAAGAAGGCAGTACTTGATTTGAAGTTCCTTTCACATGGAACGCTGGAAGTACATGATATTAATAAAAGTGCTGAATTCTACCAAGATTTTCTTGGCCTAGAGTTCGTCAGAACAACCAATATCTCGGGTAAGGTTCGCCTTGGCGGCGAACATGTGTATGTGGTAGTTGAAGGAGGCAAAGGTCATAAGATGGCCTTTACCAATCACAATGGACTCGATGTTCCGACCAAAGAAGATGTTGATAAGGCTCATGCTCTCTGTAAAGAGCATAAAGCCCAATGGGGTATTAAGAGCCTGACTGAGCCAAAAGAGGCACACGAAGTTTATGCCTTCTACTTTAGGGATTTGGATGGCAACTGGTGGGAGATCCTGAATAACCCTAAAGGTGGCTATTCATGGCGGTTTGAAAAGTATAAAACCGAAGCCCCTAAAACCATAAGTCTTTAGCGGAATTATTTCTTAACAACTTTCCCAGCGTGAGGCTTACTCTCTGTCAGTGAGTAAGTAAGTAAGCCGTAGTGGCGTCTTGTAGAATTAATCTCATAACTGGGCCATCACGAATCGATGATATTGAGCTAAAAGTTGAGATTTTCACTCATGGTCCGGTCGAATTACATGTGATTTTGATTAATAGGAGTTGTGATGAATAAAGAAAAAATAACAGAGCTTGGTAATGAGTTGTACTTAGCAATGCGGGCTAATAAAACCTTGCAGCCACTTACTGAGCGTGAACCTGAGATTACTATCGAAGATGCGTACCATATTTCCAGGGTTATGCTTGATGCACGTCTCGAAGGTGACGGAGAGCGTGTGATTGGTAAAAAAATTGGGGTTACCAGCAGTGTTGTTCAGGAGATGCTTGGGGTCTACCAGCCCGATTTTGGTTTTTTGACTGATGCGATGGAGTACCCCAATAATGCCTCAATAAAGATTGACGGTAACATGATACAGCCGCTCGCTGAAGCTGAAATTGCGTTTCGACTAAAAGCTGATCTTATAGGGCCTGGGATTACCGAGGCTGATGTACTTTCTGCCTCCGAAAGCATCATGCCTTGTTTTGAAATAGTGGACTCAAGAATTGATGATTGGAAAGTGAAAATTCAAGATACGGTGGCCGATAATGCCTCCTGTGGAGTTTATGTTTTAGGGGAAGATATAGCTGTTAACAAAGAAACCGATTTTCCTGCTTTGGATGTAAAAGTCTATAAAAATGGTGAGTTTTTAAGTGAGGGGAAAGGAAGAGCTGTGCAGGGGAATCCATTGACCGCCGTCGCGTGGTTGGCTAATACACTGGGCGAATTTGGTATTCCCTTGAAGGCTGGCGAGACTATATTGTCAGGCTCAGTAGTTCCTATGGAAAAAGTTAAAGCGGGCGATGAGATGCATATGGAATTGACGGGTCTTGGATCTGCAACCGTAAGGTTTGTCTAGAACAAATAGAATAAATCAGTGGTCAGTATTCAAGCTATGGTTATTGTTGAGTTTAGTGTGTCGGTACATTAGGAGGAGTTAAAAAGATGAGTAAAAAACTAAAGGCTGCCATTATTGGGCCAGGAAATATCGGGACAGATTTGCTAATTAAAGCTATGCGCAGTGACTGGATCGAGCCGGTGTGGATGGTGGGAATCGAGGACTCGGCAGGTATTAAGCGTGCACAGGAGTTTGGTATTAAAGTCACAACCGGTGGTGTACAAGGTTTAACCCCTTTCATTGTAGAAGATGATATAAAAATTGTCTTTGATGCAACTTCGGCCTATGCACATGAGATTAATTCAAAAGCTGTTAACGAAAAAGGTGCCATGATGATTGATCTGACTCCTGCGGCGATTGGACCATACTGTGTTCCTCCGGTAAATCTTCTGGCGCTGTTGAGTGAAGGTCGTAAAGAAAATGTCAACATGGTGACCTGCGCTGGTCAGGCGACCATTCCTATGATCGCGGCAGTGAGCCGGATTCAATCCGTAGAGTACGGAGAAATTGTTGCCACTGTTTCCTCCGAATCAGCGGGGCCTGGAACGCGTAAAAACGTCGATGAGTTTACCCGAACCACGAAAGATGCGATTGAAAAGGTTGGCGGTGCAAAGGAAGGTAAAGCTATTGTGGTGTTCAATCCGGCAAGCCCTCCCTTGATTATGCGTGACACGATTCACTGTCTGACCCGTGAAACTCCGGACCAAAAAGCAATTACTGAATCTATCCACCAGATGATGGCGGACGTTCAGAAGTACGTTCCCGGTTATACCTTAAAAAATGGACCTGTATTCGAGGGTAATCGAGTCTCAGTTTCTTTTGAAGTTGAGGGATTGGGCGATTTCTTACCCAAGTTTGCCGGAAATCTGGACATTATGACAGCTGCAGCGCTGCGTACCGCAGAGATGTATGCCGAAGCAATCTATAACGGCGATATTTCAGCCTGAGGAAATGAGTATGAACCTAAAAGATAAAAAAATAACGTTACATGATATGACCTTGCGGGATGGTATGCATGCCAAACGTCATCAGATTAGCTTGCATCATATGGTGGATATCGCCTCAGGTCTTGATGACGCAGGGGTTCCTATTATTGAGGTTACTCATGGAGATGGTCTGGGGGGGGCGTCGGTCAATTACGGGTTTCCGGCGCATTCTGATGAAGAATATTTTAATGCAGTCGTCCCAGAGATGAAAAATGCAAAAGTGTCCGCGCTTTTAGTGCCGGGTATTGGCACCCTTGATCATTTGAAAATGGCCGCAGACTGTGGTGTGAAGACGATTAGAGTGGCTACCCATTGCACTGAAGCCGATGTGGCACAGCAGCACATTGGTTTATCCAGTAAATTGGGCCTGGATACGGTAGGGTTTTTGATGATGGCTCATATGACTTCAGCCGAAGATCTACTAATTCAAGCGAAACTGATGGCGTCCTATGGTGCAAACTGTATCTATTGCACTGATTCTGCCGGCTATATGCTGCCTGATGATGTCACCGAGAGAATTACATTACTCAGGTCTGGGCTACACGCTGAGGTGGAGCTGGGGTTTCATGGGCATCATAACCTCGGTTTAGGGGTGGCTAATTCAATGGCTGCGGTCGAGGCGGGCGCTAACCGTATTGATGCGTCTGCAGCTGGTCTCGGAGCAGGGGCTGGTAATACGCCACTAGAAGTCTTCGCGGCTGTTCTTGATCGTATGTCGGCCAATCATGGTGTCGACATTTTCAGACTGATGGATGTTGCTGAAGAGCTGGTGGTACCAATGATGGATAGTCCTATTCGCTTGGATAGAGACTCACTGGTGTTGGGTTACGCCGGTGTGTATTCGTCCTTTCTCTTATTCGCTAGGCGTGCGGGCGAAAAATATGGTGTTCCATCACATGAAATATTATTAGAAATGGCCAGGCTCAAGGCGATTGGCGGTCAGGAAGATCTCATTGAAGATGTTGCTATGGATATGGCGCGGCAGGTTAATCAGTAAGGTTGAGCAGTCAATATTACATTAATGAAATTCTGGAGGGGTTCTCGGTATGAAAAAAACCTGCATTGTCATCGGTGCAAGTCATGCCGCATCTTCGTTGGTAACGAGTCTTCGTAGTGAGGGCTGGACTGGTAATATTATCGTGGTTGGTGATGAGAGCTCTTGGCCTTACCATCGTCCACCGCTTTCTAAGGAGTTCCTTGCTGGGGATAAAAATTTAGAGGATCTTCAGCTTAAGCATCCTGATCGCTACAAAAAAATGGATGTCGAATTTAAGCTTGGGGTAAGAGTGAATGCCGTTGATCGTCAGCACAAGACTATTTCACTCGACTCAGGAGAAACTCTAGTTTATGACAAGCTAGCATTCTGTACTGGAGCCAGAGCCCGGAAAATTCCTCTCGCGGGTAGTGACCTTAACGGTGTTAACTACCTTAGAAATTTTTCCGATATTGAGAATATAAAATCTTATGTCGTACCCGGGAAGCCTGCCGTCATTATTGGTGGTGGTTATATTGGGCTCGAGACTGCAGCGGTATTAAATAAGCTGGGAATGACCGTGACGGTGCTTGAGGCTGCTCCGCGGGTTCTTGCTCGCATCACAGCTCCGGAAATATCCCATTTTTACACAAGGGTTCATGACGAAGAGGGTGTTTCAATCAGAACGAATATAAATGTTCAGGCTCTAGAGGGCGATAGTCAGATCGAGCGCGTTGTCCTTGACGACGGAACTGCACTGGATGCCAGCCTAGTGATCATTGGCGTAGGTGTTCTACCTAACGTTGAGCTGGCTGAAGCTGCAGGTATGCAGGTTGACAATGGTATTGTCGTTGATGAGTGTTCGCGAACAGAAGATCCGGACATAGTGGCAGCAGGTGACTGTGCCAGCTTCCCCAGCTTGATTTATGGTCGTCGGATAAGGATTGAATCTGTTCCTAATGCAACGGAACAGGCTAAGTCAGCCGCTGCGAGCTTATGCGATAACCCCAAGGTATACGATGTATTGCCTTGGTTCTGGTCTGATCAATTCGATATAAAGTTGCAAATTGCTGGTTTGAATCAAGGTTATGATCAAGTGATCTTGCGTAAAAATCCTGATCAGAAAAGGTCGTTGGTG
>Ga0302120_10000307_pt1 | contig 21130 bp, 12 predicted proteins | sample AG5_Bottom_MG_FD_203118 | JGI IMG/M metagenome (GOLD analysis project Ga0302120, IMG submission 203118) | Marine microbial communities from Western Arctic Ocean, Canada - AG5_Bottom | ecosystem: Environmental > Aquatic > Marine > Oceanic | place: Canada: Western Arctic Ocean | collected 2017-10-01 | reverse complement strand
AAGCTACTGATACAAATAGGGTTAAGATTTACGTTAACGGTTCCGCAATCACGTTTTCTTCCGCTACCTACCCAACGCTGAACTACGACCTACAAGTTAACACCTCATCGTATACCAATAAGATAGGTTACTCTGCTGGGACTAGTCAGTATTTTGATGGCTACCTAGCTGACGTACATTTCATCGACGGGCAAGCACTAGCCCCATCCAACTTTGCCGAGGAGGATGCCACAACAGGCCAGTGGAAACCGAAGGCATTTGTTGGTGTGTATGGCACGAATGGAAGTCATCTTGAATTTAAGGAGACGGGAACTGGTACAGCTAGTTCAACCACAATCGGCGCAGACACTTCCGTGAATACATACGATGCGTTCATCGCGGCAACAGGCGGTACAGTAACGACTGATGGTGATTATAAAGTTCATACATTTAATAGCACTGGCACATTTGCGGTCACCAACCAGCCAAACTCCACCGTGGAATACCTAGTGATTGCTGGTGGTGGCGGTGGGGCTGGCGGTGAGGGCGGCTGTGGCGGCGGCGGTGCTGGAGGCCACAGAAGCGGTTCCAGTTTATCCGTTTCGGGTCAAAGCTATTCGGTAACAGTCGGTGCGGGGGCTGCGGCGCAAACCGGAAACGCGCACGGGAATAACGGTAGCAATTCAGTTTTTTCAAGCATTACATCAACTGGCGGTGGGGCTGGTGGAACTCGAACTGGAGGGAGCGGGACTTCAACCAGCGGCAGTGCAGGTGGCTCTGGCGGTGGGGCTGGAGATAATTACCAAAACCTTTCTTCGGCTGTTGGTGGTGCGGGCACATCTGGCGAAGGCAATGATGGCGGTGGTGGCACTTATTATGCTTATTCCGGCTCTGGTGGTGGCGGTGCTGGCACTGCTGGGGGAAACAGCACATCTTCTAGTCGTGGTTTTGGGGGGGACGGAGAGGCTAACAGCATAACTGGAAGCTCTGTAACTCGTGCTGGCGGTGGTGGCGGTGGCGGTTCTTCCGGCAGTAGCTATGGCCCACAGGGAGCGGTAGGTGGTTCCGGCGGAGGAGGCAACGGGGCAATAAATAGCCCTCTTACCAACCCCGCCGCAGGGACGGTTAATACTGGCTCTGGCGGAGGAGGTGCTGGGAATACATCCAGTGCGGCTTACGGTACAGGTCAGTCGGGCGGTTCCGGCTGCGTAATCATCCGATACAAATTTCAATAATGGCACACTTTGCAGAAATAAACGAAGAAGGCATCGTGCAGCGAGTAATCGTTGTGGGCGATGGCGACACGGTTGATGCTGGCGGCAATGAGGTTGAGAGCATCGGTGCGGAGTTCTGCAATAATTTACTTGGAGGCACTTGGAAGCAGACCAGCTACAACGGAAACCAACGCTACAACTACGCTGGCGTGGGCTATTTTTATGATGCGGACAGTAACGCCTTCATCGCCCCTCAACCCTTCCCAAGCTGGAATCTAGATGAGCAGATGCGCTGGGTTGCTCCGGTTGCTATGCCAACTGACGATGGGTTTTATGATTGGGATGAGGAGTCGCTTAACTGGATAGCCCGTAAGGAGGTAGTCGATGCCTAATAATCATTTTAGCACCACCAACCTCGCCGCAACGGATGTTGTGCTGGATACTCCGACCAGCAATTTCTGTACTTGGAATCCCATCAGCGGCCCGCCTCGTACTAGCAGCACCGTAGTGGCCGAGGGAAACCTAAAGGTAACAGGGCAGTATAATTCATCCGCCCAATACTACCCGCGATTTATGGGAACAATGGCGGCGTCATCGGGTAAATGGTTTTACGAGCTACGGAAGAACGGGGCGACATCGGGTTGGTATGAGGAGGCCGGTTTCAAAGGCATCAACACGACTTGGCCGGTTGGTAGTCACGGCCTCGCCGGCGGTTCTACTGCTGGGCAATGGGTTTCCGAGGGGGAGATTGCTTGGAACGCGAACGATGGCGGCATAAGAGTCAGCCACTCTGGAACTGCTTTAGCAACTGGTGTGGGGGGAGGGTTCAGTGCAGACGGTGACATAATTGGACTTGCGTTGGACTTGGATGCCTCGCCACGAACATTGAAGTTTTTCAAGAATGGTTCTGCGACAACATCCACAACTGCTTCCGTTGACTTGCCCACTGGAGGGCCGGACGCTTTCCACCCCGCACTCGACTGTACTAATACCATCCTATCGACAACGACAGCCAACTTCGGCCAAGACGCTACGTTTGCGGGAACCGAATCTGGAACGACTTACACCACTGATGCCAGCGGCGGCGATACGGGCGGTGAATTTACGATGCAACCACCAGCGGGTTATAAGGCTTGGACGACGAAGAATCTCCCCGAACCCACAATCGCCAAGCCATCGGAGCATTTTAATACGCTTACCTATGCGAGCAGCGGAGCAAAAACGGGCGTTGGGTTTCAACCGGATTTAGTTTGGGTGAAGGCGCGGGGGAATACTTACGACCACGAGCTAACCGATTCAGTGCGGGGCGTTACGAAGGCGTTGAGCAGTAATGCAACAAACGTGGAAAGCACGGACAGCACTGGCTTGACTGCGTTTGGTACAGATGGATTTACCGTGGGAGCAGGAACGAATTATGCAACGTCCTCGATGGTGGCGTGGAGTTGGAAGGAATCAGCCACGGCGGGGATGGACATAGTTACTTGGACTGGCAACGACAGTGGCGGCTTTTCACCTGCCCCTCAAAGCGTTTCGCACAGTCTCACCGTAACACCAGAGTTAATCATCGCGAAACCGCGCACCGCCAACGGAATGGGCGCGGGTGGTTGGGTTGTTTGGACAAAGGATTTAACCAGCGGGAAGTACCTCATTATGAACACCACCGCCGGTGAGGCGAGTTGGTCAGATGCGTTGGTGAGCAGCATCGGCAGCAGTTCAGTTACATTCGGCAGCGACACAATGGGCAACGGTGAGGATTTGAACGCTGATTCGTTTGGCGGTGCTGACACTTATGTGGCTTATTTATTCGCCAGTGTTGAGGGGTATTCAAAGGTGGGTAGCTACTCTGGCAACAGTTTGGCAGCGGGGCCGTTTGTCTACTGCGGGTTTAGGCCAGCGTACATTCTTATAAAAAATAAGACAGGGAGTTTCGGGTGGTTCGTATGGGACACTGCACGAAACACATTGCAGCCCATTACGAATTATCTGTACGCGGATACAAGTGCAGCAGAAGCCACCGATAGCGCATACAAAATTGATGTTGTGTCGAATGGGTTTCGCCCTGTTGCGGAATCATCCGGTTTGAACAATTCAGCGTACAACTACATCTACTACGCCGTAGCAGAGTCCCCGCTAAAATACGCATCAGCCCGCTAGGAAACTATTATGAAATACATTCACAACGACCACCCGCTACCCAACGGATCATCATTCACAATCGGTGATGAACGCTTCGGTAGCAACTGGCTATCCAATGCCACACCGGAGATGCTAACTGAGCGTGGCATCACCATCGCCCCTTCTGTGCCACCACGCCCTGCCGAGAGCGAGAAGTTTTATTATATTACGCTGGACGGTAATAGCTGGACGGTGACGCCGAAGAATTTAGATATGCTGAAGCGTATGGTTGTTGCGGAGGCGCAGAGGGTAGCTGAAGGGATGCTTGACGGCAGCGATTGGATGCTCGTTAGAAACTTTGAGACGGGCGAGCCTGTGCTGACTGAATGGACGGAATACAGAGCCGCTATCCGTGCAGAGAGCAACCGCATTGAGGTGGTTTCGGTCGCTGCGACTACCGTGGTCGCGCTGGAAGCTATCAAGAATAACTGGCCGCTCAGTCCCGATGCGATTGCTGAAGAAGCTCGACGGGCTGCGGAGGTTGAGGCTGCGAAGCTGGAGAACGAGGGAGACTAATGATTGATTTGGACGACATAAAGACTATGCTTGCGTCCGCATCAGGGCTGGGAAACTGGTTGCTGGAGATCGACACGGTTCTTCATATACTGATTAGTATTGCGTCACTGGTCTACATTGTGCTGAAGATAAAACAGTTAATAGCGAAAGCGAAATAGATTATGCCAAAAGGAAAAGGAACATACGGTACAAAAAAAGGTAGACCACCAAAAAAGAAAGGTAAGGAGAAAAATGGATACTAAGAATAAAGCTAAAGACACGGTGCTGAATGGTATCGTGCGACACATACTCACTGCTGCTGGCGGGGCGTTAGCCACTAAAGGCATGATCGGTGAGGCGGATATTGAACTGGTTGTTGGAGCCATCATAACACTTGCTGGTGTAGTGTGGTCTGCCCTAGCCAAAAAGAAAGGAGAGTAAATGCCTGATCTAACAAGAGGACATACATTCACCAGTGGGGAAGAGGTTGACCACAACAAGCTAAACAACTTGACGGGTAATGCCACTATCAACGACTCCGCTATTACTGAGGCTAAGATCGCTGCTAATGCTGTTACCAATGTTAAGCTGTCGGCAACCGCTGCAATAGCTCTAAGTAAGTTGGAGAGTGGTGCAGACGCACAGGTAATTGTTGGGAGCAGCGTAGGCGTTCCAACCTATGTAGCCCTGAGTGGTGATGTTACTGTGAGCAATGCTGGCGTGACCACTCTCGGCGCAGACAAAGTTCTTACAGCAAACGTATTGGATGATGCAGTTACGGCGGCAAAGCTTGCGGATACTGACGTGACGGCTGGGGCATATACCTCTCCTGACATAACCGTGGATGCTCAAGGTAGGTTGACTGCCGCTGCCTCGTCGGTGACGGCTACAGGATCGGTTCTTCAGATGGTGTACGCGGAGGAGACAGATGACACATTCTCAACCCAGTCATCCACCATGACGAACATAACTGGACTCTCGGCTTCGATCACCCCCACCAGCGCATCCAGCACGATTCTGATTCAAGTGATGATTACTCACGGATCAAGAAATGATAACATGGTGGGATTTGGACTGAAGCGCGGCACAACGCAGATCGGGCAATCCACAACTGCAACTGGTGTTCAGAAGGACTCCATAACAGGTCACGCACCAAGAGATCAAAACAGAATGCAGACATCCTTTATGCAGTACCGCGACTCTCCAGCAACCACCAGCGCAACAACCTATCAAGCCACAGTAACCTGCCGCGCTGGAGGGTATTCGTGGTTTTTGAACCGAACCTATGATGACGGCAATTACGACTATGAATATCACGGAATCAGCAACATTGTCTTAACCGAAATTTCTGCGTAAATTATGACGAAAACAAGCATAGCTCAATTCGTAGCGGATAAGCTTCAGAAGAGTGATTCCGGCTCAATAGCAATTCTAAAGTCTTTTATCGACAGGCGTTATGAAATGATTTGGAACTCTGCTCTGTGGCGTGAGTCTCAAGGAACAACTTCATACACTGTTGCTGCTGACACTCAGGAGGTGACGCTTGGCTCCACGGTAGACTTTCCCGTTTCTGCTAGATGGGATGACAAGGAAATTACTCCGATGGATTACTCTGCGGTGTTTCAGATCGACCCAACACTATTTAATGATGCTGGTGCGGTTGCTAACTTTCTAGTCCTGCCAAAAGATTCCAGCGGTAATGCTAAGATTAAACTGCTCCGAAAGCCTGACGTTGGTAAGTCCCTCTTGATTTTGGGGAAGTTGAAAATCGTTGAGCTTGGTGACTCCGACTCCCCAAAGATTAACGGCATTGATAATGTCTTAGTGGCTATGGTTGAAGGTGATATGCTTGAACATACCCGACAATACCAAAAGGCTCAGGTTAAGTTCACCGAAGCTATGAACCATCTGAACATTGCCAAGGACTTAGAGAACCATCAATCAGCTTCACAGACTAGGGTCATTCCTGAGATCGCAGGTCATTGGGACTCCAATAGCTTTATTTAATGCCAGTATATCACAATAACGGACTAGACGATCAGTTGGCTTATGACCTTACTGGCAGCTTTGTTGGTGGTCAGGTGAGTCATGTCCGTGCCAATCTTCTCTCAGCAACCCAATACTCCGAGTCTGAGAACATGGATATTGATAAGTTCGGGGCTATCATAACTCGTCGAGGCTCTGTTATTGTTGGTGCAACTCTCACTAATCCGATACGCGGCCTCACGTTCATGGACACACCATCCACCGAGCAGATACTTGCCGTGTCTAATGGTGTTCTGTACAAATCAACCGGCTCCACATTTTCCTCTGTGTCTGGATATACTCCCACTGCCGCGAATGACGTAGAATTTGCTCAACTCATTGACAAGGTTTACATGACTGACAACTCGGTTAATGTGCATTCCTACAACGGGACTACCGTAACTGACGAGCTTAATACCGCCTCCGATCCTCCTAGATGCAAGTTTATCGCTACCCACACAAATCGCATCTTTGCCGCCAACACAGAAAACTTCAACGATGAAGTCGCCGCTAGTGACCTACTAGATGGTGGTAACTGGGCCTCCTCTTTCCAGTTTCGTGTTGGCGGTGGAGAGGGCGACCCCATAACTGGCATTGTCAGTTGGTATAACTTTAATCTGCTAGTGTTCAAGACGCGCTCGATTCATGTTGTCTCCACCGACCCCTCGCAAGTTACAGCAGCGAACTGGCAAGTACACAGAATTGATAACACTGTTGGTTGTGTAGCGCATAGAACCATTGCTCAAGCTGGCCCAGATGTTTTCTTCCTTGCCCGTGATGGAATACGAACAGTTAGAACAATCCTTTCGGGCGCACAATCCTCCGTATCCGAGCCTATCTCCATCCCAATCAGTGACATTATTGATAGGATAAACTGGAGTTACGCCTCGAAGTGTTGCGCTACGTTCTGGGATAATAAGTATATGCTTTCGGTTCCTATGGATAACTCGATCACCAACAATTACACGATCATATACAATACCGTATCTCGCTCGTGGTCTGGGTATTGGACTGGATGGACTCCATACGTTTTCGGTGTATCAAGCTTTACTGACTACCCTAAGATGATGTTCGGAGATAGCGCAGGGAAGGTTTCTACTTGGCAGGATTACGTTAAGAGTTCGGATGAGTCCACTGCGATCTATCAGGATGACGGAACCGATTACGAGTCGATGGTTGTAACTCGCGGCCATGTGTATGGTGATTTCATGTCCCCTAAGCTTGGGAATCATGTTGACGTTGAGTTTAAGAACAGCACTGTGGGTTGCGATTGTGTCGATATACTTATCACGACAGACGAGGGTAATATCCGTAGCGAGGATGTCTTGGTGAGCAACATAAGCACCACCTCTACCGGAGTCGCCCTTCCCGTCAACCTGAACTTCACCCTACCGACAATCGGCCCATTTTCAAAGTCTTACAATCTTACCACCTTTGGGGAGTTCAATGAGATCAAGTTTAAGATTCGATCAGAAACCGGCAAGCTCCATATACGGTCACTTAAAACAAGCGCATTTATTAACACGATGGCTTTAGAAAAATGAGCGATGGTGAATCACGAGGATTTAGAATTTGTGACGTCATTGATTTCTGTCGGAGGAATGACTCCAGAGGGCTTTGCTTTAGTGGATGGCCGCAGAATATCTTGGAAATTTACTTTAGGTTCCACCACAATAATGGAAGTCTCTTCCTCGTCGAGCGAGATGGTGTACTCGTCGGTGTGGGAGTGGGGAACAGATGCAATGAAGATAGACTGGACAGGCATTGGGAACCCTTCGATGGGGAAGGAGACAGTTTCTACGTGTCAGACCTCATATGCGTTTCGAGAGGGGCGGTGGCAACTCTTGTCGATGAATTTGAGGCGAGAATCCCTGAGTGGAGAGAACTCAAGCTTTTTGCTATCAGGCACGGAAGAAAGAAACAGTTAAAAATAGAGTTATTTGAAAGATTGTATGCGGATATCAGGGCAAGTAGTGAAGGGCAGACAGTATCAGGATAAGGTTCCGACTGCCAATATACTGATGGATAAGCCCATTTTGTCGGGGGTTTACGTTGGTGGTGCTTATGATATTGATGGAGTTGGTCTTGGCCGCTCCTTTGTTTTTATTACAGATTACGCTAAGGATATTGCAGAAACGTATATAACTGGGTATAGTTCAGACCTGTACGGTAAATTCCTTAGCGTGGAAAATATGGCGAGATTGAAGAGAGAAGACTTAATCGAACTATATGACATAGCAATGAAAGAATGGGATAACAAAAATGTACCAATACTGTATTGAATTAGCAAAGCAGATTACTCAGTCCTACAGTGATCGTTTCTGGGGGGCAAGGGATGCCGTCAACAAAGGAACCCCTGCACCTCCACCCACGCCGGACTATGCTGCTTCTACCAGAGCGGGCATCCTTGCTGATGTAGAGACGTTACCAGCCAGAAAGCAGATTGAGGCGGCATCACGCGCTGGCACTGCTGGCACTGCGATGATAGGCGATACGTCTGTTGATTTCGACTTTACTGGTATTGGCGACTTAGATCAGCAAACGACACTTTTAGAGGGGCAGCGGAGGAGTGCGGATACTATGGCTCAGGTAGCCTTGGACATCCAAAAGAAGTATGGTGCAGATTTCCTAGACCAATCTCTAAAGCGCATTGAACAGTCCGACCCAACCGGCACGAAGGTTAGAAAGCGATTGGCTGAAATTACATTGTCTGAGTTGGAGAAGGGTACGCAGTTATCTGATGAGGAAGTTCGTTTCGCAGAGCAAGCATTCCGCAGATCATCAACGGCTCGTGGTGGGTCACAGATCGGTACGGCCCCTGCAATTCAGGAGACATTGGCTCAGTACAATATGGGCAGACAGTTACTTGGTCAACGTATGAACATGGCTAGGTCTTATATGGGTATGCCTCAGACGGGGCAGCTAGGCCAAGTGGCAGGGGCGCAACAGGGGGCGGCTCCATTCATGGCTCAACAGCTACAGCAGGGAATCGGTCAGAACCCCAACGCAATGGCCGCTGGTGCTGGGTTTGCTACTAATGTCTACGGTACTCAAGCAAGTATCTACGGTACTCAGATGGCTAACCGGAGTGATCCGATGGCTACGGTTCTTGGTGGTCTAGCTGGGGCGGCTATGGGGCCAATCGGCGGTGCTCTGGGTTCGGCAGCGGCGGGTATGTTTAGTGGTGGTGGTGGTGCGCCCAAAGGAACAACTATGTCGCCTATGGGGATGTCCAGTTATGCCCCTAATTATTAAGCAGTGGAAAAATCAAACTAAGGAGAACTAATTATGGCAGACGCATTTTCATCAGGATTCGCTACTGGACAGAAGGCTTACGAAGGCTTTATGTCGAGACAGGAGAAGGAGAAGGACAGGAAGGCATCGGCGAGATTGGGAGAGTCTCGTGATAGATACTATGATGCACAAGCGGAACAGATAAGAGGAAGCAGCGAGGAACGCGAGGAAGAAACTAAGAGGGGTGCAGGGATGTTATCCGCCAAGAGGGCAATACTTAGGCAAGAAGGTGAGTCTGATAAAGACCTAAAGGCCCGCAAAAAGGAATACACGACAAAAAACCCCCTTGCTGGAACTAGGAACAGGGCGGCACGATCAAAATCCCGCACTCAGGGTCTTGAGAATAAGAAGATAAAGGAGGCGGCACGACAGGCGCGGATGCAGAATGACGAGTTTGAGAAGGTCGCCCATTTGAAAAGTCCACAGCAAAGAGCGAGGGAGATAGAGGCGGGTGTCCGGCAAAAGGAAGTAACTGTTGAATCGACTCAGGCTGCTACTGGGAAAACAATTCAGGACACTGAGTATCGAAAAAAAGAGAATGAGGTTTTCACGGAGGATCACAAGGCTAGGTTAGCTAACAATGCCACCACCGCCACCGCCAACATAATTTCTGCACAGGCTTCGATGGTGAGGGCGCAACAACTCACAGCCGATGCCGTGACCGCCCAACAAAAAGTCGCTGCCACTGGCAAGGCTGTCGGAGCAGTATCAGCCTACATTGGGGGGGCAAGACAGAATCTATCAAACCCAGAGTGGCGTGGGATGCCGAGTAAGGTATTTGCTGATGGCGAAGCCTTGGTTAACTCGATGCCACGCAATACACCTAACGAACAAGCCGCCCATCGCGCAGCCCGCAGTACATGGGAGGAATTCAGAAAGGATGCCAAGACGAGTGAGGACTTTAGAGTAAGCAGGGAGCGGCAAACATATCACAATATGGGGATGACCTATGTTTCTGGTGCTGCGCTAGATACATATAAGAAGCTAAATGCCGAGGGAAGGGGAGATGAAGCTGCTGAAATCGTTGCCAAGGCTGCGACTATGGCCTCGCTTGTTGCTGCTGGAGTTCCAATGTCTGCTGCGGTTAACGATGAGGAGCATCATAAATTGTTCCATTACGAACAGAGCAAAACACAACCTTGGCACGTCACGAAATCTAAGGATCAAAACGGTCAGGAAGTATGGACACCTATAATGTCTGGAGACAAGCCTATTCCGAACATGGTTCTCAACGTAGAGCAATCTCGACTAATGACTGCGGAATACATTAAGGAGTTTCAGAATAGGTACGGCATACTGAAAGGTTCTACATCTAAAAATGTTCCCTTGGGGGATGGCAAAAGTGCTGACCCGCTGGCGGATTTGGGCGGAGGCGGAGGCACAACCCCTACTAAACGCACAACCATTGAGGGCTTTGGGGAGGGTGATATATCCATGAGACTCAGCCCGAATTTAAGATCACAGTTGGAGGCGGCGAGTACCCCAGATGACATTGAGAATTTGCTGAAGGCAGTTACCGACCCCCAAGCAGATTTGTGGGCTTTAACCGGAGAAGGTTCCGAGGGTTACGGTGGTAGCGAAGAAGTTGGTGGCGGTGGTGACGACAATGAACCGCCCCCAGATACTCGCAGCGAACACGGGGCAGTTCCCGCCAGCCCACAATTTGAAAGTCAAGCAGCCACCCCGTCAGAGGTTCCTGAAGGTGGAGTTAAACCTATAAGCCAAGAGAGTATGCCACCAGTAGCACCAGTAGTCGGGTCTAGCACCGTAGAGCCTGAATTGGCCAAGCCTGATCCTGAACCTGAACTTGCAATGCTAGTTGAAAGGGATTCAAAAAGTGTTCCAGAAGGTCACAGAAATGGCCCGAATGATTTCATTGGTCACATCAAGCAAGCCGACCTACATCGAAACAAACTGGCTAAACACTACTCCGAGAAGGATTACAATATAAACGATGACGGAACCGTAACTGTTCACTCGAACGGAATCCCGATGTCCTACTTCAAGGGGGAGTTTAACCACGCATACAACATTCACGTTGGTGGATACTCTGGAGCAAATTCCCCTGTTCTGAAAGCCGCCGACATAGCAAGCGGAGCGATAACGAAGAAAATAAGAAAAAAGATTCATGCAGTGGGGGGCGAAAGACTTAAAGTTCTGAATGAGATCAACGACCCAGAAAGTCCTTTTTCCGTACCATATTCGAGGGATCTAATAGCGCAAGCCGAAGAGGGAATTAAGCAGGGGAAGGATGTGGTGAACAACGAAAAATCCATAAAACGTGCTCGGCAAAACATTGAAAAAGCAGCGGCTAGATTGCAAAAGCTCACTGAACCGTTAACCTCACTTAGCGACTTACTCGAAACATCCCTCACACTTACAGGTTCCTATGAAGGGGATTCTGGTCGGAACATAAAAATGACAGCAGAGAGGGCGAGGAAGCTCGGAATAATTAAATGACACCTTGGATCATTCAACAGTGGCGGCGTGACCATCCAGACCAAACGCGCAGCCGCACAGATGAGGAGATTGCTTTAGCTATAATAGCCGGTGATCCATCTATCATCTATGAATCCCCAGAACTTAAATTATACGCACAGCAAGCCGCTAGGAAAAAAGATATTGCGAACGGTGGCCCATTTGACAGGCAGACTGTTTCTAAGAATTACGCTAAAGCTGCCGATGCCTCTACGGATAGAAGCTGGGCTGAAGCATTCAAAGACCCGTTCAAGAGAGGAGCCTTAATGGCCGAGCAGACGGAGCTATTAACAAAGCTTACATCCCTCTCCATAAACAAAGATTTAACAGAGGGGAACCTTCGCGAGATTTCCGATATACACAATAAGTTTAAGCAGTTTAAGCCCAATGTTCACATGCAGGAGTACGCTGAAGCTCATGGATTCATGGCTAAGGCTGGGGAGTTTTTAGGATGGAAGGAAACTCCTGCTATAATGTATGACTTACTGGCTTCATCCATGACCGGACAAGCACTGGCTGGGTGGGACACTATATCTGCTTCCACTGCTGCTGGTGCTGCTACGGGCGCGGCTTGGGGTGCTGCCGGTGGCCCAGCGGCTCCAGCCACTTCAGCAGCGGGCGGTGCGGGTGGAGCATTTTACGGCTTTGCTGTAGGTATGGGTAAAACCTCAAATGACATAACTCAAGCATCTACATTTATTAAAGAGTTGGGCGATGCGCTTGGCGATGACGTTATGAGCGACCCAGACAAGCTTGTTCGGGAGTTCGCCAACAACAAAGAGGCATCGGCTAAGGCTAGGAAGATTGCAATGAAGCACGGCATACCTGTTGGTGTTATAGATGGTTTTACAATGGGGCTTGCAGGGAAGGCTTTGGGTGCTGGCAAGAAATTGGCGGGAATGGCGAAGCAAACAAGAAAGGCTGCTAAATTCCCGAAGACTTCCCTTCTGCACACCGCTGCCAGAGGCGGGCTTCTAGCTACAGAGAAAACCGCCGCTGGTGTCGTTCCCCTTGGGTTTGAATCTTTCATGGGTGCTACCGGCGAGGCCATCGGCCAAAAGTTCTCCAAGGGAAAGGTCTACGATTGGGGAGATGTTTTTCTGGAAGGGGTTGCGGAATTTGGAATGGCCCCACTTAGCATAACTGCCGCTCACCTTACAAGAGACAAGTCACCGGAGGTTGCCAAAGCAGTTAACGACAGGATAAGAGATTTCAGGGCGAAGGGAATGTCGTCGGATGACCAGAAAGCTCAGGTTGATGAAGACCTTAACAGTAAGCATTACACCCCAGAAGAGGCTGAAGTTCTGAAAGGGGACATTGACTCTGTTTACCAAGCTGCCGTTGACCCAGAAAATCCAGACGGACTTACGGAAAGCGAGAGGGGCGCAAAGCAGAAATTGTCTAAGACGGAAGCTAGGAAGGCTATCCTTGAATACTTAGGGCCAACACCAACAACCCCAACAGCCCCAGCCAGCGAAGCCGCACCCACTCAGTCCGAGCTAACCGAAAGGCCCGAGCAACGACTTGCGGTGTCCAAGGATAAAGCAACTGGGGAGAAGTGGGACAAGGTTGTAGCTCAGGGGGACACCGAGGCTAGAAACAAGATGGTGAGTGACGGGGATGTTGAGGTCACGGACTTGCCCAAGGGGATGAGTTTCAGGGATTTCCATAAAAAGAGTGCAAGTGAAGGTAAGCCAGTTTCCTACACTAACCTCATTGCTGAGACTGATGCTGCCGTTGAAAAGGCCACACTTACTAAGGGCGATAAGATTCTAGGAGAGGCAGGGATTGCCGCGACCAAGATAACCCTAGATGACTTTCATAAGCTGGTTAAGGTTTCCTCCTTTAAGGGCGAGACTAAATTTTTCGATACGATTCAGGCAGACCTTATTGCTGCGGAAGCGGATCACTTCGTAGATGGGAAGATGGATTGGGACGGGCTGTTTGATGCGGAGGTTTCAGGAGTCTCAGAGGAAGACCAAACCCCTGTCAATGCGTTCAAGGATGCTCTCAAGCGAAAGGATAAAGTTGATAGCGGGGATACTTCGGTGGATGAGGATGTGCCATTTGCTCAAGGACAAACAGAGATAGATTTCGATGCGGCGGGGACGGTGACTGCTAGGTTCGATCAAGAAGTTAAGATAATTACTGAAGGCAACGCAAGGAAGTCTGAGATAAACGAGAAGAACATTGCTGATTGGAAGGAGATAAATCCAAGGGGCAGTGTCGAGGAAGCTATCAAGAGTGGAGAGATTAAGGTAGAGCCTCTCAAGGAAGTCCTGACTCGTGAACAATGGGACACTAAGGCCACTAGCTACAAAGGAAAGGAAAGGGGTTCGGCTACCTTTACTGGCAAGGAGGCGGTGGCGGAGACTGAGGCTACTGTTGAACAACCCGCCCGCGCAGAAGCTTTTGCTATTAAGAAGTGGCGCGAAGGAAACCCAGACATTCAAGGCGAATACTCAGAAGCTCAAGTTGCTGCCCAGCTTTTGTCTGATTCGATTTCGTCCAAGAAGGTGTCTGGAAAGCTAACGGCCAGCGAACTAGGCCCGCTATACACTCTTATCCCTGAGCAAGCCTCCACCACTGTATCAGAGCAATTATCCCCCAAGCAAAAGCTTAACAGGCTACTTAGGGAAGAGAGCCAGCTTCAGGCGGTGATAAGTAAGGCAGTTAGAACAACTAAGCAGGGAGTTGAAGACCCTAATCTAGCCAAGGTTCAGGAGGTTCTAAGCTCAAAGCAGGATCAGATTTTAGCACTTAGCGAGGAACTTAATGTTGATGCCAAGGCAGACCCCAGAGACGGACACCCATTGTTTGATTCTGATTTGCACATGGAACTGTCCACTGAGGACTACGGTTTATTTGCAGAGTATAAGAACCCTCCGTTTAAGTACCTAGATGGCTCTCGGAAAGGGGAGCAGATGGATACGAGTCTGGCCGAGACATGGAGGAGAACTGCCACAAAGTATGCGAAGAATTTCAGGCACAGGTACGGCTCTGAGTCAAATGATTGGGCATGGGAGGCATTCATCAAGACCCTGCAGAAAGCTCAGGAAGTTGTCTCTGACATGAAGGAGCACGGCAGGGATTACATGGATTACTCTGCGACCAAGAATGCGTACCTTAAATTTGCTGGTGGTAAGGTGCTGAAGAATGCGTTTTTCGATCTCTCTCGTAAGGCTGAGAATAGAAAGCGAATCGAGGACGCACAGGCTTCCCCCTCATCTGCTGGACACCAAAAGGATAATGCTGCTGGCTGGGGATTTAGAACTCTTGATGAACGTGCGGAGTTGGCTGGCACACCAGTGGAAGGACTTGGCGAGGAACTTGACGAACACAGCAGTCGGACAACAGAGGGTATCAGTAATGCTGTTGCGAGCGGTATGGCTGAGGGCGGGGTAACTGGAGGTCTGCCGGAAAGAACGCCTCGTGCAATAGCAATCAGGAACAGGGCTAACAGATTTATTGCTAAGGCGGTTGAGCTTGTTAATAAGTATTTCCATGAGAGGATGGGGTTCGATAAAAAGACCTCCTCTTCGTATGAGAAATGGGGTTCTGTTGAGCTTCAGAGGAGAATCACGAAAGACATTCTTGCCCCCCATTTCGTTGATGCGTTGGAGCATAAGAACCTAGTCCCCAAGAGGCTTTCGGTCTTACACCACCGCCGCCATGAAATTAATAGTGAGCTTCCCCGCCTTGAGGAGAGCCTTCACAACCTTAACGGCAAGCGGTTCACTAAGATCATTAAGGCCATCAATTCTCATATAGCTAAGATAACTGTTGGTAAGCTTTATTCGGAAGAGGCAGTGCAAGAAATGGTTTCCGCTGACATTCGTGCTGGTGTTACCCCAATCTCCGCAGAGACGATAGTTACCCACAGAAGCCAGCTTGAAGAGGAAGTCATCAGGCTAATAGAGAACGGCATTCTACCAAAGGACTCCGACGCTATCATCCAAATCCCATCTGGCTCGTCAACAGTAGGCGTAAGCGCGAAGCAGTTGTTGATTGATATTGAAGCCAGAAAGGTGATGCTTACACGGCAACTCAAACGCATCGAAGCCAGCATTACCGTCATCAACTCAGAGGCCAAGCAAATAGGTTCAGCTAGGGGGTTCCCTATGGACAAGATTCGCAATGAGATAAGGAGCCTATACAATGAGTTTAACCGAGAGAGGGCTGACGTTCTTGACGCTGCCGGCAATCCGCTCACCCAGCTTAATGTTCCATTGATAAGCCACGCGCGAGGGCGGTTTTCAAATGCCAAGCTTAGACAGCAGTATGACTACATCAACTCTCAGGCCCAACAGGCTGTAATTGATGCAAACATTACAGAAGATGATTTTGTCAAAGCAACGGATGAACGAGAAGCCTATGCCAAGAAGGGGAAGGGCAAGACCGCTGAGTTCCGTGGTGATTTACTGGACAAGAACACTCCGCTATTTGACCAACTCAAAGGCAACTTCTCCGTCAGTTATGCGTTAGACAATCTCAGGACAAAGCTAACAGGTAAGGCTGCTAAGTTTGCTGAGAGAATGGAGCCGTTAACTAACCTAATGGCTGGTCTTAAAACCCAAACATTCCTTGCCGAGATTAACGAACACAGGGGTGATGATCGACCAGCGTTCTACGATTTCTACCATAACCGAATTGTATTTGATCAACGCGGGATGTCTCACGAGAAAGCATTCAGGACAATGATGGAGGAGGGTCTTCACGCCCTTACATCAGACAAGCTTGCTAATGATCCTGCTTTCAGGAAAAGGGTTCAAGGGTTTCTCAACAAGGCAAATCGCGTGAGGCTCGCCGACCCTGATAAGTACGGCCACCTAAATGAGTATGCGTTTGAGAGTGTTCACGAGTTCATTGCTCACTCACTGATGGACTCGGACTTGCAGCAGTTCCTTTCAGGCATTAAGAGTTCGGTTAAGGATCGCGGTGGTATCGTTGATTTATACAGAAGCATACTCGATGCCATTGCCAAGGTGCTGGGCCTTACTCCTGACGAGGCTACCCTTCTTGAAGATGTTGTCTTCCTTGCCTCACAAGCTGCCCATGAAAAGCTCACCGCCGACCCAGTGAAGCTGAGGGGAGTGCGTGTTAGGGAGAAGACCTTTACCATTAACCAACGCCCAGACCTATACGTTTACAGTGAGAACCTTTCGTTTAGCGCGTGGCAACCTTTCCAGCTAGACCAAGCATCAATAGACAAACGCGCTGACCCCAGAACCCTGACGCACGATGAGGTTGGTGAGAAGCTTAGGGCGTTGAGGGCTAGTCTTGGGCCGAAAGGGATCGACGCCGCCTTTGCTGCTGCTTTCCACGGCACTCCATTTACGGGCAAGATAGAAAAGTTCTCCACTGATTTTATGGGTACTGGTGAGGGTGCTCAGGCTTTCGGGTGGGGGTTGTACTTCACGACAAAGAAGAAGATAGCGGAGTTTTACAGGGATATGAAGCAGCGGTACAGCAGCCTTAATACTTTTTACGATGGCGAGAAGCTTGACTTGACTGTGTTACTCAACGATCTCTGGGATTTTGACGCTTCCGCTGGCCGCCGATCAGATAAATACAAGTCCTTCTCCGATTACCTCAACGCTAATGGGTACGGGCCAGATCACCCATTTATTAAAGACTTTTTGAAGTTTGCCGATAAAGAGCGATTCACTGTCCTTGAGTTCACCTCTTTCGAGACTCCAGCAGAGAGGGCAGACTACAACCTTGAGGCACTTCGGGAGGCTCTGGCTTGGGTTTCAGACCCAGTTAACAAAAATCAACCTAGCCCTGACCCAGCAACATACGGCGGTGTGCAGGTTTCTACTATAGATAAGTTCCTGAACTCGAATCATAGGTTTGAAGCCAAAGCCGCCAGTGAAGGTAAACTCTACGAAGTCGAACTAGCACCAGCAGAGGATGAGTACCTGTTGCTCGATGAGCCGTATAGCAAGCAATCTGATAAGGTTAAGAAGGGATTAGAGGCTATTGAGAATGAGATGGGTGAGTTACTGCCGATGAATCTGAGGACAGGGAAGTATATATATAAAAGTCTGGTGGGACGCTTTGAGCCTGATGTGATTGAGGAAATGGGACTGAAGAAAGGCGACAGTGGTCACATGAAGGCCAAACGTGAAGCCCGTAAACGCGCCTCCCTCCTCCTACGCAAGCACGGCATCAAGGGGAACAAGTACCTTGCTGGTGAAAGCAGGAGTAAGGGAGAGGGCAACTACAACTACGTTATCTTTGATGATGCCGATATAGAAATCACCGAAGCCTTTGCCCAAGGGGAAGCAACGAACTACCTAGAGACAACCCTTGAGTTCGACAAGAAGCTCGAAGGCGCAGTGCAGATAGACGGGAGTCTGCTGATAAGCGCGAACGAGGCACTGGAGCTTATAGCCAATAAAAGCCCATCCGAACTGGCAAGGACACTAGCTAAGGGGTTGATGGAGGGAACTTCACCGGACGTATGGATTGAAACTGTTGAATCCATTAAGAATAGTGGAATGCCCGAAGCTGCTGGTATGTACTCACAGAAACTTTCTGGCGGTGCGGCGGGTATTAAAATCTCGAAGAAAGCCCCAAGTAAAGTCCATGCAGTGCTTCACGAAATAACTCACGCAAAAGCCTTTAGATCACTGGCGGGTGTGGTGGAGAGGTCAATGAAACGCCTCGACCTTGAACCGAATTACCCCCGTGACCAGCGGAAATGGGCGGAGACACGCTTGGCCGAGGCGGGCGGAAGCCGTGCGGAAATGGGGGCAGCAGAGCTTTACCTACTATTCGACAGGTTGAGCTTGAGGAAAGATTTCGGGCCTCACTACGGTTCTGCGAATGTGGATGAAATGATTGCCGAAGCATGGTCAAACCCAGATTTCAGGAAGTACCTAAAGGGAATTAAGGTATCTGATCTGCTAACCGGAAAGCGTCACACTGGTCGCACACTGAGGCGCGAGGGCCGCATTGATAATTTATGGGACTCATTTAAGTCTTCGATAGCAAAATTCCTCGGCCTTAATGTGGAGGCGGCTGACGTCCTTAGCAGGGTGATGGATGCCTCCTCTGAGGTAATGAGTGTTAGCGAAAACAAGAGACTCGATGCTAGGACACAACCTCATTCTGAATTTAAGGATGTATTCCTAGCCCCCGACTCTTCACTCCAGAACGTAAGAGACAAGCAGGACTTAACCAAGAGAACTGAGGGGCCGACCAGAGCCTCGATGTCAATATACGAGAAGTTCAAGGAGAAGTTTGTAACGAAGGCTCAGTTGCTTGACTCGTGGACTAAGCGAATCTTTAAGGAGCAGAACATATCCAAGGACTTGAGGACTCCCTTATCTGGATTGCATGAGCTTCTGTCTGGCAGTGCTGTTGCGGCAAACGCTGCTGTTGACAATTTCATGTACGACATTCACTCACTCATAGGCTCCTCTAAAAAGAAGGTTAAGCAGTGGGATGATTACATGATGCTGATGCGGATTAGGGAGCGCATTCTTAACGAGGCTGATGCAAAGTCTTCTGACAGGGTTAAGAAGCTTGAGGAATTTATAATTAGAGATGGTGAAGGTGCTGGCGGGTGGAGTGGAACTGCTGACGAACAGATTGAGTTGGTTACTTTACTGATGAGTTCCAAGGAGGTCGCCCCGTTCCATAACGTCAATGATATTCCTAAGCTTACCGAGGGCGTTGATGAGTTAATTGCAGAGCTTGATGATCCGTCCATGTTGCGAAGGGCTGTTGATGCTGAAGGTAATCCTATTGAAGAGGGCGGGCATCCAGTGTTTGAGGGTAAGTTCGTTGACGCTCAGGCGAAGTCGCAAGATCACTTAGGCGAATCACTGTATGAAATGTATGAGGCTGGGATAATCTCCCTACACTCACTCAATAGAATGTCACTGAGCACGAATTTCTATGTGCCGTTCTATGTTGCCAAGCATTTCTCTGGTGAGGATACGTTCGGACAGTTCATTACGGGCATCAAGGAGGAGACTCAGATTGCCCCTGCCTCCGAAGCTATTAAGTTTAAGCTGTACATGACCAAGCACCGTGTCAGTCGCAACCTATTCATGGGTAAGATTGATGAGTTCCGTAGAGAGTTTGACCCAGACGGGAAGTATATTAAGATCGTTTCTGCTAAGGCCTTTACTGGCGCACCCGCGAACTGGAGAGAGGTTAAGTTTTACAATAAGGGAGTAATGAACTACCTCGTTATGGAGGCGGATATTGCTGACCTTATGGGCCACTTCAACCCTATTAGCTCAACTCAAACCTATGCCGTGATGAAGGCTGCTGGAGATATATTTAAGCTTGGAGCTACTGGTATCAATGTGTTCTTTCAGGCTGGCAACTTCCTCCTGTTCGATCCCATCAGATTGCTAACAACTTCCAAGGCAGGGCTGCGGGCGAAGGAGAAGGGACTTAACCCAATCATACTAGCCCACCAGTACATTAAGGCTATCGGAGCAGCGTCGTGGCGCAACCTAGCACCGCACTCTATTAAGAACCTTATCCGACCTATCGCTCCCAATGTTACCGAAGGGCTTGATAGTCTTTATCAGGAGTTTGTTGACAGTGGTGCGGCTGGGTCAACCATTGCCGAATACTTTGATAAGGCGAGAGCTATCCCAGACCCAGTAGGTAGCCATAAGGGAATCCACCGTAACCCTAGTAAGATTGAGGACGGTATTGTTGCGGTCAACGCATCCCTTTCAGCTATTGGTAAGACATTGGAGCAGACTGCGAAGATGGTTGGTATGCAGAGAATGAACGTGTTTGAGGGGATAGATGAGCTTCAGGCAGAGATTGATTCCGCGAGAAGTGTAGAGGATCAGATGAGGTTGAAGCAGGAGATGCGAAATCGCAGGGATGCCATTGCGGTTGAGATAAGAAACTATGCTGGCTCTCCTGACTTTATGCGGAAGGGTACTGTGACGGAAAGCGAAGCACTAAATGTAGTGTTCATGTTCTTCAATGCCCGCATTCAGGGTGTCGAAAGAGATATGTCCAGAATGGCAAAGGTATTTTCTAAGAGTAAGGGGGATAGGGCAACCGCTATGGCTACCATTATGAAGCTGTCTGCATTTGCTGCCGCCCCAACTATGATGGCATGGGCAATGAACAGACGTCTTGAAGATGACTATGATGAGATAAGTGATGAAGAGAAGAAGCGTTACTTTATGATTCCGTTGGAGTCTCGCTTTGAACATCCGTACATAGAAGGGAAGATGCTTAGAGATTACATCCGCATCCCCCGTCGTGAATCTTTTGGCCTGTTCTCTTACACTCTTGAGAAGGGTCTGGATGCAATGTACAAGGAAGACCCCAAGGCTATCGCTGAGATGGTTGGGTACTGGGTGGAGTCAATGTCTCCGGTTAACTTGGATGGACTGACAGAAGGCGACCCCGTGAAGATGGCCGAGAGCATGGCCTCCAGCATGAACCCAATGATTAAGGGTACGTTTGAACAGGTAGGC
>Ga0302120_10000305_pt1 | contig 21211 bp, 22 predicted proteins | sample AG5_Bottom_MG_FD_203118 | JGI IMG/M metagenome (GOLD analysis project Ga0302120, IMG submission 203118) | Marine microbial communities from Western Arctic Ocean, Canada - AG5_Bottom | ecosystem: Environmental > Aquatic > Marine > Oceanic | place: Canada: Western Arctic Ocean | collected 2017-10-01 | reverse complement strand
TAACACACTCAACAAAAAAACACGCTCAGAATTAACCATTAATGCCTTCTTAAGTATTCTCATTTAAGTAATCTAGCGCCTCAGACAGGCGCTCAACTGCGATCACTTTCATGCCTTTCGGTGATTTCTTAGGTGCGTTGGCCTTTGGCACGATGGCCAACTTAAAACCTTGTTTTTGCGCTTCTGCGAGCCTTTCTTGAGCATTGTAAACCGGCCTAACTTCGCCTGCAAGTCCAACCTCGCCAAAAGCAATCCAATCCTTAGGAATGACCTTATCACGAAGACTTGAAACAATGGCCAGCATCACCACCAGATCAGAGGCTGTTTCACTGACCTTCATACCACCAACGACGTTGATAAAAACATCCTGATCAAAAGTTACAATTCCACCGTGTTTGTGAAGAATGGCTAGCTGTAATGCAAGGCGATTTTGATCCATGCCAACACAAATTCGTTTTGGCGCGCCATTTGCCTGATCCACTAACGCCTGCACTTCAATCAACAAAGGTCTTGTTGCTTCTCTGGTTACCGTCACCATGGAACCCGGTGCAGATAGGTTTTCGTTGGAAAGAAAAATTGCCGAAGGGTTGGTGATTTGTTGCAAGCCTTTTTCACTCATAGCAAACACACTAATTTCATTCACCGCACCAAAACGATTTTTAACCGCTCTGATGATGCGATAGCGACCACCGGCATCGCCTTCAAAATAAAGCACGCTATCAACCATGTGCTCTAAGATTCTTGGGCCTGCCAAGGCGCCACCCTTGGTTACGTGGCCAATCATCAACATAATGGTGCTTGTTTGTTTCGCGTATTGAGTTAACTGTGCTGCACAATCCCTAACCTGAGTAACAGAGCCAGGCGCCGAGGTTGAGGTGTCACTCACCAGGGTTTGAATGGAATCAATAACAATAACTTTCGGATTCAGGTTTTTTGCCGTCTTAAGTATCTTCTCAAGATAAGTCTCGCTTAGCAATTGCACATCCGCATTAATACCCAATCTAATTGCTCGATCACTAATCTGCTGTGCCGACTCTTCGCCACTAACATACAGAGTATTTTCGCTTGAATTAATAGAGGCTAAGGCTTGAAGAATCAGTGTTGATTTGCCAATCCCAGGATCTCCGCCAATGAGTACCACAGAGCCCCCAACCAAACCACCACCTAAAGTACGGTCGAGCTCGCTAAGGCCTGTTGAAAGTCTGACGCTTGTCTGGGTTTTAACCTCATTAAGCGATTGAACTTTTGAAGGAGGAATGTCTTTTAAGCTCTCGGATTGACTGGCCTTGGATGGCACTACAAACACCTCTTCCAAAGCGTTCCACTCTTTGCATTCTAGGCACTGCCCTGCCCATTGGTAATGCGTTGCGCCGCAGTTGGAACACACAAACTCTACTTTTGTTTTTGCCATAATGTATCTGGTTACGGATTGCTAGGAAATTCTGCTTTTATACCCTGAAATCTCTTAAAGGCGAAACTGTATATTTCTGGATTGTCCACATCTTCAACGCCATTAACAAAAAACTCATCGTCCGCAAATGGATTAAGTGAGAATTTTTTGGCATAAAACAACTTAACAAAGTTTAGTTTTACCTCAGTAGCAGTGCCTGCATCAATACTTTTCAATTTTGCAACACCATTAACCGAAGTCATTATTTTTTTATCACTTACCCCATAAAGACCAGCCCCAAGTAACAGCGGTGGAGTAATATGAACCGCTAGTGAAGGCAAGACAGCCAATGACCCTCCTCCAAATCCAAAAGCAAGAAGACCTATCCAGACAGCCATTCCTGAGGTAGCGGCACCGACCGCTTTTCCGGCATAGTTGATTAAGCCGTTCTCATCAATAACAACCCGCCTACCCTTGACGGTGATGGTATCACCAAAAGCAATTATCTCGTCAAACCCCTCTTCTTTAGCTGTTTGAACCATCACTGCCATGACTACCTCGACGGGTTGTCGTACAATAAAAGTTTTGAAATCGGCATGATTTGCCGTAATAGCGGGCAATGCTTCAAACGTCTGCAGTGTTTTTTCTTGAAAAGTTGTGCAGCCTGCCAGTAGCATAGTAATAATGAGCAGGAAGAACCTTTTGGAGAAAGACATCATAATTAATATTATAAGTGCATCGCTTTATCAACCTATAAGGATTCAACTTAATACTTAATACGGGTTTGATCTTAAAGCTTACGCTTTAAGGTCTACTTCTTCATTAACTTGTCTATTTCACTTTTAAAGGCTTCAATGTCTTGGAATTGACGATAAACGGAAGCAAAGCGAATGTAGGCGACCTCATCAAGGGCTTGAAGCTCTTCCATTACCCATTCACCCACCAGTGATGAAGGCACTTCACGATCATTTTGCGCCATAAGACGACGCTCAATTTTTTGAATAGCGGTTTCTATTTTTGAGGTTTCGACAGGTCTTTTTTCTAGCGCTTTAAGCAAGCCAGCGCGTAATTTTTCTTCACTAAAGGACTGCCTAGAGTCATCGCTTTTGATTAAGCGAGGAAGATTTAAATCAATGGTTTCACGAGTAGAGTGCCTCTCACCGCAGGAAAGACATTCTCGACGACGACGCACTTGGGAGCCGTCGTCAAGAAGTCGCGTGTCCAGAACTTTTGTATCATCAGATTGACAAAATGGACAGCGCATTTTTTAGAATCTACACTTAACCGTAAACTGGATGTCTTGCACAAAGTGCTTCAACTTTAGCTCTAACGTCATCAATAACCGTAGGGTTTTCGATGTCATCACAAATATCACAAATCCAAGTCGCAAGGTCACGACAGTCAGCTTCATCAAAGCCTCTAGTTGTAGCCGCCGGCGTACCAACACGAATACCACTTGTCACAAAAGGTGACTGTGGATCGTTAGGTACAGCGTTCTTGTTAACGGTAATGTGCGCAGAATCAAGTGCCGCATCAACTGCTTTACCCGTTAGGCCCTGTGAAATGAAGCTCACTAGGAATAAGTGATCGTCAGTACCACCAGAAACAACGTCGTAACCACGAGCAATGAATGTCTCAGCCATTACCTGTGCGTTGATAACTACTTGCGTTTGGTAGGCTTTGAAATCTCCACCCAGTGCCTCTTTGAAAGCAACTGCTTTAGCAGCAATAACGTGCATTAATGGGCCGCCTTGAATACCCGGGAAAATAGCTGCGTTTAGCTTCTTCTCAATTTCTTCATTGGCTCTGGCAAGAATCAAACCGCCCCTTGGACCTCTTAGCGTTTTATGCGTTGTTGTTGTGACAACGTCAGCAACAGCCATCGGTGATGGGTATAGGCCGGTAGCGATTAAGCCAGCAACATGCGCCATGTCAACGAATAAATAAGCACCCACTTGATCAGCAATCTCTCTAAAGCGATCCCAATCAATTATGCGAGAGTATGCAGAAAAACCAGCAATAATCATTTTTGGCTTGTGTTCATTAGCTAGGCGCTCAACTTCATCGTAATCGATTTCGCCTGTTTCAGCTTTTAAACCGTATTGAATTGCATTAAAGTTTTTGCCAGAAAATGAAGGCTTAGCACCGTGTGTTAAGTGACCACCATGAGCAAGACTCATGCCAAGAATTGTATCCCCTGGAACCAATAGCGCTTGGAAAACTGCAGCATTTGCTTGAGAGCCAGAATGCGGCTGAACGTTGGCATAGTCTGCGCCAAACAATTCCTTTGCACGATCAATTGCTAATTGCTCAACAACGTCTACATGCTCACAACCACCGTAGTAGCGCTTGTAAGGATAGCCTTCAGCATATTTGTTAGTCAACTGAGAGCCTTGAGCTTCCATGACCGCTGGTGATGTGTAATTTTCAGAAGCAATTAGCTCAATGTGAGCCTCTTGACGGGCCACCTCTGCATTTACTGCGTTAGCAATATCAACATCGACAACAGACAAAGTTTGAGATTTATCAAACATACTCTTCTCCTATATAAGTGAAAGACGAAAGTGAAATATTTTAACCGATAATGCGCTATGCGCCAACTTTACAGTATTTAATTTATCGATTTACAACAGCAGAAACGTTCAAAAACATTTAATATATCCCTATTAAATTGAACTAATTCTACTTATGAACTCTATGCTTAAGATTATTTCCTGATTTGGCGTTGTATTTGTAGAATTTTGTCATTTATTTCATATGGTAAAGTAAAATGCGTTTTTTTAAAGTTGCACCCATTAAATAATGAAAGTATTGGTTTTAGGTGGCGGTGTTATCGGCACCACCTCAGCGTATTTTTTAGCCAAACAAGGGCACGATGTCACCGTTGTTGAGCGCCAAGAAAATGTAGCACTGGAAACGAGTCACGCAAACGCTGGCCAAGTGTCCTACGCCTATTCCTCACCTTGGGCTGCTCCTGGCATTCCATTAAAAGCAATTAAGTGGCTTTTAAGTAAGCACTCGCCTCTGGTTATCAATCCAATGATGAGCGCCGAAACACTTAAGTTTGCCTACAGGATGCTAAAAAACTGTAATCACAAAAGTTACAACATCAACAAAGGTCGCATGTTGAGAATTTCTAATTACGCCAAAGACTGTTTAGGTGAAATTGAGCGAGATACCAATATTGAGTACGAACAAAGAAAAAAAGGATTTTTGCAAATTTTTAGATCAGATAAGCAAGTAGCGGACACGCAAAAAGATATCGCTGTATTAGAGCAATTTGGCACCAAATACAAAGTTTTAGATGTTGACGGCTGCCTTGCGGCCGAACCTGGACTTAAGCACGTGAAAGATAAAATTGCAGGTGGTTTGCAATTTGAAGGCGATGCCACTGGTAATTGCCTTAAGTTTACCAATGAGTTGCAACAAAAATGCCTTGAACTGGGCGTTAACTTTGAATTTAGCGTCACCGTTGAATCTCTGCTCGTAGACAATGGAAAAATTAGCGCCGTTAAAACCAACAAAGGTGAAATTACTGCTGATAATTTTGTTGTTGCAATGGGGAGTTATTCCCCCCAATTACTGCGACCTATTGGTATCGACATCCCAGTTTATCCAGTGAAAGGCTATTCAATCACTGTACCCGTGCTTAGTGATGAAGATGCGCCACAATCAACCGTTATGGATGAAACCTATAAAGTAGCCATTACGCGTCTTGGAAATAATGTCCGTGCAGCGGGCACTGCAGAATTGACAGGCTATAACTTATCTTTAAGAGAGAAATCCCGCGCCACAGTGAGGTACTCGGTAGAGAGCTTATTTCCTCACGCTGCCGACATGAGCGATGACCAGTTTTGGACCGGGTTGCGACCAATGACGCCTGATGGTACGCCTGTCATTGGCAAAACACCTTTTACAAACCTATTTATAAATACTGGCCACGGGACACTTGGATGGACAATGTCCACTGGCTCTGGAAAATTAATTGCCGATATTGTCTCCGGCAATGAAACAGCAATATCACTGGACGGTCTAGAAATGAGCAGATATCCATACGCCAACAAGGCGACCTAACTATGGCTAGAGCCTGCATTGCAAGTATTAACTTGGCGGCGATTAAGCGCAATTACTTGTATGCAAAATCGCTAGCGCCCAACTCTCAAGCAATTGCAATTGTTAAAGCCGATGCGTATGGGCACGGCGCCATTGAAGTTGCAACACACCTTGAAGACACCGCTGATGCTTTTGGCGTTGCCTGCACTGAAGAAGCTATAGAAATTAGAGAGGCTGGGCTCGAGAAAAAACCCATTCTATTACTAGAAGGAATGTTTGAGCAATCGGAGCTTGAACTGCTTGAAAAGCACCAATTATTGCCAGTCATTGGCAACAAGTCTCAACTGCAATGGATTTTGGATGCAAAGCTCAAAAATCCAACCAAAGTATTTGTTAAATACGATTCAGGTATGAGTCGCTTGGGTTTTCATAGAAGCGAGTTTAAACAAGCCTTGAAGGCGCTCGAGGCTAGCAACAATATTTCCGATATTGTATTGATGACGCATTTTTCCAAAGCGGACGAACCTTATGACATTTCCACTCAAAACCAAATAGACAACTTTAACCGAATCGCCAAGGAAACCGGTCACCCTTCTTCGATTGCCAACTCAGCTGGCATTGTAGCCTGGCGCAATTCACATAAACAGTACAACCGCCCCGGCATTATGCTTTACGGCTCATCTCCTTTTACTGAGGCAAGATATCAAAAAAATTTAGTGCCGGCAATGACGCTATCGTCCGTTTTAATTTCAATTAAGGACTTTAAAAAAGGCCAAGGAATCGGCTATGGATCACGCTTTATTTGCAAAAAAGATACGCAAATTGGTGTTGTTGCAGTTGGTTATGCCGACGGTTATTCACGACATGCAAAAGATGGCACACCCATCTTTATCAATAACACAAGATCAAGAATAGTTGGCAGGGTGTCGATGGATATGACAACTGTTGACCTCACTGATGTGCCGAACCCTAAGATTGGTGACCGTGTCGAAATGTTCGGAGAAAACATCGGTATTAACGAAGTTGCCGAGTTTTCAAACACGATTTCTTACGAAATACTCACCAAAATCACCAAGCGTGTTTATAAAAAATACATTAAATAATTCAAAATGAAAATATCAAGATTCGAAACAAATGATCGCATGAGTCGTGCCGTTATACACAACAATACTTTGTATCTTTGTGGTCAAGTTGCTGCTGATGCAACGGCAGATATTGGTGAGCAAACACAAACAATGCTAGATAAAGTAGAGTCCCTGCTAGACAGTTATCAGAGCTCCAAAGGGCACATCCTTTCGGCAACTATTTATCTCAAATCAATGTCTGATTTTGGCGCTATGAATAGCGTCTGGGAGGCGTGGGTGCCCGAGGGCTTTGCCCCTGCAAGAGCCTGCATTAGCGCCTCAATGGCAAGAGAGGCGCTTTTAGTGGAAATCTCTGTCGTTGCGGCGACTAAATAACAGTCCGAGCTCTACAGCCCTTTATTTAAGTGTTTTTTAACTTAACTGACTAAGTGTGTCGACAATTGCTTTTCTAGCAATCGATATAGAATTCTAGGCCCATCGGCATCAATATAACAACCTTGTAAGTGGCGCTCGCCTTCACTTGTACAGAAGCCGGTCCTACCATGCAACACCCTGTTGTTATCGAACATCATCAATTCGCCGGATTGCAAACGAAAACTTATAGCAAACTCAGGATCCGATAATAACTCGCCCAAACGTTTGCGGGCCTTATGGTATTTCTTTGTTTTTTCTTCACTCATTAAAGGAATGTAGTCCAATCGCGGTGAATAATGTATTTCACTAACCTTGCTATGACTATCCAGACTAATTAATGTACGCTCTTTCTTAATAATGGCGTTGTGATCAATGAACTCAAAATACGTCGGCACGGTGGTTAACAATTGAAAATATTCTTCCGACTCTCCTCGTAACTTCTCACACACCGCAAAGCCATCAACCAGTGTCGAACGACCGCCCTCACCTGCATCGTTAATCAAGCTGTGTAGCAATTGAATACCTGGCACAGGTTGGCGATAAGGGTTGTCCGTATGCGGATCAAGAGGCGCAGAAGAATAGGCCAAATCATTGGCGTCTTTCTTGGAGTAAACTTCAAAATATTGACCAAAATTAGTCGTTCTAATGTGACCAAATTTTGATGCGACTTGAATTATTGCATTCTTTTCAGCAGGCACATCCGTCAACAATACATAGCCGTGGGTTAGGTATTGGTGCACCACTGAACGCAAGTACGACTCATCGCCAATGATTTGACTCCATGAAAAGTAGATTTTCTCGTCCGATGCATCCCACTGAATAGGCTCAGGAATACAATCTTTAGCGAACAATTCGGATCGCAAGTGATCCAAATCAAGCGTCTCACTGTAATTGTCGTTAAACGTCAAACTCACTGTTTGATCATCATTAATCTTAACATCGATCAAAGACAGGTCATCACTCAGCTGGTGGGGGTTAAACAGGCGCTGACTCGAGCGTTGATCAAAAATTGATTCATGGCGACAGCGCTCCATTAACCAAAGTGCGGGCAGGATTGTTTCCTCGCCATTGATGAGTGTCATTAATTGATTGTTATTGTTAACTCGAAACATTTATCAGATCTTTCGTAATCAGCAAAAAAGTCGCATTTTATGCACACTAAAGCTCTTTGTCTAATCGAATAATCAATAGCTGTTATTGGATAATTTAATCTGAATTTGAATTGCTTAATATAGAATAGTTTCGCCTGAATTTTGGCAGTGATATAATCCATCAAATAATCATTACTCGAGAGCTTTATGCCAGCAGAAATACGCAAAACCTTACTCCATGTTGAAAAAACTTTTATTGAAGGCGGTAAAGTTGCAGCTACTCCTTTAACGCTAATAGCGGCAATTGCTGTTGTTAAAAATCCTTGGCTTGCAAAAGATGGTAACGATGTCTTTGTAGAGGATCTAAAGCCTGGTATTCATGATGTGGCACCAGGCTTAGGAAAAATGCTAAGTGACATGGTAATAAATGAGGCTGGCTCAGGTGAGGTAATCGAGGGCTACGGCAAGTCTGCTGTTGTTGGTTTGCGAGGGGAAATTGAGCACGCTTCGGCGCTTATCCATACACTGCGTTTTGGTAACTTTTATCGTGAAGCCGTTGGTGCAAAATCTTACTTGTCATTTTGCAATACGCGCGCTGGTGCCAATGCGCCAATTCTCATTCCATTGATGGACAAAAACGACGCCGGTCGTCGTTCGCACTATTTAACCATTCAACTGGCTATCCCGGATGCACCAGCGGATGATGAAATTGTCATTGCGCTAGGCGCTTCTATCGGTGGCAGGCCGCACCATCGCATCGGTGATCGCTACCAAGACCTTAAAGACCTTGGTCATGACGTTGATAATCCAGCTAGCGTGTAATCTCAACCATTAAGCGCCACCACTTTCTTCTGATTCAGCCGACTCTATTGCCTCTTCAGCAATGACCTCCATGGCAACAGCGGTTGGTCTGTGCGCCATAATCTGGAATTGAGATTGATCGGACTCCTCAACATCTTGGTGGATAAACATCATCATCAGTACGACAACAGCAATCGCCAAGTGAATAAGACCTAAATACAGTAAAAAGCCTGTGGCATCAAACACATCAAGAAAGTAACTCATCGTAAAGGGTCCGAATGCGGCAAATACACCGTACACCAATACAATCGTACCGCTGGCACCAATCATTTGTTTGGGCTCTAAGCGGTCATTAGCTTGGGCAACACCCAAGGCATACAGAGGCAAAGTACTGCCGCCTATTAAGCCACTTAGTATTAAAAATACCGGCGTTGAAAACTCGAACAAGTGCAATACAGTACAAATTGTAATGACACTGGCGCAACACAATAAAATAACCTTTCTTCGGTCAATCTGATCCGAAAGCCAGCCGAGTGGCCACTGAAAGACCGCGCCAAAACCTACAAAAAGTGTCATAAAGAGCGCCGTCTCTGGAATGGACAAGCCCACTTTAATCGCATAAATCGTACCCAAACCAAAAAATGCTGCAGAGGCGAGCGCAGAAATACCTAATGTTGCCACGCCAGAGGGAGATGCCCTCCATAAGGCGCGTACACCCAGTGACTCCTGATTTTCAATTGTGGGTGACTCAATTCTGGTTAACAGAACCGGAATCAAAGAAACTGAAAGCAATATAGATGCCAATAAGAACAAATTAACGCCCGCTGGATCGTCAACAACAAACAAACCTTGACCCAAGGCCAAACCACCCCAGACCACAACCATGTGAATGGAGAAAATTTGCCCTCGGTTTTTGTTGTTCGATATTGAATTAAGCCAGCCTTCAACAATAATCATAATGCCGGCAATGCAAAATCCAGACAACAACCTGGAAACAAACCAAACAAACTCATCGATAAATAGGATTTGTATCAAAATAGCTGTCGAAGCCAATGAGGCAAAAGCTGCGTAAGTACGAATGTGACCCGTTTTTCTAATTTGTTTTGGCGACAAAATAGCACTGGTTAGAGAGCCAACAAAATAGCCCGACATTACCCAACCAATAGTAATAATAGAGAAGCCTTCGGCTTCGGCTCTCCAGCTACTCAAGGTACCTTGAAGACCGTTACCCAAACTGATAAACAAAACCCCTAAAAACAGTGGCCAAGTTGTCAAAAGAATTTTTTTCAACATAATGAATATTTTTACCGTTTAGTTAAGTCAGATAATCGCAGATAAAGCCTTGAAAAATAGTACTTTTTATGCGCTTCAGAAATTTTCAAAATGCGGATTTTATACTATTACTCCAACCAATTTTCAGAATTATGATAAAGTGTTATTTCATGAGAATCATACACCGAAAAATTTCAATAAAAATAATCATTATGGCTTGCCTTTTGGGCTTTTTTTCAAGTGCATTTGCGGAGATAAAGATTAGTGAAAAAGCACCGAATTTCACCCTTTCTGATCAAAACAACATCGACCACACTTTGAGTGACTATCAGGGCCAATGGGTTGTTTTATACTTCTATCCAAAAGACGACTCGCCAGGATGCACCACCCAAGCTTGTGACTTTAGAGACGCTGTTGAGCGCATTATTAGCTCCAAAGCCATTGTCTTCGGTATCAGTGTGGATAGTATCGAGTCGCACAAGGACTTTTCTGACAAATTTAATCTACCTTTCTCGCTGCTTGCTGACGAATCGGGAGAGGTGTCCGAGGCTTATGGGTCTTTGCGCGATTTCTATGTTTTTAAGCTATCCAAACGAAACACGTTTATTGTTGACCCTGCTGGAAATGTCGCCAAAATTTACATCTCTGTGGATCCAGAGGCCCATTCTCAGATGGTATTGGGCGACTTAAGCGAACTGCAAAAAGCTACAAACAGCCCTTAGAATTTACCAACAAAAGCTTAGCCGTCCTTGTCATTTTTTTGATATCGGCCTCTCTTTTAAGCGCTTCGCTACGATTTTCTGCTTGCTCTTGATACACCAAGACGCAAGGCTTGCGCGACAAGGTGTATTTGGCACCACCTTTGATCTCACCACAGTGTTGCTTTAAGCGCTTTTCTAAATCATTACTAATGCCACAATACAAACTATCGTCACAACACCTTAACAAATAAACTTGCCAAGATCTTTCCCTGCATTCAGTCATGCAAGGGCACTGACAATAATACGCCGAACTCCTTGCCAAAATCACAACTAACTCGAGCGTGCACTTTGCCTTGCTTATCATAAAAACGAGCATTATCCGTTAACGGAATAATAGCCTCGCGCCAAACACCCGGGTGAATGCAAATGCCTTGGGAGCCATCAAAATAAAAAGCCACCCAACTGGCAGTTGCCATATCATCGCCAGGCTTTGCAAATGCCGCAACAAAGGGCTTGCCGTCTAGCGGGTAAAACAACTGTGCACCATCGGGATGGTAATTAGCGTGCCACATTAATAACTGATTTCTTTGCGATTTCGGATTGTCTCTTTTTACCTCATTAGGCTCCTTCGTCCAGCCCAAAAGATAGCTATCATTGACAGATTCATTCTCGCCGAGAAGCGTATCACCCTCCCACCAAAACTTGAAAATCCCATCTGTATGGCTGCCCTCATCGCCCGTACCAACATCAATACTACGCCAGCCCTGAGTTGGCCAAGTGACAATCTCAACCTGATGATTTGTATAATCGCTCACCAGTTCGCCAAAACCTTGCAACGATTCTGCGTTTGCAGTCACAAGAGGAATTTGAATTTGGGGCAGATTTGGCGCTACCACCGGATTCATATAGTCAAATGATTTCTTCTCTGTCGTCATTTTATTCGCCTTGAAGTGAGCCTTGGTTGATTGCAGTGCCGATAATGACTTCCATTATCTTCATGTTGGTGTTGGCGCTAACATCCTCAAAATAAATCGCACCAGGCCAAGGTGGAATTCGCACATCATAACCACTATCAGCAATCGCATTGGCGACCGTTTTTATTGAGCAAACGTATTCAGCTGAAAGGGCTGCGATCTCCTCTTTAGCTAAAGCGAGATCGGCAATCGAATTTCGATCAATTTGCGAAGCACCGATGCCGATAAATATTGGCACATTTCTTTCGATTGCCTTGTCGTGGTATAGGTGAAGCGGCATTCTGTCGTCGTGCAAACGCATGACATAGTCCGTGCAAACGTCTTGCTTTATGTCACACAACTCGGCAAAACTAAGATCGGTAGAATGATCTTTTTGAGGGGCAGACCGCCTTCTAGAAGATCGAGTAGCCTTCACCGCTTGAGTCACATAATCACCACGATAATTGGCGTCGTAAACTCGAGCGCCCCATTCATTCTCATCTTTTAATCGATGAATCGATCGTATCGCCATATCTCTGCATTTTTCAGGCCCGATAAAAAACGGCGAGCCCGATGCGTCTGAAAGCTCCAGCCAGCCATTAGGAAATTTTCCAAAAAAATGATCCGCCCAAGGCTTGAGAACCACATCAACTAAATGATCCAAGAGCTCGTTAACATGTTCTGGTTCGTCACTCAAAGCGGTCACTAATTCCGCCTGCCCATAAATATCAGCCGCCAAACTGTAAGGCGCCGTTAGATGTAACACCGGCTCTAAACCGGTTAATTCTTGATAGCATTCGAGTATGTCATCAAATAATTTTGGTATTTCACCATCCATTGCAGGCGTGCATAGGTCTTGCCAATTGTCGCGATCAATCAAGGGAAGGCCAGGATCCGTTCCCGGAGGAGCGCCGTCCGGATACATCATCACCGCTCCAAGTGCTTCAGCAGTAAAGGCATAAACAGGCCACTCTATATATAATTTTGGCAGACCGAGTAGTTTTCGAATCATCAGTGAAACACGCACATAGCGCTTAGCATCACCTTTATAAGCTTCAGCAGAATTAAGGCCATAAAGCTTACTCAACACACCCAATACAAACAAGTTTATTGAAGCAGAGGCCTGCACACCATGTTTGGGTTTATTATTAACAAAAGCGGCGTCGTAATCGCCAGCAATAGTGCCGTCAAAAATTTCTTTTAAGCGCTCCTCAGCTTCAATGTCGCCCTCTTGCCAGCGACCAAAAAGACGGCAGCCAGCGGGGAAGTTTAATTCTTCAATCATAGAATTATTAATAAGCTGTTAATGTTCGACCAAAAACTCAACCAAGTGTCTATAGTAATAAAATGGCGGATGTTCACGATGAGGATCTTTGCCTTCTTCATCCCAGTATCGCAAAGCTACGCACTGATCTAAATAGTCATTCTTCTCAAATTCAACCACCTCTTCTGCGCTCATGGGCCCGCCTTGTAGATTTAGCGTGTGCACAGAGGCTGGCGAGAGGCGTTTAAAGTAGTCATCCCTAACTGCGCATAAATAACGCTTGGCAGCAACGTGCTGACGAACAGGCTCAACAACAGAACGTGGAAAGTAATCCTCAAGGAAGTTGGCGCCTGCTTCTTCGTGATAATTGTCTTTACCTTTGGCTAAAGCACTTTCAGGAATTTCATTTTTGTAATGACCAATGTCGTGCAATAAAGCGGCAACAATTTGGGCGTCATCGGCTCCGGCTTTCTCAGCGCATTGAGCCACTTGCAACATGTGTTGCGCCATCGTCACTTGTTCACCTAAGTACGACTCTGCGCCGCGACGATTAAAAACGTCTTCAATGTGATCAACGATATTTTCAGCGGTAACTTCTTCCACTCTGCTTCCACCTCTTTCCAGCACATTTAAGAGACTGTATAGACCGTCTAAATCGGTATAGGCGCCTTGTAAATGACGCCTTCCTCTTTTAGAAAAAGCCGTCCTCGCGTGCATGACACGGGTGTTATCAAAAAGCATTAAATCACCGGGAGAAAGTTTAAAGGAAACCTTTAACTCCGACCGTTCTATAATTTCACCCCAATGACGATAAGCTTTATAAAAAGCGCGAATTTTATCGGCAGGTAGCTTGATTGTATCAATTGAGCGATTGTTGTATCGAGCTTTAACCACCTCGCCCTTATCATTCAGTTCGATCATTGCCACACGGGAGCGTAAGTCAGCATCGCCATCAGAAAAGCGATAATTAATCCAAGTACTGGTTAGTGTATCAAAATCCTCTTGACTCTCTTCTCGCAGGACTCTCGCTGCTTTAAAGCCATCAACAAGAACTGAATCGCCACCCTCTGTCGAGTTTTCAAGGCAATGCAAGAGTTGCACCGTTGGTACAGGATCGCGATAGGGGTTGTCGGTATGAGAGCCGAGCCCCATATTGGTATAGGCCAAATTATTAGGGTTGACCTCGGTGCGCACTTCAAATATGGAGCCATAATTGGTTTCGCGGGTGTAACCAATCTCGCCAATCACATCCAACACTTGTCCCTGTACACGGGGTACATTTTCAAGAATGCAAAAACCTAGATCTCGAACAAAGCGCAGAGCATTTAATTTGCCCTGGTTGTTTTGACACATATGCTCGTAATTAATTCGCGGCAAACCCTCCATCCAACTGTCGGCTTGCCACAACTGTTTGTATTCTGCACTTCTGTCGTCAAATTGTTTATTGAGGTTGTAGCAATTCTCTCTCAGCCAATGCTGAGTGAAAACAGATAGATGATTTTCTGGTTGAAAGCGAACACAAACATTACCAACTTCGTCAAGTTGCGCCTGTTCGATAAAAGTGTCTTCGGGAATATTGATAACACTTAGCAAGCGCTGCCCATTATCGGCATTACGAGATGCTGGCATTTGGCAATGATCGCGTAACCAGTGGCTATACAAGCGGCTTTGCTTACCGTCTTGCCAATCAATCACTAACTCATCGTCAACGATCGATAAGTTTTTCACCAGCTCTACTTCTTGTGACATTGGGCCCCGCTTACTTCACGATGTTTGGGCTAAGTATACATAAAGCAATAAATTGCTTATTTTTTTTGTACGCATTAATTTCACTGAGCGTAAAAATTGAATCCAACTCATTCTACTTAGAAGTTGAAATTAATTCACGAACTCAATGGGCGGGTGTTGCAATGCAGAAATAGATATTAAAATACTGATTAACGCAGTTAATAGACCTTAAAAGGCGGGGTTTTCTTGATTAATGTCAGTGTGAAGTTTTTGTCTGTTGAGTGTCTTGCATTGCGCTTTGATACCAAGCCAGTGCTTTATGAAGCTGAGACTCATCAACATTAAGGTGTTTACAAAACACGCTTTCTTTGTTGTTTTTTGATTTCGTTTTTACTGTTTGATTATGCATTAAGTTCATACCTCGGTAATTTAGAGTTAAGACAAAATAAGCGCGTCAATTTTCATCGCCTTGACAACGTAGCGCATGGTTGTAAGCTTATTGGCACTGCCAAATGGCCATGCACTGACTAACTTTAATTCGTCAACATCCTCATAGATGTCAATGGTGCTATTTTTTAAATCAATAATGTCCATATGAGTGATGCTGTAGCAAAACTCCCCACCCATTGGGTCGCTCAATACAACTTGATCATTAAGTGTTAGGTTTTGTAGAAAATTAAAATTCTCATCGGCACTAATAACTACCGTGCCAGAATCTGAGGGCAAGTAACCTGCAGATGACCTTCCCAAGCCAAAAACAAGCGTATCGTCACTATCTCCTTCTAGAACAACGAAATTTTGGTTGTACCTAGGTAGAGATAGATCCAATACAGGAGAAACGTTCGCACTAGACCAGTGCATTTCATTTGTTTGTGTATTCATTTAGAAAGCCATTTTAGATTTGATAAATAAGCTTCTGCTGGTGGAAGGAGGACCACCAGCTTCAGCCGCTACCTCTAACGCCACAAGGAGAGAGTGGCAAGAGTGTTTCGAGGTTCTTTAAAATACTCGCTTAAGCTCTGTAAGCACACCTTGGTGCTGTCAAACAGCGCTTCAATAGTATTGTTTTTAGCTTCTAGGACATTAGCTCGCATTGATATTGTGATAACATTACTCATGGGATTGAGCTTTGTTTCCGTACTACTAGCGTTTGTAAACAAAAGGAGAGTTTGTCGCATTCCGTCCTAACTTTCTAAAAACAATGACCCCAGTTTAGGGCGTTAACATAAATGTCAAATGTTTTATAAATGAAGTTTTGGTGAAGATTGAGTGAAGATGGTTTTGTTTGACGCTTTTTTAACTACAATAATGCCTTTCTAACAAAATTTATTCCTATGCAACACATTCTTATAGTTGAAGACGACAGAACCATTGCTGAAAGCATCGCTTTTATTCTTGAAAAAGACTCCTTTAGCTGTCAATGGTTTGACAACGGTCATGGCGCTCTTGATTACCTTGAAAACAACGACGTTGATTTAATGCTGCTTGATGTTGGCCTGCCGGATATTAGTGGATTCGACGTTTTGCGAAAGGTTCGTGCTAAATCTGAAATGCCTGTAGTGATTATTTCGGCTAGAGATGACGAAGCTGATCAAGTACTTGGTCTAGAAGGATTGGGCGCTAACGGCTATGTTACCAAACCCCTAAGCCCTAGATTGGTGGTGGCGCATGTACGCGCACAACTCAGACACCTAAGATCCGAGCCCAAACCCCAGCAATCCAAATTCAGTATCAATGAAGCTATGCAAAAGGTGTTGTTTGCTGACCAAGAGATAGTATTGACCCCCGCAGAGTTTAAGATCTTTTCCCATCTGGTTAAACACCCCAATCGTGTACATTCACGAGAATACTTGTTAAGCATTATTTGGGACAGACCGCATGGCTCTGACGTTAAAACCATCAATACTCATATAAAGTCGATACGTAAACGTTTGCACGAAATAGATGACAAGAACGAATACATTGAAACACACAGGGGTATTGGCTACAGTCTTATTGAAACCCCTGTAGGACTTGCTCCTTGAATTTAACTATTGTTTGCAATGAAATTCCTTAAGCTTAATCTCGGCTCCAAACTTTTTATTCTCTACTTCTTAATTAGCAGCTCGATTGTTTGGCTTATTGCCAATCGCACCAGTGAAGAGTCCGCCGAAGATATTATGATTGACGCCTCAAGCCTGTTGAGTCAAATTGCCTCCCATAATATCAGCGCGGGTGAAGGTATTATTGATATACAAGCTTTTGAAGACATTACCTCTGGCTATTTAAAGCCACAAAACTCAGAGCAGAGTACCAAAACCACGCAATCCAATAATTTAGAAATTTACCTAACAAACAACACCGGCAAAGTTATTTACGACTCTCGAGGCTTGATACTAGGTCGAAACATGAGCAATAATGACGAGGTGATAAGCGCCCTTCAAGGTGAGCACGGTATTCGCAAAACACTCTACGACCCCAATAATGAAAATCCATCATTTGGGACAAAGGCGCTTTATGTCTCAAGCCCTATTTACGATCAAGACAAAAAAATCATAGGTACGCTTGTTGCCGTTAAGCCGATTTATTTTGGAAAAGGTGGCTCTCGCATCTATGAATATGCGTTTTATATATTCTTTATTTCGTTAATTATTGGCGGTGTTGCTAGCTACATTGTTTCTCGTGATGCCAAGCTGTTAGTGAAATACACTTCCCGACTTTCCATGGGAGAAGAAGCAAGCGCACCAAGTATTCACAATGAAGAGTTTGTTAGACTATTAGAAGCCATTGAGAAACTTAGGAGTGAGCTAGAACTCAAAGACAATGTTGAGGAATACATAGACACACTCGCACATGAATTACGCACCCCAATCACCGGCGTGAGGGCAACTGCAGAAAACCTACTGCTGCCAATGGATGAAAAACAACGAGTGCATTTTATCCAAAACATTCTCGATTCTAATAAGCATATGGATAAATTGGTAACTCGCTTGTTGGAGCTTTCACGAATAGAGCGCAGAGAGGTGTTAAAAAACATTACCACGCTCAATATTCAAACTGTTGTCAGTAACGTACTTAAAGCACCAATTCGGGTTAAAACCATTGCCAGCAAAGAATTAAAGATTGAATTTGACATTGAGGATAACGGTCAAATTCAAGCTGAAAAACTCCTCTTAGAGCAAGCCATTGGCAACATTATTAACAACGCTATAGACTTTAGCCCTAAAGGCGGCACGATTACTATTAAAGCCAGTGAAACCAATACGGCTGTCACAATCATGGTTTTAGACGAGGGCCCAGGGATGCCAGATCATGTTTTAAGAAAGCTCTTTACTCGCTTCTTTTCAGTTTCCAGGCCTGATACTGGAAAACGGGGTAACGGCCTAGGCTTGAGATTTGTAAGGAAAATTATGCAGCTCCACGGCGGCGAAATAACACTGCAAAACCGTTTTTTACAAGAAGGCGCCGAAGCCAAATTACGATTCCCATTTGACTACTAGCATACAACAAAGTGTTACTCATAAGCACATTTTATGACTATGGTGAATACTATCGATTTTTTAAATAAACAAGCTTAATAAAATCGTTTTTGAAGCGGCAGACAAATGGTATTATTCGCGGGTTTTATAACAAGTAACCCCACTACACATGAAAGTAATTATCCCAATAAAACGCGTACTTGATCCTTACACTCAGGCGCGGGTTGATAAGCAAACCCAAATGGTTGATTTAACCAACGCCAAAATGGCAATGAATCCGTTTTGCGAAATTGCCGTCGAAGAGGCTTTAAAACTTAAAGAAAGCGGTGCGGCTAGCGAGACAATCGTAGTCAGTGTCGGCACCGATAAAACAGTCGACACCCTAAGAACGGCTTTAGCAATGGGCGTTGATCGAGCTATTTTTATCAAAACAGAAGGCGATATTGACTTGCAACCACTTCACCTTGGAAAGATCCTAGCATCAATCATCAAGCGTGAGGAAGTTGGTCTTGTAATCATGGGCAAGCAAGCTGTTGACAATGACAACAACCAAACAGGTCAAATCATCTCAGGCTTACTGGACTATTCACTTGGTACATTTATTTCTAAATTTGGTCTAAGCGATGACGCTCAGAGCGTTGAAGTTAGCCGCGAAATCGATTCTGGCATTGAAGTTAGAAAACTAAATTTACCTGCAATCGTTACCGTTGATCTGCGCCTTAACGAGCCAAGATACGCATCGTTGCCTAATATTATGAAAGCAAGATCTAAGCCTCTTGAAACGATTGAGCTGTCGAGTCTTGACATCGATGTAACGCCGCGCGTTAAAGTGATCAGTGTTGTAGAATCTGGTACCAAAGATAGGGCAGCAAAACAAGTTTCATCGGCAAAAGAATTGCTTGAAGAGTTAACTCAAATGGGGGTACTGTAATGTCAGCCTTGGTATTAATCGAATTGCACGGCGCTGAAATCAGCGCCAACTCTCGTGCTGCAGTAACAGCGGCAACCCAATTGTCAGACGTCGTTGATGCACTTGTATTAACAAACGATGCTGCAAATGCCTCGGCTGTCGCTGCAATAAGCGGTATCAATACAGTTAAAGTGATTGCTGATGCAGCATTGGAACACGTTTCCGCCGGCATTGCTAGCAAACTCATTGCAGACTTAATGAGCAACTATCAATACCTTGTTGCAGGCTCCGCCACATACAGTAAAAATATCATACCCGTGGTAGGCGCCCTTCTAGACGTCCAACCCATCTCCGATGTTTGCGAAGTAAAGTCAGCAAACACCTTTACTCGACCTCTATACGCGGGCAATATTATGGCTACTGTTGAAAGCAGTGACGAAAAAATCTTGTTGACGGTTAGAGCAACATCGTTCGATCACGCTGAAGATGGCGGCTCTGCAGCTATTGAAGAATTATCAGTTGACGTCCCTGAATCAAACTCAACGTTTATATCGCTTCAAGAATCTCAATCTGAACGCCCTGAGTTAACCACTGCTGATCGCATTGTTTCGGGTGGCAGAGGACTGGGCTCGAAAGAGAATTTTGCCTTAATTGAGCAACTGGCAGACAAGCTTGATGCGGCGGTTGGCGCCTCTAGAGCGGCTGTTGATGCCGGTTTTATCTCTAATGATTATCAAGTGGGTCAAACGGGTAAAGTGGTTGCACCTAAACTGTACATGGCGGTTGGCATCTCGGGCGCCATTCAACATTTGGCGGGCATGAAAGACTCCCAAGTCATTGTGGTCATCAACAACGATGGTGACGCGCCGATGGCAAGAATGGCCGATTTAGTTTGGAACACAGACTTATTTGGTGCCGTTCAAGAGCTAATCGACAACGCTTAATTAGAAATTAATAAACTTTAATCAATATTTGGGGCTGATTTAATGGAAAGAGAGTCAATTGAATACGATGTTGTTGTTGTTGGTGGCGGCCCTGCGGGTCTTTCCTCAGCGTGTAAGTTAAAGCAACTCAACCCCAGCCTTTCTGTTTGTTTGTTAGAGAAAGGCTCGGAAATTGGCTCACACATCATCTCTGGTGCTGTCTTTGAACCAAAAGCGCTATTCGATCTTTTTCCAGAAGCTGCCAAAGACTGCCCAACACTTAATAACGCCGTTAAAGGCGATGATGTTTACTTTCTCAGAACTGACAGCAAAAAAATCAAAGTCCCTTCATGGCTAACCCCTAAAGGACTTCACAATCACGGCAACTACATCATCTCTTTGGGTGAGTTGTGTCAGTGGCTAGGTGAAAAAGCAATGGATCTTGGGGTTGATATTTTTCCAGGATTCCCCGCTGAAAATTACTTGAGTGATGAAAGCGGGCGTATTTGTGGTATTGCCACTGCAGACATGGGCATCGACAAAGAAGGCAACCAAAAAGGCACTTGGGCGCCGGGTATGAATATCTTGGCCAAACAAACCATTTTCGCCGAAGGCGCTCGTGGACACATCGGCAAGCAACTGATTAAAGATTTAAATCTTGATGCGGGTAAATCACCACAACATTTTGCCATTGGTTTTAAAGAAATTTGGGAGGTTGAAAATGACAAACACTCCGAAGGTGATGTCCTTCACACTATTGGCTGGCCTTTAACCCAAGGTGCATCGGGTGGTGGTTATCTCTACCACTTTGATAAAAACCGTATAGCAGTGGGTTTGATCGTTGACCTGAACTACGACAACCCTTACCAAAACCCGTTTAAAGAATTTCAGCAATACAAGTTGCACCCAGTTGTTAAACAATACCTAGAGGGTGGCAAGCGCATCTCTTATGGCGCTCGCGCGATAAGTAAAGGCGGTTTGCATTCATTGGTAAAAATGGATTTTGACGGCGGCATGATTATCGGTTGTAACGCTGGCACGCTTAACCCTGGTAAAATTAAAGGCAGTCACTGCGCCTTACAGTCGGGCATGTTAGCCGCTGAATACGTCAACAAAGTTCTAAACGAAGAAGTGTGTGATTTTGACGATATTTTCAAATCAAGCGCGC
>Ga0302120_10000301_pt1 | contig 21316 bp, 20 predicted proteins | sample AG5_Bottom_MG_FD_203118 | JGI IMG/M metagenome (GOLD analysis project Ga0302120, IMG submission 203118) | Marine microbial communities from Western Arctic Ocean, Canada - AG5_Bottom | ecosystem: Environmental > Aquatic > Marine > Oceanic | place: Canada: Western Arctic Ocean | collected 2017-10-01 | reverse complement strand
GCCGATATTCAGCTCATGGTTGAGATCCTCAAGGAGGGGAAAATCCCGAACGACTTTCATGTCGTGACCGATGGCGAGGCCGCCCTCCACTACGTGCGCAAGCAACCTCCCTACGAATATGCGAGCGAGCCCGGAATCATCTTCCTGGACCTCAACCTTCCGAAAAAAAGCGGACATGAGGTCCTCGCGGAGATCAAATCCGATCCCCTCCTGCGCAGCATTCCAGTGGTCGTGATGTCCTCGTCGGAAGACCGCGAAGATATTGCTGCCGCTTACGGCCAACACGCCAATTGCTTCATCACGAAGCCCGCGGACCTCGATGAATACATGAAGGTGGTCAATACAGTGCGTAACTTCTGGCTCACCACGGTGCGCCTGCCCCCCAAGTAAAGCGCGCTCGGAGCAGAGGTTCCCCCCAGGATTACTAGCTCCAACATCCAAAATAATTTCGCACTCCCCCCGGGTTCCTTTTCCACGAGGGCCTCTCTCCGGCCGAGGACACACCTCCAAGGATCCCAAAGCTGTAGCTCGTTTACAGGAAATCTGCCAGCATCTTTTGAATTCTCGGCCCCAAAGTCGAAAATCTATTCACAACGCTCACTCTCACTGGACACGCCGTGCAGGTGACCTCACACTGAGATATGGATCACTCATTAGTTATGACCGTCCTCGGACCCGATCGTCTGGGAATTCTCGCCTCTCTTTCCGAAACGATTTACGCGCACGGCGGGAGTTGGCTTGAATCGAGGCTGACGCGCTATGCGGGACAGTTTGCAGGCATCCTCCGCTTCGATTGTCCGGATGAAAAACAAGAGAAACTGTTACAGGTGCTCAACGCCCTCGAAGACCTGAAGGTGCAAATCGTGAAGGAGAGCAATGTCCCCCATCGCATTGTGAAGCCGCTGAACTTTGAGGTCCATGGCCACCATCGTCCGGGCATTGTGAGAAGCATCGCTTCGGTGATCGCCCGCATCGGGGGCAACCTCGAAGAACTCAGCACCGAGCGGGTCGCCGCTCCCCAGCCTGGTCACTTCCTCTTCCGGACCATCGGACGGGTCGCCGTGATGCAGGATTTTGACGGCGAGAAACTGGAACGCCTGCTGCAGGGACTGGGCTCCGATCTCACCATCACGGTCGAGGAAGCCAGCATTGCTACCGCTGCATAGCGAGGAAGTTCTTGAGCAAGTGCTTTCCCCCTTCCGTCAAGATCGACTCCGGGTGGAACTGCACGCCATGGACCGGGTGCTCCTTGTGACGCAACCCCATCACGACCTCGTCGCACCATGCGGTCACTTCGAGGCAATCCGGCAAGGAAGCGCGCTCCACAATCAGGGAGTGATAGCGGGTAGCTTCAAACGGGTTTTCGAGCCCGGCAAAGACGCCCTTGCCATCGTGCTCAATCATCGAGGTCTTGCCATGCATGAGTTTGTCGGCCCGGACGACTTCCCCACCGTAAACCTGCCCGATCGCTTGATGGCCGAGACACACTCCGAGAATGGGAAGCTCTGCTCCAAACTCACGAATGACCTCGCAGCTGATCCCGGCCTCTTTTGGAGTGCAGGGTCCCGGTGAAATACAGATGCGTTCCGGGCCCAAATCACGGATCTCCTCCACCGTGATCTCGTCATTGCGATGCACTTCCATTTCGGCCCCCAGTTCGCCGAAAAACTGCACCAGGTTGTAGGTGAAAGAATCGTAGTTATCGATGACGAGGAGCATGTTGCAAGCGAGAGTGGAGATTGGCTGATTCGTTGAATTCGGCGCGGTGACCATAATCGGATTTCCCTTCCCATGGTGGGATCATGGGATCCTCAATTCATCCTTGCAGGGTCTTCGCGAGCCCGATGGCCCGCAGCATCCCCATCGCCTTGTTGACGGTTTCGTTGTATTCGTAGGTCGGATCGCTGTCGGCGACCACGCCAGCTCCGGCCTGCACATAGACTTTGCCATCCTTGAGGAGACAAGTGCGCAAGGCGATGCAGGAATCGTGCCCCCCATCCCAGCCAAAGTAACCCACCGCCCCGGCGTAGGCATTGCGCTTGTTCTTCTCCATCTCGTTGATGATCTGCATGGCGCGAATCTTGGGGGCGCCGCTCACGGTCCCCGCCGGGAAGGTGGCGCGTAGAACATCGTAGGAACTGAAGTCGGACGCCAGTTCGCCGGTGACATTCGAGACGATGTGCATCACGTGGCTGTAGCGCTCCACGATCATGAAATCGTTCACCTCTACCGACGCGTGCTTGGCGATGCGCCCGACATCGTTACGGGCAAGATCGACCAGCATAACGTGTTCGGCTCGCTCCTTCTCATCGGCTAGGAGATCCGCGGCCAGGGCGTCGTCTTCCTCCTTCGTCTTGCCACGCCAGCGCGTTCCCGCGATGGGCCGAATATCGATTTTCCCGTCGATACAGCGGACGTGCACTTCGGGAGAACTTCCCACCAGGGCGAAGTCCCCCAGCTCGAGCACGAACATGTAGGGAGAGGGATTGACGTGGCGCAATGCACGATAGAGATCAATCGGGGCGGCATCGAAGGGAGCCTCGAAGCGCTGACTGGGGACCACTTGAAAGATATCCCCCGCGCTGATGTACTCCTTGGCCTTGCGCACCATCGCTTCGTATTCCTCCTGCGTGGTGTTGCTCACCGGCTCCGGAGTTTCGGAATCCTGCAGGCCATTCAAGGCGGGGATATGCAGCGGGCGGTCAAGTATCTCGATCGTGGAAGCGATGCGTCCCACCGCTTCACCGTAGGCTTCTTCCGGAGAGTCGTGGTCACTCAACATGGCGTTGGACACCACGAGCAAGCGACGCAACTTGTGATCAAAGAGCAGGAGGGTGTCCGCGATCATGAAGATCGCCTCGGGCAGTCCGAGGTCGTCCGCGGGAGGCTCCCCAATGGTGGGTTCAAACTGGCGCACCGCATCGTAGGACAGATAGCCTACCGCACCTCCGAAAAACGGGGGGGCGTCGCCGTGCAGGACCGGCTGGTAGCCCGCCATGAATTTCTCGAGCTCCCCCAGCAGGTCGCGCTCGGCTTCGATGACTTCTTCCTTTCGGCCGTGACGAATGCGCACCTCGCGGCCCCGCGCCTCGAAGATCCGCCGTGGACCGCTTCCTACGATCGACCAGCGACCGCTGGCATCGGTGCTCTCGGCACTCTCAAAGAGAAAAGCATGCTTGCCATCGCGAATCTTGAGATAGGCCGAGAGGGGAGTCTCAAAGTCCGCCGCCAGTTGCGCGTATACCGGCACGACATTCCCCTGCTCCGCAAGCGCGCGGAACTCCTCCAAGGATGGTTTGACGGCCGGAATCGACAAGGCGCGAGAGCATGAACGGGAAGATTGGATTCGCAATCGTAATGTGGCCCCCGGAATGCAGGCAAAATTTCTCCTTACCCCAACGCCAAATCCATTTGGTCTCTCCCTTCCGCCACGGGCAGAACCAATTCAGGGGACTCTTCCCGAATCTCGACCCATGCGGTGGGTTTCTCCTGCCAGGCCACATGCACCTCGATCTTGCCGGCCGGAGCAGCCGCCCGCATCACGGCCGTTGCAATCTCGGGACAATTGCAATCGCGGCTCAAGTGACCGAGCACCACGGTCTCCAATCCGTGCTCGAGGAGCCCGCAGACGAGGTCGGCAGTTTGCGCATTGGAAAGATGGCCATGCCGGGACGAGATGCGTTGCTTGATGGACCAGGGACGTTTGGTGTCCTCGTCGAGCATGCCTTGATCGTAGTTGGCCTCCACAAAGAGCGCGCGCACTCCCCGCAAACGGTCCCGCACCAGGGTGGTGACGTGTCCGAAGTCCGTCACGAATCCCACTTGCGAACCGTTCGCACTGCAGACGAAGCCAACCGGATCCACGGCATCATGCGGAACGGCAAAGGAGTTGATCTCGACCTTCCCCACTTCGAAGGACTCTCCCCGTTGGAACAGGCGCCAGGCAATATTCTCGCCACAGCGCTCAGCAAGGGATTCGCGCGTGAGCGCATTGGCGAAGACCGGGATCCGTCGCTTGCGCAAAAAAACTTCCAGCCCCCGGGTGTGATCACTGTGTTCGTGGGAAAGCAGAATCCCATCGAGGGAATCAGGATCAATGTCCAACAACTCGAGCCGCTGGCAAAGTTGCTTGGCGCTCAAGCCGGCATCAAGGAGGAGGCGGGTGTCACGAGCCTCGAGCACGGCGGCATTCCCGCCGCTTCCACTCCCCAAGACCGCAAGCCTCATACTCCGGGGAGGTTAAGGACCGCACCCATCCCGCGCGAGACTCAATTTTCGGTTTCAGATCGTGGAGATCCGAGCCCTGGAGCGAGATTCTTTTGAACAGATCGTCTATTTTCGCTACCATGACTGGGTAAGCTTGTTCTCCGATGCTGCAATTCCGTTGGTTCCAGCACTTCAAGGCTCTCGTCATTGCTGCGAGCGCCCTCTTTCTGATGGGCATCTGCTGCGGTTTTCTCTGGCTCAACAACCACGGGTTCGAAGGTGAGTGGGGCGAGCGCATCGCGTCAGAACTCGCCAGACAAGGAATTCACGCCGAGTTCGAATCGGTCCACTTCTCTCCCACCCGTGGAATCATCGCCAAGAAGGTCCTCTTCTACACCGACCAATCTCGCACCGCAGTCTGGGCCCGCATCCCGGTCCTGCGCTTCGATGTCGATCGCGGAAAGGCGTTCCGCGGCGAGCTCCAGATTCGACGGGTGATTCTGAGCGATGCTCACCTTTCCCTCCCGATCAGTAGAGGGGGCCCCGCCCTGCAAATCTCCAATCTCACCGGGAGTGCCAGCCTTGATCGCGAGAACCGCCTCCTCCTCGAAGGAGCCCGCGGCACGCTCGGCGGGATGAACTTTCTCCTCGATGTGGAATTGGACGAATTCGACCTCGGCTATCTCTCCAAGGATCGTGAACCCGGCACCACCTCGCGACGCGACGAATTCGCGCAGGATATTTTCCCGGAGCTCGCACGCTGGTCCTTTCCCGGCAACACCCCACCTGAACTGAGTCTCCGCCTCACCGGCAGCATGCGCCGGTCCTCCAGCATCCGGGCCTCCTTCTCCCTCCAAGCCAGTGAACTCACCCGCCACGACTACACCATGGAACAGGTGCGCCTTGGGGGCACCCTGGACAACCGCACCCTCACCGTGAGCGAACTCAGCTTTTCCGACGGTTCGGGCAAGCTGGACGTGCGCGCCCATTACGACCTCCAGGAAAAACATGGCGCCTACGACCTCACCTCTTCCCTCAAGATTGCCGATCTCCTCCGAAAGGGTCTCAACAATCACACCCTTTCCGAGTTCACTTCCGCCCTCGCTCCCAGGATCGAGGCGCAAGGCGAGTGGGTAGTCAGCAAGGAAGAGGGCCTGATGCTCAGTACGGTGGGCAACCTCGAGTGGGATTACTTCCGCTTTCTTGGAATCCCGCTCGATCAGCTCAAGACCGAATTCTCCTGGCAGAACGGCAATATCTACCTCCGCAAATTAAAGGTCAAACACGAGTCCGGCAAACTTGAAGGAGAGATCCTCCTGCAGGACGATTTGATTCGCTATCGTGGCACAAGCAGTCTTCCGTTCTCAACTTACGGCGTCTTCATCGAAGGCAGCGGGCTCGAACGCTCCTTGGCAAATTGCGCCTTCACCAAGGACAGCAAGGTGATGGTGGAAGCCGAGGGGACCATCCAGCGCAGTAACCTCCGGAACTGGGACGCGAGCGGAAAAATCTCGCTCAAACACTTCTCCTACAACGAGGTCCCCATGATTCTGGCCGCGTCCGAATTCTACATCACCCCCCTCGATTCCATTTTCACGGACGTCCAAGCCGAATTCAACTACGCAGGCTCCGGGGGAGGTCAACTGCACCAAGGACCCCCGTCCGGCAAGATGCACGCCACCGGCATCCGCTACGACGCGGAAACCAAGCTCACCCACCTCGACAGCCTCCAAGGCACTGCCTGGCCCGCACCAATTCTTCGACTCTTCGTCCCCGGGGTCGCCGCTCACGTCGAGAACCAGTACAGATTTCGTAGTCCGCCGCAACTCAGCGCCTCCGGGGTGATCGACGTGAAGAAGCCCGGTTTGCGCACTGACGTCTTGACTCAAGTGGTGGCGAACAGTGCGACTGACTACGATTTCCTGGGCCAAACCCTGCAGCTGAACGAGCTCTCCGGCACCGTCCGTAGCAGGCCCCATCTTCATGACATCAGCGAACTGAAATTCTCCATCTTCAGTGGCACCGGTGGGGGATCCCTCACCATCCAGGAAAACAAGAATCGCTCTCCCTCGGTCTCGGGAAGGATCGAGTGCAAAAAGATCAACCTCGCCGAACTCGGTGAGAACTATGAGTTTGCGAAAGCCCTCAAGGGCTCCCTCACCGCCAATTTCGAATTCGAGGGCGAAGAGGAAACGCCGGCGCAGGGCGAGCGCGGGTGGCGCGTGGTGGGGAAGACCGATCTCAAGGATTCCTCCTACAATAACGTCCCCATCCGCAGCGCCAGGGCAGAGTTCGAGATTAGCCCCCGCGGCTCGCTGTGGTCCGGGATCGCATTGGAGTTCGACTACACCAACTACCTTCTGCATCGGCGCCATGGAGGTCAGGCCTCGGCCGTCATGATGGCCGACAGGATCCACTACGACAAAAAGGACCAACTCACCTCCCTGGCCAACCTCCGGGGCGAGATCTGGCCCGGCCCGGCATTACGACTGGTCTACCCCGGCGGTGCCGACCACGTCGACGAATCCTACGGCTTCCACCGGCCCCCAAGTCTCATCGCGAACGGTGTGGTCGATCACCGCAAATTCGGCCTCCGTACAGACCTGGAAACACGCATCGTCGCGCAAGGGACGACCAATTATGAATTTCTGGATCGGACCGTGCAGCTGAGCAACCTTTCCGCAAACGTGCGAACCCGGAACCGGCGCTACGATATCGACGACCTCAAGTTTCGGAGCTTCGCGGGAACTGGCGCCGGGGTGATCACGGTCCGGACGAATCCGGGACGACCAGCGTCCATCGACGGAGGTATCAAATGGAATGAGATGAGACTGGGAGAGGTCGGCCGGGTCTATGGATTCGAGAAAGCCGCCTACGGAACCCTGACCGGTCGCATCGATTTCACGAGCGTACCCGGGCACACCAACGCCTTTCAAGGCAAGGGGGTGGTCGGCCTGCGCAATGGACAACTCTTCCACGTTCCCATCTTTGGCCCGCTCTCCCCGCCCATTGGGGGAGTGCTCGGAAAAACATTCAGCCACGAACAAGCGCGCGACGCCTCCGCCACCTTTGTCATCAGAAACGGGGTGGCCTACACCAAGGATTTCCTCACTTCCACCCCCTCTACGACCTTCGTGGGAGAAGGAAATATCGATCTCGTCAACAAGCGGGTCGACATGACCATGCGCATGAACGCCCGCGGCCTCCTCGGCCTCGTCACCCTCCCCCTCCTCCCCCTCAACGGACTCTTCCAGTTTCGCGGACAAGGCCCCCTTAAAAAGCCCGTCTGGAGCAGCGCTCCCTTCACGCGACCCGCCGAGGGCAAAAATCATCCCATTTTTCGGGATCCCCCCAAGGCACAAATTGTGCCCGAACGGTGAGCTTGGAGGAAGTCCTCGGGCCTGCACCATGCCGAGCGAGGCAAGGCGGACGACCTGCCTGGCGTCCTCCCCCGATCCTGACGGCCTCTCCAGTGGGCCAAGCAGCGTGCCTCGACCGCCCCAACCCGCATCTGGCCTGACTTCGGCTTGCGCCCCTGCTCGATCTGCGTCACGGTCGCACCAGTCAGGAGAGCCCTTGAATCCGCCGCGGCCCCCCCTGGAGAAATTTTAACCTGCATGACGAATCATGAGTGAACAATTAGCCCGTCCCGAAGGCGAGACCGAGGATGCCCCATCCGTCCAGCAAGCTGCCAACGATCTGCGCGAAGCGGCAGGCGAGGGAACCCGCCAAATTGCACAGAGTGCGGAAGAGCGAGCCCAGCTCCTGAAGGAATCTGCCGCCGAAAAAGCGCAGCAGTTTCGCGATTACGCTGGCGAGAAAGCCTCTCAGATCAAGGACGTGGCCGAAGAAAAAGCCTCCGCAATCAAGGATGTGGCCGGCGAAAGGGCGCAGCAATTCAAAGATGTGGCCGGTGAACAATGGGAAGAAACCCGGGACAAAGCGCGCGAAGTGCACGCGGATTTCGAGGAATACATCCGGATGTACCCCAGCAAATCGGTTCTCATCGCTGCCGGAGTCGGTCTCCTCGTCGGGCTCATCATCCGGCGCTAATTTTTTCTACCGGGTGGCAAAGCTCTCTCCCAACTCACCCCGCGCCTGACCATGCCCGGCTGGTTTCATAAGTCCGGCTCCCAACGCCCCCCCTCGGGCGAGGGGAGCGAAGACGGCTCCGCCCGGGAGTCCGCCAAGGTGTTTCGCGATGGACTTCGGGATCACCTCCATGCCCGCGTCGAACTCCTTGGCATCGAAGCCCGCGAGGCTAGCGAGGTGGTTGCCCGCAAAGGCACCCTCGGAATTACGGTGGTCGCCCTCCTCTTCTTCGCCTACGCCCTCCTCCTCCTGACCCTCATCTCCCTCCTCGGCCTTTGGGTGGAGAGCTGGTCCGAGAACTTCGCAGGCTTCGGCTGGCAACTGGCCGCCATCGGAGCAGGCTCCATCCACTTCCTGATCGCACTGATTCTGATCAAAAAACTCAAGCGCAAGCCCGCTCAGCCCCTCTTCGAATATTCCCGCGCCGAATTCAACAAAGACCGCGCATGGCTCAATCCACCGAAATCATCCGACAGCGAAAAAAAGAACTCGCGCTGAACTTGGACTCCTCGCGCACTTGCCTCTCCACGAGCAGTCGTAGCCTCCGGCGCCGACTGAGCCCGGGCCAGGCCCTTGGATCCTATTTTCGGCGCCACCCCCTCCAGATCTTCGGAGCTACCACAGCTGGGGTAGCCTTCCTCACCTATCTGGTCCGTCCCAGACCTCACGTAAAAACCCCTCAAAAACCAATAAGCAGGCGCATTCTCGGATGGGGTATATCTCTCATAAAGCCCGCGATTCGATCGTATGTCCTCAACCAAGCCAAAGAGTATCTGCGTCCGAATGCCCCGGAAACGGATTCCTTGCTTGGCCCATAGCGGTTTCTATGGTTTTCACATCGCCACGCACCGACCACGCTCGCCCGCCGTAAACCGATTCCCATGTCCGAACACCAAGTCCTCGCTCATGTTGATGAGTATCTTTCCATCGGAATTGAGTACGATTGCTCTGATATTCACCTCCCCACGAGCTATCCCCCAGCGTGGCGACGCTATGGAACCCTGTCCCCCATCTGGGAGGGCCACCCTCCGCTCACCCCGGAAGACACCGAGCGCCTGGCAAAATCCTTCCTCGAAGAAAAGGAATGGAATCGTCTCCAAAAGACCGGGGACGTCGACTTTGCCTACGCCAATGCCCAAGGCCGTTTCCGGGCCTCGGTGGTGAAGCAGCGCCTCGGGATCGACATCGTCTTCCGGATCATCAGCACCACCATTCGTGACCTTCCCGCCCTTGGACTTCCCGTCGACCACCTCATTCCGCTCACCCGGTATCACAACGGCTTGCTCCTCGTGACCGGTTCGGTGGGCTCCGGAAAGTCCACCACTCTCGCCGCCCTGGTCAATTTCATTAACCAGGATCGCCAGGATCACATCCTCACCTTGGAAGATCCCATCGAGTACGTCTTCGAATCCCTGGGCTGCCACGTCAATCAACGCGAAGTTCATTCTCACACCGAGTCCTTCCCCAAGGCCTTGCGCGGAGCTCTGCGGGAAGATCCCGACGTCATCATGGTCGGGGAAATGAGAAACCTCGAGACGATCTCCCTCGCACTCACCGCCGCAGAAACCGGCCACCTCGTGCTCGCGACCCTCCACACCGGAAACGCTCCCCGAACCCTCGACCGGATTCTTGACGTGTTCCCCGTCGACCAACGACACCAGATTCGCGTCATGGTCTCGGAATCCCTCCGCGGCATCATCTCTCAGCAACTCGTTCCCAATGCCACAGGCGATGGTCGATCCCTCGCTCTCGAACTGCTCGTCAACACTCCGGCCGTTGCGGCCACCGTCCGCGACGGAAAGACCTTCATGCTCCCGGGCATCATGCAGACAGGTAAGAAGGTCGGAATGATCACCATGGATGAGTCCCTCCGAAACCTCTACGTGAAGAAAAAAATCACCCAGGAGGAAGCCCTCTTCCGCTCCGAGGACAAAGTCCAAATGAAAGCCTTCTTCCAGTCCTGACCTGCCGACCACCATGGCAAGAATTGATCAATACTTTCAGTACCTCATCGAACAAGGCGGATCCGATCTTCACCTTTCGGAAGGATCACCTCCCAAGGTCCGCATTCACGGATCGGTCGAGGCCATCCCGGGGCAAGGCATCTTGGATGGCGAAGACTTCAAGGCCATGCTCTCCGAAATTTGCGAGCCCACCGCCTTCAAAGACTACCTCGAATGCGGCGACCTCGACTTCGCCTATGAAATGGATGAAACCTCCCGCTTCCGGTGCAACTACCTGCAGCAAAAAAACGGCCTCGCGTCCGTCTTTCGCCTGATTCCCACCGAGATCGCCTCGCTCGAAGAGCTCAATATTCCCACCGTGGTGAAGGAGTTCGGGCACATGCGTTCCGGGCTCGTCCTCGTCACCGGACCCACCGGATCCGGCAAATCCACCACCTTGGCGGCCCTCCTCGATTACATCAATACCAACTTCGCCCGCCACATCATCACGGTCGAGGAGCCCATTGAATTTGTTCACAACAACAAGCGCTCCATCATCACGCAGCGCGAAGTTCCCATTCAGACCCCGACCTTTGCGGACGGCCTGCGCGCCGCCCTGCGAGAGGATGCCGACATCGTCCTCGTGGGCGAGATGCGCGACTTGGAAACGATCTCCCTCGCCTTGACCGCGGCTGAGACCGGCCTCCTCGTCTTCGGCACCCTGCACACCAACAATGCCCGCAAGACCGTCGACCGTCTCGTGGACGTCTTTCCTGCCGATCAGCAGTCGCAGGTGCGGACCATGCTCGCGGCTTCGCTGCGCGGCGTGGTCGCCCAGCTCCTCATGAAACGCTGCGACAAACCCGGGCGTTGCGCCGTGAACGAGATCATGTTCGCCACTCCGGCGGTCTCCGCCATCATCCGGGAGGGCCAGACCCAGAAACTCTACGACGTCATCATCGGGGGTAAGGCCGAAGGCATGCAGTTCATGGACGAATCCATCTGGGAAAAACTTCGGGCGGGCATGGCAACCCCAGAGGAGGCCTACATGAAGGCCATCGATAAAACTCGATTTAAAAAGTTCCTTTCCGAAGAACACTCCGCCCTCGGAGAAGCCTCCGGCGAAAACCCGATGGAACACTAGATTTCCGAGACCTTCGCCCCGCCTCGCAGCCCACCGTGCTTCGCAATTTCGCCAAAAGTTTTTCACATCGATTCACAATTGTGGCGATCGTGGCTGCAGGCCGAATTATGATCTTGCTCTGCGCGTCCTTACTATTTGGACTGCGGAATTGACGACCGCGTGTGGACTCCCTAGCTTTGTCGTTGGCCTCTCCGTGAAACGCTCATGAGCCAAGACATGATTTCGTTCGGCTGTTCAAGTTGTGGCGTACAACTCCGCGTTCCGGCATCGATGGCCGGCATCCAAGGGCCGTGTCCTTCGTGCAGCAATCCCATCGTCGCTCCTCACCCGGACCCCGGCCCACCCGCGCCCCAGGCCACCCCGGAAGCTGCGCCCACTCAAACCCGTCAGCCGGAGATCAGCGCTCCAGCCCCTCGCGCCAACGAATTCCACGCCCCCCTCCCCGATCCGAGCAGCCCGCTCTCCGATCAATTCCCAGCTCCGACTCCCAGCCCGGCACCTTTCCCCACCAATAATCCCATTCCGGATCTTCAAGAAGCCACTCCGCTTCCTGCCTCACCCAGCGCGCAGGAGCCCTTCCCGCCTCCGGCCCAGTCCGACCTCCAGGTCTCGGCTGCGCTCCAAGAGCAACCCGGAAACTCTCTCCCAACTCCAGAGTCAGATCCCCTTCCCCGTCGTCAGGTCGTCCCCGATCCTTTTTCCGGACCTGCGCCAACTCAGCCCGGCCCTGATCCCGCTCCCGATCCCCTCGGCGGTTCTGCGCTTGGTTCCCTGGAGTTGGATCTGGCACCTGATGCCGCCGAGCCCGCTCCTGCGGCGGATCCTCTGAGCCCCCCTCCTCCCCTCACCCCCGGAGGCCTTCCTCCCGCCGAAATCCCCACCGATCCGCTGGCCGATTCTCTGCTCTCCCTCGGTGACTTTCCCACCACGCCTGAACCGTTCACCCCACCAGCGCCCGGACCGAATCCCGGCATGGCACCCTTTCCCGATCTCGGCAGCCCTTCCCTCCCGGACCTCACCGCGCCTTCCTCGACTGGGCAATCCCGCCCTGCTTTTGGAGGCGGAGATTCTTCCGTGCCCTTCGCCAGCCCTGCTCCCACTCCGGAAGCGACGAATCTTCCGCCAGGATTTGCCTCCCCTCCGAACCCCAGTGGTGAGCTCAACCCCCAAAACACCCTCCCGCTCTCCCACAGCGACCCCATCCCCTCGTCGATCTCTCCCCTCCGCGAGCCGATCTCCAAGAACGTCCATCTAGCCCCACCGCGTCGGCGTCTTCGCTGGCCAGGGATCGTCTTCCCCCTCCTCTTTCTCGTTCTGGCAGCGATCATGGTCTACCTCGTGCTCGATCTCAGCGAGCTCCTTCCGCACAGCCAAACCTACCGTCAGCTTCCCACTGTTCCGGAGGGGCAGCATCAGCCTCCCGCTCTGAAGGTGGCTGACTCCAAGCCTGCCAATTTCGAGATCGCCCATGCGAATCTCAATCTCCAGCCTTCGCCCCCCAAGCTCGTTCCCCTCCCTTCGGTCGGTGATCCCCTTCCCGTTCTCCCTCCCACCCTGGAGGATTCCAAAAAACCACTCATCGAGGATCGGGATCGCAGCGTGAAAGGTGAAGTGGGCCTCCCGCCCCTGATCGATCTCAATAAGTCGGGTGGCCTCATCCAGCCCAAGTCATCCTCTCCCAGTAAACCCGACGGAGTGCTCAGGAAATTTCTGGCCGCGACATCCTTGGCAGAGCGCAGAGCATACATGACTCCCTCCCGCCGCTCAGAGACTGAGCTGGCCACCGGGCCACTCAGCAAGGCCCTCCCTGAAGTCGTCCGGCAGTACAGCAACCATTACATGAAGAATTCCTCCGGAAAGCACACCGAATATTTCTTCGAGGTCTCCTTCAACCACACTCCCGATGAAACTCCCGTTCCCATCATGGTGCAGCTCAACGAGTGGGGCGACGGAAAGATCAAGATTCACACCGATGCCTTCCTTGATCTCTACAACGACGAAATGGCCATCTTTGGACTCAAGCCCGTCCCCGGCGAGCGCACCTTCCATGTCATCGCCGATGCCTACAAACGCTCCTACGATGAAGGTATTCCGGAACCTGACAATAAGTCCTTCCTCAAGCTTCGCCAGCATCAAAACATCACCCCGCGCCTGAAAGCCTACTTTGCCAGCAAGTCCCCCCTCGCAGATCAAATCTCCCAACCGAACGCTCTCCCCTGGGGACGTTCCGGAGTGTGCACCGTGACGGTAAAGTGGAACACCGACACCCCAAATAAGCCCTACGTGGAGTTGGTCCGCATCAACGGGTTCACCTGGAACCCATAGGGCTCTCTCCCTCCGGGAATCCAATCTCGGTGGCCCGCGTCTGACTTCGCTACCCCGGCACCCACCGGATCCCTTCAGCCTGATCTTTCCCGACTCGACTACGCCCTGGGCTCCGAGTGGAAGCAAGCCGCCACCTTGGGGAAGACCTTGGACAGGTTCGTCATTTGAACACCCACAATCGTTGGGCTCCAAGTATGTATCTACCGGTAGGGTCCTGTGCAATTCTGGTGAATGTGCGCTGAGAAAAGTCCCCTATCTCTGGCACTGCAATCATGGGGCATGGGAGTTCATGGTTGGGAGACCAGAGTTACCATTCGAAGAAGAACTCAGAAGGGATCTGTTGAATGAGCCCGGCTGTTCCTGCTTCCCAGAACCACGATCTTCTGACCGCTCCCGTCAACACGATTGTGAAGGCCTGCCTGGGACCGTCACAACATCGGCACACTCACCCTCTAATCGATCGCCTCCCCATACCATTTCCCCTCCTCACCTGCGTCGACATGGAGCCAAGGCTCTCCCCAAGCTCAGCACTCCGCGGAGGAAGGGAACGCGAATGGGAACGAAGGCGCCGGCGAATCCCCCTCAACCAACAGCCCTCTGGTCAGGGCTTCTTGGGAATCGGCTGCACCTTGGGAGCCCGCACCACCATGAAGGCCTGGGCACTCTGGTGTTTCTTGAACTCGCAATCGTTGCGAATTCGCAACAATCCAAATGCGCGCTGGGCCACCGTCTTGGGAGTCACTTTGACTTCGTAGGACTGTCCCTCCACAAGGGTTTTGACCTCATACGCAAACTGCTCGTTGGTGCACGCAATGTTCGTGATCTTGATGGGCTTGCTGTGCTTGACCATCACCTTGAAGGTTTGAGCTTTCCCGGGACCATTGAGATCCCAGAAGAGGGTCGGCGGCTCGATCTTGAAGAGCTCGGGAATGTGCAGGCGCACCTTCAGGCGAATCGGGCTCAGCTCACCAGAAATGCGCAGCACGATCTCCTTCTCGATTGTGCCCTTGATGGTGCCCAACTTGAAGTTTCCCTTCACCACCCCTTTCTCGCCCGGCTTCCAGGTCAGCTTTCCTCCCTCGCTGATTTCCGCGGAGAGACAACTGCAGCCAGATTCATATTCCTTGATCGTGACCGCCCCTTCTCCCTTGATCGTGAACGGAAATTCCACGCTCAGCCGGTCTGTCTCAGGCGGCACATCAAGTTCGATCAACTTCTTTTCGAAGGAAAACTGCCCATAGAGGACGGGGGCCCAAAGGAGGACGAAGGCGACAATCAGGCGAGTGGTTCTCATCACTTGTGCCGAAGATTTACCAGCTCCACCGTGATGATCAAGTTCCCCTCTCTCCATTTCGGCCCAATCAAGTAAACTCTCTTCCCGACCTCGAAGACCCGGTCCCAGCGGAGCGCCATCTTCTTTTTCTGCCAATACTCGATGTCCAAGCGCAATTTGTTCTCTTCCACAATCCGCGCCTGGGGTTGGAAGGTCACCATGATCGCTTCCGAATTCTTGATCGGGGTCGCCCAAATCTTGTAGCCCGCCAAGACCGGTTGCTCGACGGAACCCAATTTCACGAACTTGGTGAAGTTCTCCAGCTTTTCGATCTTGCGGAGGCGCTCCTGCTCCTCTGCTGGCAACTTCACGGAGCCATTTCCCAGCGCTTCGACCGCGCCCTTGGTGCCGAAGATGAGCTCGGTGCGCACCGTTCCGATGATCTTCTTGCCTGGATCGTCCGCCCGCCCCGTTGCCAGGAAGGACAGGGTCAGGAGAAGCGCTGCCGCGAGCGTTTTCACACTAGTAAATCTCACCGGTATTCACGAAGAAGCCGTGCTCACCCTCGATCGATCCGCCCCCGATCACGAGATCCTGATCGTCGAGGTCATCGAGTCCTTCCACCACGATTAAGGTCGCATCAAGTTCCGCGTCGCGAATGATCTTGGTCTCCACTGTTGCAAACGGAGAGTAGATTTCGGAACTGGAGGCGTCTGCCAAGCCGGGTGAATCGGGCGGTTGCGCGCTTTGCATTCCCAGAAGAAAGGCCCCGACCACCACTGCGGTGGCAGCGGGAGCCATCCACCAGAGCCAGATCCGACTGAAGCCGCGGATGGCCCCTTCCCTCACCTGTTCATCCCCACTTGCCTCCCTGACAAGACGCTCCAAGTGCGCGTTGAAAAAATCCGGGTAGGGCGGTTCTACTTCCGCGGGAATGGCAGCCTTGAGCTCATCACGGAGCTTCCTGTAATCAACCCGCTCCTCGTTGAGATCGGGGTTCTCCGCCAACACCGGTTCGAGCTCACGGAGTTCCTCAGCGCTCAGCGCATCATCCATCCAACGGGTGAGGAGTTCTTCTTTACGATCGTCATTCATGAGTCTTGGTCAGCAGTGATTGCAATTTCTTACGGGCATAAAACAAGCGGCTCATTACCGTTCCGATGGAACAATCCATTACGTCGGCAATCTCCTTATACTCGAATCCCTGCACTTCGCGAAGCAGGATCGCCTCGCGATGCTCGGGAGAGAGCTTTTCCAACGCCGCTTCAATCTTTGTGCGCAATTCGCCTTGGGAAAGGGCTTCGTCCGGGCGGGCCATCCGGGAGGGCGTGGCCAGTGCCCCGGCGGCAATCGATTCCTGGTCCAGCAGGTTGTCATCGAGCTCTCCTACGGTCTCCATCTTGCGCTTCCGCATCCAGTCGTAGACCACATTGTGAGTGATGCGATACATCCAGGTCGAGAAGCGCGCCCGGGCTTCAAATCTCGGGAGCGCCTTCCAGACCTTCACGAAGACCTCTTGGGCGAGGTCCCACGAGTCGGCCTCGTTTCTGACCATGTTCTGAATCATCGCATAAACCCGTCCGCGGTGCTTGGTGACCAAAGCGTCAAAGGCGGCGTAGTCGCCCTCTTGGCATCGACTCACCAACGTGGCGTCGGATACTGTGTCTGAGCCATCTCCCGCTCCGCCACCCGCGGCGTCGTCAGAAACTGGCCCCTTCACTAGGTTCGACGCAATTTGGCGAAATAAATTCATGCAGACCGGGGGAAGGGCAAATTTGGACTTAAACAGTCGTTTGAGCAAGCCGGGAGCCCCGCCGGGCCAAGGAATCCCCCCCTCACCCAGTCCTCCGGGGCGCCGGAATACGCGATGATTCTCAAGAGAATTCCCGATTTCTCAGCTCCCGGCCTCATCACGGAGGGTCTGCGCCTCGAGAGTGATCCGCACAGACTAGAACTTTGTCGCGAAGGCAGATCGCGGCCACCTTCGTCCAGAGGGGTTAATGCAGCTCTTCGATCACATCCGCATACTCCCCCAGTAGTTTCCATCGTCGGGTCGGTTCCAGTTGCTATCGCAAAATCTCCATCCGCTCCGCAACCTCTCGCCGGGCCGGAATCAAGCGACAAAACTTGTTCATTCCCTCGATCAGCCAGCACGGAGCCACCACGACTCTCAGTAAACGTCCCGCGCGTAGCGCTTCTCTTTCTTCAAGCCCTTGAAGTAGGCCACGGCCTCCTCTTCGCTCAATCCCCCGTGGGTCTCGGCAATCCTGTGCAGGGCGGCATCGACATCCTTCGCCATGTGGGCGGCATCACCGCAGACGTAAAAGGTGGCCCCCTCCTGAAGCCAGCTCCAAAGTTCCTTGCCGCTCTCCTCCATGAGATGCTGCACATAACGCTTCTCGGCCTGGTCCCGGGAAAAGGCGAGGTCGAGGCGGTTCAGGAGGCCCTCCTTTTGCATGGCGCTGAACTCCTCTTCATAGAGGTAGTCCGTCTTCCGATGGGGATTGCCAAAGATGAGCCAGTTCTTGCCCTTGGCTCCGATCACCCTGCGTTCCTCGAGGAAGGCTCGGAAGGGAGCGATACCGGTTCCCGGACCCACCATGATGATCGGCGTAGTGCCATCCTCCGGCAGTTTGAACGCCTTGTTGTTGTGGACGAACACTCCCGGCTTGAGCCCATCGCTGCGATCCGAGAAGTAGGTCGAACACACCCCTCCACGTTCGCGACGGTGAGATTCGTAACGCACAATCGCGATCGTGAGATGCACTTCGCCCGGATGCGCGTTCGGACTGGAGGCAATCGAGTAGAGGCGCGGTTGCAGTTTCTTGAGAACGGAAACGAATTCCTTCGCGTCGGCAAAGGTGGCCGGGTGATCAATCACGAGATCGATCACTTCCCGTCCCCAGCAAAAATCGTTCATGACCTTTCGGTCGTCGCTCTCCACCACCGAGTGGAGGGTGGGGGAATCACTGCGCTCCTGCCAGTTCTTCAGGAACTTGGGAGTGAGCGCTCGGAGGTCGTAGGAAGCAATCAAGGCCTCCCGCAATGGAGCCTCCCCCCCGTCCGGCAGGGGCACTTCTTCCGTTCCCTCGAAAGGAAGACTCTTCAGCAGTTCGTCAACATGCTCTTCCGGGTTGCGGGCAAAGACGCCCAGCGCATCTCCCGCGATATATTCCAGCCCCGAACCCTCGAGGGAAAGTTCCACATGAATGGTCTCCTTCTCCGAGCCTGCCTTCATCAGGTCGACGTTCTTCAGGATGGGGGAGGGAAAGGGATTCTTCTTTCCATAGGGAAGGACTTCCTCGGCCTCCCCAGCAGGAGGCGTGAAGGGTGCGTCTTCGGGAACGTGGATCCGGTCCGGCATACCTGAGCCGGCCACTGCCGGACCTGCGGACGATAGGAGCATCGATCCCGCATACAAGGTCCATTTTCCCCGGGCCGGACCCTCTAGGGAAGCAGCAACTCGGCCCTCTGTTCCATCGCGAAGGGTCCCCGGACCGCCATGTGAATCCCGTCCTCACCTAGGGTGTATTCCAAAAGCGGGTGAGTGGCGGCGCGAGCAATTTTCCCGCGTGCCCAGACGTCGGCCGGCGACGATGGGCGGGCTTTCCCACGGAGCCCCGGCCTACCCGCATCGCGGGCCGCTGAGCTAGCTCCTGACCCGCGCTCAGGACCGATCCTCTCTTACTCCTTGATGATCACGGCCCGGCCGGGCGTCCCCTGGAAGGGAACCCGAAAGGCGCGCTCCTTAACAGGGTCGTGAGGATCCCGAACGAGAATGCCCGCCCGCAAACCGCGCACATCAACAATGGTGTCGGTGTAGGGGTTGAGGACGTAGCCCGGCTTCCCGGGCAGAACCACCGCGAAGGGATGGTTCTTCTTCTTTTTGATCTCGTTGACGATCTCCTGCTCGCCCGTGCGTTCAGGGGGAGCCGTAAAATCGATCTGGCTCCGATGAATGAATCCCACTTGGCCGGAGTCGGTGCGAATAAAGAGCCAACGCTCGTCTTCCTGATCCCAGACATGGACCGCTTCCCCACTCTCGACCTTGCCGATAATGTTGCTCTTCCCCATCGTCGGGGAGGATCTCAGGTTGCTCCGCACGTCGTCCTCCGCCTTCTTCAACTTCTTCCACTGACCGGGCTTGATGCCCTCGCGATTGGCAAGCAGTCGCTCATGCCGGATGCGGGGACTTTCCTCATTGAGATGCACTTCAAAGCTCCGCATGGAAACACCCTCCCAATTCTTCCCGTCCTCGATCGTGTTAAGGTGCACCGCACAGTCGATGCGGACGAGATTTTTCCCAATCGATACCACCTGCGGCTCACCGATCATCTGCAGGCGCTGCACCTTGCTCGAGCGGTTCAACTCCCACTCGCGCCAAGCCCGCTCATTGAGCACTTGCAAATTCCCATTCTCCCGGGTGCTTCGGAATTTGAACTCAAGCATTCCACTCCGACTCTCCACTCGCTCCCCCGCAGCCGATTGCTCGGCCGCAATGTATTCCTGCACCACTTGCAGGGCATGCTCCACTTCGGCGGAACGATCGACCTCGCTCTCTTGACCCCAAGCCGGCAAAAGGGAGAGCGCAAAAACGGAAATAACAGTGGAGAGAGATCGGAGAGACTTCATTTGGACCCAGTGGAAATCGGACACGGATCGTAACAACGAATCGCCAGACTGCACTTACTTTTGCAATTCATCTCGTATCGTTATTAGAGCTAAACAATCACGCACTCAAAACTACCCGTGCGAAATTCAAGAGGGCTCTCCCTCCGGATCACTCCAGCCCGCAGCTTGTGAACCTTCCTTCCCTAACCAGGATTCTCTCAGGGTTGGGCTGAGAGATCAGCGCGCAGGAGAAGGGAGTGCTGACCAGACGCCACAAGGCAGTGGATTGAGCCCTCCTCGACAATTCGGGAACCCCGCCAGCACTTCGTGCCACAAACAATCATCCCTCACCTCGACCCTGACTGAAAGCTAAGGCCCTGACAGGCTCAAGAGCTCAAAGAAGACCGGCCATACTTTGCGAAAGAGCCCGTTCTTGCCGCCCCGGGAGAGCTGTTCGGCAAGCAAGTCCGTGGACGCAATTCCATCCGCGGGTCCCCGTAACACCAACTCGTGTCCGGGACACTCCAGTCGTTGATGCAAAAAATCAGCTTCCCCGTCCCGGCAAACACTCACCACACAATCAGGAGCAGAAATCTCTAACAGAGAAAGAGGAGCACTCTGCGCCTCCCACTCCACCTTCACCGAGATGCTCCGTCCCTCGCGCGATTCGAGAGTAAAGCACTCATCGCATCCTTCCGCCCGCTCGGCCGCGATGTCCAATTCCAATCCCATCCGCCACCCCGCCTGAGTCGCCAGCCAAGCCATCAACAAAAGCGCGGTGGTCCGCTGATCAGGATTCGCCACCAGACGCACCGAGTTCACTTCGCCCAGGGCACGTTGCGCCACCAAGTCATCAAAGAGCCCCGCCACGGCCAGACGGAAGTGGAAGCCGCGCGTCCAGGCCAGATCCTGCAGCACGATTCCATCCCGCGCCACCGCCGCCTCCCGGATTCGGGCAAAGCCTGCACCAGGATCTGCCCACTCCGCGCTGTCAAACAGGAAGCGGTCGATCATCCGATAGAGCGCCGCTTCAAAAAGATCGGAGAGCTCCCCTTGCCACCAGAAGATGAGGGGCAAGTCGCTCGCCAGGTGGGAAAAGATCGTATTGCGCAGGCGACCAAGCGCTTTTCCTTCCATGAGGAAAGAGACCTGCTCGCAACACACCGACTTTTTGCCGTGCGCCAGATGACAATGGGCCGTGATCCACGCCTTGATCCGGGTCTCCGCTGCGTCCCGGTCCATCCCGATCAGAATCGCGCGACAAGCATGCTCCCGGGTCAACTCCTGGATCGCCCCCGAGTTGCGCACCAGCGATTCTGGATCCTCCGAGTAGACCGCAAAGTTCATCATCGAGGCATTGGTACTCGCCTCGTCTGCCTCCCAAAGCCGTTTCAACTCGCGCCCGATCGAGGCCACCGGAACCTCCATTCCAAGATCAGAAAACTGTGCCGTTGCTTCAGACATGGCTCTCGGTGGCGGGGTGTTCCTTCTGAGCGGGACGCCGGTCCCGCTCCTCTCTCCCGGCCTCTCGCTGCTCCAAAATCACAGCCGCCTCCACGTTCTCCCTTCCGACGCCATAAGGGCATCCGATTCCACGGGCCCCCATGACCCGGCCGCGTATTCCGCCATCTTGGGCGGCGTCTCGGTGGCATGCCAACCGCGCTCAAGATGATCGATGAACTTCCAGGCCTCTTCCACTTCGTCGCGGCGCGCAAAGAGCGT
>Ga0302120_10000300_pt1 | contig 21330 bp, 22 predicted proteins | sample AG5_Bottom_MG_FD_203118 | JGI IMG/M metagenome (GOLD analysis project Ga0302120, IMG submission 203118) | Marine microbial communities from Western Arctic Ocean, Canada - AG5_Bottom | ecosystem: Environmental > Aquatic > Marine > Oceanic | place: Canada: Western Arctic Ocean | collected 2017-10-01 | reverse complement strand
AATCATACCTAAAGCACCACCTGCTAGGCCCATCATTAGGTTACCTTGAGACAGGGAAGCAATTAGAGAAAGTCCAAAAATAGATAACCAAAAATACTCTACTGGTCCAAATGCCAAAGCTACAGAGGCTAGTGGTGGAGCAAGAAAAAGCAGCGCAAAAGCACCCACCAAACCACCAAATACCGACGAAAAACAAGCGATGGCAACCGCCAAATCTCCTTTGCCACGCTTTGCTAATGGATAACCATCAAAGGTTGTAGCAATAGCTGAAGGTGTGCCAGGAGTATTGAGTAAAATAGCAGCATATGCGCCACCATAAATGGCTCCAGTATAAATCGCGCCTAACAAAATCAGCGCTGTTTCTGGAGCCATACTAAATGAAATTGGGACTAAGACTGCCACGGCCATGGTGGCAGTCAGCCCAGGTATAGAACCAATTAAGGTTCCAGCAACTACTCCAAACATAGCAACGGCTAGGTTCAAAGGCGTTAATGCAGCTAAAAAGTTGCCAAAATCCATGATTTATACCTACTTGTTACTAGTTAGTTACTTAATTAGGCCTGCCGCACGAGCATCCGTAAGGTACTCTGTAGTGCGTTCTTTCATAAATTCTGCCATTTGGCTAGCATCGATATCAAGTAGTGCAAATCCACCGTTAATCATTTTTTTACGGAATGCAGGGTCAGCATTAATTTCGCCAATTCTGTTTGACCAGGTAGTAACGGTTTCAGCACTGGCTGAACTAGGTAAAGCAATACCTCGGTATGCACCACCCACCATGTCATATCCTAGCTCCTTAAATGTAGGAACATCAGGAAACAATGGATGACGAGCTTCCATCGCTACAGCGAGCATACGGACGGCTTTTCCTTGCTTAGCCCCAACGGAAGTGTAGCCCCATTGAGCTGTTACCTGTTCACCTAATAAGGCTGCAGTTGATGCACCTGTTCCTTTAAAAGAAACATATGTGGTATTAATGTCAGCCATCTTATCAAATTTAATTTGCGCTAAATTATTAGCTGAAGCTTTGCCCGAACCTGACATAACCACACCACCGGGCTTTGACTTAGCGTCATCGATAAGGTCTTGCAGGGTTTGGTATGGGCTATCTGCTACAACTACAATGGCATCTGGGGTGTAGTGAAACATGTAAAAAGTATGAATTCCATCAGTAGTAAATCCTACATCCTTTTGAGCAGGTTTAATGACAATATGAGGTAAGTTAACCCCCATGATTGTTTGCCCATCTCCGTTGAGACCGTTTAAGGATGCCCATCCAGCTGCACCACCACCACCAGGCTTATATGAAATGACTAAATCATCGCCAAATTTTTCTTTATAAAATGATTGTTGTATACGAGCAGAGATATCTGATTCTCCACCAGGGCCAAAGGGAATTATGTAATTGACTGATTCTGCGTAAGCACTGCTTGCAGACATTGATACTGCTGCTGCCATAGTTAGTATGGCCGAGTGTTTAGCAATTTTTTTAATAAGCATTGTTTTTATTATCCTTAAAGTTTAGCTAATACAGCCTAAATATAAACTTTTAAATTCAAGACTGAAGTTTTCGCATGCATTGATGCTGATGACAACAGAGCTTTTGCTGTTTTGCGTATAAGGTTGTTTACCTTATTCAAATTTCCAAACGATGAATGTCACTCATTTTATAGTCTAGTAAAATCAATATTAAAAAAAGTTATATTTAGTTTACTATTAGTAAACTTTTTATTTACTATTACGTTACTATAATCTTAATCGTAACTCTCATTCTCAAACAGTTGGTTTAATTATGTCCATCAAACAATTAAGGTCACTTTTAGCCTTCCAAGAAAGCGGTAGCTTTTCTGCTGCTGCAGATAAGTTGTTTATTACTAAAGCAGCTGTAGGGCAGCAGATGAAGCTATTGGAGGCGTCATTAAAAACACCATTGTTTGATCGTAATGGATATAGGCCTAGTCTTAACGCGGCAGGCATGTCATTTGCTAAAGAAGCTCAAAAAGTATTAGAGACCTATGACGAGTTGTTCAACAGACTTGATGCTGGTGATAATTTTTCTGGTACCATTAGCTTGGGTTCAGTTCCATCTGCAATATTGGCGCTAGTGCCTTTATCCGTTAAAAGCATGATGAAAGAAGTGACTAACACTAAAGTTCGAATTGCTCCTGGCATGTCTGCAGACTTGTATGACCATGTGCTCAACGGTTACATAGACGCTGTGATACTAAGCCAACCACAAAGAATAGAACCCAGCCTTCAATGGGAGGCACTTGTTGAAGAGCCCCTTGTACTATTAACCTCAAGTAGCTTTAAAGGAACCGATCCGATCAAAATTTTACAAAGCCAACCTTATATTAGATTGGCACAGCGGACTTCTGTTGGATTATTGGCGGATCATTGGCTAACAAAAAACAAAATAACAGTGAAGGAAACCATGATCATGGATTCTATGGAAACATTGGGCTGCATGGTGGCGCATGGTCTTGGTGTTTCAGTAGCTCCAGATCTCTGCAAACCTGACCCTATTTTTTCTAATCTAAGGAAAATCGCCCTTCCAAATAGCGCCGGCTCTCGCGTTCTAGGGATGTTAATGAGAAAAGATAACCCTAAACATAAGGTGATCATGAAGCTCAAGCAACATATCAACAACACTATTAAGTCAACGTCAGTTTAGTCAATGCTACTGTTGTTACTAAACCTTGTTGGCTCATATTTCAACAGCCAAAAATGCTATTAAGCCAACAACGAATGAAATAATATCATGTAAAATTTGACAAAAAACACTATTAATATACTCCTGTATTTTCTCTTCTGCCTCACTTCCAAATAATATCTCACAAGCCTCTTTCAGACCTTTAGCATATAATAAATCACCTTGCCGTACGACTAACGATATTTTAGATCGACGCCGCAGAAAATCTTCACGCTTAGTGATTAACTTAGGTATCTTTATAGCTCGACACCCCCCCCAAAAAAGACCCAAACGTTAGACAGGGAATAATCAGCTCTTAAAACGCCCCGGGGATCCCCTAAGAGACGCTTATATTGTAAAGGGTTGGGGCCACCCGCTTCTACTAATTCAGCCGTACTTATCCAACGGATAATCCACTGTGGAGGGGGGTGTGTAGTGGTACAGTAATTTTGGTCTTTTTAGCCATTGTAGTGTTAGATTACATCCAGAATTGACCCATTAGCACCCCATATTTGCATTGAAAACTGACTCATGTATAAACCTCCTGACGTGATAGCGCAGGAGACTATTGGTGGAGGGATGGGGTCGTTCCTGTATTCGCTCTTGATGTACTGTCCGAAACAGGTGCTCAGATAGGGAAACGGCATGGAGTTATCAGCATAACGCGGGCTTATCAGCGAATAAAGCAGACGCAAAACACAACCTTGTCTCTTATGCCGTGGCCAGTTTTACTTGACCACTACAACCACTACAGTACCCAAGCGTGTACCAAAAACGTAATCTGTCTACCTAGGTTCTAGAAATGATCCCTTAAATATTTTTGATCCCACTGTCTAGGAAGATAGTTCACCGTCAAGCACTGAATCGGCAAACTCTGAGGCTTTCTGCTTTGCCAATTCAATGAAAGAATCGACTGTTTCTGTGTTACCACGATTACGATAAGCAATATATAAATCTATCTGCTTACCACCAGAGTCGTAAGGTACGAATTTTAGGCCACCAGGGGAAATTTGTTTAACCCATGCTGGCACCAAACCAACACCTAAATTATGCCCTGCAAATTGCATAAGAATCGATTTATCAATAACCTCGCATACCACATTAGGCTGCTTACCAATTTTTTGAAAAGAGCTCCACAAAATTTCATGTAGAATTGGTCTTGCGTGTTTCGGATAACCTATTATCTTTTCATCGACTATATCTTCTGGTGTTAACACTTCGCGCTCTGCAAGAGGATTCTGCAGACTGGTGACAAGGTACACTGACTCACTATATAGAAAATGACTTTGGACAAAATCATCATTTGAAGGTTGGCGGCAAAAAGCAATATCTGTGTGCTGATTACTCAATTCCTGAGCATGTTTATTTGACGACGAAGTTTCTAATATTTGCACAGAGACACTCGGCCACATCTGCCTAAATTCTTTAAGTATAGGAGGCAACAGCATAGAAATAGCTTCGTCGACACCGCTTACTCGCACGCGCTTTATTCCTGTCGCAGAGCATTGCCGAGCACTTTCCACTGAGCGTTCAATCTCAGACAACACACCACTTACATTCTTAAGAAAGTCGACCCCAGCCTGAGTTAAGCTTACCTGACGAGTGGTACGGAACAGCAAGCTAACACCCACCGAATACTCCAACGCAGAAATACGTTCAGATACAGCAGATTGGCTCATGAACAGGCGCTCAGCGGCGCGTCGAAAGTTAAGCTCTTCGGCTACAGCAACGAAGCACTCTAACTGTTTTAAATCCAATAAATCGACCTCTATTTAATAATTTGGATACGACTACAATCAGGTAGAGAAGCCTCATATGCTTGAATTTCTGGCAATAGCTTTAATGTATCTACAGTATCATCACGGTCCTTCAGCAATGCCTGACGAGTCACTTCATCCATTTCAAAAGCCACTTCCCAGCTACCGACTTTAATACTCTTTTCCAAAATATTAACAGTAACCTCAGTGCTTGGATTAGCACCGATTTTAGCCATCAACTGGTCCCTTTGATCTGGTGCCAATATTGCCAATGCTAGCCCATTCTTGCGGGCATTGTCAAAAAATATCCCTGCAAATCCAGTTCCAATAATCCCTTCTACTCCTGATTGACGCAGCCCCCACACAGCATGCTCTCGGCTTGAACCACAGCCAAAGTTATCCCCTACAACCAGTATAATAGCTCCTCGCCAAGACGGTTGATTAAGCACAAACTCAGATTTTTCAGTACCATCCTCATTAAAACGCAAATCTGCAAACACACCCTCTGCTAACCCTTCACGAGTTATAGTCCGCAAAAAACGCTTGGGCATAATAATATCTGTATCAACATTATGTTGCGGCAGAGGAGCCGCTAGGCCAGTAACTTTTTTCATTTACTTCTCTCTCCTATTCTTGTGTAAAAAGACGCACATCAACTATTTTTCCAGCTACTGCTGCGGCAGCAACCATCGCCGGACTCATTAAATGAGTACGAGCCCCACGCCCCTGCCTGCCTTCAAAATTACGGTTGGTCGATGAAGCAATTCGTTCACGATTTTCTGCAATATCGTCATTCATTGCTAGGCACATAGAACAGCCACTCTGTGGGCGCCAATCAAATCCAGCATCAATAAACACCTTATCAATACCTTCCAATTCAGCCTGAACTTTCGTAGCATTAGAACCTGGGATCACAGTTGCGACTACACCATCAGCCACTTTTTTACCTCGTAGAATTTCTGCTGCGGCACGTAAGTCATCAATACGACTGTTTGTACAGGAACCAATAAAAGCCATATCTATTTCCACATTAGCTATGTTCTGCCCAGGTTTTAAATCCATATATTCCATTGCGCGGGTGAAATCAGATTTCTCTTTATCAGTTACCATTTGCTCCATAACGGGCAATTGATCACCAATAGCGACTGACTGATCAGGGCTAATTCCCCATGACACTAACGGTTCAATGTCCATACTGTTAACGTAGACTTCGCTATCAAATTCAGCACGTACGTCTGTTTGCCAATGTTCTTTACCAAAACTAAAGCGGCCACTGTGCGCCTTTCCTTCCATAGCTAATAGTGTTTCATTATCTGCAGCTATCAGTGCTGCCCTTGCGCCTAACTCAACAGCCATATTGCAGACTGTCATACGTCCTGCTATATCAAGTTGTTCAATAGTTTCACCGGCAAATTCAACAGCATAACCATTACCTGCTCCAGCACCTACTTGGCGGATAACATGCATTATTAAATCTTTGGCAGTAATACCCGCAGATAACTGACCTGTAACATTAATGCGCATATTTTTTAGTTTTTGGTAACGAAGGGTTTGTGTTGCAAGCACATGCTCTACTTCAGAAGTGCCAATACCAAAACCAAGAGCACCATAAGCGCCATAAGTGGTGGTATGGCTATCACCACAGGCTATTAACATACCAGGAGCTGCAATGCCTTGTTCGGGCACCACTACGTGCTCAATTCCTTGGCGAGGGTCTTTTATTCCATAACAAGCGATTTGATGTTTAGCACAATTTGCTTCAAGGTTATCAATTAGCAACTTGGAAACAGGGTCAGGAGCTTCATCAATACGGGTGGAATTTACGTGATCAACAACGGCTAAATGAGCTTCTGGTTGACGAACACTTAAGCCCTTACTATCAAGACCTGAAAATGCTTGTGGACTGGTGTATTCATTCATGATGTGGAAGTCCACATACACTAAAATATCACCATCTGGTAGATCGCATATTTTGTGAGCGTCCAATAATTTGTCATAAAGAGTTCTAGTCATGGGTGATCTCCATTACTTGGTTAGTACAAAAATTAATTATCTTTTGGGCAATAACAAGCGGGATTTCTTCAGCCATATAATGTGTTGTATCCACAGACTCTCCTGTTACTTTCGCAGCTCGTTGGCGCCATAGGTCCATGACGTCAAAACATTTTTCAATGGCACCTTTTTTAGCCCAAATTATGTACAAAGGTGTTGCTAACTTGTCAGTACCATCTTCGTTATCATGGGCAATATCGATAGTCGCAGCAGCACGATAATCTTCACAACTTGCATGTATAGCAGCATCATCCCGGAATGCATCCAAATACTCTTTCAAGGCATCTTCACTAAAGGAAGAATTGTGGCCAGCTTGGTTAAAACACTTCAGTTTCCAATAACTATCTGGGTCTAAACCTATCATTTGTTCTGGAATAGGATATTTTTGGGTTAGAAAGAACCAGTGCCAATACGCATGGGCAAAATCAGATCGAGTATTTTCATACATTTCACGACCTGGAGCTATATCTAACAACACCATACTTTTTACCATCTCTCCATGATCAATAGCCAAACGATGTGCTACTCGCGCACCACGATCATGCCCTACTAAGTCAAACTTATCGTGACCAAGTTGCCTCATCATAGCCACAATGTCATTGGCCATGGTGCGCTTTGAATAGGTTTCATGGAGCTCATCTGAAGAAGGCTTGTCAGAACGACCATACCCCCTTAAATCAGGACAAATCACTTCAAAGTCATCTAATAGCATAGGAGCAACCTTATGCCACATAGCAGAAGTCTGGGGATAGCCATGAAGTAGGACAATTGGAGGGGCGTTAACATTGTCAGATTTTCTTACAAACAACCTGATGCCGTTAACCTCCAAATAGGTTTCGTTAAATTTTTCAAACATTGCTAATCACTCAATTGTCTTTACATGTTTATTATCCACACCCACTTATTATAGTTCGTGATTATCGGCTTATTATTCGGAAAAACAGATTAGTATTTAAAGCCAATACAACCAAAACTTGCTGTTAAGGTGGCAGAGTAAATGCAAAAAAAATAAATCTATGAAATTTGAGGACATATTATGAAAACGCTTCTTACGACCATATTAGCTTCTGCCATTATGGTAACTTCCGGACAGGCCATGGCCAACTGTGATGATGGCGAACTGGTTATTAAATTTAGCCATGTAACCAATACAGACAAACACCCTAAAGGTATCGCAGCTTCTCTTTTAGAAAAACGCGTTAACGAAGAAATGAACGGCACAGCCTGTATGCAGGTATTCCCCAACTCAACGTTATACGATGACAAAAAGGTACTTGAAGCCCTATTGAATGGGGATGTACAACTTGCTGCACCATCTCTATCTAAATTTGAAAAATACACTAAAAAATTCCGCATCTTTGACTTACCATTCTTGTTTGAAAGCGTAGATGCAGTTGACCGTTTCCAAAACTCTGAAACTGGCCAAAACCTAAAGGATTCTATGCAACGCCGTGGTCTACAAGGTCTTACATTCTGGCATAATGGAATGAAGCAAATGTCAGCTAACAAACCATTAATCCATCCTAATGATGCCCAGGGCCTAAAATTCCGAGTAATGGCCTCTGACGTGCTAGTGGCACAATTTGAGCAACTGGGTGCCAACCCTCAGAAAATGTCATTTAAGGAGGTCTACGGAGGCCTGCAGACCAAAGTTATAGATGGTCAGGAAAATTCTTGGTCCAACATCTATGGTAAAAAGTTCTTTGAAGTACAGGACGGCACTACAGAAACTAACCACGGCATTCTGGACTACCTAGTAGTTACGTCCTCAGAATTCTGGGAGGGTATGGATGCAGATACACGTGATCAATTTGCACAAATTCTGCGCGAAGTTACAGAAACTCGTAACGCCGCATCTTACGAAGTGAACCAGATGAATCAGGAAGCAATTGTGAAGTCTGGTGGTGTTGTTCGCACTCTAACAAACGAGCAGCGTCAAGCATGGGTTAATGCAATGAAACCTGTATGGAAGAAGTTTGAAGATGATATTGGTGCTGATTTAATCGAAGCCGCTATTCAGTCCAACAACTAATCCCCTAACTATGGGTTGGCCAGAATGTTGGTCAGCCCTTTTTACTCTTCCGAGGCTTCCATGTCAGACTTAAAACAATCCAAATTTGGTAGTCTGTTTGATCAAATTGAAGAGACATCAATAGCAATCTGTTTAGCTCTAATGACCGTCATTACCTTTGCCAATGTTGTGGCTCGGTATGTATTCAATAGCAACATACTTTGGGGACTTGAGGCTACAGTGTTTCTATTTGCCTGGTTAGTATTAATGGGCTCTTCTTATGGTGTACACAAACAATTCCATATTGGTGTAGATGTTGTTATCAACGCTGTATCTCCCGGTTATCGCCGCGTATTAGCTCTAATGTCCATCACTGCCTGTTTGGCCTTTGCCATAATGCTTTTCATTGGTTCCTGGGATTATTGGTACAAATTTGTCACTGTGCAAGCTTTTTTGGAAACCGACGACATACCAATACCTGATGCTCTGCAATTCTTGAGCATTTGGCTTAACGAAGGTGAGGCATACGAAAAACTTCCTAGGCTGATTCCTTATTTGGCCCTCCCACTGGGCATGGGTTTACTCACCATTCGTTTCCTACAACTGGCTATAAAAATCATCAAAGGCGAGACAGATAAAATAATCGCAAGCCATGAAGCTGAAGACCTAGTGATTGATGTCGGTGATGACATTCAAGCTAATAACACTGTGAAGAACAACTAACAGGAACCTTATTATGTCGGTATTGTTTTTATTCCTGATGGTTATCGCCCTGATGTTAATTGGCGTACCTATTGCGATAACAATTGGTTTATCCAGTATCATTTTTTTATTCAGTCACGGAGATGCTTCCCTAGCATCCGTAGCTCAGACACTATTTTCGGCTTTTGAGGGCCATTACACGCTTTTAGCCATCCCCTTCTTCATTCTGGCATCATCGTTTATGTCGACGGGTGGCGTAGCTAAACGGATCATTCGCTTTGCCATTGCTGTAGTTGGCTGGTTCCCGGGTGGTTTAGCAATGGCATCGGTATTTGCCTGTATGATGTTTGCAGCCCTATGCGGTTCATCACCAGCTACTGTTGTAGCTGTAGGAACCATCTGTATCGCTGGCATGGTTCGAGCCGGTTATACAAAAGAGTTTGCCGCTGGCGTGATCTGTAATGCAGGCACTTTAGGGATACTTATTCCACCATCTATTGTTATGGTGGTGTACGCCGCAGCTACCGATGTTTCTGTGGGTCGAATGTTCCTAGCAGGTGTATTTCCTGGCTTATTAATAGGCATTATGTTGATGATAGGAATCTATATTGCTGCCAAAATTAAAGGTATACCAGGTCAGCCATTTCCGGGCTTTCGTGAAGTATTTAAAGCAGCTAAAGATGCGGCCTGGGGGCTGATGCTTATCGTCATCATCCTTGGCGGTATATACGGTGGTATTTTTACACCAACAGAAGCTGCAGCGGTTGCAGCAGTGTATGCATTTTTCATTGCTAATTATATTTACCGCGATGTGGGCCCGCTAGCAGCAAACAGCGGGGCCAAAGGCCCATGGCTATGGAAAGCAGTAGGCGTTTTCTGGCATAAGGACACCAAAAAGACACTGGTTGATGCTGGCAAGCTAACCATCATGCTACTGTTTATTATTGCTAACGCACTAATCCTAAAGCATGTACTCACGGAAGAACGCATACCACAAATGATTACTGAAGCAATGCTATCCGCCGGCTTCGGCCCAATCATGTTCTTGATTGTCGTAAACATTTTGCTATTGATTGGTGGACAATTCATGGAGCCATCAGGTCTATTAATTATCGTAGCACCTTTGGTATTCCCAATTGCCATCGCATTAGGTATTGATCCTATCCATTTAGGTATTATCATGGTGGTAAATATGGAAATTGGTATGATTACACCACCCGTAGGGCTTAACTTGTTTGTTACTGCTGGTGTTGCAAAGATGTCCATGATGGCCGTTGTAAAAGCGGCTTTACCCTGGCTAAGCATCATGTTCCTGTTCTTGGTAATCGTCACCTATGTGCCAACTATCTCCACATGGCTTCCTACAACTGTGATGGGGCCAGAGATAATTACCTATTGATTATGGCAGTATAATCTAAGTAGTGTCTTGCCTCTGGCATCAAAAGGAGGTTTTTTATGGGTGGTTCTAAGTCACTCAGATTAACCGAGTTAAAACCATAGGAAAATAATAATATTATTTTTCAATATTTTATTCCTGTATCATTTCTGTGCTATCAGTGGGGCCAGTTGTGGCAAATATAGGCAATTAAAATAGTACAACGAAAAAAGGCAACGCTCCAATTGATTGAAAACGCTGCCTTTTGATACTTCTATGTGGTGGAGATGGGGAAAGTCGAATCCCTCCATTAAAGACAGTACCTACCGCGTTTTTGTTTTGTATTATCTGATTAGGGGGCCTAATAGGGGGCCTAAAAACAAAGCCGTCTATACTTTCAAAAATAAGGAAAACTAAAATGAATAAGTCCAATAAAGGCAACCGCCACTAATTAGCCTATCAGATAGTAATACCCATATTACTCATCTTCCTTGCTTTGGTTGTCTTCTATATTGAACCTGAAACGCCTAGCCCATTAATTCAGCAAGAATCACAAAACAAAAGAGCGGAGGAATCAGGACGGGGCCTAAAGGAGGTTTGGCTACTCGGCGTTAATGGCCGCACCATTTAAAGAGTTTGTTACCTAGGCATCTAACTTTTGACCACCAGCCGCTTTGACCCATGCCGCTTTTCTCCACTCAATGTCATCTGGATTTTCTTCATCGAAGTTCGTCATTTCTACACTGAAGTGACCCATCATTATAGGTGCTGATTCAGCAAACCTTCTTTTTGTATAACTTACTTTTCTGTGTAGTCAGTGTATGCATTAACTAAATCTCTGACCTTCTTAGGTGCTCTACTCACATAAGCTGGCGTCATGTATGTTCTATGGTTGCCTGAGTCCATTGCCGCCTGAGTTCTCTCATTAGGCACTGAATGAATTGGGTAAGGGGAAAATACATTATCTGCTTTACAGCGTTGAAGGACTTGCGCCATTTTTAAGTGTAAACGCCTCTTAGACGCCATTATAGTTTCTCGAATAATTAAAAAACTGATTTAAATATCATTCTCAAATGACTATTTTGCTGTGGTAATTCATGGTGCAACGGGTGTTCTGCTGGGTTCACTATGGTGCACTGTAACAATTTACAACCTGCTAAAACTATTAATAAAAACTCTAAATATCTGAAATATATACAAAAAATAAAAAACCATTATGTTTTTAAATAATTGGCATGAAGGTTGCAATTAACTAATTAGCCAAATCATTTTGGTGCTAGTTATTTGAACCAATCAATAACGTAATTAAACATAAGGAAGAACTAATGCTTAGAAATAGTTTTTGGAAATATGCAGCTTTGACAGGAGCAGTGGCAATATCAAATATTGCGCTGGCTGCTGACACCATTAAAGTAGGTGTGTTGCACTCCTTGTCGGGTACGATGGCCATCAGTGAAACCACACTCAAAGACACCATGCTGATGCTGATTGATGAGCAGAATAAAAAGGGTGGTTTATTGGGCATGCAACTAGAACCTGTGGTGGTTGATCCAGCCTCTAATTGGCCACTGTATGCCGAGAAAGCGCGTGAGTTGATTGAAAAAGACAAGGTGGCCGCTATTTTTGGGTCTTGGACATCGGTATCCCGAAAGTCCGTTTTGCCAGTTATTGAAGAGTTAAACAGCGTATTCTTTTATCCCGTGCAATATGAAGGAGAAGAATCCTCCAAAAATGTATTTTATACCGGTGCAGCACCGAATCAGCAGGCTATTCCAGCGGTAGATTACCTAATTAATGACTTGGGTATAGAGCGTTGGGTGTTAGCTGGCACTGACTATGTGTATCCACGAACCACCAACAAAATATTAGAAGCGTATTTAAAAGCTAAGGGCGTAGCACCAGAAGACATCATGGTTAACTACACACCTTTTGGTCATTCTGATTGGCAGTCTATCGTTTCTGATATTTCTAAGTTTGGATCAAAAGGCAAGAAGACGGGTGTCGTTTCCACTATTAATGGCGATGCTAATGTGCCTTTCTATAAAGAGTTAGGAGCACAAGGGATCAGCTCTGCAGACATTCCTGTAATTGCATTCTCGGTCGGTGAAGAAGAACTTTCTGGTATCGATACGGCTCCACTGGTCGGTCACCTAGCCGCTTGGAACTACTTTATGAGTGTTGATAGCGAAGCTAATGAATCATTTATTGAAAGCTGGCATGCCTTTATTAAGGATGAGGACCGCGTCACTAATGATCCGATGGAAGCGCACTATATTGGTTTTAACATGTGGGTTAAAGCCGTTGAAAAGGCTGGAACTACAGATTCGCAAGCCGTACAAGATGCAATCATTGGCGTATCTGTGCCGAACTTGACTGGGGGCTTATCGGCCATGATGCCTAACCATCACATTTCTAAGCCAGTGTTAATCGGTGAGATTCAAGATGATGGTCAATTCGAAGTCGTCTCTTCAACCAGTGGTTTAGTGGTTGGTGATGCTTGGTCAGACTACTTAGAGGGTTCTAAAGACCTAATTTCAGACTGGCGTTCCCCTTTGTCTTGTGGGGCCTACAACGTTAAAACAGCCAAGTGTTCTGGCCAAAACTACTAATCATCAGACTATTTAAATCCTGATTTTCAAGTGACATAGAGAGCGCACATGGCTCTCTATTTTTATGTAAGGATAAAAGTATGATCAATCAGTGGCTTGTGAATTGCCTTTCGTGGGGGATGGGTTGCTTGCTGTTAGTTTTAGCCAACCTAAGCCAAGCTGGAACTTTTGAAATAGTTGAGCATGAGCAGGCTTTAATTAAGGCCAAGTTCGATCAAAAAGCCCAGATTATGGCGTCTTGGTACGAGGCAGATCAGGCCCAAGCTGTGCATTTAATGCAATTAATGTTGGACAGTCAGTTGTACTATCTTAAGCAAGATAAACGTTTATATCAGGTTGAAGATGCCAGCAGCGGAGCCATTGCTCATCGTATTCATGACGGGGGTTTAATCACCCTCAAAAAAAAGCGAGACATTAAGCGAGTCTCTATTAATAACCGCTTGCGCAGCGTTTTTCGCCAACGCGTGGTTGAGACGCAGTTATCAGCGATAAAGCCTCAGGATCGACTAGCCGCGGCAGAAGCGATCATTGGTGATACCACCCCTGAACTGATGGCGACCATCGCCCGTTTACGGCGACAAGAAACAGATGCCTCGGTGTTGGCAGCATTTGACTTAGTGCTGGCTGTTGCAACCTTGCATTCTAGTGATGAGGATCAGCAAAGGCATTCAATCAGGCTTCTAGGGGAAAGTTTGCACCCCGCCAGCCTTAATGCACTCAATGGGTTTTTGCTGACTTATCCCCAATCACCCTTAATGCCAATGGTTAGCAAATATGTTGAGCAAATCAACGGCAAAGTAGATTTTTATGGCAGTCTTGAAACCATTTATTTTGGTCTGAGCCTAGGCTCGGTTCTGGTGTTAGCGGGTATTGGCTTAGCGATTACTTTTGGTGTGATGGGGGTCATTAACATGGCTCACGGGGAGCTAATTATGATTGGCGCCTACACCACTTATCTGGTCCAACAGTTGATGCCACATCACATTGGTTTATCTTTACTAGTGGCCGTGCCGGCTGCATTTTTGGTGTCAGGTGCCGTGGGTATACTCATTGAGCGTGGTGTAATCCGCTTTTTATACGGCCGACCGCTGGAAACACTGTTAGCAACATTTGGTATTTCACTGATTTTACAGCAGGCCGTGCGCAGTATTTTCTCACCCCTGAATCGCAGTGTGGAAACCCCTCTTTGGATGACTGGAGTCATTGACATTAATCCACTCCTGTCGTTAACCCAAAGTCGCATGTACATCATTGTATTTTGTCTCACTATATTTTTACTTTTGTTGGCTGTGATGAAACGGACACGACTCGGCTTGCAAGTAAGAGCAGTGTCACAAAATCGTGATATGGCCAAGTCTATGGGGGTCAGGTCTGAATGGATAGATGCACTTACTTTTGGTTTAGGCTCTGGCGTGGCTGGCGTGGCTGGCGTGGCCTTATCCCAGTTAACCAACGTTGGTCCTAATATGGGCCAAGCTTATATCATTGACTCCTTTATGGTGGTGGTGTTTGGCGGGGTAGGCAATCTTTGGGGCACCCTAGTGGCCGGTTTAAGTTTGGGCGTGGCTAATAAAATTCTTGAGCCCTGGGCTGGTGCAGTTCTGTCTAAGGTTTTGGTGTTGGTTTTTATTATCTTATTTATACAAAAACGACCCCGTGGCTTGTTTCCGCAACGGGGACGTGATGCCAAAGGATAAGTAAAAATGATACGTTTATTAAATAATGATACGGGTGGCCGCTGGTTAATTGGCAGTTTGCTGCTGGCGATCGTTTTGATACCCGTGCTTAATGCTCTTCCCACCAGTTCAAGCCTGCATTTCCCCACCTATTCGGTCACCCTGTTAGGCAAATACCTGACTTTGGCTTTGCTGGCGTTATCGGTTGATCTAGTGTGGGGCTATTTGGGTATTCTTACTTTAGGGCATGCCGCATTCTTTGCTTTGGGTGCCTATGCCATGGGCATGTATTTGATGCGCCAGATTGGTGACCGAGGGGTTTATGCCAATGCCGAATTGTCTGACTTTATGGTGTTTTTAGATTGGCAGGAATTACCTTGGTTTTGGCAGGGGTTTGATCAGTTTTGGGTAGCAATTTTGATGGTCATGCTGGTGCCAGCGGTGTTGGCCTTTGGGTTTGGGTTTTTGGCCTTTCGCTCTCGCGTTTCGGGTGTTTATTTGTCGATCATTACCCAGGCCATGACCTATGCCCTTATGCTGGCCTTCTACCGCAATGAAATGGGGCTAGGTGGTAATAATGGCTTAACTGACTTTAAAGATATCTTAGGCTATAGCCTGCAAAGCGATCACACAAAGATGGCGTTATTTATTGCCAGTGCTGTGGCCTTAATAATAGGGTATTTGTTGTGTCGTTTTATTACCAACAGTCGGGCGGGTAAGGTGGTTGTGGCCATAAGAGATGCGGAACAACGAACTCGGTTTATGGGTTATCGAGTCGAAAATATCAAGCTGTGGGTGTTTGTCTTTTCGGCCATGTTAGCAGGAGTGGCTGGGGCCTTGTACGTGCCACAGGTGGGCATTATTAATCCCAATGAGTTCTCACCACTTAACTCAATAGAAGTTTTGGTATGGGTGGCTGTAGGGGGGCGTGCAACGCTTTACGGTGCGGCCATGGGTGCCATCCTGATTAATTATGCCAAGTCTTATTTAACCGTTGAATTACCTGAGGTCTGGTTATTTGTGTTGGGTGGCTTGTTTGTATTTGTAACCTTAGTGTTGCCACAAGGCGTGGCTGGGTTACTGAAGCGCAAGGAGACTGAATGAACAACTTGCATCCTAGTGCTGACCTTAAGCCACATCAAATAACTCCCACAGGGTTAGATTTTTTAGCCCCCGACAAAAACCATACTGTAAATGTTGATCATTCAATATTGCTCTATGTGGAATCTCTATCAGTTGCATTTGAAGGTTTTCAGGCCATCAACGACCTCAACCTATACATTACAGATGGTGAGTTGAGGTGCATTATTGGCCCTAATGGGGCTGGTAAAACAACCATGATGGATATTATAACGGGCAAAACAGCCCCTGATTCTGGGATTGTGTATTTTGGTCAAACCATTGATTTATTAAAGCTGGATGAGCCCGCTATAGCCCAAGCAGGTGTGGGTCGGAAATTCCAAAAGCCCACGGTATTCGAACACTTGAGTGTCTGGCATAACCTTGAGTTAGCTATGGCGCAAAAGCGCAATTTTTGGAGTTTATTGCACGCCAAAATGACCCCAGAGCAACGCGCTAACATTGATGAGGTATTAGTGCTGATTGGCCTAAAAGATCAGGCGAGAAAACTAGCAGGCACCCTTTCTCATGGTCAAAAACAATGGCTTGAAATTGGCGCTTTACTCATGCAGCGGCCGCGTTTGTTGCTGGTGGACGAACCCGTTGCGGGTATGACCCACCAAGAAATGGATAAAACCGCTGAATTGTTGCGCTCTCTGGCAGGCAAACACTCTGTCATTGTGGTGGAACATGACATGGAATTTGTGCGCAATTTATCTGATGGCGGTAAAACCGTAAGTGTCCTTCATCAAGGCTCCATTCTAGCGGAAGGGACAATGGCTGAAGTGCAGAATGATGACCGTGTGAAACAAGTGTATTTAGGAGAATAGCCAGTGCTGAGGGTAGAGCAAATTAATCAGTTTTATGGCCAAAGTCATATCCTGTGGAACTTAGACCTCCACGTTGAACCAGGGCAATGTACGGTGCTTATGGGCCGCAATGGGGTGGGAAAAACCACCTTGTTGAAATGTATCATGGGTCAGTTGGGCCTAAGTTCAGGCACTATTATCTTTCAAGGTGAAGACATCACTTTATTGAATACTGAGTCACGGCCCAGAATGGGTATTGGTTATGTACCTCAAGGTCGGCAGATCTTTCCTTTGTTAACCGTGCAAGAGAATTTGCAAATTGGTTTGCCAGTCTTACCGCGCGGGGAGCGCAACATAGCTGAGTATATTTTTGATTTATTTCCTGTGCTTAAGGATATGTTGGGTCGCCGTGGGGGTGATTTGAGTGGCGGTCAACAACAGCAATTAGCCATTGCTAGGGCTTTGGTAGTGCGGCCTAAATTACTCATACTGGATGAACCTACAGAAGGAATTCAGCCTAATATTGTGCAGGAAATAGGTGACATTATTGTGCAGTTGAATCAACAATTGGGTTTAACGGTGTTGTTGGTTGAGCAGAAATTAGCCTTTGCTAGAAAGGTGGGTCATCAGTTTTGTATCCTTGATCGTGGCTGTGCTATTGCACAGGGTAGTATCAAAGATTTAGATGACAGTCTCATCAAACAATATCTAACAGTATAGGCACAATCTATGGAAGCGGTGGCTAAAAATACCAATTGGCAAGCTGATCTGGCTTTAGACTTTGCGCCTAGGGCTGGAAAGACCCGCCTGATTGCTTCCCAGCGGCGGGGCCCATTAACAGTGCAGAGGGCTTTTTACCCAGAAGGAAATGTTAATCATACCTACTTACTCCACCCGCCCGGTGGCGTAGTTGGGGGTGATGAATTGAATATCAACATTAATGTGCAGGTGGGAGGTCAGGTGCTTTTGACAACACCTGGCGCCACCAAGTTTTATCGTTCAGCAGGGCCTCAAGCCTTGGTAAAGCAAAGCTTACACATTGCAGATGGTGCAACATTGGAATGGATGCCATTAGAAAGCATTTTCTTCCCTGCGACCAATGTAGCCATTAAAACAGAAGTCCATTTGACGGCTAATGCTAAGTTTATTGGTTGGGAAATGAATTGTTTGGGTCGACCGGCCAATGGTGAAGGCTTTGCCATGGGCACTATCAATAGTGATTTTGCGTGTTATCGCGATGGCAAGATCGTGTTGTTAGATCGGTTTGCGACGCAGGGCGAATCAATGATGGCTTCGCCTGTGGGTATGCGAGGATTTAGCGCGCAATCAATATTAGTGGCAACCGTGTCTGATGAATCATTTATTCGACAGGTGCAAACCATGCTTGCTGGTTATGCACCCAAAATTTGGGCGGGAGCTAGCTGTGTTGATGGTTTGTTAGTGGTGCGTGTATTGGCACACCAGAGTCAGGATATGCTGCTCCTGCTCGTTGCAGTATGGCGCTTGCTGCGGCCAGTAATCATGGAACGCCAAGCCGAGCCGCCCCGTATTTGGGCAACTTAAAATATAGAGTTTATAGATTAGCGCCTTTGTAGGCACTATAGGAGTGAATTTATGGAATTAACACCGCGCGAAAAAGACAAATTAATGCTATTTACCGCAGGTTTGTTGGCTGAGCGACGCAAAAACCGGGGTCTAAAGCTTAACTATCCAGAATCTGTGGCTTACATAAGTGTTGCACTTCTTGAAGGCGCTCGCGATGGTCGCAGTGTGGCAGAGTTAATGGATTATGGCAGTACCCTGCTGACCCGAGACGATGTAATGGATGGCATCCCTGAAATGATTCAGGATGTTCAAGTAGAGGCCACCTTTGTCGATGGCACCAAACTAGTCACAGTTCACGAGCCAATTGTTTAAGGAAAAGCAGATGATACCAGGTGAATATCGCGTTGCTAAGGGCAGTATTGTATTAAATGCTGGTCGTGAAACGATAGAGGTTGAGGTAGCCAACAAAGGCGATCGCCCAGTGCAAATTGGCTCTCATTATCATTTCTTTGAAGTGAATGAAGAACTCCATTTTGATCGCCAAGCCAGTCGTGGCTTTCGGTTAAATATTGCAGCGGGCACTGCCGTGCGCTTTGAACCAGGGCAAACTAGGCGGGTTGAATTAGTGGCTTTAGCAGGTAAGCGTCAGGTTTACGGCTTTCAGGGTAAAGTGATGGGTGCATTAGATTGAGGAATGAAAGATGGTAGCAATATCACGCAGTGCTTACGCAGAGATGTTCGGCCCAACCACGGGCGACAAGGTGCGTTTAGCAGACACAGAATTGTGGCTTCAGGTTGAAGACGACTTGACGCATTATGGGGAAGAGGTGAAGTTTGGTGGCGGTAAGGTTATTCGTGATGGCATGGGACAGAGCCAGGCCTGCAGCGCTCAGGTGCCAGACTTAGTCATTACCAATGCCTTGGTCATCGATCATTGGGGCATCATCAAGGCTGACATTGCGATCAAAGATGGGCGTATTCAGGCCATAGGTAAAGCGGGTAACCCAGACATTCAACCTGACGTGAGTATTGAGATTGGGCCAGGTACAGAAGTGGTGGCAGGGGAGGGGCAATTGTTAACAGCGGGGGGTGTTGATGCCCATATCCATTTTATCTGTCCACAACAGGTAGAAGAAGCACTATGTTCTGGTGTCACTACCATGCTGGGCGGCGGCACTGGGCCCGCAACAGGCACTAAGGCCACTACCTGCACTCCAGGGCCTTGGAATATTGCGCGTATGCTGGAAGCTGCTGATGTGCTGCCGATGAATCTTGGGTTTCTTGGCAAGGGCAATGCGAGCCTTCCAGAGCCCCTGCGGGAGCAGGTTGAAGCGGGTGCCATGGGTTTAAAATTACATGAGGATTGGGGTTCCACACCTGCGGCTATTGATAACTGCTTATCAGTGGCTGAGGAATATGATGTGCAGGTGGCGATTCATACAGACACACTGAACGAAGGTGGCTTTGTTGAATCCACATTGGCAGCCATTGGTGATCGGGTTATTCATACCTATCACACCGAAGGTGCTGGTGGTGGCCATGCGCCAGATATTATTAAAGCCGCCGGGCTAATTAATGTTCTACCGTCGTCTACTAATCCAACTCGTCCATATACGGTCAATACTGTGGATGAGCATTTAGATATGCTCATGGTATGTCATCACTTGGACCCTAGTATTCCTGAAGATGTGGCGTTTGCCGAATCGCGCATTCGCCGTGAGACGATTGCCGCAGAAGATATCTTGCACGATTTGGGGGCTTTTTCTATGATTTCCTCCGATTCTCAAGCCATGGGTCGGGTCGGTGAAGTGATTACCCGCACTTGGCAAACAGCCCACAAGATGAAGGTGCAAAGAGGCCCATTAGCAGAAGATTCTGCCGAAAATGATAACTACCGGATTAAACGGTATATCGCTAAATACACCATTAATCCAGCCCTGACCCATGGCATTGCCCACGAAGTGGGGTCTATTGAAGTAGGTAAGTTGGCAGATTTAGTGCTATGGAAACCCGCTTTTTTTGGCACCAAGCCCAGCCTGATTATCAAGGGTGGCATGATTGCAATGGCACCTATGGGAGATCCCAATGCCTCAATCCCTACCCCACAGCCAGTGCACTACCGTCCTATGTTTGGTAGTTTGGGCGCCGCATCCCAAAGCACGAGCATGATCTTTTTGCCCACCGTGGCAGCAGAAAATGGCTTGGCCAAAACATTGGGATTGCGCTCGTTAATTGGTTATGTGCGAGGCTGTCGTGATTTGACCAAAGCCAGTATGATTCACAACGATTGGCTGCCCGACATTGATGTGGACCCACAGACCTATGTGGTAAAGGCTGATGGAGTTGCATTAACTTGCGAACCCGCTAGCGAACTGCCTATGGCGCAACGTTATTTTTTATTCTGAGGCCAGTCATGATCAAATTTATTAACAAGGTGGAAGGTGAATCAATACCCAATCTTCAACTTAGCCTCAGTATTGAGCAGCGTATAAAAAGTCGGTTAAGAGTGACTTTAAGTGATGGCCAAGAAGCGGGTTTAGACCTACCTCGTGGCATTACATTAAGGCATGGGGACATACTGTCTAGTGAACATGGAGACCGCGTAAGAATTGTGGCTGCCGTAGAAACCTTGTCTGTGGTGCGCACTGATGATGATCTGTTGCGGGCTCGTGTGTGTTATCACTTAGGCAATCGTCATACGCCCATAGAAATCAAACCCCATTTCGTCAGTTACCAGCATGATCATGTACTGGATAAAATGGTGATGGGTTTAGGGGGCACGGTGACCCTTGAAGAACTCCCATTTGAACCAGAAACGGGAGCCTACGGTGGTCATAGTAATGATCATTAAGACTAAGGTGTTTCTATAGTGGTGCCAACATTTAGATTGTTCCAGCTCATTAGTCCGTCACTGCCCGTGGGGGCCTTTTCATACTCTCAGGGGCTGGAGTGGGCCGTAGAATCAGGCTGGATTCATGATCAG
>Ga0302120_10000297_pt1 | contig 21442 bp, 19 predicted proteins | sample AG5_Bottom_MG_FD_203118 | JGI IMG/M metagenome (GOLD analysis project Ga0302120, IMG submission 203118) | Marine microbial communities from Western Arctic Ocean, Canada - AG5_Bottom | ecosystem: Environmental > Aquatic > Marine > Oceanic | place: Canada: Western Arctic Ocean | collected 2017-10-01 | reverse complement strand
TTTGCCGCTTCATTCCTCGATAGCTCAGTTGGTAGAGCAACGGACTGTTAATCCGTTTGTCCCTGGTTCGAGCCCAGGTCGAGGAGCCAAATTAATAAAAAAAGACATCTTAGGATGTCTTTTTTTTATGTCTGAAAAACCTTGTAAACAGGGATTTTATGAATTTATCACTTTTGTGACCTTTTGTAATATCTCGGGGGTAAGAAGTTCTCTGTTACAGTGTGTCGTATTCTAGGTGAATGGACCTAAATTTCCTATATCGACACTCTATGACACACTAAGGTGTCTTAATCTTTGCATTAGTGGTATTTTTTAACGCAAGCCTTTCTAGTTGAAGGGCTTGATTGAGCAACTATAAGTAATCTGGCAGGGCGCGCCTTAAACTATTCAAAGGGCACTGTTTTATGAGTTTTTGTTTTATAGATATTGCTGTATCTGCAATTCAATTAAAGAGCAAATCTAAAAGTCAAAAGGGTGTTGCCACCACCAGTGTTTACTGTATGCCCGACATGAATTGCTGTTGACTCACTAAGCCAATAATTTCCTCCAAATTCAATACCTATCCCATTCCCATTTAGTGGGACTGATATGTCCACATTGGCAGAGGTGGTGTCCGAGAGAAAACTTAAGAGTCCAAATTTGATACTTTGTTCATTTGCACTACCGGAAGCTCCTCCATCTACACTTAGACTGAGATTTGATGAGTTGTAGCTTATAACTAGGTCGCTTGTTTTGCTTATATCCCAATAGTGACCGATTTTAAGGGAAGAGGCCCTGGCCTCTCCTCCGGATTGGAGGTCAATTGAGAATTGTCCGCCTATAATAAAATGTTCGAAAGTACCAGAGCCACCTAAGCTCAAGTATAAACCATTGCCAACGCCGTCAATTTTTACCGATCCCAGACCCGTCTCTAGGTAATTAAATGCACTCTCAGATTGGTCATTGCCTGTGTTGGCAAATGATATAGTTGAAGCCAAAAGAAGGGCTAGGGGTAGAAATATTTTGCGCATAATGGATCCATATGTGTTTGTATTATGTGCGAGTATACTTTTGTAATGCTAATTAATCAACCATTAGAGCTCTTTTTAATCCATTATAACTCTTTATTAATAGTTTAAAAAGAGTTATAATTAATGTATGAACACTCGCTCATCAAAACATCGAGATGAAATAGTAATATTGATATTATGTGTCGCTCTATATTTCATTTATAAACTAGTGAATTAATTCCAACCACTAATTACCTTAACCTCTAAGAATTCTTCAAGACCTAAAACACCACCTTCACGACCGATCCCTGAGTGCTTGTACCCACCAAAAGGGGCATCCATGCCGAGATCGGCACCATTAATTTCCACCATTCCAGAGCGCAAGCGTTTGGCAATGCGTTTGGCCTTGTCTGCATCTTGGGTTTGTACGTAGTTGGTTAGACCAAAACAGGTGTCGTTAGCAATCGCAACAGCGTCTTCTTCATCCTCAAATGGAATCATCGACAACACTGGACCAAAAATTTCCGTTTGAGCGATGGTCATTTGGTTGTTAACATCTGAGAAAATGGTGGGCTTTACAAAGTAACCCGTTTCAAGTCCTTCTGGTTTGCCAATACCGCCTGCGCTGAGTGTTGCTTTTTCATCAATGCCTTTCTGGATAAGGTTTTGAATTTTATCGAATTGCAATTGAGAGACAACGGGACCCATATGGCTCCCTTGTTTTGTAGGAAGGTCGACCGATGTTTGCGCAGCAACAGCCTGTGCTTTGGCCACGGATTGATCGTAAACAGAGCGCTCAACAAGCATCCGAGTTGGGGCGTTGCAAGATTGACCCGCATTATTAAAACAGTGCTTGACACCACGCTCAACGGCGTTACTATCGGCGTCAGCAAAAATAATATTGGCACCCTTGCCACCAAGCTCCAAGCCAATTCTTTTGAAATCATCAGCTGCATTGTGCGAAATTAGTGCGCCCGCCCTTGTGGAGCCGGTGAAGGAGATCATGTCAACATCTGGATGTCCGCTTAGTTGGGAGCCTACACCTGGACCGTCACCATTCACAAGATTAAATACACCTGCAGGCAAGCCAGCCTCATGAATCATTTCTGCAAAAACCATAGAAGAGAGTGGCGCTATTTCAGAGGGTTTTAGTACCATTGTGCAACCAGTGGCAATTGCCGGTATGACTTTGAGCGTAACTTGGTTTATTGGCCAATTCCATGGCGTGATTAATGCGCAAACGCCTTTTGGCTCATAAACGAGGCGGTTGTCTGGCGCATGGTCACCCAGGGGTTTTTCAAATTCAAACGTTTTGAGTTTTTTAATAAAAGTTTTGATGTGCCCAGCACCAGAGCCGGTTTGTGCAGTACTGGCAAAGTCAATTGGAGCACCCATTTCGAGTGATATTGCTTCGGCCATATCGGACCATCGGCGTTTGTAGACATTGTAAAGCGCCTCTAATACTTCGATTCTTTCTTCTTTTGAAGAGGTGCCCCAGGTGGCTAGCGCATTTTTAGCAGCACTAACCGCAAGATTGGTGTCAGTTTCCGAGCCCAGTGAAATTGTTGCGCAGACACTTTCGTTTGCGGGATTGATAACGTCAAAGTCATTGGTACAACTAGGCTTGACCCAGGCGCCATTGATATAGAATTGTGTTTGATTTAGCATTACTCCCCCGAGCAATCAAAAAAAGGAATTATGCTACAAGTTTGCTAAGCGGTCAACTGCTAATTTAATGTTGTCCATGCTCGTGGCAAAAGAGAAGCGTGCGTAGCCTTGGGCGCCAAATGCTGAACCTGGCACAAGGGCGATATTCAGCTCTTCAAGGCAGTAAGTTGCAAACTCCACATCGTCAGCTAGACCAAGGCGATCAATGAGGCCTTGCACTCTAGGGAATGAATAGAAAGCGCCACCGGATTCAGGACACTCAATACCATCAATGGCATTTAAGCCTGCGACAATAAAGTCGTATCGAGTTTTAAAGGTTTTAACCATTTCCTCGATAAACGATTGATCGCCATTAAGCGCTTCAAGGGCAGCCGCTTGTGCAACCGAACTTGGGTTGGAGGTGGATTGGCCTTGGATTTTTTTCATTGATTTAATGATTTCCTCAGGCCCTGCTGCATAGCCAATGCGCCAGCCCGTCATAGCGTAAGCTTTAGAGACGCCGTTGAGAATCATGGTGCGATCTTTCAATGCTGGACACGCCATAACAATATTAACAAAGTCTTCATCGCCCCAGCGAATGTGCTCGTAAATATCATCGGTCAAAACAATGATTTGTGGGTGATTAGTCAAAACTGCGGCCAAAGCTTTGAGTTCTGATTTTGAGTAAACTGCACCCGTTGGATTTGAAGGGCTAGTGAGTACCACCAATTTTGTCTTCGAATTAATTTCAGATTCAAGTTGTTTTGGCGTTATTTTAAATCCTTGTTCAAGACCTGTCTCGATGATCACCGGCGTGGCATCCGCAAGAATAACAATATCTGGGTACGACACCCAGTAAGGCGCTGGAATAACAACTTCATCACCCTCGTTAAGTATTGCTTGGCAAAGGTTATAAAAGACTTGTTTTCCGCCCGAAGAGACCATTACTTCGTTCATAGAGTAACTTAAGTTGTTCTCTCTTTCAAATTTCTCGCAAATGGCTTTTTTCAATTGCGGTGTGCCATCCACAGCAGTGTAGCGAGTTTCACCAGCGTTAATAGCATTAATACCCGCCTGTTTAATGTTAAGCGGTGTATCGAAGTCCGGCTCACCTGTACCCATTGGTACAATTGGAATGCCTTTCGCCTTTAACTCATTGGCTTTTGCAGTGACGGCAAGAGTGGCGGACGGTTTAATTTTTTGGACTCGGTTTGAAAGGATGCTTGACATTTACGGTGGCGGTGAATTAGTTTAAAATTATGTGCTTATTTTAAAGAAAAAAGCATTAAAAGTGGTTAGAAAATTTAAGCTAAAGTCTGCCTTTTCTCCGAAAGGAGATCAACCTCAGGCAATTCAGGCTTTGCTTGATGGAATAAATGCAGGCGCTAAATACCAAACACTGTTGGGTGTAACGGGCTCGGGCAAAACTTTTACTCTGGCAAATGTCATTGAGAAGACACAAAAACCAAGCCTTATCATGGCGCCCAACAAAACCCTTGCGGCACAACTCTACAGTGAGATGAAGGGGTTTTTCCCCAACAATGCGGTTGAGTATTTTGTCTCTTACTATGACTATTATCAACCCGAAGCTTATGTGCCAGCATCGGATACCTATATTGAAAAAGATGCATCCATTAACGAGCAAATTGAGCAAATGCGTCTTTCGGCGACTAAGGCGCTATTAGAGAGACGAGACGTTATTATTATCGCCAGTGTTTCGGCAATTTACGGGCTTGGCGACCCAGATAGTTATATGAAGATGTTGTTGCATCTCACTGTGGGTGAGATGACCAAGCAAAGAGAGATTCTTTCGCGACTTTCAGAAATGCAGTACAACCGTAATGACGTGACTTTGACTCGAGGGCATTTTCGCGTCAAAGGCGAAATTATTGATATTTTCCCAGCAGATTCAGAAGAACGCGCACTGCGGGTTGAGATGTTTGATGATGAGGTTGAGGCTTTGTCATGGTTCGATCCACTTACCGGCGAGAAAATTAAAGCGCTGCAGCGAATAACCATTTACCCTAAAACGCATTACGTTACGCCAAAATCAAAAGTACTTAGTGTGCTTGATGACATCAAGGCGGAGCTTGTTGTTAGGAAGAAAGAGTTGTTAGCGCAAAACAAACTGGTTGAAGAGCAACGCCTTTCTCAGCGTGTTGTTCTTGATGTGGAAATGATGCGCGAGCTGGGTTATTGCACTGGTATTGAAAACTATTCACGCTATCTGGCGGGGAGAAAAGCGGGCGAGCCACCACCAACACTGCTGGATTATTTACCAAAAGACGCGCTGGTTGTATTGGACGAATCGCATGTCACAGTTAGCCAAATTGGCGGCATGTACAATGGCGACCGAGCACGAAAAACCACCTTGGTTGATTTTGGTTTTCGTTTGCCTTCGGCGTTAGATAATCGCCCTTTACGATTTGATGAATTCTCTGAGCGCATCAATCAATGTATTTTGGTTTCGGCAACGCCTGCTAATTACGAATTGGAGGTCTCCAGCTTTATTGCGGAGCAAGTAGTAAGGCCTACAGGGCTTCTCGATCCAGGGATTGACGTGCGTCCAGTTGACACTCAAGTGGACGATTTACTCTCTGAGATTCATAAAAGGGTAGTCCTTAAAGAGCGTGTTTTAGTGACCACGTTGACAAAGCGTATGTCTGAGCAGTTGAGTGATTATTTGCACGAGCATCAAGTTAAAGTGCGCTACTTACACTCTGATATTGACACTGTTGAACGCGTTGAAATTATTCGTGATTTACGCCTTGGTGTGTTTGATGTTTTAGTGGGTATTAACCTTTTGCGAGAAGGCTTGGATATTCCCGAGGTGTCTTTAGTAGCTATTTTAGATGCCGATAAAGAGGGTTTTCTTCGTTCTGAACGATCTCTCATTCAAACCATGGGTAGAGCAGCAAGACACGTTAATGGCGCGGTTATTCTTTATGCTGCCCGTATTACCAACTCGATGCAAAGAGCGATGGACGTGACCAGTAAAAGGCGCGAGAAACAAAAGATTTACAATGAAAAGCATGGAATAATTCCCACAGGTGTTGTTAAGCCGATTATCAATATTTTGGATACAGATTTGTCTGCCGATGAACTTGATGAGCAGCTAGATTCTGATGTTATTGAAGTGCACTTGTCACCGGTGCAGCTGGCAAAAGAATTAAAGCACCTCGAAAAACAAATGTATCAGCATGCTCAAGATTTAAAATTTGAAGAAGCGGCCGATGTGCGCAATCATATTAAACGATTAAAAGATGGACAATTTAAATAAAAACACTTTAAACATTACCGAGATTTTTTACTCACTGCAGGGCGAGGCGAAAGATGTCGGTATCCCTACGGTTTTTATTCGTTTAACGGGCTGTCCGCTTCGTTGCAATTATTGCGACACAGCTTATGCCTTTAAAGGCAACAACCCCTTAACAATTGAGGATGTTTTGGCTGAAGTGAGTCAATACAATACTCGTTATGTTTGCGTGACTGGCGGCGAACCTTTGGCGCAAAAAAATTGCCTCAAACTATTGGACGCTTTGGCTGAGAGCGACTACAAAATTTCGCTTGAGACCAGCGGCAGTATTGATATTTCACCTGTAAATCCCCAAGTATCCATTGTGATGGATCTTAAAACACCTTCATCGACAGAATGCCATCAAAATCTTTATGAAAATGTCCCTCTTTTAGGGGGCAAGGATCAGCTGAAATTTGTTATTGCAAATCGAGATGACTTTGATTGGTGTTGCGATATATTGGACAATAACATAACACCAGCCGGTGTGCTTTTTTCGCCTGTTTACGAGACCTTAAAGCCCGCTCAGTTAGCGGATTGGATTCTTGAAAATCAACTTAACGTAAGGCTGCAAGTGCAGTTACACAAAATTCTTTGGGGTGAAGAGCAAGGAAAATAGTGTTTAAGTCTTTTGCCCAGACTCGATTAACGCTTGCGCCTTGTTGATAGCGACATGGTATTGAGGGTCCTCTAGTACATTCACCTCCACCAAGTCTTTGGCTGTGTTTAATAGTAATCTGCACTCCGCACTTAGGTGCATTAAGTGCAGCGTCTTGCCAGATTTTTGGTAGCGTTCAGCCAGTTTATCAACCGCTTGAATAGCGGAATGGTCCATCACTCTTGAGTCCTGAAAATCAATAAAGACCTCTTTGGGGTCATTGCTTGGGGAGAAGATGGCGTGAAAGTGCTCAATGGAGCCAAAAAATAGCGCACCTTTAAGTTTGTAAATTTTAGAGCCGTTATCACCAATCTCGTCAGTTGCATGAATCTTGCTGGCCGAATCCCAGGCAAAGGACAAGGCTGACATAATAACGCCAGCGATTACTGCAAGCGCTAAATTGTCTGTCAATACCGTGATCACCGCAACCGAAATACCAACAATGATGTCTGGCAATGGAATTTTGCCAAATAACCGGAACGAGCCCCACTCGAAGGTACCAATAACCACCATCATCATGACGCCAATCAAAACTGCAACTGGAATCATTTCAATGTATTTATCTAGGAATAGGATAAAGAACAACAATACTACGGCGGCAACAATACCCGAGAGTCGACCGCGACCGCCAGATTTGATATTAATCAAGCTTTGACCCACCATGGCGCAACCACCCATACCGCCAAAAAAACCGGTGACAGTGTTAGCCACACCTTGGCCGATGCATTCTTTGTTAGGGCGACCGGTTGTTTCTGTAAGGTCGTCAATTAAATTAAGTGTTAGCAGGCTTTCAATCAAACCAACCAACGCCATCACTACGGCATAAGGAAAAACAATTTGCAACATCTCTAAATCAAACGGTACATTAGGCATGTGGAATGGTGGGAATGCGCCACCAATTGAAGCAATATCGCCAACCGTTCGTGTGTCTAAATCCAGTAGCAATACAGCAATCGTGCCAATAATAATCGCCGCCAAAGTTGAAGGTATTGCGCGAGTTAATTTTGGTAGATACTGAATAACAATCATAGTGATTACCATGATGATGAGCATAATCATAAGTGGTGTGCCACTTATCCACTCGTCCGCCACTTTGAATTGCTTGATTTGTGCGAGGAAAATCACCATCGCCAATCCATTAACAAAACCAAGGAAAACCGGGTGCGGCACCAAGCGAATGAACTTACCCATTTTGAGAAGTCCAAAGCCTATTTGAATCACGCCCATCATCACCACTGCAGCAAATAAGTACTCAACACCATGCTGAGCAATCAATGTGCCAATGACAACAGCAATGGCGCCTGTTGCCCCTGAAATCATGCCTGGTCTGCCACCAATAATGGAAGTAACAATACCGATGGTAAAGGCGGCATAGAGGCCGACCAAAGGATTGACGCCTGCCAATAGGGCAAAAGCGACCGCTTCAGGAACTAACGCTAGAGCAACCGTTAAGCCAGACAAAATATCATTCTTTGCGTTACTAGGAACGCGCTTGTGAATCAGTTTAAACATGGTTATTTTTTAGATTGTGCTGCTGTTTATTTCTTAGCGGCAGGGATAACAGGAGTTGATGATTGAACATCACAGTTTTGTGCTCTATGGCGTAACGCGTGATCCATCAGTGTTAGGGCCAGCATAGCCTCGGCAATCGGCGTTGCACGAACACCAACACATGGATCGTGACGACCTTTGGTAATAACTTCGTCTACCTCACCGTTAACATCAATGCTTTCAATAGGTAAGCGTAAACTTGAGGTTGGTTTGAGCGCAATAGAAACCAGCAGGTCTTGCCCAGAGCTAATACCACCCAGTGTGCCACCTGCATTGTTCGAAGTAAAGCCTTCAGGGGTTAGTGGGTCGCGGTGTTCTGAACCTTTTTGGGTGATGGCGTTAAAGCCGGCGCCGATTTCAATGCCTTTGACGGCACTGATACTCATCATCGCATGGGCGACGTCAGCCTCTAAACGGTCAAAAATTGGCTCACCAAGGCCAACAGGCATGCCGCTGGCGACAATATTAATGCGCGCACCAATAGAGTCCCCAGATTTTCTCAAGGCGTCCATATAAGTTTCTAGTTCACTGACTTTGGCGGCATCAGGGCAGAAAAACGGATTATTGTGCACTTCGCTCCAGTCAAAATTTTCAATCGTAATTGGGCCTAGTTGTGCCATATAGCCTCGAATTTCGATACCGTATTTTTCATGTAAGTATTTTTTGGCAATACCGCCGGCCGCAACACGCATTGCGGTCTCTCTAGCCGATGAGCGGCCACCGCCACGATAGTCTCTTAAGCCGTACTTTTGTTGGTAAGTGTAGTCTGCATGACCCGGACGAAAAGAGCTGGCAATATTACCGTAGTCTTTTGAACGTTGATCGGTGTTTTGAATCAGAAGGGCAATAGGCGTACCAGTAGTGACCCCTTCAAAGGTGCCCGATAGGATTTTAACTTTATCCTCTTCACGGCGTTGTGTTGTGTGGCGTGAAGTACCTGGTTTTCTCAAGTCTAAATCACCTTGCAAGTCTTCTTCGATTAGGTTTATTCCTGGAGGGCAGCCGTCAACAATGCCAATTAAGGCTTCGCCATGGCTTTCGCCTGCGGTTGTTAGGGTGAATAATTTTCCGATTGAATTGCCAGGCATAGGCTCGATTTAGCTGATTATATTGGAGGTATATTATACCTGTGCCATATTTGTTGTTCTATTGGTTTTTTTTGGTGCCCTTGGCGAGATTCGAACTCACGACTTCTCCCTTAGGAGGGGAGCGCTCTATCCAGCTGAGCTACAAAGGCAGAACGGGTATTATTGCCACTTCCGAGTGCGAATTCAAGTAATTATTTGTGCAGTAATGAAATCTGGGTTGTTGTAGTCGATTTCAATAGTTGATAAGACACTACCACTAAGCAATTTAAGTGATGGAAATGACGTCATACCGAACGATTGCGACAAGGCCATCTCTTTGTCAAGGGTGTTTTGCACCTCAGGTGAATGTAAATCTTCGGCAAATTGTTTCGCACCTAACCCTAGTTTTGCGGCAATATCGATTAATACGTTGTCATTTGAAGGGTTTTTTGCCTCAAGATAGTAAGCACACTGGATTGCCTCAATATAAAACCCTTCAACACGAGGTTGTTGTTTTCTGGCGCAAATAACCGCTCGACATGCTGCATAAGTTGAGCGTCTTGGCTCGCAAAGGCGCCAAAAGTCAAAGTTGAATTCAGTGCCGGGCACAACTTGCTGAATTTTTTCCCAATTTGTCTGAATGTAATTTTGTGTTTCTAAGCCCATTGGTTGGTCGTTATCCGGTGCAAGTCCACCAAGTAAGTAACGGCAATTAACTTTATCGTTAATAGCGGTTCTTACCTTTTCCCATGTTGGTTTGAATGCCCAACACCACGAGCACATGGGGTCATAACAGTAGTAGAGTGTTGGTGGTGAGGTGCCAAGCATGAAGCAAAATAGTAGGTGTATAATCGATAATTTTAATGATAACACGGGAAATCAAGATGAAAAATAAATTAATTGTTTCACTATTGTGTCTATTAGCATCTCACTCGTCATTTGCTGGTATCACTTTTGAGTTTAGCACTAAGGAGTCCGTTCCAGTCCAAGTTCCGGTGATGAATGAGTTTTCTGATAATGCAAGAGTCTTAATGATAGAGAAGGTTTATTCAGACTATGTTATTCGTGAATCCACTCAAGAGTGTTATGTAACTCAATCCTATCAGACTACTAATTCAAATGGCGATCTCTCAACAAATGCTTTTTTATCGGGTGTGGTAGGTGGCATGATCGGCAATAAAATCGGAAATGAAGACACAAAAGGCGCACTATCACTTATTGGATTTTTAGTGGGGGTCGGAGCAGCTCAAAACCAAGAAGCTGCATCCAACTCTACGCAACTAGTTAGTCGCCAGGTTTGTGAAAACATGTATCCAAGCAGTTTCGTTAGTGGCGCGATGTTTTATCGTATTACTTATGTTTATCAGGAGCAGTTATTTTCTTATATCTCCAAGGCTAAGCCTTATACAGATATCATTCAAGTTAAGGTAAGTGTTGCACCAATTGACGATTACATAGTTGGTATGAACTAATTCAACAAGCAAGGCCCAGGCTCTCCTTGGGCCTTGCAATTCAGCTCTTAGAGCGTTGACAAATCACAGTATAATTTCGCCATTAATTTAGTAGGCAAAAATCTGCGCATTTGCCGCTACATTGTCAAATATTTTATTGAGGAATTATGAAAGACATTAAACTTGAAGATCGACTTATTTTTGCTCTTGACGTTCCCGAAATTAATCAGGCTAAAGATTTAGTTGCTGAGCTTGATGACAGTGTTGGTTTTTATAAAATTGGCATGGAGTTGTTAATGACAGGCCAATACTTTGATCTTCTTAATTGGCTCATCCAGCAAGACAAAAAAGTATTTGTTGATTTGAAATTCTTCGATGTACCTGAAACAGTCGGCAGAACGATTGCTCGCCTCAGTGATTACGGGGCAACTTTTGCCACTATTCACGGCAATCAGGCGTTAATGGAAAAAGCAGCGAAAACCAAAGGCGATTTAAAGGTTTTGGCAGTGACGGCACTAACCAGTCTAGACAGAGGTGATCTTGACGATTTAGGCTTTGATTGTGATGTTAAAGACTTGGTGATTTCTCGTGCCAAGCGCGCTTTTGAAGCGGGTTGTGATGGCGTTGTTTCTTCTGGCCTTGAGGTTCCTTTTTTACGTGAGTTTGTTGATAATAAATTGATTGCTGTTACTCCAGGCATTAGGCCAGTGGCTAACGACGATGATCAGAAGCGCGTAGTTGATGTTGCAACGGCATTTAAGAGTGGCTCAGATTATATTGTTGTTGGTCGCCCAATTAAGAATGCCGAGAATCGATATCAAGCAGCAAGCGACATCCAAAAGATTATCCGCTCGGTTTTCGAGTAAGTATAATGTCCGCCTTTATAGTCGCGTAACTCAGTTGGTTAGAGTGCCAGCATGACATGCTGGAAGTCGTCAGTTCAAATCTGACCGTGACTACCATTCTTCTTTATTCAAAAAAACAGCGTTTAAGTCACCCGGTTAAAGAGCTTGGTGCAGCTGTCAATTAAGCAATAAAAAAAGCTCAACTCTAAGCATTTCGTATACAATTATTCCCCATGAGAATGATTGCTGTTGCGTTAATATTATTGCTTGCATCCCTAACAACTGTTGCTGACTCCTCTTTATACGAGCGAGGCAAAGCCTATTTTTATGGCGATGGCGTTGAGCAGAGTTATTCTAAGGCGTTACTTGCGTTCGAGCAGGCCGTTAAAAATAAAGACCTTGATGCCATGACCGCACTGGGTGTTATGTATATCGAAGGCGCTGGCGTTGATCAAGACGATGCAAAGGGTATTAAGTACTTGGCTAAAGCTGCAGATGAGGCGCACCCAAAAGCGCAATATTATTTGGGTGCAATGTATTATTTAGGCATTGGTGTAGAGCGTGATCTAAAAAAGGCTTTTGGCCTCATTCGCCTTTCAGCATTACAAAATTATTTGGACGCCCAGCATAATCTAGCTGAGATGTACGAGAAGGGTGAAGGTACCGAGAAAAATCCAGAAGAAGCGAAAAAATGGTACAACGACGCGGCAAAATCAGGAAATGAATCTGGCCAATATGTGCTTGGGTTTGAGTATCTTGAGCAGGGTGATTTCAAAAATGCTTTCAAGTGGTTTGAGCGCTCAGCCGAGCAAGGGCACGTCGAGTCCCAATATCAATTAGGCCTGCTCTATGAATACGGTAAAGGCGTGCAAAAAAGCTATGACAACTCGGTGCAGTGGTACAAACTGGCGGCTGCCTATGACCATGTTGAAGCGGTCTATCGCTTGGGTTTATTGTATGAGACTGGGCTGGGAGTCTCTCAAGACTATGTTAAAGCCATGGAGTACTATTTCAAAGCGCTCGAGATGGGCCACCTAGATGCTTATGCTAAGTTGGCTAATTTGTACGAGTATGGCAAGGGTGTGGCACTGAGTAAAAGCAAGGCCTATGCTTACTATATAGCTGCAGCACGCAAGGGACATATTGGCTCGCAATTTAAAGTGTCGACAATGTACAAGCAAGGTGTTGGCACCAATAAAGATTTAGAGAAGAGTGAGTATTGGCTCGAGCAAATCGAGCTAGGTCGCCAATCAGTACAGTAGTTTGACTCTGTACTTTTTCTTGAGTCTTATCTGTAACTAATATAACATTTTGTTTTTAAAGGTTTTACCATCCACCTTTACCCTTCAAACCGCTCTTTACTTTTCCCTTATAATTTTATTGTGAGTTAAATATATTCATTGCCAGTCTACGTAGTGTGGATTGGTTCTAGAGTGCAATATCCCACCTTAAGTCATAAGTAACAAAAAAAACCGCAACAATGGTTTGTTGTGATCTACTAAAGTAAGTGGTCTTAAGGTGATTTGAATTTAACGGCATTAAATTCGATTATTTAGAGAGTGAAATAACACATTTTTTATTCTTATATTTATCTATTATTGCAAAAAAACTTTCTAATAAGTGACATTAATTGCAGATTTATTTCACTTTCTTCTGATGTTTTTTTAATCATTTTCATTTTAAATTTTTATTAATCATTGCCGTGCTGGGGTTAAATTGAATTAATTTTGTTTTTTCGCCTAAAGCAAATAATTTTCTTTGTAGTTAATTTTTTGTTTGACAATGTTTTATTTTTTGGTAAATTTGCACGTGGAAAAACTTCAGATTAATGCCCTTAAAAATTGGGTTTTAAAACGATGTTTTTTGTGACTTACGATTAGTCAATGAGGGTGGCGCTTTTTTTATACTGTCGATCGATTGATTTTAAATAAAAAAATCGACATTGCCTTTAAAGATTTAGTGAGTAGGTATATATACTTTTAACTAAAAGGAGAGTAATAAATGTACAATAAAAATAAAACTTTATCCACAGTCGCCCTAGCTTCTGTGGCAATGTTATCGATGGGTGCTGCACAAGCTGCTCACACAGTCAACGTTGGTTTCTTAGGCGCCCTTTCGGGCCCTGACGCTGGTTGGGGCCTTCCAGGCCTTACTGGTAACCAAATGTTTATTGATAGTGAGAACGCACTAGGCGGCCTTTTAGTTTGTGGCGAGCGTCACAAGCTAAACATGATAACTTTTGATGACGAAGCAACCGGTTCTAAAGCACTGCAAGGCGCTCAAGAATTAGTGTTTGAGCATGATGTTAAGTTCATTAGTGCGATTGGTGGTAACCCTGCTAATGCGACACACCCGTTCTTAACGGAAGCAAAGGTTATTTACGCGAGTTTGATTTCTACTGATATCAGACCGGATCGTCCTTACCTGATTGCAGGTGGTGACGTAACGCCTCGTATTGATATGTTAAGACCTGGCTACCACAAGAAGAGGAACCCTGAACTAACTCGTTGGGCTGTGCTTTCACAGGATGACGCGCTTGGCGTATCTTCTCAAGCATGGGAAGTGGGTTCTGCACTTGCTGAAGGTTGGGACGTTGTTTATGACGGGCACTACTCACTAGAAACTGTTGACTTTGCTCCTGTTGTAACAGCGGTATTGGCAACTAATCCTGATGTTGTAAGTTTGAACTTGTCATACCCTGACTTCGTTGTTAGTATTATTGAGCAATTATATGTTCAAGGCTTCACAGGCGAAATCTCTGGTAACTACCTTGACTCCGAGTCAATCTTGACTAAAGTTCCAGCGTCATTCATCGAAGGCCAAGTGGACAGCTTCCCGTTAATGGATGATCCATGGTGGGGTTTTGGTTCTTCTCAAGCAACGTTTGGTGCTAACTGGATGGCTAGATTTGGACCAGGCGCTCCTGAAGATAAGAAGCGCGATATGAACGGTATTGACTGGGATCACGTGATCATGCTAGAAGTATGGGCGAGAGGTGTACAGGATGCTTGTTCATTCGAAGCTGACGATGTAATGAACTCACTTCATACAATGGGTGAGATCGATACATTACTTGGTGCAGGTGCATTCGCAGGTGCTGATATGTTCGGTATCAACAACATGATTGCAACGCCAGTACCAATTAACGAAAGCCGTAATGGTGTTAAGCGTGTTCAAGAAGTAGTTGACTTTGCTGAGTGGTTCGCACCACTTTCAGAGGAAATTATTGCTCACGTTCGCTCTAAGGGCTTAATGTACGATCAGCAATAAAGTAATAAGCCAATAGAGTCCTTGGGTTTTATTGGTGTGGGTGTTGGCGGTGATTGAATACACCGCCGGCTCTCCACAAAACGCGATTGATGCATGGAGGTTATTTGTTGTATTGATTGTGTAAGTTAGACAAAAGTAAAACGGTCGGGTTTTACTTTGGCGGAGTGGGGGAGTTAGTTACCCCCAACCGCTTTTTTTTTGAAAGTCGATTTATTTCAAATTAAATCGAGTTTCAAAAAAAAATTAGATAACAAGAAAGAAGAAGTAAAAAGTAAAAAAAAAGATTATTAATTAACAGGAAATAGAGGACAAAAATATGGGATTAGACATACTTCCACAAACGATTGGCAATGCCTTAGTACTTGGCTCCATCTACGCCATGGTGGCTGTGGGCCTTGCTATCGCGTTTGGCGTAATGCAGATGGCCAACTTTTCACACGGTGAGTTATTTATGGTTGGCGCATATTGCGTTTATGTACTTTACACTCTTTTCGGCTGGCCTTTTGAGTTGGCGGTCATAGCGTCCTTCCCTATTGTTGCGGTAATTGGCGTTATTTATGAACGACTAATATTTAGACCCACGAGGGGTAATGTACTCGCCGGTTTTATGGCGACAGCCGGTGCTGGTTTTATTCTGCAAGTGCTTATCAGTGAATGGTATGGTGTTGGTTTGCCGAAATCTGTGCAAGTTCCGTATCCGGGCGGCTCTGACTTTTTGATGATGGCTATCAGTTGGCAGCGTCTGGCGATTATTCCTGTGACCATTGCGATGGTTTTTGGTTTGTGGTATTTCTTAACAAAAGTTAAAAATGGCAAGGCGCTTAGAGCTTGTGCTCAAGATCCAGAAGCCTCTGTTTTGCAGGGTATTAAGTTAAACAAAATGACAGCACTAGCAATGGCTATTTCGGGCGGCTTTGCGGGTGTTGGCGGCGCGCTTATGGCACCGATCGTATCGGTCAACCCTTACATGGGCCATGACTATGCCATCATCGCCTTTATTGTGGTGATTGTGGGTGGTATGTCGAGCATTCCAGGTGCGGTTTTGGCGGCATTTATTCTCGGCTTTATCCACACTTTTGTTTCAACTTATGCTGACTCAGTGTATGGAATGATGATTGGCGTATTATTTATGGCAATCGTACTTATTGTTAAACCAACAGGATTATTAGGTAATGTTAAAGTCTAACTCTATGTTTATTAAACGCTGGTGGCCTGCAGCCATTATTATTGTTGTTTTTGCCTTCGCACCTCAATTATTTGAAACTTTTTGGGGGAGAATGGGGATGTACAAACTGGTGCTATTGCAAGTTTTTTTGGCCAACGTTGTGTTGGCACAAAGTTATCGCTTAATGACCACCACCGGTGATTGGACCCTATGCCACTATATTTTGATGGGCATGGGTGCTTATACCACGGCAATTCTAGCTAAATTTTATGGCATACCATTTTATTTAACCATTCCAGTGGCGGCAATTTGTACTGTTGGTGTGAGTTTCTTGATAGCATTGCCACTTTCAAGAACGATTGGATTCGCCTTCTTTATCGGCTCTTTTGCGCTAGGCGAGTTTGTTCGTTACATATGGGAAAAAATGCATTTCCCATTTGGCGGCTCTCGTGGACTTAGCAACATCCCAAGGCCTGAGTTGGGACAATCAGGTGACTGGTACTTTGTTGACTTTAGTAGTCGTATGGATATTAGTAATTTGTACTATGGGACATTGGTTTTGGCAATACTTGCCTTGATTTTGCTTTATCGCCTTGATACCTCAAGATTTGGTAACGCCTGGAAGTCAATATACTCAGATAGTGAATTGTGTGAGAGTATTGGTATTAATGTCACCAGGTACCGTATTCTAATTTTTTGTGTTGCGGGCTTTTTTGCCAGCCTTGCTGGCTCTCTTCTGGCATACCAATGGGGGGCGATCGATCCCGATAACTTCGGCATGATTGAAATGGTCTATCTTATTATTTGGGTGGTCGTAGGAGGTGTGAAGACATACTGGGGCCCATTAATTGGCGTAGCCTCAATGTCTTTGGTATTTGAGTTAACTCGTCCATTTGATGAATTTCGCCCACTGATATTTGGTGTAATTCTTATTTCGTCTTTGGTATTTATGCCGGGCGGCCTAGAGGTGCTAATACCACGTACAGCGCAATTCTTCAAAAACTTAGTTGGTACAAAGGAGGTAAGCTAAGATGTCATTTCTTTCAGTAAAAAAATTATCTAAACACTTTGGCGGCTTAATTGCCAACAATGAGATTGATTTAGAGGTTGAAAAGGGCGAAATTCGCGGAATCATTGGTCCGAATGGCGCGGGTAAAACAACTTTTTTCAATGTTATTAGTGGTTTCTATCAGCCAACTTCGGGCTCAGTTACGTTTAAAGGGCAAAACATTTCTGGTAAGCATTCCAGTGAGATTTCGAAGCTTGGCGTTGTTCGCACCTTTCAGCGTGCAGCCTTGTTTCCAGATTTTACTGTACTTGAGAACGTGGTGATTGCCCGACATCTTAGGGCAAATAATTCACTGGTAAGTGCTATTTTTGGTAATCAAAAGAAGGCTGAAGAGGCAAATGTTAAGCGCTCGGCTGAAATTATTGAATTTTTAGGTCTGGGTGATGAAATTGATTCTTTGGCGTCGAATTTGTCCCACGGCCATCAGCGCCAACTTGGTGTTGCAATGGCGCTCGCTACAGAGCCAGAATTGCTAATGCTGGACGAGCCTGTTGCAGGCATGAACTCTGGCGAAAAGGCAGTAATGGTTGGAATGGTAAAAAAGATTCGTGACGAGTGGGGTGTAACCGTTCTCTTGGTAGAGCATGATATGAGGACAGTAATGAACCTTTGTGATAGGATAACCGTGATTGATTTTGGCGAGAAGCTCGCCGAAGGCACGCCGGATGAAATTAAAAATAACGATAAGGTAATTGAAGCCTATCTAGGAGCTGATGACAGTGTTGCTTGAACTTAAAAATACTGCCGTACATTATGGCAAGGTAGAGGCTACTCGAGATATTTCGATTAAAGTCCCCGAGGGTGAAATTATTACACTAATTGGTGCTAATGGTGCCGGTAAGAGTACTACCCTTAGAATGATTTCTGGCTTGGTAAGGCCTTCACAGGGTGAGGTGCTCTTCGAAGGGGAGTCAATTACTCATCTAGACCCTGAGGACGTTACCGACTTGGGCATTGCCCATGTACCAGAAGGTCGTCATGTGTTTCCACAAATGACCGTTTTAGAAAATCTAGAAATGGGCGCTTATCTGGTCAAAAGCAAGCAAGAAATGAAGAATAACCTAGAATCGGTTTTTGAGCATTTTCCTCGCTTAAAAGAGAGAGTGAAGCAGTTTGCTGGCACCATGAGTGGTGGTGAACAACAGATGGTTGCTATGGCTAGAGGCTTGATGTCTAGCCCAAGACTGATTTTGATGGATGAGCCTTCGTTGGGCTTATCGCCGATCATGCAGCAAGAAATTGCTGTCATTATTAAGGAGATTCACGCCCAAGGACGCACCATTGTTTTGGTTGAGCAAAACGCTCGCTTGGCACTTTCTTTAGCGCAATATGGCTACGTACTGGAAACAGGCGAAATAGCACTTGAAGGCGCTGCTGAAAAGTTGCGAGATGATGAAGGCGTGCAGCGTACGTATTTGGGAATGGATTAGATTTTTTCTAATTCCACCATACTTTCGCACCTTGACTTAAGTTGAGGTTCATATTAGATTCGCAATTGCAAAGGGCGTTATAATACGTCCTGTGTATAACGACATTCCTATGTGATGGACTACGATATCGTCATTATTGGCGGTGGCCCTGTGGGCCTGAGCTTTGCCTGCTCGATAATAAAATCAAAACTAAAAGTGCTTTTGGTGGAAAAAGCGCCATTGAGTGCTATCGCCAATCCCAAAGCCGATGGGCGAGAAATCGCGCTGACCCACCAATCTAGAAAAGTACTAAATGAGCTGGGTGTTTGGTCGCTAATCGATCAAGACGAAGTAAGCCCGCTAAAAGAGGCCAAAGTTTTTGACGGCGACTCGCCGTCGTTGTTGAGCTTTAACACCAATAAATCATCCATTGATGCACTTGGCTATCTTGTGCCTAATCAACTTATTAGAAAAGCGCTTTTTGAGCGCGCGTCTCAATCTGATAATATTGATATTATCAATGAGATCAGTGTTGAAGATGTCAGTACGAGTGCGAGTGGCGCAAAAATTGAACTTTCAGATGGCCGTAGAATTGAAGCTAAGTTGGTCGTTGCTGCGGACAGTAGATTCTCAGCGATTCGTCGCAAGATGGGCATACCTTCGCTGATAAGAGATTTTTCCAAGGTAATGATTACCACACGCATGAGTCACGAAAAGCCTCACAATCACGTTGCTCTCGAGTGTTTTAATTACGGCCACACTTTGGCGCTGCTGCCAATGAATGGTGATGTGTCATCGGTGGTTTTAACCGTTCCTGCCAATAAGGCGAGTGAGATGTTGGGCCTTAACGAGGGTGATTTTAATGCGCTTGCAGCCAAAGGTTTTAATAACAAATTGGGCGCGATGAAGCAAGTTGGCGAGCGTCACTCTTATCCATTAGTCGGTGTTCATGCGCAGCGCTTTAAAGCCAATCGATTTGCGCTTATCGGTGACGCCGCTGTTGGTATGCATCCGGTGACAGCGCACGGCTTTAATTTAGGCTTAAGAGGGCAAAATATACTCGCTGAAAGTATTTATGAAGCCTTGGATAAGGGCGGAGATATTGGCGCAAGTGCCGTACTTACGCGCTTTGAGAAAAAACAAATTAACCTAACTCGACTGATGTTCTTTGGCACCAACGGTATTGTTGCTTTGTTCACCAACGATGATGCGGTAGCCAAACAAGTGAGAAGATTTGTACTCAGGTTTGCCGATAAGTTTCCACCAGTTAAAGCTTTGATTACGCGGCATTTGACTGAATCGAAAAAAAGCAATTTATTACCTTTTTAAATTTAAATGTTATGACCGGTGATTTAACCCATCTCAGGCGTGAGTTTCGCCAAAGCGGCTTACGTAGAGAAGAACTGGATGCCAACCCTATTGTGCAATTTTCTCAGTGGTTTTCTCAGGCAAAAGAAGCGGGCGTTGTTGAGCCAAGTGCAATGAGTTTGGCTACGGCAGATGACGATAATATTGGTGTTCGTACAGTCTTGTTGAAATTTTTTGACGAAAAAGGCTTTGTCTTTTTTACCAATTATGATTCCAAAAAATCACACCAGTTGGGTTCGCGAGCGCAAGCGGCCTTATTGTTTCCTTGGCTTGCTTTGGAGCGACAAGTGAAAATTATGGGCAAGGTAGAAAGAATCTCAACTTTTGAATCCATTAAGTATTTTGCCTCTAGACCGAAAGAGTCACAATTGGGCGCTTGGGCTTCTCAACAATCTTCCAGTATTTCTTCAAGAGGCTTACTACTTAGCCAGTTTGAGTCCATGAAGAGTAAGTTTGCCAAAAGCGAAGTGCCATTGCCAGATTTTTGGGGTGGTTATCGCGTTATACCCGAGACTATTGAATTTTGGCAAGGCAGAGAAAATCGTCTTCATGATCGTCTTATCTATAAAAAAGAAGAGGGTGAATGGGTTGTTAGCCGATTGTCGCCCTGAGTGACGAAAGCACTTTATCGGTTTTGGGTAGCACCCCGCGCCAGAAATAATACGCTTCTGCCGCTTGCTCAACAAGCATCCCTAAGCCATCACTAATATCACTGGCGCCGCTTTGTTCGGCCCAATTCATAAAAGGTGTTTGTTGACCGTACATTAAGTCGTAACACAAAGCACCTTCTGCAACGCCTGGTAATATCGCTGGCATTTCGCCCGATAAGGAGGCACTGGTTGCGTTAATGACAATGTCAACAGGTTTGGCTTTGATTTGGTCCATGCCAAAACCGCAAACTTTGCCATGTTTAGCAAAATCCATAGCCAGCTTTTCAGCTTTGGCCTTTGTTCTGTTGGCCACCAATATTCTAACGGGTTTTTGTTCTAGTAAAGGCAGGAGGATGCCTTGAGTGGCGCCACCAGCACCCAGTATAAGAATATCTTTACCTTTCAGCGATAGACCTAAGTTATTACAGAGATCATTAACAAGGCCTTTGCCGTCCGTATTTTCACCGTAAAGCTCACCATTTTCAATTTTAATGGTATTGACAGCGCCAGCTGTTTTGGCATTAAGCGTGAGGTGATTAGCAAGCTTAAAGGCTTCTATTTTAAATGGAGCGGTTATATTAAAGCCTCTGCCGCCTGAAGAGGCAAAACCAAGCGCTCTCTCAGTAAATTCGTCTTTTGCTGCTAGGATTTTTGTGTAATGGATATCACACCCGGTCTGCTTGGCAAACTGGGTGTGAATCGCTGGCGATAAGCTGTGTTCAATAGGATTACCAAAAACAGCGTAGTTATCCACTATTCTGTTGTGCTGTTCGTTTTTTCTACAGGCTTAGGGATGGTTTTTTCAACCGACTTACTGACTTGTCTCTCAATCTGCTTAGCAACTACCTTTTCAACTGGCTTAGCAACTACCTTTTCAACTGGCTTAGCAACTACCTTTTCAACTGGCTTAGCAACTACCTTTTCAACTGGCTTAGCAACTACCTTTTCAACTGGCTTAGCAACTACCTTTTCAACTGGCTTAGCAACTACCTTTTCAACTGGCTTAGC
>Ga0302120_10000295_pt1 | contig 21575 bp, 16 predicted proteins | sample AG5_Bottom_MG_FD_203118 | JGI IMG/M metagenome (GOLD analysis project Ga0302120, IMG submission 203118) | Marine microbial communities from Western Arctic Ocean, Canada - AG5_Bottom | ecosystem: Environmental > Aquatic > Marine > Oceanic | place: Canada: Western Arctic Ocean | collected 2017-10-01 | reverse complement strand
CGTTAGAAGTCGTGATAAATGTTATTTAATGTCGATGTCACGCCTATGGTGAACAACGTGGAATTTTCACTGTCAACTGACGAAGAGTGGGACCTTATACTCAGTCCCATTTCCAGCTTCAGATTGGCAGCAGGATAGATGAGATAAGCCGCTTTAATTCCTCCAATTATTACTGTTGTTGCAATCCCCTGACCTATATAATTACCATATTCCTTGGTTCGGGGTGTATTGGCATCCAGGAAGATATCCCCCCCATAATTTGAACCAGCAGGGTCAATACCTTTAACTGCATAAACAAAGGAGCCCTCAACACTATACGGTCCTTTAGCATACCTTAGAAAAGCGGTTGTCTCATAGAAGTTTGCGCCCAGTGGGTGAGCCAATGGTTGGCCAAAATTCGAATAATTTTGAAGCTTCAGTCCGTGAGAATAAGTGAATGGACGAACACGATTGTATTCCAATAAACAAGAGAGCCCTTTTACATTTAACAAGTTCCAGGCTCTAACCCCCAATTGAAAACCCTGCTTATTTGCCCACCATCCATCTCGCATTCTAATATGAACTAGAAAGAACTCATCCAAAACCACCTGTCCGTATAGGAGAACGGACTTACTGAGTTTGGCGGCTACATTGGTCCCCAGAATTGCGTTATCAGATGACCCAAGGGAGAATTCCACCGGGCGATAAAATATGACGGGATTAAGGTAATTGATATCATATCCCCTTACTCCAGAACTATCCTCACCTGCCCACACAATAGACTCAAAAAGAGAGATGTTCAACCATTTGGTAGCATTCCAGCTTAGATAGTGAAACGACGCATATTTTCTTTGGTAATTATTGTGCTTGCCCCCCGACCCCTCTACACTGTTCATCATAGTGAACAAATTCACATATTTAATCTTCCAGATGGTTGTGCTAATTTTAAGAAAGGGGTAATTATTCGCTACATCCGACAATAAAAGTGATCTGTACCCATTACCAAAGAAGTTCTTACCCTGCCCCAGTTGAAAGTTAAAATAATCAGAAGGTGAATAGGACACATAACCTGCAAAATTAGTATACGCATATCCTTCCTGGGTGGGGTGTGCGTATCCAAGGCCCGGCACTACTTCCGTGGCCTGCACAAAGGAATCAACATAGTTTACAAAACCTCCATTTGTGGTGCTGTAGGTAGCAGCAACCGCGAGCTTTTCTCCAAAAGTGGCCAATCCAGAAATCCCCAAACCAGTTACATTATACCTATCACCCAGCACAAACTCCCGCCCATATTTCAGATCAGGCAAGGGGTAAAGCTCCAAAGTATTCACCCCTTGTTTTTTCTCCTCCCGGAGGACAAAATCCATGAAATCAGGAGTAGCGCTTTCAAGAATGGAATCTAGGCTGATCACTTCTTCCACCTGTGTCCTCATAAAAGGACGAATCGAGGAATAAAATCCCGAGTTTGTCAATTTTGTCTGGGTATCAAATAAGGCGCTAAAGTCTCGGTTCAGCGGCAGATATGTTGGCTGGGCAAAACAAAACTCAGTGCTAGCAACCAATAACACAACGAGACTCAGTCCTGATATAATGATTTTCCATTTGTGAATGGCAGACATACCGGGATCAATCAAATTTCTTCTTAATGAAAAATGGAATTTGTGCCAGGGCGATTGCCGTACCACAAACTATATAAAAGGCGTAGCTCGGCTCTAAGCCCCTCGTGATAACAGCGAGCAAAATAATAAGCAGATTCACAAGGTACAGCATCAGTACCGCCTGCCTTTGGGAAAGTCCAATCTTGAGTAAACGATGGTGCATGTGCTTATTATCAGGAGCAAATGGAGACTGCCCCTTCACTGTTCGATTGATGAAGATCCTTAAAGTATCAAATAGCGGGTAGATCAGGACAGCTATGGCAAAAACAGGCTTAGAAAGGCCCATCAAAACTGGAGGGAGGTGGTTACTGGGGAATTCTATCATCTTGATCGCCAAGATTGAGACTATGAGGCCAATGATCAATGCACCTGAGTCACCCATGAATATCTTCGCCGGATAGAAATTGAATATTAGAAATGCCAGAAGGGAGCCTGCCAGTGCAAAGGCCAGGCTTGCATAGGTAAGGTCCCCGGCTATATAAAACCAAATTCCAAATGAGACACAGGTAATTAGGCCAATTCCCGCTGCCAAACCATCAATCCCATCAATCAAGTTGAATGAATTGGAAATAACAATAAACGTAAAAAGAGACAAGAAGACGCTGGCCCACTCTGGAAGCTCCTGAACGCCAAATAATCCATGCATACTGGTTAGCTTAATATCAGCCATGGTAACCAATATTAAACCTACAATGAAATGTGCGACCAATTTCTTAACTGGAGATGTTCCTATGATGTCATCTTTAATGCCCACAAAAAACAAGATCAGAAGTGTAGCAACGATGTATTTTAAATCTGCGTTAATCACGGCCTGCCCCCCCTGCCTGACTGCCGGAAACCACAATGAATAGGAAAACAATGTAGCCGCAAATATGATAATTCCACCTACAGATGGGATGCTTGCCTTGTGGAGTTTCCTCTTCTCATCAGGTTCATCCACCAGCATCTTCTTCATTGCCACATTAATCAATGCTGGAGTGGTGAGCAGCACAACCATGAAAGCCGTTACAAATCCAACCAATAATATTTTCTCTTCTCCTATCATTGTTTCATCTCAACATACAAATTTTCGCAAACATACGTAAATCAGGGACTTTAGGTTTTAGAAATCATAAATTCTATCAGGAATATTCGCGCTAAAGGACAAAAATACATATTGTGTTTCCCCGACGCCTCCCACGGTCTTTTCTGTTCGATTATTGAATCCCATTGAAATCCGCATACCTGTAACGCGATTCACTTCGTACCCTACCCTGATACTTTGGTACAAGAGCGTTGCCATTTTAGCTGAACTAAGTGGCCTGGATTTACTGTTATCAGACCTGAAAATGTCCGTGCCCCAATGGTATTGGTCTTCATCATCATAATAATTAGTATAATTTGCTCGCAACACTACAAAGAAATCTCTAAAAGAATACTGAACTATTGAAGACAGCTCTGAGAATCCTGCACCCAAGGGGTGGGCAATTGGCTGATTATAATGTGCGAAATTGCGTGTTGAATCTGAATGGGCATACGTACATGGTGATACCTGATTAAACTCCAACCTCCAGGTAAGCCTCTTAATAGACCAGGATTTGACACCCAGCTGGAATCCATTCTTATTAGCCTTCAGATCATCAATAACAAGCTGGCCATAAATCATGGTCTTCGAGGGCAACATCACCTTGCTGTTCATTCCCAGCAAAACGTTATTCTCGTCAGATAGGCCATACTGGATTGGCCATATGAATGGTACTGGGTTAAGAAAACTCCAGGCATCTGCATCCATTTCAAATTTCCCCCGGGAATCCGACGATCCCCATATCATCTGCTCAAAAATGCCTATAGTAATTTGATCATTAATCGCCCAGTCAAGATGATGTATCGTACCTATCTTCTTTTGGAAACGGCGCTCTGTGACGGCTGAAGTAGGCAATATAACGTTCAGATTTTGCAAGCTCATGTACAAATTCGTGTATTGCACTGGACCAAACCAGGCAGTAAATTTGACAAAAGGGTAATTAAAAGCATTTCTCGACAAGGCAAGAGACCTGTAACCATCACCGAGGAACTGCTTGCCATTTCCAAACTGAATGTTAAGCCGCTTATTGGGCGAAAAAGAAATCACGCCAGATGACATAGCATAATCATATCCAGTCTCTTTGAAAGTTTTGATACGGCCCTGCCCCGGAACTACTCCGTATTCTGCCACAAAATCATCGAGGTAAGCTGGGAAAAATGCCTGATTTTCATATAGTCTGGAATAGAAACTTACATTGCTACCTACGCTTCCGTGAAATGAAAGGCCCCGAGTATTTACATAGAGCTGCTCGCCTGATTCATCAATCAAATCCTTGCCTGCTTCGTAATTAAATGCTGGATTGACCAGTAAATAGAAATCCCCTGTGTCGATCTTAATAAAGTGCTCAAGTCTGAGCTTACGGTAAAGATACCCCCGTGACTTGTTTGATTTACCAGGGCCTATATCCCGGATGCGCTCGGCGGCATGTAACCTGGAATGAATTATGTCGGGCTCAAATGAAGTGTGCAGATCAAACCTCCTGATCTCCTTCCGACGCAGGGCCGTAAAACCATCAAGTTCTTTTAGAAACTCGGCATCTGAGGACACGTTGCCCAAAGTCAGGATAGAATCCTGGCCTTGAACCCATGCAAAAGAACAAACTGCAAAGAGAATTAAAATAATGGTTAGCTTGCTCATACGATCAGCTTTAACCTTATGGAACTAGGCGAACGGTTCCACTCCAACTACTTCCTCGTATACTTTAGTGATTCCCTCCTTCAAGGATATTTCATGCCTCCATCCGAGACTGTGCAGTTTTGATATATCCAATAATTTACGAGGCGTGCCATCAGGCATAGAGGTATCAAAAGTTATTTCTCCATCGTAACCAACGATATCTCTAATGGAGTGGGCTAATTCTTTAATTGTACTTTCTTCTCCAGTTCCCACATTGACAAATCCTGCTTCATCATAATTACTCATTAGAAAAAAGCAAGCTTTGGAAAGGTCATCAACATGCAAAAATTCTCTCTTCGCCGTGCCAGTTCCCCAAACTTGAACTGATGGTTGGTTGGTTAGTTTGGCTTCATGGAATTTTCTCAGCAACGCCGGCAGCACATGAGAGTTTTGAAGGTCAAAGTTGTCGTTTGTTCCATAGAGGTTAGTTGGCATAATGCTGATAAAATTACACCCATACTGACTTCTATAGGCATCACACATTTTAATACCAGCGATCTTGGCAATAGCATACATCTCATTGGTAGGTTCCAGGTCTCCAGTTAACAAATATTCCTCCTTCAATGGTTGGCTTGCATATTTTGGATATATGCATGAAGAACCCAGGAAGAGTAGTTTGCTAACGCCTACCTTGTATGAAGCGTGAATAACGTTACACTGAATCGCCAGGTTCTCATATATAAATTCACCTCGAAATTCGTTATTTGCGCGTATTCCGCCTACTCGTGCTGCGGCTAAAAAAACATACTCAGGCTTCACTTCCTCAAAAAACCGGTTTACCGATGTCTGATCTGTAAGGTCAAGTTCTGCACTGGTTCTGAATACTATATTGCTATACCCTTGTGACGCCAGTTCTTGACAAATTGCACTTCCGACCATTCCGGTATGGCCAGCGACATAAATTTTAGCCTGTCGATCCATCTATTCGTGGTAGTTAAGCACCTTGTGGCCGCCTTGCTTCAAGTATTCGTCTTTTTTGAACAAATCCAGGTCTGCCTGCATCATCTCACTGACCATTTCCTGCAAGGAACATTTCGCTTTCCAGCCAAGCTCTTTCTCCGCTTTCGAAGCGTCTCCTATGAGCAATTCAACCTCAGTTGGGCGAAAATATCGCTTATCGATCTCAACAAGAATTTCACCTGATTCGTCGTTGTACCCTTTCTCTTCTATCCCTTCCCCTTCCCAGCGCACCTTTATGTCTACTTCTCCGAAGGCCATATTGACGAAATCACGTACTGAGTGCGCCACTCCTGTAGCTAACACGAAATCGTCGGGGATCTCGTGTTGCATTATACTCCACATACCCTCCACATAATCCCGCGCGTGGCCCCAGTCTCTTTTAGCGTCCAGGTTTCCGAGATATAGGTGCTTCTGTAAGCCGAGCTTAATCCGTGCTGCAGCACGTGTAATTTTTCGCGTCACAAAAGTCTCTCCTCTTACCGGGCTCTCGTGGTTAAAAAGTATGCCATTGCTAGCGAATATGCCATAGGCCTCCCTATAATTCTTCGTAATCCAAAATGCATATAGTTTTGCCGCTGCGTATGGACTTCGGGGGTAAAATGGAGTAGACTCTGTTTGCGGCGTCTCCTGAACCTTTCCATAAAGTTCTGAGGTTGAAGCCTGGTAAAACTTCGTGGTTTCCTGCATGCCCAAAATTCTTATGGCCTCCAGAATCCTAAGTGTGCCCACAGCATCTGAGTTGGCCGTGTATTCCGGAGTTTCAAAGGATACCTGCACATGGGATTGTGCTGCAAGATTATAAATTTCATCAGGTTTGGTTTCCTGTACAATTCGGATGAGGTTTGTAGAGTCAGTGAGGTCGCCATAATGCAATTGAAAGTTGACATTGTCCTCATGCGGATCTTCATACAAATGGTCAATTCTTTCGGTGTTGAACATGGAACTTCTTCGCTTTACGCCATGAACCATATATCCTTTGTTCAATAGTAGCGTTGCCAAGTAGACGCCGTCCTGACCTGTTACTCCTGTTATCAATGCTGTTTTACCCATCTATTTAATTTTGCTCAAACTTACTAAGTTTCTGCTAGCTAAAGCATTATTTTCGATCACTTAACCAAAAACCAGGGGTTCACCAAATCCTGCCGATTGTATTGCAGCTCTTCGCCTGTTTCAAATACGGTTACCTGCTTACCCGCGTAATGAGCAATAGCATGCCCTGCAGCCGTGTCCCATTCCATCGTTGGTGCAAACCGCGGGTATTCATCGGCAACACCCTCTGCTACTAGGCAGAGCTTAAGCGCACTCCCTGCAGACACCATCTCTACCGTATCATGTTCTTTGCTCAGTGCCTTAATATATTTATCCGTTGCCTCAGACATATGAGACCTGCTGCCCACCACCACATAGGTATGCTTGTCAATTGGGATCGGCAGCAGCATTGATTCCTTGATAATATCTTCTAAATCCAGCGCATTACCTGATTCCTCTGTAATATTTTCAATCTTATAAGAACCCAGACCTTGTGCGGCGTAGTACAACGCACTTCTTGCCGGAACATAAATTACTCCAAGTATCGGTTTATTGTTTTCTACAAGGGCTATATTTACTGTAAACTCCCCGTTGCGTTTAACGAATTCCTTTGTGCCATCAAGCGGATCGACAATCCATAGTACCTCCCAGTCCTTGCGATCCTCATAACCAACTGATTTCCCCTCTTCACTAAGTATATGGATATCCGTTGGTTTCAGAACCGACTCAATTGCTATGTTTGCTCTTTTATCCGCCAAAGTGAGGGGAGAGTTGTCCTCTTTATATTCCACTTCAAAATCATCCATGCCATATACGTCAAGAATCTCAGCACCTGCATCCAACGCTGCTATTATTCCTAATTTAAGAAGTGATTCCAGGTCTAGTTTACTCATAATTCTCTTATTTGTACATGTAAGTCAGCACAATAACGCATACGATCATATATAGTATAGTCAGTGGCAATCCAACTCTGAAAAAATCCTTAAACGTATAACCTCCCGGACCATATACCATCAGATTGGTTTGATAGCCAATGGGTGTAATAAAACTTGCAGCGGCACCATAACAGACCACCAAAATGAACGGTTGTATGTCAAACCCCATGGTTGCCGCGATTTTAATCGAAATTGGAAACAGGATGGCAACAGCCGCCTTGTTAGTAATATATGAAGACAGTAAATTGGTGATTATAAATATACCTGCGATCAAACCTGTAAAACCCAAAGGTTCGCCCAGCACCAATATTCCTTCAGCGAGAAATTTAGCTGCACCGGAGTTGCTCATTGCCTTTCCAAATGCCAATCCAAAAGCAAGCAAAATAACCAGGTTAAAGTCAAATCCTTTTCGAATGATTGTAAAGGGGATCATGTCCATAACCAAGACAATTCCCATCAGGGAAAACAAAGAATAAAATAGTGGAACCACTCCAATCGCCTGAAGCACCACAGCTCCTACTATCCCTCCAATCATTATAGCCAGTTTCCAAGGCTTGATATCTGTTGTCTCCTGCTCTTTAGAGATCACATAGAATGCCTGAACTTCAGCTACCCGCTTGTAAAAGTCTGGCCCGATCAATGCCAGGAGAACATCTCCAGCACGAATTTCAATTTCACCTATTTTGCCGGATAGATTCTCACGGTTTCTATGAACTGCTAAAATAGAACCGTCGTACTTCCCCCTAAAGTCTGAATCCTGAATCTTACTGCCTATCAAACGCGAGTTATGTGAAATGACCAATTCAATAATATTCATTCCCTTCTCTTTAGCTTCCGTGGGCTTAGGCAGCGACAGGCCCATAGCGGGCTTGTCCAGATCACTGATAGCACTGGTAACACCAGTAAATATCAAGCCGTCACCTGCCTGTAACACTTCGTGCGGAGAAACGGGCGTAATAAGTTTATCTCCTCTTACAATCTCAACAAGAAAAAGCCCTTTCAGATGTCGCAATTTTGCCTCCCTGATACTCTTGTTGATCAGAGGAGAATCTGAGTTAACTTTTGCTTCTACCAAATATTCCCGAGAGCTCTGCACAAAATCCTCCACCATGTCTTTGGTGTCGGGTAGTAATTTTCTTCCAAAAAAGAGCAAATACAAAAAGCCCACAAATAGCATAGGGGCGCCAACATATATAAAATCAAAAATGTTCAACCCTTCCAACCCGGCTTCGATCGCCATTCCATTTACGATAAGATTGGTTGATGTCCCAACCAGGGTCATGCATCCACCAAGTATTGCAGCATACGATAAGGGAATCAATAAACGTGATGGAGAGATGCCATTTTTATTTGACCAACTATGTACATAAGGCATCATCATGGCTACAAGGGGTGTGTTGTTAAAAAACGCGGAGCTTATAGAAACGTAACCCATCATCCGCCATAAAAAGCTGTTAACTGAGTTGGCCCCGCTAAATATAGCATCGAACATTTTATCCACCAGAGATGAGTGCCTAATTATCTCGCTCAAAATGAGCAGTATCACTATCACTGCTACCTGGTCATTAGCAAATCCACCCAAGGCTTCCTGAGGGGTAATGATCCCAGATAATGTAAGGACAGCAACGGAGATAAAAAAGATCACTGGAGGCCACAACCATTCCCGGTAAAGTGATACCAATAGGAATAGTATTACTAATAAGACGATAATTATTTCAGCTGACATGGGTAGAATAGCCTAGTTTCTAAACGACGCATCATAAAAGAATCTTGTCATTTGCCAATGGGATGCCAGGTTGTTTTAGCTTCCTGAAGATCAGATATGAAATATGGTGATTCGGCTGCTGTACCCGACCAATCCATCCCCTTGTAAATAATTGACCGCTTTAAATTGGAGGTGGAGTCTCTTTTAATTTTACCAATCGTTTTGGCATCGTTGTCGGAATATCCGATGGCATTGACATCCATATGCATGGTAAACTGACTTAACAGCTCCTTACGTTTACCCGTAAGAATGTTAATTACGCCGCCTGGCACATCAGAAGAATGTGCCACCTCTGAAAATGTGACCGCACACAAAGGAGCAGACTCAGACGCCAGCACAACACAAGTATTTCCTCCTGCAATAGTCGCAGCAATAACTGATACCAGTCCAAGCAATGAGCTTTTCTCAGGAGCAATAATAGCCACAACCCCCATAGGTTCAAGTATCGTAAAATTAAAATGTGAGGAGGCCACTGGGTTAACAGAAGAAAAAACTTGCTGGTATTTGTCTGCCCATCCAGCGTAGTAGATCAATCGATCTATCGAAGCAGCGACCTCTGCCCGGGCCTTCTTTGGAGCTGCACCCTGAGCAATTAACTCTTGCACAAACTGATCACTTCTTCCTTCCAACATCTCTCCCAGCCGATACAATATTTGCGATCTATTAAAGGCAGATTTTCCAGCCCAGCCCTTAAAAGCAACTCGAGCTGCACCTACGGCATTGCGAAAATCTTTCCTTGAAGAGAGGCAAATATTACCTAGTAGATTACCGGTATCCGACTTCAGCTTATAGTACCTTCCTGATTCTGTTCTGGGAAATTGACCGCCTATATATATTTTGTAGGTCTTTTGGACATTGAGCCTGGGTCCGGTAGTATTTGATTTAGCTTTTGGCATTGTTGATCTGAGCTTTAATATTTTAAGTATGCTGACAATCCGTGCAACCCGCCTTCTCTTCCAAATCCACTTTCCTTGTAACCCCCAAATGGTGAAGATGGGTCAAATTTATTATAGGTGTTTGCCCATATCACTCCGGCTCTCAGCTTGTTGGTGATGTTAAAGATCTTGGCACCTTTATCTGTCCATACACCTGCCGACAATCCATACGGTGTATTGTTCGCCTTTTCTATTACTTCCTCAACTGTTCTAAAGGTCTGCACTGCAAGTACAGGCCCGAATATTTCCTCCTGGGCAATACGGTGAGACTGAGAAACATTCAAGAATAACGTCGGCCTACACCAAAACCCCTTGCCTGCCGGAAGGTCGCAGGAGCTTTGATAAAATGAAGCGCCTTCCGATTTTCCTATTTTGATATACTTGTTGATGGTGTTGAGCTGCTCCTTTGAATTGATGGCTCCAATGTCTGTGTTCTTGTCCATTGGATCGCCAACGATCAGCGATTCCATCCTATCCTTCAGCTTTCGTACTACCAGATTTGCCACATCCTCTTGTACAAATAGGCGCGATCCGGCGCAGCACACATGCCCCTGATTGAAATAGATTCCGTTGATGATGCCTTCCACTGCCTGATCAATTGGCGCATCGTCCAGTATAATATTGGCCGCCTTACCCCCTAATTCCAGGGTTGCTTTTTTGTCAGTTCCCGCAATAGCGCTTTGAATAATCTTTCCGACACCAGTGCTTCCTGTGAAGGCGATCTTATCAATGTCAGGATGATTTACGATGGCCGCACCCGTAGCACCGGCACCTGTAATAATATTTACAACCCCATCTGGAACACCCGCTTCTTGAATAACTTCAGCCAGTTTCAATGAGGTAAGGGGCGTGGTTTCGGCCGACTTAATAACAACAGTATTGCCACAGGCCAATGCAGGAGCAATTTTCCATGCCGCCATCAACAATGGAAAATTCCATGGTATAATTTGGCCCGCAACTCCTAACGGCTGGGGTGATTTCCCCGGGAAAGCATAGTCAAGTTTATCGGCCCAGCCCGCATAATAGAAAAAATGAGCGGCTGCCAGGGGCACATCAACGTCCCTTGCTTCCCTTATAGTCTTCCCCCCATCCAGTGTTTCTATAACGGCAAACTCCCTTGCCCGTTCCTGCATGATCCGCGCAATTCGGTAAATATACTTGCCCCGCTCCTTAGCAGGCATAGTTGACCAAACTGTGTTATAAGCTCTGCGGGCTGCCTTTACCGCTTTATTCACGTCCTCTTCAGTAGCCTCAGCAACCATTGCCAGCTTTTTTTCATTGGCTGGATTGATTGTCGCGAAATACTTTCCCTTAACAGGATTCACGAATTTACCGTTAATGAAGAGGCCATACCTGTCCTTGATTTCAATGTGATCCGTACTCTCAGGTGCAGGTGAATAATTCCATCCTGAATTGAAATCAAGGGCAGAATCAATAGCATTACCGTTACCTGTAGGCTTCCTGTTTCTATTTGCTGTTTGTTTTGCCATAATGCTCTAATCCAGAGAAAAATAATCCATTGATTGATAATTGCCGTATTGCTGTTTTGCGAGTTGCATCAACACATCATTGGCAAGACTACTTGCCCCAAACCTAAACCAATTTGGTGTCATCCAGGCGTTGCCTAACGTTTCTTTTAACATGACCAGATAGTGCAATGCCAGCTTAGACTTTGCAATACCGCCTGCAGGCTTCATTCCAACCATTTTACCTGTTGCATAGTAATAGTCACGAATAGCCTCAAGCATCACCAGTGTTACTTGCATGGTGGCAGCCGGGGCCACTTTCCCTGTTGATGTCTTGATAAAATCAGCTCCGGCGTAAAGCGCAATATCACTTGCCCTTCTGATATTGTCTAGAGTGGACAGTTCTCCAGTTTCAAGGATTACTTTCAGGTGCGCTTGTCCACATGCCTCTTTAATCGCTACTATTTCATCAAAAACGAATTTATAATCTCCCTCTAAGAATTTGCCTCTTGAGATGACCATGTCCACCTCATCAGCACCTTCTTTAACGGCAAATTTCGTGTCCGCAATTTTCACTGCCTTAGGTGCCTGCCCACTTGGGAAAGCAGTTGCAACTGCAGCAACATTGATTCCAGATCCTTCCAGCGCTTTCTTTGCAATGCGTACCAAGGAAGGATAAACACAAACTGCTGCTACCTTAGGTATGCCCTGCATGTTGTCGTGAAGGTGCCTGGCCTTATAACAGAGCTGCCTTACTTTACCCTCGGTGTCCTTCCCTTCCAGTGTTGTTAGGTCGATCATGCTGAGAATCATATGAAGGCCAGCATTTTTAGCCTCCGATTTTATACTTCTTTTGGTGAATCGAGAGACTCGTTCCTCAATACCCACTTCATCAACTCGGGGAGAATTGTGGAACTCAGGAATACCCATTGTAAAAGTAGTGCCCATATCTGTAAAAAAGAGATCAAAGATACGAAAATTGCTCCTTTTGGTTACATGAGGACAATCTACAACAATCGATACTGGTTCTTAGGGCTATTAATCACTATGTTTGCAGCATGTCAGCCAGTGACAATATCCACCCTGACTTCCAGGGTATGCTACAACGGGGGGAAAAGGAGTTTCTGCTCAACCAACGTGCAAAGGTGCTGTGGATGACGGGCCTTTCAGGCTCGGGTAAAACCACGCTGGCCCAGGGGCTGGAGCAGATCATGCATAAGGGGGGGTATCTGACCCAGATATTGGACGGAGACAATATAAGAGCTGGAATCAACAATAACCTTGGATTTTCTGACGAAGACAGGGCAGAGAATATCAGGAGAATTTCAGAAATCTCTAAACTGTTTCTGGGATGCGGTATTATCACGATCAATTGTTTTGTGAGTCCCACCCTAGCAATTCGGGAGCAGGCAAAATCAATCATAGGGTCTGATGATTTCGTTGAGATATTCGTGAACACACCTATAGAAATTTGCGAAGAACGAGATGTTAAAGGCCTCTACGCGAAAGCCCGAAAGGGAGAAATTCAAGATTTTACTGGCGTGAATGCGCCCTTTGAAGCTCCGACGAATGCAGACTTTGAGATCAATACGTCTGATTCTACAATCGACGATTGTTTGAAATTATTGTTCGCCTACATTGAACCACTAATTAAAGTTTAACTATTATTCCCCACACCCTACCACATAATCACAGCGGTTATTGTACCTTTGCATCCGCAAAATCAGGCCGATAAGACCTATTGCATTAAGGATAGCCATGATTTCTTCATACAATTTAAATCATTTGCGAGAGCTGGAATCGGAATCAATCTACGTGATTCGCGAGGTTGCAGCGCAATTTGAAAAGCCGGGCTTGCTGTTTTCAGGCGGAAAAGACTCGATCTGTATTGCACATCTGGCCAAAAAAGCATTTTACCCTGCCCATATTCCATTTCCTTTACTTCATATAGACACTGGCCATAATTTCCCAGAGACCTTAGGTTTTAGGGATAAGCTTGCCGGGGAGTATGAGGCAAATTTGATTATAAAAAAGGTGCAGGATTCCATTGACCAGGGAAGAGCAACTGAAGAAAAGGGCGTAAATGCCAGCAGAAACGGCCTACAGACCGTGACGCTACTGGATGCTATTGAAGAGTTGCAGCTGGATGCTTGCATTGGCGGTGCAAGACGAGATGAGGAAAAAGCAAGAGCAAAGGAACGTTTCTTCTCCCACAGGGATGAATTCGGACAATGGGACCCCAAAAACCAACGCCCCGAATTGTGGAACCTGTTCAATGGGCGGAAGGTTATGGGCGAGCATTTCAGAATATTCCCAATTAGCAACTGGACGGAAATGGATGTATGGCAGTACATCATGCTTGAGGATCTTGAGATACCCAATATCTACTTCGCACACACCAGAAAGATCATTAAAAGAAATGGGCTGCTTTTAGCGGATTCTGATTACCTGCAGAAGAAGGATGGTGAGGCTGGTGAGGAAATGACGGTGCGCTTCAGGACCATTGGTGATATGACGTGTACGGGTGCGATAGAGTCCCCCGCATCATCATTAGTAGAAGTTATTGAAGAGGTTGCTGCAGCACGGGAAACCGAGCGTGGCACCAGGGCTGACGATAAGAGAACAGAAGCTGCCATGGAAGACAGAAAAAAAGAAGGTTATTTCTAATTAGCAATCAGCAGAACTAAATTGTTTTATTGATGGTCAACAATTCTGAAGGATACCTCGACATGGAACTGCTGCGGTTTACCACTGCAGGCAGTGTTGATGATGGCAAAAGCACGCTAATAGGAAGGCTCTTATACGACAGCAAGTCCATCTTCAATGATCAGATGGAGGCGATCGAACAAGCCAGCAAGTCCAAAGGGGAAGAGCATGTAAATCTGGCACTTCTCACAGACGGGTTACGAGCAGAACGTGAGCAAGGGATAACGATTGATGTTGCATACCGGTATTTCGCGACTCCAAAGCGAAAATTTATTATTGCGGATACGCCAGGCCACATTCAGTACACAAGGAATATGGTAACCGGTGCTTCATCAGCTCACCTGGCTATTATTCTCATAGATGCCAGAAAAGGCGTGGTGGAACAAACCCGAAGGCATGCGTTCATCGCTTCTTTACTTCAGATTCCTCACCTGGTGGTTTGTGTTAACAAGATGGACCTTGTGGATTATAAACAAGAAGCCTATGATGAAATAAAGCAGTCTTTCAAAGACTTCGCCTCAAAGCTTGAGGTACAGGATATTCGATTTGTGCCCATTAGCGCCCTTAACGGGGACAATGTCGTTGATCATTCAGAACATATGGGATGGCACAAGGGCCCTACGTTAATGTACCTGCTGGAGACTATTCATATTGGAAGCGATCGCAATCATGTGGACTGCAGGTTCCCTGTTCAGTCAGTGATCAGGCCACAATCGAAAGAACATCCTGACTATCGCGGCTATGCTGGGCGAGTAGCAAGTGGCATTTACAAGGCTGGGGATGAGGTCATGGTGCTTCCTTCCGGATTCACCTCTACGATTGAAGGGATTGACACCTTTGAGGGAGAAGTCAAAGAGGCCTTTGCGCCAATGTCGGTCACGATGCGGTTGAAAGATAATATTGACGTTAGCCGAGGGGACATGATCATTCGCTCCAATAACAAACCTAAGGTTGGCCAAGACGTGGATATGATGGTTTGCTGGCTCAACGAAAAACCTCTTGTTCCAAATGGCAAGTACGCTATAAGGCATACTACTAAATATGCCCGATGCATTGTCAAGGAAATAAGATACAAGGTTGACGTCAACGATCTTCACAGAATTGAAGATGACAAAGAGGTAAACCTGAACGACATTGCGCGCATAACCCTTCGCACGACCGCTCCCCTCTTCTTTGATAGCTACCGCAGAAACAGGATTACTGGCAGCATAATCCTAATTGACGAAGGCACTAATGAAACCGTTGGTGCTGGGTTAATTATCTGATCTTCTACTGAAATGCCGGAATTAGCTGCTGCGACGGGCAGGTATTTATCGCAGAACGAAACGAACGGGGAGGTTGTACTGAACAGATACGGGCTTGCCTCTTTGTTTTCCCGCCTTCCAGTCAGGCATACTCGTCACAACGCGGACAGCTTCTTTGTCACATCCTCCTCCAATACCCCTAAGGATCCTTACTTCACCCACTTTGCCTGTCTTGCCAACAACGAAAGTAACATATACTATTCCTGAGATACCACTTTCTTTGGCCATCTGGGGGTATTTGATGTTCTTTGCCAGATAGTTGAGTAGATCAGATTCTCCCCCACCGAACTGTGGCATCTGCTCAACAATGGTAAATATCTGATCCTCCTCAATCTCTTCCTCCTCCTCAACAATTTCAATCTCCATGTCCTCATCTATATCCATATCTTCTACATCCATCTCCTCCTCAAGTTCTTCTTCGTCCTCCACAATAACTAATTCTTCCATTGGTGGTGGTGGTGGTGGTGGCTTGATCTCCCGCTCGGTGATGGGAATAATCTCTTCATCTAGGTCTTCCATCATTAACGCTCCCAAATCAAACTGGTTGGCCTCGTAGCTTCTCCATTCCAACGCTGTCAGGACGACAAGTAGTGAGAAAGCAAAGCCTATAGATAAAAAGAGGTTTTTTTGCTTTTCCAGATTATGTTTGGGGTTCTTTTTGAGTTGCATAACTTATGATTTCCTGTCAAATTTAGATAATTAACGATGATCGTCCAATTTAGCGTGTCCCTGCAAAAACCATTCCGATCACCTCATATTAGCATCACCCGCCGATTTCAGCTTTATAGGCCTCCGCTGACAACAACCCATCTAATTCTGAGACGTCTGTGACACGCATCTTGATAATCCATCCATCGCCGTAAGGATCATTGTTGACAGATTCAGGTGCTGATTCAATACCATCATTGACCTCTAACACTTCTCCTCCTATTGGCATAAATAAATCCGATACGGTTTTAACAGCCTCAATGCTTCCAAAGACTTCTTCAGCATCTAGAGTGTCTCCAACTGTTTCAACCTCAACATACACAATATCTCCGAGCTCTCCCTGGGCAAAGTCCGTTATCCCTATAAATGCGATATCCCCTTCAACTCTAACCCACTCATGGTCCTTGGTGTATAATAATTTATCCGGCAAATTCATGTTCCTATATTTTGACCTTGCTAATTGTTTTAGGGCAAATATAAGGCAATGTTTCCATATACTTCCTCACCATCAATCAATAGACCCTGCCGTCGCAAAACACTTTGTTGGTGTTCAACCCAACCTTATATACTACAGTGTTTCCCACAACCCTGATCTCACTTGCCAGCTCATCACTTAGTGGATACGTTTCACCTTTGTAAAAGCACTGAAGAAATCCCAATTGATCAATATAGGCTAGCGTCGCTTCATCTGCAAAGAACTTTACGGGAACATAATTTTCAAGGGTGTACTCTTCTCCCCGGTAATGTATTTTGAAGTATGCGCTTTCACTATAAATTACCAAATCATCGATTACCTTATAAAAATCGGGCTCAAATGAACTAATGGTATTTACCGCACCGTTAAAAAATACCTTAAAACTGCCTGATTCATCAACATAAGCCACTAGGTCATCGCCCATCTTATAGGAGATTGGCTGAAAGGTCTCCATCTTATAGACCTCTCCTTTGTGAAATATACTGAACTCCCCACTTGTAGCATCTACAAAAGCAGCAGTATTGAGACTCACCCGGAAGTTCAGAGGACTGTATATTAATTCTTCTATTGCGCCTCGGTAAAATAAATATAGTCTGTCTTCACTATCAACAAATGCGATGTTATTATCACCAACCCTGAGGCTCTTAGCCGGAGTTTCAAGTAATCCATCAGCTATTGGAATGGCCTGCCCATTGTAATATGCTTTGAGGTATTCAGTATTGCGATCAAGATACGCTATCATGCTGTCCCCGACCCCATAAAATGCCGGGTAATATGCCAGGCTCTTAACCCTGCCATTGTCAAACACCATGAGCTCCTGATTGACTTTGTAGGCCACTAAGTTCTCGGTAACACTATAATTGCCAATATTGTATCGCTCGAGCTCCTCAGTCTCACCGTTGAAATATATCTTAAATTTGCCGAGATTATCTACGTATGCCAGGCACCTCCCACCCGACTTATAGCTCTTGACGGGCTGGTATTCATGCCGCGTTGACACGCCCTTATCAAAGATATAAAACTGGTTCTGGTAATCAGAAAAAGCTGTGATGTTTTGACCAATGGCGCCAACACTTAAAAATAATAAAGACAGAAATTGAAACCACCTCATCACAATGTATTATGGGGCCAATTGGAATCTAATTGTAACTCCTGCACTTGATTGGGAGGTGTTAAACAAATTAGACACAAATGGCTTGGTGCCGGTTCTCTTATAAAACGCCTGGATATTGAATCGTCGGTTTATCGCATAATCAGCAGTAACATTTATCGACAAAATTCTCTGGCCTTTTAGCGGCGTATTTGTTTCTTCAACCAACTTCCGTACAATTGTTGTATTAGATCGAATAGAAAAATCAGCCTTGACATTAAGATCACTCTTGAGTTCTTTTTGTCTGCCATTGGATTTGATGGGAATCTTTACATTCTTCAATCTGTACCCAGCCCCTATTATCAATTCGTTTCCTCTCACTTCTGTTAGCTGATTGTTGGTAAAAGCCATCGTCAGATTCCGTGTCTTTTTGATTTCGAACCTGGTTAGTATGCCATTTTTCCAGGTCATATCCACTTTGATTAACGGGCTTAATTGTTCAGATATCACAACCTGATTAATTGTGTACTTTGAAAGAAAGTTCCCATTTATATCCGTTGCTTCCGTATAGCCCTCCTTGTTTTTATCTTGGTATAAGAGATTTGTTTCATACGAGGAAATACTGAACGTAGAACGGTAGCCATGTCCAACAGTTACCCGCTTAAAGCGCTTATTAAACCAAGGTATTTGGGTTAGTCCATCGTAGGTAAGCCTCCAGTTGGGCTTGGGAACCTTCATGAAAGGATTAAACAATACGGTGGCAGGATTAACCCCCCCGTACGCCTCTAGAAATGCTGGGATCAATACTTCCTGTGAAGTGTTCCCAAACCCCTGAACTGGATTAATTGCTTCTGGATTTCGCTGGGAATATTCATCTGCCAATTCCTCTGAAACACTGGGCCGGTTGCTTCCAAACTCTTCAAATATTTTTGAAATATGTTCGTCATTGTCATTTGAAAATGCACTTCCTAGGCTGAAAAAAGAAATTGTATAATTGCCTGATTCCATAGGGCTTAAATGCACATATTGTCCATCGCCGCTTGTGTCCCTAAAAACCTCCTTATAATTGTTCGTATAATTTCTTGTTCCGTTAATATCGACTCTTAGCCCAGGCAAGGGCTCAACAGTTGCCTTAATATTGAGGTTTCGGCTATTGGATTGCAGAAAGCTATTGTATTGGCTGGGTGAGCTGGTAATCCAATCCTTCTCTGCCCTTGAATCGAGCCAGTCTTCCCTGTCCCGCTCTATCTCTTCATCTGTCTTGTTGTCTATTAAGAAAGAGTGCCCTGGCTGCCATCCAAAAAGAAAGTCATACCCCGGAGCCTGCACATCAAAATTCTGCCCGATAATTGTGGTAGTCGGCAGATATCCTGGCAAGGTTGATCCATTATTTTCTGTGTAAGTTATCGATACTTTTCTTACGGCCATAGCTGTTCTAGCGGTAAGTTCTAATAATTTTTCAGCGTCCAATCCGCGCTTTTTCCTGGCCTTAATTACAATTCGTGCGTTCTTTAGGTCATTCTTCAGCTCATAGGTGATCTTGTTTTTGCTTTCAATAAATATTTTACCCTGGATTTTTTTTCCTTTCGAATCAAATACCTCAACACTGGTTATGTCCTTTGTCTCTAAATTGTGGAAGAACTTCTTGGGCTTGCGAGCCTTGAAACTTAGGTTATCCTTATCCCATTGAACGGTCTTGTACTCCGGTTCCCTTGGCTTATTGCCACGGCGCTTACCATACTTCTTGTTGATCTTTTTCAAGTATTTTACCTTGTTGTAAAGGGTCACCATATTTGCCTGCCCGTTGATTGACTTGGTATTCGAGTTCTTTATGGTGTTCCCAATATACACGTCGTTAGCATCCTGAAACCCCAAAGGAGACCCAATCCAGTCAAATGTTGCGCCGTATCTGACTGTGGCCGACAACCAGTTAGTGAGCGGTATCTTGCTAAGAGGTGCCGTGAAGCTTGCATTGGCAGTATGTCTGTAATTCGTATTGCGCCCAAGGTTGTAAAGATTTGTCTTGATCGAGTCCTTCTTGTCATCAGTGTCAATCCGCCCTGGCGGTTCATCTATAATGGCTCTGTTGACTGCCTTGAAATCAAATTTCAGGGCTTTAGACAAGTCATACTTCAGGTCGTAATCCCGATTCCACAAGAATATTTTGGCGTAAACAGGCTCTATAATCAAGTCGTAGCCAGTAGTATTCCTGGGTTTTGCTTCACTAAAAGACCGGTTGAGGTCCGTTCTAAATGAAAGCCTTGATGGCATCAAATAAAAGTTGAAATCCTTGACAATACGCAGGTACTTGTTCTTTCGAAGCATTTTAGCTTTTCCAAATGGTTTGAAGTTTTTGGGTTTATTGCTAAAATTATAGTTCAACGCACCGCGGTGGTTGTATGCATTGTCATATTCTGTCTCAATATCCTCATGGGAATCTTCCGTGTATGCGTAAGTCAGGGCAATGTTTTCAATGTCGTAAATGTGCGGCTTCTTGGAGCCCTTTCCTCGGGTTTTTTGAACATTGGTAAAGTTCATACTCTTTCTCTTCGTATAATCCCTAACTACATTCTTTAACGAGTCCTGCCCCGAAGGGTCATAGCTTTCAAGCGCGTCTTTCATCAATATATCCCTGTCTAAAGGATTATACTGAGGTTTCTTCACCTGCTCGGAGACACCAACATACATGGGAACCTTAATTCCTGCCCTCTCAGGTATAAATCTGCCCAACTGTACAGTTGAAGAGAGGTCATATGCCAAAGAGGTTTCCCTATCCCTTTCATTGACCTTCTTGTCTATACTCCCAAACCCCGGTGTTCTCACGTTTCCAGAGAGATTCATAATAGCAAAATCTGCCATTTTAGCAGTGATTCTTGTGTTGGCTGCCCAGCCGGCATTTTCATCAAAATCGGACAACCTTAATTCATTAACCCATATTTCCGCACATTTATCCTGCCCATCATCGGAACTTCCCGCCGATAATTTCTTGGGATTTCTCACCCCTATCATGATAGTTTTAAGCCTACTCAAATCAGGGTTCCCTCTAACATAGATCAAGTTGGCACCATCAGGTGTTCCGTTTTCCGGAAACTTCACTGCTACAGGCCAGTTGGCTGCATTACGATCACGTTTCACCTTATGTAATGCAGCGAATTCAAATTCAAAGTGATTCGTTTCAGGCCATATCCCTTCAGGATCTTCTTTCGTAGTTCCCCAGGGTGTGAGGCTTAAGGGAATTTCGTATTCGTAATAATTCTCGGTGAAATCGCTTCCCAGCCGAACGAATGCTCGCAGATCTCCGTTCTTAGTCAGGTTCTCTCCAGAGGCATCCTCTGCATGAACGAACATCTTCAACTTTTTATATGAGCGTATGTCAAAATCAACAACTTTATACGCAGCTCGGGAATACCCATCCTTCAGGCCACATACCTTCATGGATAAAGATTGTTCATTCAGGGCCCGCTGATTTTGGTCTGTGAAATCCAACTCCCTGATAATTCCTGGAGGGATGACATAATTGACGGGATACCTAGTTCCATTTTCCTCAATATTCACCACCGAAACATCAAATGTGGTTTCGTCAAAGTCATCGTCCATAATCAGGTCACCATCATCCAGGCAGTCATTCTGATCCGTACATTCAAACTTCCTCCACTCGCTCCTCACAAGTCCGAACTTGGCAAAGCGACAAACTACAGAATCTGTGAAACCGTGGTAAAACATCCTCACAAATCTGATAGACTTAAAATCCTGGATTGTTCCAATGGTTCTTTCCGGCTTGCGAATAGGGATTTTGAACTGATACCACTTAACATCTATCGTGGA
>Ga0302120_10000294_pt1 | contig 21608 bp, 25 predicted proteins | sample AG5_Bottom_MG_FD_203118 | JGI IMG/M metagenome (GOLD analysis project Ga0302120, IMG submission 203118) | Marine microbial communities from Western Arctic Ocean, Canada - AG5_Bottom | ecosystem: Environmental > Aquatic > Marine > Oceanic | place: Canada: Western Arctic Ocean | collected 2017-10-01 | reverse complement strand
CGGTGACCGAGAACGCGCGAGGGGGATCGGATTTCCGCTTTGCCCTGCCGGAAAAAACCTCTGCCGCGCGGGCGGCGGCTTGGGAGGTTTCCCAGCGACAGACCCAGAGGAGGTGATCGCCGCTGCCATTGGCAAAGAGTCGATAGCGGTCGCCTCGCCACAGCAGGGCGAGGGCTTGCGCTTGTTCGTAGCTGTCGAGCCACTCGACGAGAGTCTGCACCGCGAGGGAACCGAGGGACTCCTCCAACAGGCTTTGATTTGGTGCAGAGGCGCTCTCCTTGGGCAGGCGTGGAGGAGAGACTGAGGAGGGATCGCCTCCCAGAAGTTCCAAGGTGCTCTCGATGGGTTCCCGGATGAGATCGGGGAGGGAGCGCGCCCCGGTTTTGACGCGACTTTCGAGATAGATGCGAGCTTCGCCTTTCTCGAGGGGCAGTCCCCCGATTGGGTGCAGGTAAGTTGGCAGGTTCAGAATGATTGCCTCGCGCTCGGTTTGGCGCGAGGTGGGAACGTCGAATGCTGCGCGGTGTTCTGCCCGGAACCTCGCCTCGATGCTCTCTGCGATGGCGGCGTGAAGACCTCGGCGCGCGACCCAGGCGTCGTCTGCGAGTGTTCCGATCGTGGTCGGAGTGTGCTGATGGACAAGGAGGCGCGCGATGAGTCCGAGGAGGATCGAGCGATCCTGGATCTTGAGAGGGTCAAAGTCATTGGGGACGAGAATGTTCCCCTTGCGCTCATTGAACCATCCGCGGATGCCGCTCGCTTCGAGTGCAATGAATTCCTCGCGCAGGCTGCGGCTGGCCAAGTCCTCGAAGCCGAGAAGTTCGAGTGCCCGTGCCCGCCGAGCCAGCCCACCGGGCCCGAATTGCTCGTCGAAGTTCCCTTTGATTTCAGAGAGAAGAACATCCTGCGAGACGCGTTGGATGATGGGTGGATCTTTGAGGGGCAATCCCAGAATGCTCTCGACGTAGAGTTCGAGGGGAGGGGGCTCGGGTGCCGGGAGATTCTGCCCCGCTTCTGGTGGTTTGGTCAGGACCAGGGCAATGGCAGCGATCAAGGCAAGGACCACCAGGGTGGCCAGGGTGCCGAGATCCTTCATGGTCGGGGGAGGACGATCTTAGCGCGTTCCCTTGAAGGGGTTTTCGTGGGGGAAGGTTCCTTGTTTGCCGAAGATCTCTCCGGCGCGCACTCCCTTGTTGAAGGTGTAGACTTCGGGAGCGGTCGATTGGCCCTGTGCGTCGTAGTTATAGTACATGACGCGAATGGGAATCTCCTCGCCAGTGCGAGGGTTGGTCCGGAGGGCCCGGGCGTCGAACATGCGTTCGGCCTCGAGACGCCCAGTGGACCTGCTGTAGGCGTAGCCTACTTTGTAGAGAAGCGATTTGCGGCCATCAAAAATCTTGCACGAGAGGGGATTACCCTGCGCATTGACCCGATAGACCGTGATCATCCTGAGGGCACCGTTCGGTCCGAAGGTCCGTTTGACAAGGGTGCGGTCGTTGGGACTCCGTTGGAAGATTGTGCGCGAGCCATCCTGATGACGCTTGATGCGAACATTGGGGCCGTCGCTCTCCCACGTTTCCTGGTAATTGTCCGGGAAAGATTTCTTGGGCGCGCTAAGGGCCGGGAGGAGACCGAGCGTGAGCGCCGCGAGGATTAGGGCGACGATTCGGCTGGGATTCGGGGTGTGCATGGGAGGGCAACCTAGTCTCTGGAAAGGGCCAAGGCAACGTTGAATAGGCGATCCGGGAGCTGCGAGGGGACCGGAATGAACGAGAAGGGGCGTTTGGGAATTGGAGAGTTTCGCGCCGTGAAGCCGCTTTTGAGCAGGCGAGGCGAGGAGGGGAGCGGGGCACAAAACTGTTCGTCCACGCCCTATTGGGGTGGGGGACGCAGAGCCTGAGGGAGGATCGTGGGCGAGGCGGGGATTGATTTGTGAGGCAAAAGGCCTTGGAATGATGCCACGCGACGTGATTTGGAAAACTGGCAAACATCGCCTCGATCTGGAAGGCCGGGGGATGATCATGGGGATCCTGAATGTGACTCCGGATTCGTTCTCGGATGGCGGTCAATTTGATTCGCTGGAGGCCGCCCTCCTCCATGCCCACGAGATGATCGCAGAAGGAGCAGAGATCATCGATGTGGGTGGAGAGTCCACCCGGCCGGGGGCCGCTCCGGTGGGGGAGGAGGAGGAATTGAGGCGCACGGTGCCCGTCATCGAGCAACTGCGCGCGAAGTGGAAGGGCTTGATTTCGATTGATACCACCAAGGCTGCAGTGGCCGAGCGCGCGGTGGCGGCAGGTGCGGATATTGTCAACGACATCAGCGGCCTGCGTGGCGACGAGAGGATGGCGCAGGTTTGTCGTGAGAGCGCCGTCGGGGTGGTGGTCATGCACATGCAAGGCGAGCCGCGGACGATGCAGGCCAACCCGCGCTATGATGATGTAATTGAGGATGTGCGCGCTTTCTTCGAAGAGCGATTTGCCACTCTCACTGCGTTCGGAATTGCGCCCGAACAACTGTGCTTCGATCCCGGAATCGGTTTTGGCAAGACCCTGGCTCACAACTTGACCCTCCTCGCGGAGTTGCCGCGTCTGATCGTGAACGAACGGCCTCTCCTGATTGGGCTCTCGCGCAAAAGTTTCATTGCAAAGGTGCTCGGAACCGACTCCGCAGATCCAGAGGAGTGGCCCACCGTGGCGCTCACGGCGGCGACCCGCGCCAAGGGGGCGCTCATCCATCGCGTGCACGCCGTGCGCGAAAACCGCGAAGCTCTTCGGATGATGGAAGCAGTCCTGGGGGCAAAGGGGTAGGGCCTAGCCTAGCCCTTGTTCCAGTAGATGATGACGTTCTTGGTGGAGCGTCCGCAGGCGACGATGTCGAGTTTGCCATCATTGTTCAGATCCACGACCTTGAGGTCTTCGGCCGCCATCTTGTTGTCGTCGATGAGGTGGGTGGTCCAGCTTCCGTCCTCGCCTTGGGCGTAGAGTTTGATGCCGACCTTGCCGTCCTTGTTCCTGTTGCGCCAGCCGGCCACGACCTGAAGGTTGTCGCTTCCGAGAAGATCTGCGACCGCGAGGGCGTGACCCTGGGCGAGAGACTCGTCCAGTACCGTGCGGGTCCAGCCTTGGTCGTTGCTCACGTAAGTGGCAACGGTGGTTCCGTGCAGGGGTTCAATACACGCCACGAACTTCCGGCCCTTGTTCAGGTTGGGATGTCCGATCCGAATCTCGCCCGCTCCTCCGTTCATGTCGGGGAGTTGGAGGTCGGTTGCTTTCCACTCTCCTCCCTGCAAGCGGAGGTGTCGGGCTCCTTCGCCTCCCCCGAGTACGAGGTGGTCAGGGGAGTTGGCATCGGGCGCCAAGCTGTCGAAGTTGTGGGTCTTGTGCAGCTCCTTGTTGAGCAGGGTGGTCTTCCACGAACCGGCGGAAAGGTCCGCTGGGGGATGATAGGCAAAAACCGCCACGGCATTCTCTCCCGCGCCGCCCCGGTTGCCGCGGCCGTGGAGAGGAAGGACCACGAGGGAGTATTTCTTGGGGGCCGATTTCACCCAGCGCATGCGGTGAGTGGTGGGCTCATGGGGGAGGCGCACCGGCTTCACCTTGCCGAGTGAGCCCAGGAAATGGACTGAGCCGGACTCCTTTTCGCTGTCGGTGTTGCCCGGATTCCAATTGCCGCCCACCGCGACCTCGACCTTGCCGTCGCCATCGATGTCGCGCGCGGCGAGGCAGACATTGTCCCGCAGCTTGTTGCGCTCGGCGCCTTGGTGGAAGGAGTGAAAGAGGTGCTTCTTCCAGGACGGATTTTCGTACCACCAGAAGTCACGCTTGTCGGCGAGGAGGAGGTCCTGATCGCCGTCGCCATCGACATCTCCGACGGCCAGCCCGTAGCCAATGAGGATGTTGGGGTCGATGGTCTGGGCTTCGAACTTCGGTTCCGCGGCTTGAGCGGACCAGAGAAGAACGGGGAGATACGGCAGGAGCATTTTGAGTTTCATGAGAAGAGGACGTGCAGATTGAATTGTGAAGGAGAAGCTAGGGAGTGAGAGATGGGGATTATACGTCGTCGCATGCTCTCGGCTTCCATCTCATTACACCTCCCTTTTGCGGAAATCGCACGATTACCGTTGCCTGTACAACACTTCGCGGTAGGATGAGGTCGAGGGAATGTTAGAGTTTTTGCAAGAGCATTGGCGAAGCGCGGTGGAGATCCTGATCTTATGGGTCTTCATCTATCAGGCCTATCGCACCTTCAAAGCCACTCGCGGGGCCCGCATCCTGGTTGGTCTGGCCGTCATCTTCGTGGCGTTGACCCTCGCCTCGCAGCTCCTCCAGCTTGAGGTCATCGGGTTCATCATCACCCGCGCAGCCTTGGTGGCCGCCCTTGCCCTGCTCATTATTTTTCAACCCGAATTGCGCAACGCCCTCGCGCGTCTCGGAAGTTCCCGCTTGTTTTCCTTCAACACCACCCAGCAGGAGCAGTTCCTCGATACTTTGAGCGAGGCAGTTTGGCAACTTTCCAAGAAGCGCTTCGGGGCTCTTTTTGCGATCGAGCGCACCATCGGTCTGAAGGAACACGTGGAGACGGGAGTCACCATCACTGGGGTGATGTCCTCGGAGCTGGCCCTGACCATTTTTCATCCCAAGACGGCCCTCCATGATGGGGGCGTGATCCTGGCGGGCGAACGCATCGTGGCGGCCTCCTGTGTCTTTCCGGTGAGTCAGAGTGAGATTCGTGACCGCTCGTTGGGGCTGCGGCACCGCGCGGCGATTGGACTGACTGAAGAGAGTGATGCGGTCACCATCGTGGTGAGTGAAGAGACCGGAGCGGTCTCGATCTGCATCGATGGCAAGATCGAGCGCAACATGGGTGATGATGAGTTTCGCAAGCGGCTCGAAGAAATTTTCCTAAGCGATGAGCAAGAAGATACTGAAGAGATGGTTCGGGAAAAATTGGATGCCGAAAATAGCATCGCTCCTGGTGGCGATCGCACTTTGGTTTCTGATTGACGATCACCTGCGAACGGGTAGCAGTGCCGATGGTGATCCCGCGGTGCAGAAAGAGCCGTAGGGGATGGGTTCTGTTCCGTCTTCGGGGTTTTGGGTTCGGTGCTTGCCCTAGCGGCGGGCGGGCGTTCAACTTCGCGGTACCTTGGCTCATCTGATTATTACCGGAACCGACACGGGAGTCGGCAAGACTTACTTCGCCTGTCTGCTTGTGAAGGCGCTGCGCGAAGCCGGCATCGATGCGGTGGGCTACAAGCCGGTTTGCTGTGGCGAGCGAACCGATGCGCAATTGCTCCTCGCCGCTGCGGAGAGTGCAGAGCCCATTGAAGCTGTGAACCCCGTCTGGTACCAGGCCCGGGTTGCGCCGGCGGTGGCGGCCGAACTGGAGAGCAAACCGGTGGCCTTCTCGGAATATTGCGCCCACGCCGAGGACTTGGCGGCGCGCCATGAGCTGATCGTGATGGAAGGAGTGGGCGGTTGGGAGGTTCCCCTCACCAAGAAGGAGACCTTTGCGGATTTGGGCGAGGCGCTCGGGTGGCCGGTGATTCTGGTGGCCGCCAATCGACTCGGGATGCTCAATCATTCCCTGCTCACGGAGCATGCCATTCGAGATCGGGGACTGACGCTCGCTGCGCTGGTCATGAATCACCTCGTGGAGGAGCGTGATGTGGCCATGGTGACCAACCGCGCGATTCTCGCGGAGAGGATCCAGGGGCCTCTCCTCGTGGAGCTTATGCCGGGACAGGACTGGCTGGAGGATGAGTTGGTCGCGCGGGTGAAGTCCTGAAGGTTGGAAGGCCGGAGCTGGCGATTTGGCGGAACTCGGAGAGGTCTTGGACCCGGTCCCATCCGACTTCCCATTCCTCCTCTTGCCCACTTCGCGGAAAGGTGGCAGCGTTCCGCCATGAGTTCGCAGAGGCCCTCCGTTCCAGACGCCACCGGTCACTTTGGTCAATTCGGTGGCATGTTTGTGCCCGAGACGCTCATGGCTCCCTTGCTGGAGCTGGCGGAGGAGTATGAGCGCGCGCGAGTGGACCCTGAATTTCAGAGGGAATTCGAGGACCTGCTCGCCAACTACTGCGGACGCCCCACGCCTCTTTATTTCGCTGAGCGCTGGAGCGAAAAGATGGGTGGAGCGAAGGTTTACCTGAAGCGGGAGGACCTCCTCCACACCGGCGCCCATAAAATCAACAACGCCCTCGGGCAGGCGCTGATGGCTCGCCGGTTGGGAAAAAAGCGCATCATCGCAGAGACTGGCGCGGGTCAGCATGGGGTGGCTACCGCCACGGTTTGTGCGCGTTTCGGCTTGGACTGCACGGTCTACATGGGGCAGGTCGACATGGATCGCCAGGCATCGAATGTGAAGCGCATGCATCTCCTGGGTGCCAAGGTCGTTCCGGTCACGGCCGGGCAGGCGACTCTCAAGGAGGCCGTGAGTGAGGCTTTGCGGGATTGGACTGCCACGGTGGAGACGACGCACTACATTCTCGGATCGGCCCTCGGGTCGCATCCCTTTCCCATGATGGTCCGGGACTTCCACCGGGTGATCGGCGTGGAGGCGCGCGGGCAGATCCTGGCGGCAGAGGGCCGCCTTCCAAATCTTCTGGTGGCCTGTGTGGGCGGAGGATCGAATGCGATCGGGTTGTTCCATCCCTTTCTTGAAGACGAGGAGGTGCGGATGGTCGGCGTGGAAGCCGGTGGGGAGGGAATCGTTCCTGAAAGGCATGCCGCTCGTTTTCAGGGTGGCAAACTCGGCGTGTTGCAGGGGACCAAGACCTGGCTGCTCGCCAACGAGGACGGACAGATCGAGCTCACCCATTCGGTGAGTGCAGGGCTCGACTACGCTGCGATCGGTCCCGAGCACGCCTATTTGAAAGAGCTCGGGCGGGTGGAATACACCTACGCGACCGACGACGAGGCTCTCGCTGGATTCAAGGAGCTTTCCGAAACGGAAGGGCTCATTCCCGCCCTCGAGAGCTCGCACGCGATTGCCTACGTCTCGAAAGTTGCGCCCAACTTACCCGCCAGGGACGTGATCATCGCCAACCTTTCGGGACGGGGCGACAAGGATGTGGATCAGGCCTGTCGCTTCCTGCTTGGGGAGTAGGGTGTCGGCTGGAGCCTGCTTTTCAGGAGGCCCGATTTACAGGAGAGCTCATCGAGAAGAGCCGGTGGCTCCTACGCCTTCCACCAATCGGGATCGAGCTCCCACAATTCGCGGGGCGCTTCGGCTGGTAGTTCGCCGCGGGCTTCGAGTTTGTGAGACCCCTCCCCTTCTTCTTCCTCCTCGAGGAACTCGATATCGATGTCAGGGGGCCTGGATCCGCTGCGAGCCATCACGAAAAGGATGGTCACGATCATGCCAAGGGCAAAGCTGAGCACCGCCACCATCGAGAGCGCCAACAAGTCGGCAGCAGCGATAGCAAGGGGTTGAAGCACAGCCATGGGGTAAAGGATGTTATGTGAAAAGCCCAACCTAGCAAGCGCCTCATCGGGATCAGGTGGGAGGATTCGAATTGGGGTCTCGAGAAGAATTCCTGCGACGACGGGCTCATTTTATCGGTGAGGAAGGTGATCCTCCGAAAATGTTTTTGCTTCGGCGAAGGAAACCACGTGTTTGAGGAGGAGAGAGTGGTAGGCCTTGCCGCCGATGATCGGAGTGGACCACGATGTCCTCCATGGGGATCACTAATCCTCACCCTGCGATGGAATTGGTAAAGAGGAGGTTGACCAGACCGCTGATTCGATCGCCGCTGCGGAGCACAAAAATCCGGCCTCGGCTTGGTTCTTCGAGGATGAGGAGAACTCCTCGTTCCTGGGCCTCGCGGTTCGGGGTGAGATCCTGCTGCAATTCCATGAGCTCGATCACGAGGCCCGTCAGATCCGGGAAATCCTCAATGGTCGTCGGTTCGTCGTGGACCTTAGGTTCAAGGGTATTCCGGGCCGGGGAGGACCTGAACATCCCTTTGTGGCTAGCAGGCGAAGGAGGCCTAGTCAGTTTTTTGGGGTTTTAAGCGCAGAATGCTCCCTGACGCATTGACAACCACCGACCTCTGGCTAGTCTCCCGCCCCCCGCGTCCTTGATCGCGCCCAAAACAGCCTAGAATAATGAGTAAGCGCACTTACCAACCCTCCAAACGAGTCCGCAAGCGCCAACACGGCTTCCGGGCCCGCATGGCCACTAAGGCTGGCCGTGGGATCCTCAAGAATCGACGCCGGAAGGGTCGTAAGCGTCTCCTGCCCAAGGGCGCAGAGCTCCATTACAAGCGACACACCGTTCAGCACGGGAAGTAACTGCTCCGGCGGCTGGACCGCCATCGATCCATGCAGCTACCGCGCCGAATGAGCATGAGTCGGCGCCATGAGTTCGCGTCTGTGCGAAAAGAGGGTGAATCGACCGCCTGTCGTTATTTCTTGATGGCAACTTTGCTCGATCCCGCCATCAAGGATCTGAAAATCGGGCTCATTACCTCGCGCCGGGTGGGCAATGCCGTTACGCGCAACAAGATCCGCCGCCGCCTGCGCTCCATCATCAGCAAGCACGGCGAGAAACTGCAAATGGGCCGTTATCTTGTAATGGTCGCTCGTCACCGGGCGAGCGAGGCTAGCTTTCTGCAACTTGAGGCCGACTGGCTGCGTCTGGCGCAGCAGCTCGGAATCTTGCGCGATCCCTCCTGAGATGAAGATCCTGATTCGGCTTGGCATTCGAGGCTATCAGCGCCTGATTAGCCCAATTTTGCGGGCTTTGTCCGGGGGGGGGATTTGTCGTTATGACCCCACGTGCTCGAACTATGTCCTCGGAGCGGTGGAGCGGCACGGGTCGCTGAAGGGGAGCTGGATGGGCATTCGTAGGATTTTACGCTGTCATCCATGGGGTAGCTGCGGTTATGACCCCGTCCCGCCCGTCAAGGGAGCTCAGTTTGATTCGCAGGAGACCTGCGAAGAACACAAGCCCGACGGCGCCCGCAACTCAACTTACTGAAACTGTTTTGGACCGGAAAGCTTGGATTGTATTAGCGCTCTGCTGCTTAGGACTTGCCGTGAACTGGCACTTCATGGGGAAGAACCGTGAAGAGCTGCAGAAGCAGAAGCAGGAGCAGGAGGCGGAGCGGGAAGCGAAAGAAGCAAAGAAGGCGAAGGCCAATCCCGTGGTGGGCACCGTCCCCGATCCGGATAATCCCGATGCTCCCCCGGTGCCGGTGCCGACGCCAGAGCCGGTGGTCGAAGAGCAGATCATCGAACTTCGGACCAAGGATACCACTTTTGCCTTCACGACATACGGAGGAGGGGTGAAGTATGCCGAGTTCATCGATCAGTTTGCGGTGGGCGACAGCGAGAATCTAGTCCGTCTCAATCGTTTCGGAGAGGAGCCCGTGGGGCGACTCACCACCGACCCCGACGAGTACCTCGATGTCATTTACAAGTACCAGGAAGAAAAGAGCAGTGCCACGAGCGTGACCTTCTTTGGGCAGATCAACGACAAGCTGTTTGTTCGCAAGATCTGGTCTCTGGTCGACGACACGGAGGCCGGCAATTCCTACCTCCTGAATCTCAAGATCGTTTTCATCAATGGGGGCAACGACAAGATTGACCTCAAGGACTACGGAATCTTCGCCGGCTCCGCGACTCCCCTCTGGAAAGGCGAGCCTGATCGTCACACCACCCTCTTCTATCGCAAGGATGACGACTACAAGAAATACCCGGTAGCCAAGTTCAAGAAAGGCAAGAAGCCCATCTACGAAAAAGATGCCGGGAGCCTCGGCTTCGCGGGGGTGAACAACCAATTCTTCGCCACCATCGTTGAACCGGACACTCCGTACCTCGCGGAAATTTGGGGGTTCCGTGATTCCGTTCGGTTGCCTGAACCAGCCGGGGGATTAGCGGCGGAAGCAATCCGCATGGGGATGAGCCTGCCGGATGAGACCTTGGCCGCGAACAGTGAATTTCCGATCTCCTTCGAAGTCTTCATGGGGCCCAAGAGCAACCTCGTGCTGCGTAAGACGGGCGAGGGACGGGGCGATGTCATGAACTATGGCTGGCTGGGTCCCATCAGCTGGTTCCTCAACTGGCTCCTCAATGTCCTGCACTCGTGGATCTTTGGGCCGATGGCTCCGGCGTGGGGCTGGGGCTGGGCGATTGTTGCGCTGACCGTCATCATCCGGGGGGTGATGTGGCCGCTCCAGAACAAGTCGACGCGCGCCATGAAGCGCATGTCGAAGCTGCAACCGGAGATGAAGGATCTCAAGGAGAAGTATGCGGACGATCCGCAGCGGATGAACCAGGAGATGATGAAGATGTACCGCGAGTATGGGATCAACCCGCTCGGCGGTTGTCTCCCGCTCATCGTGCAGATTCCCATCTTCTTCGGCTTCTACACCATGCTGATGTATGCGGTGGAGTTGCGGCAGCAGTCCTTCCTCTGGGTGGAGGATCTGTCTCAGCCCGATACCATTTACCATCTTCCGTTCTCGCTGCCCTTCCTTGGAAATGGCGTGAACCTGCTCCCCATCGTGATGGCGGTCACCATGGTCTTGCAGATGTCGCTCACTCCCAAGACCGGCGACAAGATGCAGCGGCGGCTCTTCATGATGATGCCGATCATCTTTTTCTTCTTCTGTTACAACTTCGCCTCCGCGCTCGCCCTCTATTGGACGACATCGAACATCTTTGCCATCGGGCAAATGCTCATCACCAAACGCCTTCCCGAGCCTGAGCTCAAAAAGAAAAAGGCCGGGGGAGCGGGATTCTTCCAGAAGATGGCGGCCCGGGCCGAGGAAGCCAAAAAGGCGCAAAAGGCCCAGCGTGCAAAGCAGATGGGCGGCCCCGATCCCAAGAAGCCCAAGAAGAACCGTCCGCGCACCGGGGGCTAGCTGCGTTCGAGGCGGACCGGACGAGAAGGAGGTGGTTTTTGGAGGCCTAGTCGTGATCTTCCCCTGCGAGTGGCAGCAGTTCACTCTGATCTGCGGACTCGATTTCAACAAACCGCCTAGCTTCCCGCCTTTCGTCTATTTTGCGCTCCATTCCGAGATGCGTTGACGGCTCAATTGATCGAACTAGACTCCAGACATGGAAGCGCTTTCCGCAGCTCACCAAATTCTTGAAAACATGGTCACCCACTTGGGGTTCTCGGCGACGATTGAAGAGGAAGACAACGAGGAAGGTCCCTCTCTTAAGATTACGACCGAAGATAGCCAGCTCCTGATCGGGAAGCATGGCGACCGTCTCGACGATCTGCAGTATCTTGTCAATCGCATCCTCCAGAAGAAGATGGAGGATCCGCCGCGCATTCGGGTCGATTGTGATCAATTTCGAGTGCGCGAGGAAGAGTGCCTGATCGCCACCGCCAAAGAGCTCGCTGAAGAGGCGAAGGAATCTGGGAAGGCGATGAAGATGCGCCCTCTCAATGCCTACCATCGACGCATCGTTCACAATGCGCTGGTGGACGATGACGAGATCGAAACCATCTCGCCCCGGAGCGACGAGCGCCTCAAGCGCATTGTGATCCAGCCCAAGTCCTGATTGTCAGCGGAGGGTAGTGCGATGGAGACCCACCACTTGGTCCTTCCCGAAGACTTGAACCAGTATGGATTCCTCTTTGGGGGGCGTCTCCTGCGCTGGGTCGACGAAGCGAGTTGGATCGCAGCCAGCCTCGATTACCCTGCCTGTCGTTTTGTCACCCTTGCGATGGACAAGGTTGAGTTTCGTCACAGCGTCCGCGAGGGAACGATTCTCTCGATTCGCTCCGAGCAATGTAGCAAGGGATTCTCTTCGGTGACTTACGAAGTGAGCGTGCGACGGGGCAAGGTCGCTGATGGCGAGCCCATCTTTTCGACGCGGGTGACCTTTGTTAATGTGGACCAAGCAGGAGGAAAGGTGGAGATCGGCGAGTGATTTGGGAAAGGAAAGAAGTTCCCTATCCCACCATAAGCAAGAGAGACTTATTCCGGCCCGCGCAGGTGTGCCGCCCCCATGACTGATCCACCGCCAACCGAAGTTGAAATCACGCTCGCGATCGAGAAAGTTGACGATCAAGATGCGTGGCGGCGTGCGGCGGCGCGAAAGTTGAAGATGCCCCCGGTCCGCATTGCGAGTCTGGAGCTCTTGAAAAAATCGATTGATGCACGCCGCGCACCGGTACGATTCCGCCTGCGCCTGGCGGTCGGAATCGATGCTCTGCAAGCGCCCCGCGAGCCAGGCAAGCGGGAGTTTGCGGCGATCTCGGGGCAGGCCAAACGAGTCATCATCGTGGGCTGTGGCCCGGCCGGCATGTTTGCAGCATTGCGCTTCCTCCAACTTGGCTATCAACCCGTGATTCTCGAACGAGGAAAGGACGTCTCGGCCCGCCGCTTCGATCTGGCCCCCATTTTGCGGAAGGGAACGGTGATCGAAGACTCCAATTACTGCTTCGGAGAAGGTGGGGCAGGGACCTTCTCGGATGGAAAGCTTTACACCGGTTCGACCAAGCGCGGGCCCGTGCACGATATCTACGAGATCCTGGTCGCGCACGGCGCTCCGACCGATATTCTCACCGACGCCCATCCACACATCGGCTCGAACTTGCTTCCCAACGTGGTGAAAGCCCTGCGGACCACGATCCTCGCGGCGGGAGGGGAGGTTCATTTTGAGAGCAGAGTGGCGGAGTTGCTGCTCGCCGGGGAAGGTGCGCGGATCGAGGGGGTCATTACCGCCGAGGGCCGCGAATTTCATGGAGAGGCCGTGATCCTTGCGACCGGGCACTCGGCCCGCGACATCCTGCACCTCCTGCAAGCGCACAAGCTGCGCCTCGAGCAGAAGCCCTTTGCAATGGGGGTGCGCATCGAGCACCCGCAAGCACTCATCGACAGCATCCAGTACCATTATCCGCGGGGCACCGAGCGACCGAGTGGGTTACCGGCCGCACGCTATCGGTTGGCGGCCACCATCGACGGGCGGAGCGTGCATTCGTTCTGCATGTGTCCGGGAGGATTTGTGGTTCCCTGTGCGACCGCGAACGATGAAATCGTGATCAATGGCATGTCGCTTTCGCGTCGCGACTCGCCCTTCGCGAACAGCGGAGTGGTGGTCGGGGTGGAGCCTGAAGACACCGAACCCTGGCAGAAGGAACACGGAGTTCTGGCAGGGATTGCCCTGCAACAGCAACTTGAAACCGCGGCCAAACGGGCGGGAGGAGGCGGACAAGTCGCCCCCGCGCAACGCCTGCTCGATTTTCTGGAAGGCAAGGAATCGGGCGATCTTCCCAAGACCAGCTATCATCCCGGGGTCAAGTCGGTCCTCCTGGGGGAACTCCTTCCCAAGTTCCTCGGCAGGCGACTTCGCAAAGGACTTCGCCGCTTTGGTCGCTCCATGAGTGGCTATCACACCACGGATGCGCTCCTTATCGGCTTTGAGACCCGGAGCAGTTCTCCGGTCCGCGTACCGCGATCAGAGGAGACCTTGCAGCACCCCGAGGTGGCCGGATTGTATCCCTGTGGGGAGGGGGCGGGCTATGCCGGTGGAATCGTCTCCGCCGCGCTGGATGGTCGAAGGTGTGCGGAGGCCGCGGCCCAGGCCTTGAAGTAGAGAAACGCATGAAGGCGATGGCAACCCTTGCCGCGGCAGGGGGTGCCCGTCGGGGTGAGCGCGGCACCCATGATCCCGGGACTCAATGATCACGAGCTTCCCAGCATTCTCGAAGCGGCCTCGGAGGCTGGAGCGTCCTTTGGGTTCTATTCCCTGGTCCGTTTGCCTGGTGCGGTGGAATCGATTTTTGGCGATTGGCTGGAGCGGCACTTTCCGGACGGCAAGGAGAAGATCTTGGCAAGGATTCGAGAATATCATGGAGGCGCGCGCAATCAGAACATCCCGGGAGTGCGCATGCGGGGCCGGGGCGGGTTCGCGAGTCAACTGAATCAACTCTTCATGATCACCGCCCGGAGACTCGGATTGGAGACCGGGTCGCCTGCTCTTCGGACCGGTCACGTTCGTCACGTCCTGCCCGGGCAGGGAGAGCTGTTTTAAGGGGGGACAAAGAGGAGGGAGTGCCGAGCGGCGAGGACGAAGTCCGGCAGGCTTGGGGCAGGGAGGAACGGCCCCGATCAAGATCCAGATTGCGGCATGCGATCTGTCCCGCTAAGCAATCTCTGTGAACTACTGGCTCATCAAGTCCGAACCCCATGTCTATGGCATCAAGCTGCTGAAGAAGGAAAAGAGATCGCCCTGGGATGGGGTCCGAAATTACCAGGCGCGAAACATGATGCGGGACGACATGAAAATCGGGGATTTCGTGCTCTACTATCACTCCAATTGCGCGGAACCCGGTGTGGTCGGCATGGCGCGGGTGGTGAGCGAACCCCATCCCGATCACACCCAGTTCGACAAGAAGTCGAAGTACTACGATGAAAAGGCCAAGGAGGATAACCCGCGTTGGATCCTGGTGGACTTTGAGTATGTCGGCGAGTTCCCCAAGGCCGTGAGCCTGGCGGACATGAAGGCAGACCCCAAGCTAGAAGGAATGGTGGTGGTGAGGAAAGGGAACCGTCTTTCGATTTCTCCGGTGGAAGGAAAGCACTTTCGACGAGTGTGCAAACTCGGGGGATGGGACCCGAAAGATGACTAGGAGTCCATCAACTCAGATCTGACGGATGCTCGCTGGTGGAGCGGAGCGCTGGCCGCGTTGGCGAAGCATCGAGAATCCACCGAATTCATTCAGATTCGCCGCCCTGCCAGTTCTCCACTCTCTGGCGCGATCACTCATCACCTCTGTGTTGACGCACTACTCGGGTGAATGGCGCAAGGATAAGGCTCTTCCCGATTCCGCTGGGGCCGGTTGGGTGGTGGCCTGTCCTCCGGCGTGGACGTTTCCCGTCGTGGTGACGAACCGCTCAAGCTCACGCGCCGGGATCTCATTCCGCTGTGGATCTGGAAGCTGGCGACGCTCGTCAGGATGAGGTGCTCCATCATCATCGCGATCGACCAGGAATTGTCTTCCACTCCGAATGGGCGCTTCACCAAAACGCTCTTCAAGATCCCAGTCTTGGAGTTCCTGAGCCAGGTAGAGAATGCGAGGGCCTTCGCGGAGGAATATTTGGCGCGCGGCCTCCCGATTGATCGCCTTGGCGGGGAGTGACAGACCGTGACGAAAGAAGTGAGCTTCCATGGTGGGAAGCCCCTTCCTGATGGTTGGAGCTTGCGCTCCTGGACTGTTGTTTCAGGTAGGGGGGCTACTCAGACATCGATAGAAACCTAGGATTCCTTATAAAACTCCAAGCTAGGTAAGATCACCCGCCAACCAATTACGGCTATTGCAGAAAATGCGAAGTGTGCACGATTTGTTGGGAAGTTCCCGGAAAATAGGGGCGAGAACCCATGAAAGAACAGATGCGAAACCCGCAGGATTGGTTACAAAACTCCGGAATTTCGGGCTTTCCTAAGCAACAGGAAGGAATTCTGCGTGACCTAGATGTCGGGGGGTCACCTCGGCCCAGATTTCCAATCCCGGGACTACTCGGCTGGCAGGAGATGAGCAAGGTGGCGCATCACCACCCGGATGCAGTCTTGGAAGAGTTGGATCTCCTGAGAGACCTTTCCGGTCGATGAGGTTCCCGCCACCGACGCCACGATGAACGCAGCCTCCTCCTCGGGGATGGCGTCCGCCCGCACCGTGCCGGCCTTCTGACCGCGCGCGAGGGCTTCCTTGATGGCCTTGCGCCATCCGCCGTAAATCGTTCCCAGGCGGCTGCGAAATCCTTCATCGAGGGGCGACATTTCCACCGCGAAATTACAGATGGGGCAGCCATTAAAGAGAAAACCACTGCCGGGAGCCTCGTCTTTGATTTTCTTCAGGAAGCGCTCCATGATGGTTTGCAGGATGGGGACGGGATCCTCGGTCTCGAGAAGAGGCTCCACCCACCAATGATGAACGGCGGGGGCGAGGAATTCCTCGAGCACGGCATAGCCCAATTCGTTCTTCCCCGAAAAGTGATGGAAGAGGGCGCCTTTCGTAATGCCGGCGGAGGCCACAATGCGATTCAAACTGCCTCCCTGAAATCCATTACGATAAAATTCGAGGTAACTTGCTTGCAACACCTTTCGGCGGGTGCGCTTTGGATCCCGAACGCGGGGCATGGCACGAATTTACATACCGTTAGGGATGTTGCAAGGATTGCGTTGAGCAGGCTGGATTCGTGGCAAGAGGGAGCGCCGGACTCAGAATGGGGGTGAAGAGTCCCTCCCTCCCGGTGGCCCATGGTTGGATTACCTGCGGGAACTTTGATTGAATCGGGGGAGGGGAGACCGCTGCAGCGGTTGGGAATAGACGCAACAGGGGCTGGATCGATCACACTTATTTTGGAGGTCCAACCCTTGTCGGGTGGTTCGCCTTCTGGGGACGCTGAGCCCTCGGGGCGCAGATGGGGCGCGGCCGGGAACCGCTGGTCAAGCTCCGGGTGGGCTGTTAGGACCCGCCATGGCTTGGTCCCGCAAGATCGCAAACCTCTTCTGGCTCTGGACCATCATCGGGACCCTGTGGGCGTGGTTCATCCCCGGTTCCTTTACCTGGTTTGTTACCGAGACGGTGCCCTTTACCAGCATCAAGCTCACCGCGGTTGGCCTTGGCATCATCATGTTGGGAATGGGGCTTACCTTGAGTTTCGACGACCTGAAGCGTGCCCTTGGAATGCCCCGCGCAGCCCTGATCGGGATCGTTGCGCAATTCGCGATCATGCCCTTTCTGGGTTGGGCCTTGGCGACTCTGTTTGGATTGGAGGACGACTTAAAACTGGGACTTATCCTGGTGAGTTGCTGTCCGGGTGGAACGGCTTCCAACGTAGTGAGCTACCTGGCGCGCGCCAATGTTGCCCTCAGTGTCCTCATGACGATGTGTTCGACCCTGCTCGCTATTGTGCTCACACCCTACCTGACCAAAGGTTACGCTGCGCTTGCGGTGCCGATGAACGTGGACGCGGTGGGAATGGTCGTCACGATGGTGACCATCGTGCTGGTTCCGGTCCTTGCCGGAGTGTTTCTGAATCGAACCCTTCCCGCGGACATTCGACAGGTGGTGAGTGTGTTTTCTCCCCTTGTTTCCATTGCCGTGATTGTGCTGATCGTGGGAGGGATTGTGGGCGTCAGCAAGGAGCGGATCAGCGAGCACTTTGGAGTGCTCTTGCTCGCGGTTTTTCTTCTGCATTTGGTGGGATTCCTCTTTGGCTATCTTTGGGCGCGCCTCTTCCGTGTGGGAGAGTTGGAGTGCCGCACTGTTTCCATTGAGGTGGGGATGCAGAACTCGGGACTCGGGACGGTGCTGGCGCACACTCACTTTCCCCTCCAGTTGGGGGCCGCCGCCACGTGCGCGATCTCGGCGGTTTGTCACTGTCTGATCGGGAGCATCCTCGCCAGTATTTGGCGGGCCCGCGAGCCCGCGGAGGATGGCCCTGCTCCTGACTCCTGAGATTCTACTTGAGGGGGTAGGGGTTGGTCTTGTATTTGCGAGGCATGAATCCCCTCACGAAACTTCGGGTTGGTGCCTTGGCTGCTATCGTGTTCACGGGCGTGGCACCCGGTGCGGAGCCCCAGCGCAACGTCAAGTACGACACCAAGCACGAGCGCAATGTCCTCGACTACTGGCCTGCCATCGCCAAGGAAAAGCCGGCCTCGGTCTTCATCTGGTTCCACGGTGGCGGCTTTCGTCAGGGTGACAAGAACATGGATCGAGGGGGAAGCGGGCGTATGCGGGAAGCCTATCAGAAGGCCGGCTATGCGGTGGTGAGTTGCAACTATCCCTTTCTGAGCAAGGAGGAGAACATCAATTACATGGACATCGTGATCCACTGCGCCCGGGCGGTGCAGTTCGTGCGCTCCCAGGCGAAGGAGTGGAACATCGATCCGGAGCGGATTTGTTGCGGGGGCGCTTCAGCAGGGGCACTCATCAGCGAAGCGCTGGGATATCATGACGATTTTGCGGATCCCGGCTCGAAGGATTCTATCGCTCAGCTGAGTTCACGGCCGAAGGTGGTCATCAGTCACATGCAGCCGATTGGAACGAGGGAGTTTGCCCTGCGCTACATGGAAAAGGGTGAAGCTCCGCTCTTTGTCTTCAGCAATGCGCCGGAGAGCGACCGCGTTCATGCTCCCGCCGAGGCCCTCAAGATTCGCGACAAGGCGAAGGACCTGGAGATCCCCTGTGAAGCGATCAGCCTGGGCCGCAACAAGCTTACGGCGGTGAAAGATGCGAAGGAAATGCTTGGCCGCCAGCTCAAGTTCTGTGAAAAGCACTTGTCAAAATAGTCGAATACCACCTGATTTCACCATGAAAATGTCGCTTTCCTTAGCTATCTTGTGCGCTCTTCTGGTCTCTGCATTCGCGCCCTCGCTCCGGGCCGGGAACCTCGCCGAGATCCTCGAAGAATCTGAACTCGGCTCCTTGATTGGAACATGGGTCGATGAGGATTCGAATGGCGAAGGCATCACGATTACCTATACTTGGCAAGTCAAGGATCACGCTCTGGGGATGAGTGTGAGGACGCCCAATCGCACCTCGGTCGCTCTGATTGGCATTGATCCCAAAAGCGGCGAAGTGATCCATACGACGCTCGATAACAAAGGGGGCGCCGGACGGGGGACCTGGGGAGAAGAAGATGGAGTGGCCACTCTCACCCTTACCGTGAGCGATGCGGAGAAGAAGGAAACCAAGCTCAAGATCACCCACAAGATTGTCGACAACAAGAGGTTGGAGATCGGCATGAAGAACGTGGAGAACGACCAGGGGGGCGAAGTGACCTTGGTTCGCAAGGCGGAGTAGGATCTGCTGCCTGGTCTGAGTCTCCGTTCCTCCGGGGTTCGTCCGGTTCTTCATTCTTATCAGTGGTGAGCGAGTGCGAATGGAGCAAGGTTAACCTTGCTCCAATCCTGCTAGGCCAGGATCTCTTTCACGACGCGGCCGGCCACGTCGGTGAGACGAATGTCGCGGCCGCCGAAGCGATGAGTGAAGCGTTTGTGATCGATGCCCAAGAGGTGGAGGATGGTGGCGTGCAGGTCATGAATCTCGAGGGGATTCTCCACCGCTTTGTAACCCCATTGATCAGTCGCGCCATAACCGATTCCAGGTCTGATTCCTCCCCCTGCCATCCAAAGGCTGAAGCCGTATTCGTTGTGATCACGACCCGCTCCGCCTTGCGCAAAGGGAGTGCGTCCAAATTCGCCGGTCCAGAGAACGAGGGTCTCGTCCAAGAGTCCGCGTGATTTCAGATCGCGCAAGAGAGCGGCGATCGGTTGATCAACTGCGCGCGCGTTGTTTCCATGATTCTCCCGGAGATTCCCATGCGCGTCCCAGCGCTGGTAGCCATTCACCATCGGAATGGTCAGTTCGACAAAGCGCACCCCACGCTCCACCAGGCGCCGGGCGACAAGGCACTGCCGGGCGTAGGTCTGCGTGTGCGGGTCCTTGGCGTCCAGGCCGTACATCGTTCGGGTCGTCTCGCTTTCGCCTTTGAGGGACATCACTTCCGGCACGGTCAACTGCATGCGGGCTGCCAATTCGAAGTTCGCAATCGCGGCTTCCAGTTCACTCGAATCCTGGGAAGAACCACGATTGAGTTTGTCGATCAGTGTGCGCTTGCGAGCTTGGGACTGTGCGAGCGTTTCATTCGGGGTGACGTTTGCGAGTGGCGAACCGATCGCATTGAGCAGACTGCCGCGCACCGTGGCGGGGAGAAAACCGTTGGAGAAACAATCCAGCCCCCCCGAAGGGATTTGCCCGCCATTGAGGACGAGGTAGGCCGGTAGATTATCATTGTCGCTCCCGAGTCCGTAGGTGGCCCACGCCCCCATGCTGGGACGTCCCTGCAACCCGGTGCCGCTGTGCAGGAAGAAGTTCGCGCTGGTGTGCTCTGGAAAGCGCGAGGTCATCGACTTCACAATGCAGAGCTCGTCCGCCATTTCCGCCACATGCGGAAAGAGATCGCTAATCCAGGCCCCGCACTGACCGCGTTGTTTGAATGTCCACGGCGAGGGGAGCACCTTGCCCACCGCGGCGAACTGGGTCTTCTCGAGTTTTCCAATCGTGTGGTGAGGGTCCTGGCCGCGATGCTTCTTAAGCATCGGTTTGTAGTCGAAGGAATCGACCTGTGAGACACCTCCCTCCATGAAGAGGAAGATGACGTTTCGCGCGCGGGGAGGGGTGTGGCGTTCGATCGTTCCCCTTGCGCCCGCCGCCTGATCGAGCAGGGAGGTGCAAGCCAGCGCCCCAAAGCCCATCGAGGAACGTCGAAGCAATTCGCGGCGGTTGAGCTGGAGGGCGTCCATCATGTGTGAGCGGTCAGGCGTGGTGAAGGGCGCGGGCGATTCGTTGAAACTCGTCTCCGAACTTGGCCAGTCGTTCCCGGATGTCGTCGGTCACTTCTTCGCCGTCGGGAAGGTCATCCCCGCCCGCGTAGACGAAGCGGGGAACGATGATGGTGCGAAAATCGAGCATGAGGCTGTTGGCGACCGCCATGACCGACATGTAGCTGTGGTGTCCGCCTGCCGCACAAAGGAAGCCCACCACCTTGTCGGTGAGATGGCGTCCGGCCAGCTCGATCACGTTTTTGGCGCCAGCGTTGATGTCATAATTGTAAATGGGGGCCGCGAAGACCACCGCATCTGCGGTCGTGAAGGCGGCCTGAAGTTGCTGGGTGGCGGGATGACCGTAGGCGCTGCCTCCGTCGCAAAGCGGGAGGTCGAGGTCTCGGAGGTCGAGAACGGCGAGGTCCATCGCTTCATCTGCAAGCCAGTGGCGCTCCAGTTCTCTCGCCATTTTCCGGCTTTTGCTGTCGCCGTTCAAGCTGCAGGAGATAATCAGGCTCTTCATTCCTTGGAGTATTGATGAATCTGCGCGCGATTCAATGCTTCCGATGTTGACATTGAGAATCGTCTGAAGAGGATCCGCGCCATGCGTAGACACACTGCCGCAGCCTGTTTGCTCTTGGTATTCCTCATCCCCAGCGCAATGGCTCAAGAACCGAAATTGGAATCCGACATGGATAAAGCCTCCTACCTCATCGGCCGGAACATCGGTGAAACGATTAGTGCCGATGGCATCGAATTAAACGTCGACAACATGGTCGCGGGTCTGCGCGAAGCGCTGGCCGGAAAAGACTCCAGGATCGCAGAGGCGGATGCCAACAAGATCATGGAGAAGTTCCAAGCCGAGATGCAAGGCAAGTTGGAGGCCAAGGCCAAGGCCAAGTCCCTCGCGAATGTCGAGGCGGGTCAGAAGTTTCTCGAGGAGAACAAAAAGCGCGAAGGAGTGACGGTTACCGAGTCCGGATTGCAATACGAAGTGATCACGGTCGGCACTGGCGACAAGCCCACCGCTCTCGACACCGTGAAAGTGCACTATCATGGCACATTGATGGACGGAAAGGTCTTCGATAGCTCGGTGGAGCGCAAGCAGCCTGCCGAATTCCAGGTCGGCGGCGTGATTGCCGGTTGGACCGAAGCTCTTCAGCTCATGCCGGTTGGTTCGAAGTGGAAACTCACCATTCCTGCCAAGCTCGCCTACGGGGGGCAAGGGGCCGGACGGGATATCGGACCGCATGCCACCCTCATCTTCGAAGTCGAACTCCTGTCCATCAAAGGCAAGGAGAAGAA
>Ga0302120_10000292_pt1 | contig 21651 bp, 38 predicted proteins | sample AG5_Bottom_MG_FD_203118 | JGI IMG/M metagenome (GOLD analysis project Ga0302120, IMG submission 203118) | Marine microbial communities from Western Arctic Ocean, Canada - AG5_Bottom | ecosystem: Environmental > Aquatic > Marine > Oceanic | place: Canada: Western Arctic Ocean | collected 2017-10-01 | reverse complement strand
CCTCACTGACAAAGAGATGGTGTATGCAACCTGTAAGGACATATGCATCAACGAGTGCTGGGACTTCTTAGACAGCCTAGTGGACAACAGGACAGGGATTAAGATCATCGATGAATTGCAGATAGACTTCATCGTAATAGATGGAATAAGACGAGTTTTCCACTAGACAAAACACGATACATTTGTTATAATGAATGTATAGAAAGAATAGGTGACACATGCATACCTGTTAAAGGCATGTGAGGTGACGGCTGAACGTCATTAAGTTCTGATAGAACAGTGGGGTTGCTGAAACGTGACCCCCCTTTTAGAACGAGGAGAGTATGGAAGGACATAAATGGGTTGAAGTAAATGTATATTCAAAGGACAAGTACGAGAGAGGTGCGCTAGAACTCCGCACAGCTGCTCCTGTAGTCCTCTCTAAGGGACTTACAGTGTGTCAGGAGTATGAAGACAAGGGTCACATCGTAGAGATTCGTAGAGTCACTTAGAATAGGTCACGCAAAAACAGTATTTTGGGACTCCTATCGATTATTTTGGACGACCTAGACCCCTACCCTAATTATATTAAAGGATTTATTAAAGATGAACAAAAAAAAATTAACGAGGAAAAAAATATATGAATACTAATTTTACTAAATTGAAGAACGCAATAATAGCGACTCTGAAATTACAAGAGATACGAGCTGAAAGACCATGGAGTTCTGACAGTAAATATTTTGTTGGATTTCATTGGACTCTATTTGCAATCGTATGGGGACTGACTCTGTATATCATGAGTGATCCTTGGTATTGCATTGACCCCATGCTGTTTGCATCATGAAAGGTCGTTGGAATTATTATTTTACACTAGTGAAACATGCACTAGGGTCATTTGGGGTTGAAGATGGGTACAATTCGGCACATGAAGATGAAATAGCGTACATTCGTATCTTTATTGTGGGTTCAAACCTATTATGTGCATACTTATTCATGTTTAAAATTATTTTTGGGGGTATCTGATATGATGGAGAGAGAAACAACTGCATCATGGTGGATTAAATGGGTTGCATCCTGTTTTATAATCACTGCGATGGCCTTCCGTGCGTCGGGTATACCTAGTATGGTGATTTATGATTTATTATTTTCGTTGTGTGGGGTCTCAGGATGGTTGGTGGTGTCTCTGATTTGGAAAGATCGAGCATTGATTATTTTGAATACGATTGGATTCATCATGTTAGCCTCAGGGTCGATTAAATATTTCGCGCAAGGTGTGGGTGTATAAATAGTACCATGATAATAGACTTTCTAAATAATGTACTGACCTTCCCATGGTGGGTTGTGTCCACTGTGTTCATCTATGCATTTGGGGTGGCTGTTTATTACTGTCTCTATGTTTGGTTCCGTGTGTATGTGTACGATGAGTTTGAGTTTGAAACCTCGATACTAGCAGACGTAAGGAACTGGTACAAGAGACGATCATTTCGCATAGGGAAAAATAGCCATGAAACACATAAATCAGAGGATGATGAATACGATGACTACAGAGGAATTTAATAAATGAGTGCATTCGATTGGAATATATTCATACACATTGGTTACACTGGTGCATTGGTCTACTTTGTTTTTAAAAGTGGATACAAAGCAGGACGCAAAGAATTGTGTGAAGAATTTATCGAGAATAAATTAGTCACCCTAAAGAAATTAGCAAAACACTACAAGTTGAAAGACATAGAAGAAGACCCCCATCTTCGTAAATAAGGAATAACATGACAAATTCATATAATGAAATAAGCGAATGGAACGATACCACTTCACCAATGGCTGCAAATGATTTCACCCTCTCACCCCCTGATCTACAGGTGGTAAAAACAGACTCCCCTTGGAATCGAAAAATACTCGGAATTAATATATCTCATGATGCCTCAATTGCGATTGTGGAAGAGGGGAAGGTTACCGATGTCTTTGAAGAGGAGCGTTGTCGCAGGGTTAAGTACTGGGCTCCTCACTCAGGTGACGAAACCCTCTACCAGTGTATCGAGGTCAAACAACTGGATGACATAGACGAGGTGGTCTTCACTTCATTTGATCGCAGACAATATCAGGTCAAGGTGGACAAAGAATTATCTCAAGACCGAATATACTCAAGAGAGTTTATTGGTGCATTGGAATCCCAACAATTATCACGAGAACGTATCGAGGAGTTGGTCGAGAAATACCCTGAATTCAGTTTGGTGACAGACTACACTGATCAGGACAAAATCATCATGGACGATATTGCAACCAAACAACTGGAGCTCCGTATAGGGGATTACCGTTATCAAGTTGCACACCATGAACACCATGCCCACTGTGGGTTTCATCTATCCGAAATGGACGATGCAATAATCATTGTCATGGATGGTGGTGGGTGTCGTAAGTATTGGGACACACATCCCACTCATCAGGAAATCGAATCCATTTATTTTGGATACATCGATGAGAATTCGCGGAGCAAGATTATTCCTCAATGGCAACGACTCAGTAATTCAAGATTCATTTCTGACTTTGATGAGTTCTTCCCGAACGAATGTCACGCAGCTGCACTTTGTTATATGGACGAAGAAATACAGATTGAAGGAGTGGATTGTGTGTTCACTTCTAGACCGTCTGCAGGGATGAACTTCTCTAACATGTCCGCTGCTCTCGGAACGGATACACAAGGTCGAGCAGCAGGGAAGGTTATGGGAATGGCATCCTATGGAAAACCTGCAGATAATATTTACAATAAATTTAATGTTGCACAAGAATTAGAACTAGATTCTTTCCATCATACCGTATCAATTATTCAACGAGCAATTGACTATGCACCCGACTGTAAAAATATTATATTAAGTGGTGGGTATGCTCTGAACTGCACGAACAATTATAAGTACCTAGAAGTATTCCCTGACCATCAAATATTTGTAGACCCTATTCCTCATGACGGTGGAACTGCAGCTGGAGCTGCACTGCAAATGCATATTGATATCCAGTCAGGAGATTTCCTAGTGTATGGGGACAAGTATAGTGTTGAACCCTACACTAAACCTAGTGTATGGGATGAGGAGACAGAATCAGAATGATTACAAAAATTACTAGAGACCTAGATGACATCGTTGATTTAATTATTGATGATAAACAAATCGTTGCCATATTTCAGGGTAAAGGAGAATGGGGCCCTCGTGCGCTAGGGAACCGTTCCATTCTATTTGACCCTAGACATAAGGAAGCTAAACAAATCGTCAACAGTGTGAAGAAGAGGGAGTCCTACAGACCGTTTGCAGGGAGTGTCATGGCAGAACATGCCGAGGAGTATTTTTATATGCATCAATTAAAAGAATCTCCATGGATGTCCTTTGCAATCCAAGCTAAAGATATTGCCTATGAAAAAATACCGACACTGGTTCATTCAGATGGAACATGCAGAATTCAAACCGTCACACGAGAACAGAATAAAAATTATTACGATCTTATAGAGAACTTCTATGAGAAGACTGGAGTCCCGATGATATTTAATACCTCATTTAATTTAGGTGGTGAGGCCTTAGTTGAAACTATTGAGGATGCAATTCATACTTGCAATCGATCTGATATTAATCATCTGTATATTCCTGAAGATCAAGACATTCATATTCCCCAACATTTATTAAAATTTAAAACCCACGATGAAATAAATGTTATCAAAGGAGACAGTGACTAAATAATAGATGGTAGAAGTTACAGACATTGCAATTGCAAAACTTATCGAGAAGAAAGTAGATTCAGTTAGACTAGGAATCACAGGTGGTGGTTGCAGTGGTTATGAATATGTCTTTATCGAAGATGAATATAAAGACGGAGACATGGAACTAGACTACGGTCAGTTTAAATTTTTAATAGATACAACGAGTCAACCCTTTTTAAAAGGTATGACACTTGATTATGAACAACAAGGATTGAATGAAACTTTTACATTTCAGAATCCTAATGAAGCAGCCAGTTGTGGTTGTGGGGTGAGTATAACATTTAATGAAAACATCTAGTGCAAAAGCAAAAGGACGGAAACTTCAACAATGGTTTACTCAGAAATTAATTGAGGGTCTAAGTCTTAACGAAGAAGATTTAGAATCAAGACCGATGGGTTCCCAAGGTGAAGATATTATTATGGGGAGAGAGTCACGAGAACAGTTCCCTTATAGTATTGAGTGTAAAAATCAGGAAGCTGTGAATGTGTGGAAAGCATATGAACAAGCAGAAACAAATTGTAAAGGGTACGAACCCTTGGTAGTAATAAAACGAAATCGAAGTAAACCATTAGTACTGGTTGATGCAGAACACTTCGTTGCACTACACAAAAAAATGGAAGTAGGATTAAACAAGGTATGAGAAGTTTCGCAGATATAACAGAAATAAAACAAAAAGACAAACCACCTATACGGTTGTTAATCGTGTCTGCAAAGAATGATTCTAAGATACCCTATATCACTGCAGGAAGATTACAAGAAGAGTGTAAGAAGAAAGGTCTAGACTCTTACATCGTCCACATCGAAGAAGCATTAATCGATAAACAAAAAGATGTGACTACCATTTCAAATAAGACTTCTGATGTAGATTGGGTCTTGGATGAAAATGTAATCGCAATCATTCGTGGTTCAGCTGCGAGTAAAGATTCATACATGGATTTAGTTTCTCAGTTAGAGAAGATGAATATCCCATGTGTCAACAATCGTGAAACTGTTAGTATGTGTGCAGACAAATACTGGAGTTCAATTAAACTTAGAGAAGTCGGAGTGACCCAACCTAGAAGTGCGTTGGTGCGTTCTAAGGACACTCTACAAGAGTCTATTGAAAGTATTGACCTAGAGTATCCTTTCATATTAAAAACCCTCAGAGGGTCTAAGGGTGTCGGTGTAATGTTCATCGAATCCGAAAGGTCTCTTAAAGCTTTGGTTGCGATGTTGTATAAGTTGGATGAAGATGTTGAGTTTATAGTTCAACAGTTTATCAAATCCGATGGTGACATAAGAGTTCAAGTACTTGGTAATCAAATTGTCGGTGCAATGAAACGTATGCAAATCAAAGGTGACTTCCGTTCTAACATATCACAAGGTGCAGAAGGAAAACCATACAAGTTAAATGAAGAAGAAATTAAACTCAGTTTGGATGCCCATAAAGCAGTTAACGGTGACTGGACTGCAGTAGACTTTATTCTAGATGAAGACGGTACTCCTTATTGTTTGGAAGTAAACAGTTCGCCTGGCACGGATGGATTTGAAGAAGCAACAGGACTCAATGTTGCAAAGACAGTTATAGAATATTATGAAGACCGTGCAAACTGGAGAAGGACTCCAACACAGATTGGTAAGTTCGAACAGATATACATTAAAGGTGTAGGAAGGATTGTTGCAAACTTTGATACAGGTAATAGTGCCAAGTGTTCTTTACACGCAGAGAAGTTTGAAGTCAAAGGAAACAAAGTTTACTGGGAAGAGAACGGTCAAAAATTCAAACACGACTTAGTTGAGATGATTACTTTTGAAAGAGGTGGAGTCAACGCAGAGAAATTTAAAAGACCTATGATACACTTCAGTGTATCTTTCAATGGTAATGATTACGAGGAAGCAGAGTTTATCTTAGACGATAGAGCTAGGAAAACCACTAAGTGTTTAATGAATCAAAGATTTATGAAACGAAGTAATGTAATGGTTAACCCTGCGAGGAATTTTATCGTTACCGACTTTATTGAAACTAAAGAATTACATGACTTTGAAAAAAAATAGCTTGACAATGACTTAGGCTTTTATATATAATGGTTGTTATGAATAAAAAAAATACGGAAAAAATATCAATACAAGAACGATGTGCTAATAAAGCATGGGATGCTTTTGGTGAAGTTGAACATCAGATTGATAATTACATGACACAACCTTTTGGTAATGATTGGAAATGTTTAAGTTATTTGAACTCACTTGCATACAGTCCTATGGTAGTAAAATACATGAAGGGACAAGTGGATGATCTTATATCGGAAGTTGAAAACAAAGAAGGATGTGACCAACTTGCAGAAGGATATAGTCACTTCACTGTAAAGGAGAAATCAAACTTTCTCAAATTTCTAAAACATATCGATAAGGACATTGACACTTACTGTCTCAATAATAAAACGAGGCGCAGGAAGAAGGTTAAAACCCCTGCACAACAAGTTAAAAAATTACCTTTCTTAATTAAAGACAAGGAACTATCATCAATTAATCCTGAAGAGATAATCCGTGCAAGGTCACTGTTTACCTACAATACCAAGACACGGAAGATCGCACAATTCGATGGCCATCTCAGTGTAAAGAATACCTCAATAAATGGAATTGATGTAATGAGAGAAAAGACCTTGACAGATCGGAGTCTTCTTGGTAGAATAGTTAAAGGTGGTAATATTATTGCATCGGGATTTTTAGACGAGTTGAAGACTATGGAAAAGGAACCCAGTAAAATTATTACCAAAAATACAATATTATTAAAAGTGATTAAATGATACTAATAGATTTTACCCAAACCATAATTGCAGGTTTGATGGCACAACTTAAAATGAACAATGGTAAGGTATCGGAAGATATGTTACGACACATGATTCTTAATTCAGTCCGAATGTATCAGAAGAAATATTCTGCAGACTACGGAGAAATTACTTTATGTACGGATGCACCGAATACATGGAGAAAGGAATTCATGCCATTGTATAAAGCAAACCGTAAGAAGACTAGAGATAAATCTGATCTTGATTGGGGTATGTTATTTGATACACTCAATATAGTGAAACAGGAAATCAAAGAAAACTTTCCGTACCGTTATATGTATGTTGAGAGAGCAGAGGCAGATGATATCATTGCGATACTAGTTAAACATGCAAGAGAACCAGTGATGATTGTCAGTGGTGATAAAGACTTCCAACAGTTACACAAGTATGACTATGTGAAACAGTGGAGTCCGAACCTAAATAAATTAATTGATTGTCCCAACCCTGATCGGTTCTTAAAAGAACACATCTTGACAGGAGACAAATCAGATGGTATCCCAAATATATTATCAAACGATAATTGTTTTGCAGAGGGTATCAGACAGACACCTTTGAGAAAAGGTATAAAGGATAGTTATCTCAGAATGTCCATTGAAAAGGACGATAAATACTATCGGAACTATTTAAGAAACCAAACTCTTATTGACCTAGAGTTTATTCCTCAAGAATTAGAGGATAATATCTTAGATGAATTCTCGAAGACTGAAGTTGTAAGAGGCAAAGTTTTTGATTATCTAAGAGTACATAGGTTGAATGAGTTATTAAATCATGTAGAGGACTTTACATTATGACAGAGAAAAGAGGAAGAGGTCGTCCAAAGGGCGCCCCAAATAAACCATTGATGGAACTTGATACAGAAAGAAAAGTATTGCTGAATACAGCAGATGCTTTTGAAATTCTATGTCAGGCAGATATCGTTGCACAGGAAGATACAAAACTTGCAGTTCAAGGACTCCAAGTATTCGGACAGAAAAACGGTTCAATAAAACCGTTGTTGCAATGGGTATATGATAAGAATATTAATTCGACATTACCTGAAGGTACATCACCGTATACTGCTAACCCAGCACCTGCGACAGACTTAACTGAAACCAGTTTAAGATTTGAACACAAGTTGTTCAAGTACTTTGTAACAGAACAAGTTCCTATGGTCAAACGAGAAGCTATGTGGATAGCGATGCTTGAAGGCATCCCTGAAAACGAAGCTGTGTTGATTGACTTAGTGAAGGACGGTAAGTGGCCGTTTAAAAATATCACAAAGGAGATCGCTAAAAAAGCGTTCTCAGAAATTAACATTTAATAAATATATGTAGTGGTTAGAGACTAGACATACTAAACAGGGTCTAAAGTTTTTAGGTCAATAAAATTTTTTATAGTCGCACACCGCTCCATGGATTGAGGAAAAATACAAAATGAATAACATGGATAATCCCTCTGCATTCTCGCAGGAACAGGTCGTTTCCGAACCAACGGAAATAGAAAAAATACAAAACAGGGTTAAGAACTTTGCTGTTAGGTTAAAACCTGCAACAGCGGAAGCAATTAAAGGTAGCTTAACTATTGGTTTAGCAAATGGTCTATTTAAGATGGATGATCTTGATGCCATTGTAGCAATCCGTGAAGAAATATCAAAGGGACTTATTGAGTATCAGAGTACTGTTCAACAAGCACAGAAAGATTTAACAGGTGCGACAGAACGAGAATCACAAAGACTTCAAGATGAGTTTGAATCACAGAAGCAAAGAGATCATCAAGTTCTTATAGACGAAAGACTTCTCAGAAAAAGAACTCAAGATAGACTCGCACAAATGGAACAAGTTCTAAAAGACCAAGGCCTTCATATTGACTTAGATGGTGATGGACTGATTGGTTTAAAAGAAGGACAAGTTGCAGACACCTTAACTGAAGTTGAACAAGCGGAAGTATCAAGTCTGTTGAAAGAACCTAGTGTATCAGAACATTCACAAGCAGAACTAGAACCGATACCTGACTTTGCTCCTGCACCTAGACCAACCAGTAGTGCATTCAAACTTGCAAGGATGTTAAATCCTGTACAAGACGAAACGATAGAACGAGACTATGATGAAGAAGTTCTTGAAGTAGATAAGAAAAGATTCGCAGACTTTGTTGAAGATACCCCACCTCAAATTGCAGGTGGTCTTATCCAAGGGGAAACTACTGAATCATTCCTAGACGAAGTTGCACGAGTAGGTGAAGTTGAGGATGCTGATGATATAGATGAAGACGCAGACTTTCAAGACACCGCTGAATTTTATAACGGAGAACCCGAACCAGTTGTTGAAGAACCTACCTTAGATATAGGTTACTCTTCACCTGCACCAGTGGTAACCGCTGGGAATGCTCCTAATATAACAGGAGTAGCAGAAGTTACTCAAACACCTATTGCAGCTGGAGTCTATGTAGAACATACTCCTGAACCTGTAGTGGGAGAAAATGATGTAGTCATCAGTAAGGATAAAATTAAAGTCTTTGCAGAACACCCTCAAGAAGAAGAAGATGATTTTGATGAAGTAGTTATTCCTAACCGTAAAGAATTACAAGCAATGACCAAGAAGGGAATATTAGGTTCAGCAGAAAAATTAAGTTTCACCATAGATAAAAAATTAACCAAAGCAAAAATGGTTAATGCATTCGAGGATCAATCGAATACTCTTATAGAAGAGTTAACTGCAGGTGAAGAATTTGTAAGTGCAAGTGAGGAAGAAGTTGATGGTGATGACGATAGGAGAGACGGCGGCTACTTTTAAGTCTACTGTCCGTCCCTTAAAACTAAATGAAATCAGTCCTCTTCATGAGGACAAGTTTACTGGTATTGAAGACGAGGTGTATCGATTTGATTTACCTCAAACCCATTCTATAAAACTCGGAACCTTATACAACGGAGAGTACATCTTTGTTGCACAAGAAGGAACTCGATTATTTTTTTCTGCACACCAACTAAACAAAGACCCACTTAGATCAGCCGTTCTAAAGTGCTTCCTGCACAAACCAAAAGGTAACCCTCGTTCAAAGATATTAAATGTTGATGATGATGCACAATTTGTTTGTCTACCTAAAGACCTTGCAGAAGGATTCAAGATAGGGGATGATATCCAATATGAACTTATCAATGAAACGGAAGAATTAGAAAGACATATATTATGCGACAGAGTGAGTGATGAGTCTTAACATCCCCACTACTGCAGTTGATCAGCATGACTTCTTAGAACACCGTAGAGAACAGGAGAAGAACCATTGGAAGAAAAAGGTAGGAACACCTACGGAACTAGATTCGATCCTTACAGTCGAAGTAAACACCACTGAGCTGTGTAATAGAACATGTGTGTTTTGTCCTCGTGCAAACCCCGAAGTATTCCCAAATAGAAATCTACATATGACACCCAAGGGTGCGTGTACTATTGCAACCGAATTAGGAAACAACAATTACACTGGGAAGATATCCTTCAGTGGATTCGGAGAGAATCTACTCAACCCAAACTTCCAAACAATCGTGAGAGAGTTTAGAACACACTTACCTCATGCAACACTAGAGTGTAACACTAACGGTGACAAACTCACCTCTCATTACGCACAAGAATTATTCAAGAATGGTTTAGACCTTCTCTATATTAATCTCTACGATGGGATTGAACAGATGGAAGGGTTTGATAAGATGATGCAAGTTGGAGAGATACCCGAATCGAATTTTAAATATAGAATGCACTGGGGAGACTTTGAAACCCACGGATTGATTTTAAATAATCGTAGTGGTGTAGTGGACTGGGTAGGTATAGAAGAAGACACTATAGAAAATCTGCAGGGTAAACCATGTCACTATCCGTTCTATAAAATGTTTGTCGATTGGAATGGGGATGTCCTATTCTGTTCAAACGATTGGGGTAGAGAACATATCGTGGGTAACCTAATGCAATCAACCTTACATGATGTATGGTTTAGTAAACCCATGAACAAGATTAGAAAGAGATTAATGAAAGGTGATCGAAGTCAATCACCCTGTAACAAGTGTAGTGTCGATGGGTCACTATTCGGTAAACAAAGTTTTGATATAGTTAAGGAGTATTATGAAAGTAGTAATAACAGGAAGTAGTGGACTCTCGAAAACGATTGGAGATATGATCGTAAAGACACCCCATGTCGGACAGATACACATAGTGTCACATGTTCGTGTCGAGGACATCTTAGATTGTGATTGGGTGTGGAAAGAGAACGATGCATTTATAAATTGTGCTCATGTAGGTTTCCATCAGACAGAATTATTAATGGAAGCTTATGATCATTGGAAAACAGATGATAGTAAAACAATTATCAACATCTCAAGTCGAGCAGTTCAACCCAACATATCAAAAGGGTATCTGTATGCGGCACAGAAGGCTTCTCTGAACCATTTGAGTAACAACCTAGTGTACAACTCCAATAAGAAATGTCGTGTCACTACGATGAATCTAGGACTCTTAAATCACCCTGAGCTTCCTAGTATCTCCTACAATGAAGTTGCAAGTTGGATATACAGTCACCTAGTGACCTCTAAACACTTCGATGTTCCTGAGATTACCATTCAGAATAGTGCGAATTACCTAGAAGTACAGAGTGATAAACAGTCTTTAAAGGAGTTAGAAATTCTCAGTTTGAATATGAGTAACCCTAAATAATACTATGACTACAGAATATAATGACTTTGGTTTTACAGCGATGGATGCAGATGAACTTGCAGCCATTGACACTAAGATTATCGAGAAGACTACTACTGCAACGGAAGTAATCAATAAACTCGATGATTTCGTAAGACCCCTATTAGAGAATCTTGCAAAGGATTCAGACAAGGACTACATCTACTGGCCTAATAGAGTAGAGATCATAAACAAGAAATTAAAAGAATTAGACGAAATTCAAAAAACCCTCTAGTAAGATAGAGAAGAATTTGTTATAATATAATAGTACCTAACAATTATGCCGAAGCTTAAAACAGAGAATTAAAACTCTCGCAAAGGAGAACGATATGTCAGTATATGACTTTAATCGAGCTGCGTTAATCGATGAAAATATAACCAACGCATTCACCCAAGAACATTTAGAAACACACAAAAGATTGTGTCCTATTGAATCTTATCCCGAATTATTAAACTTACCAGTCCAAGCAAGTGCTATTGAATACTTTGAAACTAGACTTACGGATAGACGTAAGATTAAAGATGGTTCTGCAGTAAATCCAAGAAGTCAAAAAGGTAGAGCTGGAGAAGCAATTCTAGATGAAGATATGGATAGACTGGAAGCAAGTTATCACAAACATGGTGCTAAATTAAGAAACCTTGCACCTTGTATATTTATAAATGAGAATGGTGAAGAAGTCTATATAACAGGTTCATCAAGAGATGAAATTTACGATAGATATAATTTTACAGATATTATTGTCAATGTATTCATTGCTGTCGATGGTACTACAGATATGGAACAACAATCTGCACTCTCATTCATGGCAACATGGTTAAACCCAGCGGTTGATGCACACGTTTGTGCAACCACTCATGATATTAGATGTGATATTAACAGAGCAACAGAAAATGGTTGGATTGAAAAAACATACGATGCAATCTTAGAAAGAATTAAACCTCAAACAGAGAGAGTTAATATCTCATATCTCAAATCAACTCACCTTGCAATAGAACTATTTGAAGCAAGTAAGAAAGGTACTTCTGCAAAAGAAATCAGACCAATGGTATCTAGAGATTCTAAGAAGTGGGCCCAAGATAGTAAGTACGTTGATGTGAAAGACAAGGTCAAGTATTTCTTTAGGTCACATGACAGAGACCAACAGGGAATTTGTGATGCAGTTAATTATGCACATAAGAATCCAAACGAGGAAGTTAGGATTGTGGTGTTTTGTGGTATCCTCACAAGTGGAGACCCACTCTCACAATGGGAAAAGAGAAGTCTTAAATTCCACACTTCATTTAACAACATCTTAAATACATTTCAGAATGTAGTGTTTAATGGTGCGAGTATTAAATTAAAGAATCTTAAGTTGTATGGAGTGATTCCACAACTTGCAGAATTCCAATCCTTAAACAAGATATGTCTATACAAAGATAACGGAACAACTTTTCAGAAATAATCTAAAAAGGGGTTTACAATGACCCCTTTTTTTTAGTATAATAGATACTATTATAAAAAAACTATAAGGAAAATATAATGAATAAAGTAGGAGAGTATTACGCAGAAGACCCGAAGGTAATGCAGGTCGTAAGACTAGGTCAGGAACTAATAACCAATTGTGAGAATGGAATCATCTTTGCAGGTAATGACGATGAGTCATATGAAATGTGGAATGCGGCTGTTACTGCAGGAAATAAAATGACTACCTTTGGTATGGTTTGGAGTAATTTCAAATCGATGAAACAACTAAACAAGATACAGTCTAAAGCAGTATTGGAATATTTAGATTACAAGAGAAAGAATAAGTGAGAATATTAGTAGAAAATTATGGTGACGTAAAGATATTATCGGATAGACCTTTTGGGTATAAACGATACCATGTCGTATGGTCTGATAAATCCTCACAAATGTACAGTGGTCTTTGGTATAAAGAATCAAAGGTTAGAGAGATTGTAGAGGAGACGTTATCAACGATCCAAGAGACGAAGTAAAAGTTATTATAATGGGGTTTGCTCTAGTGTTATTTTACATTATATTGTACACATAGGGCTTGACAATGACTCCCATTTTCTGTTATACTATGTATATAGAATGAAAAATGGAGACAAAATGAAACTTTCAACACTAATAGAAGAAGTTAACCAAGAGCAAGAACTCTTTGAACTTTGCCAAAAACTGTGTGACGATATCAAATCGAATCACTTAAAACAACACCCAAGACTTACAGAGTATTCATGGACTTATAAAGTGTCTAGGAAATACATCAAGATTATTTCCAATAGTGGAAATCAACGGTCTGTTTGGGGATTTATCAACAAAAAAGAATGGACTAAAGGAATGGCAGGAATCACTTTCAAATGTGGTGACGTTCTAAAGTCTGCAGGATGGAACACTCCTACTCTAAACGCACCGAGGGGAAACCTCTTCGATGGATATGATATCCACGGAATGAGACAATACGGCCCTGATTATCTTATATAAAAGCTTGACAATGCCTACCGCTTTTTGTTATACTAGTAGAGTAGGAAAATAAATAGAGAAACAAATTATGATAACATTAGAAAGACAATCCATGTTAACAGGTAACACCAGTTCAATGGAATTAAACACAACACAGGAGAAGATCGATATCTTCTTTGATGAATCTCAGAGACAAACAAGACCCTTTATTCAAGACTTGTTTTCAGAGTTGACTCAAGATGAACGAGAGTTTATTCAAACAGGAGCAACTCCGAAAGAGTGGTCAGATTTAGAGCAAACAGTGAGAGCAATATGAATATAGAAAATGCAAATAAAAAAATAAGTATATTAGAAGACAAGTCTTGGGACTTGGAAGCGCTTATTAATAGTGTCAATAGTAAGACTAAGGAAATCAAATACAATGATGTTCCTAGTGATATTTATATCACAGTCATGGGTCTTGCAGAAGAAGGCGGTATTGACGAGTCAGACCTTGAGTACAAAATTAACGAAGTCAGAGAAAAAGTTAATGAACTTGAGTCTGCAATTTATAATCTAGTCGAACCTTTTGAAGATAAGAAAAGAGAAATTGATTATGAGAAAGATGAAATCGAGTGTGACATTTCAGACTACGAATACGAATTAAAAAATGCAGTTGCATAGGAAACTATTATGTTAAAAAGTACTAGTAAATATTTTGGCGGGATTGCTAAAATACATGAATTTGAGAATGGTTATGGGGCAAGTGTAATTTGTCACAACGGTTCTTACGGTGGGCCTTATGTAGAAGGTGCAAATAATTTTTGGGAAGTTGCAGTGTTAGACGCTGAAGATGAGATCACTTATCACACCCCTATTACTCAGGATGTTATTGGAAATCAAACTGAGGAACAAGTAAATAAAATTTTAAAAGAAATTTCAGAATTACCTTCTGAGATAGAACATCAATTGGAATTGGACTATGCAGCTGCACAGTACAGGTTTGATGATGATAACTTAGAGGAAGAAATATGTTAGATATGGAAAGTGCAAAGCTGATTGCAAAACAAACAGGCGGTAAATTAACGGCAGAGGATGTCATCAATCTTGCAACATATGGGACGACCAATGCACAAGACATGGCACCTGATCTGAGCAGATTGCAACTGCTCAAGCTTGATTTAGGTGAGTGTCCATGTGGGGTCATTAATTGTCCCGATGCATATTCACACACAACATCAGGTTGGTAATATGAAGAAATACAAATATCTATGCCTAGTAGTACTAGGTTTTTGCATAGGATTCTATACAGGCAAAGCAATGGCCAGTGATGAAAACGGTGATGCATTTTGTCTTGCACAAAACATTTATTTTGAAGCAGGTAATCAACCTCTTGCAGGTAAGATTGCAGTTGCACAGGTAGTGCAAAATAGGAAGGCGGACTTTCAGTTTCCTGATACAATATGTGATGTAGTGTATCAATCTTACACTAGGGTTAACTGGAAAGGAAATACAGTTCCACAACTAGGAAGATGTCAGTTCAGTTGGTATTGTGATGGTAAGTCAGATGAACCAGTTGATTCAGTTACTTGGATTGAATCCATGGGAATCGCACGAAGAATAATAGATGGTGAATGGGGTGATATAACTGAAGGTGGTCTTTACTACCATGCAGATTATATCTATCCTTACTGGGCATCTTCTTTGAATGAAACCGTAATTATTAACAACCACATATTTTACAAATGAAACAAAAATATACATTAAAATATATTGTTAAAATATTAAAAAAGTTCGGCCCTTTGCCAACCAGTAGAATATCAGATGAAATGTTTAAAGTATGTCCTACTGATGGATATGAATTCAGATGGGGGCAACAACAACTTAAAAAATTAGGAATAATTGACATTGATAAATCTGTATATCCTAATGTTTGGTATTTGAAATGAAACAATTAAATTTATTAGACTCGCTTAAGCCACCAAGGGGTGGCATAGACAAACAAGAATTTGCAGAAATCCTAGATGAGGAAGGCAAGTTCAAACAATATGCACATGGAACTTACGAAGAGATTGAGTATTATTGTGAACAAAATAACTGTTGGGTGGGTCGATATCTTGACTATGTTGCACCTTCATCAGTTAGACAAGGATTTGATTATGTCGGAACTGGAACAGGACACTATGTCCTGCAAAGAGGTTTTGACTACGAGAAACATGAACCCATTATAGACGATAGTTTTTAACCATAAATAATAGAAACCATTCGTGAGTACTATATAATGCCTTTATATGAATTTGAAAATACTGATACTGGAGAAGCTTTTGAACTTCTACTATCATTTGCAGGTAAGGACGATTACCTAAAAGAAAACCCCCACATCCAACAAAGATTTTTTACACCACCATCCACAGTGGGTGGAGTTGGTGATCGAGTGAAAACCGATGATGGGTTTAAAGAAGTTCTTTCTAAGATCGGAGATAATTATAAAGGGTCTGATGTTGATAAACGATATAATACCAAATCCGTTAAAGATGTTAAGACACGAGAAATTGTCAAAAAACATATGGACATACAGACCAAAAAGTAGTACAATAGAACTATGGAAAATTTAATAAGTTTAGGTGATTTAGAATCACTACCAATGAATCGAGTATCGGAGAACGGTAAAAGATTTTATCTTACTCCCGAAGGGAAGAAATATCCAAGTGTAACAACTGTTACTGGATTGTTGTCAGGAGACCATATAAAATTATGGAGAGAACGAGTTGGAGAGGAAGAGGCAAATAGAATATCCACTGCAGCTGCAAAACGAGGAACAAGAATGCACTCGTTGTTCGAACAATATCTTCGTGCAGAAGAAGCAGTTACATTTGATAACATAATGGAATCATCTATGTTCGATGCAGTCCAACCATTGTTAGATGAAATATTACCAATCGCTTTAGAGGCACCCCTACATTCAAATTCACTGCAGTTGGCAGGACAAGTAGATTGTGTTGGAATATTTGAAAACCAACTTTGCATAATAGATTTTAAGACTTCATCAAAGTACAAGGAAGAGTACATGGCAGACCCATGGTTTCATCAGATGACTGCATATGCAATCATGGTGGAAGAACTTACAGGTGAAGAAATACATGAAGTGATAGCTATTGTTGCTGTTGATGGTGGTGGGTCTCAAGTTTTTGCAGCCGATCCAAGAGAGTATGTAGAGAAACTTTATGAATTGAGAAGTAGATATCGACATTTATATGGAGTATAAAAATGATAAGTAAAAAAGAATTCACAGAACAGGTAGAACTGATTCTATTAAAAACAAAGTCAGATGTTATGGATGCGATTATTACCGTATGTGAACGGAATAATTTAGAACCCGAATCTGCAAAAAGATTTATATCTCAACCCCTCAGAGAAAAACTAGAGGCTGAGGCACAAGGTCTCAACATGGTTAATCGAGGTAAGAATGGTAGAGGAAGTATAACTGGATTTTTTGAATAGGAGTAATTATGAAGAAAGGTGATGTAGTCACAGTAGTGACAATTAGTGGAGAGTATGTTGGTAAACTAGTCTCTATAGAAGATGCAACAGTTGAGTTGCAAGACCCACGAATGATTTTATCAAACCCTGCAGATGGAAGTATGGGATTCGCAAAAGGGATAGCCGCTACTGGTGAAGAGAATGCAAAGACAGCATTGTTTCAACAAGTAGTGTTTGTAGTGCCAACCAATAAGAAAGTTGCAGATGCACATTTAACTGCAACCAGTGGATTGGTCTTAGTCAAGTAATGACGAGTCGTGATGGATATGATGCATATACTTTATACCTCGGAATAAAGCTGCACTTCCATTCTAAGACTTATGACTTCGTTAAGTATAACGGAAAAGTCAAATCAGATATTAACTCGTTTGTAAAGAGGAAGGACAAATACCATTTTGGTAAATTGTTCAGAACATATAAACAAGACCTTCAAGATTTTTACATTGCAAATTTATCCTTTAAGGATTATTGGGCAGGTGACTTGTTGGATGCTGAATGTGATAAACGATATAAGGAATGGAAAAATAGAAATCAAAAATTATCGTACATGTTTAAAACTGAAGTAACAGATTTGTTAGCGAAGAAAACAATTAATAAAATATTAGAAGTTAAGAATGGACAACATCCAATACTTCTTAAATCATATCTTGCAAAGAAAACTTCATTGGAGACCATGTGCATCTTGGACGATATAATACATCACACAAAGGAATGGGATGCACTTATAGACGAGGACATTGTGTATCCAAGTGTCCATATCTTAATACACAAATACAAGTCATTCATGAATTATGATTACCATACATTCAGAGCAACCCTTATAGAATTATGTCAGAAGTAACAATCTTAGGAAACGGTTTAAGTAGAGCTGACTTTGATACACATAGTGTTAACCATGAAGTGTGGGGTTGTAATGCAATATTCCGTGACACTCCAGTTGATTTATTGTTTGCATGTGACATGCCGATGCAAAAGGAAATAGTTGAGTCAGGTTACTACAGAGATCACTCTGTTGCATTTGCAGATATTGATCCACTACCGATTGAAATGTTGGAAGTATTTTCACCCGATTTTAACAATCCGATTATAAGTGTACAGGAAGACGACACACATTTCATCATTCAAGGTAATAAAACTTCAACAGATTTCTTAGGATTGTGTAATCCTTTTAGTCGAGAGAAGACGGTCATTACATATGGAAACAAAATTTTAAGGAATCTTATGACTGGAATGTCTGCATTAGGTTATGCAATGACACGAGGTTATACGACCATCAACCTAATTGGGTTTGATGGACTGGAACACTTAGGTGAACCAGCAAATATTTATACAGGTAGTGTGAATTACCAGTCTAAATATACAATGGAAGACTCTGTACTTAACGTACAGCGTTCCCAGTTCATAGCACTACTAGAATGGTACTATGGAAAAGGTTCAATATATTGGAAAAACCCTCTAGACAAAGAGGACGAAGTACGGTATAATGAACTATCTTATTATGAAATAAGTGAAGAATGGATTTTAGGTCAAGGCCTTAAATCTTTAATATAATGCGATATAATGCAATACAATTGTAATACAATAGGAGAATACAATGTCAAGTAGTTTAGATAAACTAAGAGCTGCAATGGAAACAGCTTCACCCACAGGCGGTGAGAAAAAGTCCTACAATGACGACACAATGTGGAAACCCGAACTAGATAAAACTGGTAATGGTTACGCAGTGATTCGTTTTTTACCAACCCCCGATGGAGAAGAGATGCCTTGGGTATCTTATTTCGATCATGGTTTTCAAGGGCCAGGCGGATGGTATATTGAGAAGTCTTTAACGACTCTTAATAAAAAAGACCCTGTAAGTGAATATAACACTTCGTTATGGAACACTGGAATTGAAGCAAACAAAGAGATTGCAAGGAAACAAAAACGCAGACTGCATTATGTTTCTAATGTCTATGTTATTTCTGATCCTAAGAATCCTGATAACGAAGGTAAAGTATTTAAATATAGATACGGTAAAAAAATCTTTGAAGCGCTTAAGGAAGCGATCTCACCTGCATTTGAAGATGAGAAAGCAATTAATCCTTTTGACTTAAGAGATGAAGGTGCTAACTTTAAAATCAAGATCAGAAAAGTTGATGGTTATTGGAACTACGACAAATCTGAATTTGATGCGACTGCACCTTTGGGTAATGAGGACAAACTGAACGAAGTATTCAGTCAAGTGCATTCATTATCTTCTGTTATCGCACCTGATGAATTCAAGTCTTATGAAGACCTCAAAGAGAAACTTCATAGAGTACTTGGAACTGTTGGGTCAACATCTACTGCTGAATCAGTTGCAGAAGACTTGGATGAAGTTCCATGGTCTAATGTGAATACTGAGACAGTAGCAGTTGAACCAGTAATCGATAGTGTGGAAACTTCTGCAGGTGTTCAAGTGAGTGCCAAAGAAGAATCCGATCAAATGGATTACTTTAAGAAGTTAGCTCAAGACTAACTTCGACTGGGGTGCATAGGTTTTATATTATGAAAATATTTGAAAAGTCTATGCATTCACTGAGGCCGTGGATTAGGGGGCATCTCAGTAAGGGTAAGGTTGACAGCATTAAAGCGGGTCAATCGGTGTGGAGCGGGTATGCTGTAAGGCGTGGGGCGACTACACACTTTTTTAATATAGATAGAATCGGACTTTAAATGCCAAGTGTTACACCAAAATATAATGCAAAATCTAGACAGACAGAATCGTTTGATGGATTACTACGGCGTTTTAAAAAGTCTTGTGACAATGCAGGTATTATCCAAGAAGTTCGAGATAGACAACATTACGAAAAACCCAATCAGGTAAAACACAAAAAGAATCAACAAATAAAAAGAAAGAATAAACTCGAAGGAATCAAAAGAGAGAAGATGGGTTTAGGAAGTTCAAGAAATGGTTGGTACTAGTCATGAGCAAATGGCATGGTGGAAAGGGTGATAAGAGAAGAACCTCTAACGAAGATAAATATGTTTCCAACTGGGAAAAAATCTTTGGTGAAGAGAAAAAAGAAATCACCGTTCAATCTAGAAAGATAACACCTTCACACGGACTTACTCAAGTCCAAAAAGATAAAACAAAATACAATAGAAAGAAATACTTTATAGAAGACTAATTGCTATTGCCTCCGTAGCCAAAAGACCGCGATCCCATTGTATCACCTAAATCTTTAGTGTTTAATAGCTGACCACCTACAACATTTACAGATTCATGCTTAGTAGTACTTATTGCATTAATGTCACTCATTGGCAGTAGTTGTGCCTGTGTTGTCGTTGCGGCCGACTCATAGAGTATTTCTACTGTTGCTTTTCCTGTATCAAGATTGTCTGATATTTGTCCAGTATCAAAACTATAACCCAGTGTATTCAATTCATTATTTATTTGATCTTCCCATGTTAACACCCCATCAATGATTCTACTAGTAGCCCAACCAGTTATACCCGCCACTACCATAGGTGTGACTATCTGATTAATCACAGCTGCTGGTGCTGCTGCAACTGTTACTGCCGCCGCAGTATTTGCTGGTGCTATTGCCCAAAAAGTTACCGTGCCTGCGGCCATGGCAGCTGCAAGTGCTCCTAAAGGTTTACCGAAGTCTTCAAGTTTCTTCCTTTCAGCTAACGCCAATAGAGCGTCTCTTATTTCCTCTGCTGACTTGCCGTTCTCAGGTTTAATCATATTTTTGTCGTATAACATGTTTATTACTTCTTCCATTTCTTCAGTTTCATCTAGGTTCATCAAAATTTCATATGGCGTCAGTGCCATTCCAGCAACGAAACTTCCTCTGCTCAGGAATTTACTAAATGGTACGATGCGACTCGCCAAGCTTGTTTGAGCGGCCGCTTTAAGACCCTCTTTAAAACCACCGCCAGTTTGAGGTGTAAACCGCGTATCTGGAAGTCCAGTACTTGCTGCAATAGGGGGTTTGGGCCCTTGTTTTTGAAAACCCTTCCAGAACTTATTGAATATAGAACTCAATCTGCTATATTGGGCTCCAGAACCAACTTCTGTTATTGTAGTGGCTAAGTCACGTCTTTCTGAGGCCAACAGTCTTTCGTCTAAATTTTCAAGCAGGCCTGTTGCATCAGATTTGTATGTACTTCGTTTGACTTCAAAAGCTTTTGCCTCTGCAGCTTGGTCTTCAATATCAAGGGCCTTAAATTCATCACTATCTTGTCTGGCTATCCATGCTTTCTTGTCTTCTGCAAATGTAGCATTTAACTCTTGGAGTTGAACTTTAGTTCCACCGTGTGGCAAATCTTTACCCATCAATGTATCGATCCAGTCAGAGAAGGGTTTAAATTTGAAATATAATAATGCCAACAAACCAGCTAGTAGGGCAAGACCTATGAATACTGGGGGGAAACCTTTCATCAGTCCTTTAAGGCCTTTTTTGCCAGAAAGTTTTCGTTGACCC
>Ga0302120_10000288_pt1 | contig 21771 bp, 13 predicted proteins | sample AG5_Bottom_MG_FD_203118 | JGI IMG/M metagenome (GOLD analysis project Ga0302120, IMG submission 203118) | Marine microbial communities from Western Arctic Ocean, Canada - AG5_Bottom | ecosystem: Environmental > Aquatic > Marine > Oceanic | place: Canada: Western Arctic Ocean | collected 2017-10-01 | reverse complement strand
CTGCGTCCGGGCGGGTCGTGAGGCCGGGGGCTTCGGGCGGCCCGGGCCGGAGGGCGGGCAGTTCCCCCGAGCCCATTGGGACTGCTAGAATCTCCTCCGTTGCAGGTGACCTGGGTCCACATAGGAGCACGATGGGAGACCATGGGGAGCCTCTACGGAGACATCAAGGCCCCAAGCAACGGTTCTTCTTTTTTCCCACCATCCTCCATGACGCGCTCAAGCAAATCTCTCGGTCTCGTTTTCGCTGCTGCCCTTTGTATCACCACCTCCGATGCACTTGCACAACGGCCAGGCAAGGCCAAGCAGAAGTTTGTCGACGGTCAAGCTGAAGTCGTCGAGGCCTTCAAGGAATCCAAGGACTGGATTCAGCACGACCTTTGGGTGGAGACCGAATTCGATTCTGATGGGGACGGAGCCCTCGATCGTGTTCATGTAGATGTCACCCGACCCGGGCAGACAGACTCCCAAGATCTGCGAGTGCATGTGATCTATGAGACTAGTCCCTATTTTTCGGGGACCAGTGGTGGGGGCAAGAGCTACTTCTGGGACCCGAGTCAAGAGGTCGGCGCCACACCGCCGGAGCGCAAGAGCGCGCCTCCCATCGAGCACCGGAGCAAGCGGCCGCTCATGTCGCGCTCGCAGATCAAGACCTGGGTGCCACGTGGATTCGCCGTGGTGCATTCGGCTTCGCCGGGCACGGGGCTGTCCCAGGGATGCCCCACCGTTGGCGGGGCGAACGAGGCTCTTGCTCCCAAGGCTGTCATCGACTGGCTTAACGGTCGCGCGAGTGGCTTCACAGAAGTGGAAGGCGGAGAGGAGGTCAAGGCCTATTGGTGCACGGGCAAGGTGGGCATGACGGGCACCTCCTATAACGGAACCCTCCCTCTTGCTGCGGCGACCACCGGCGTAGATGGATTGGAGGCGATCATTCCCATCGCCCCCAACACCTCCTACTACCACTACTACCGGGCCAATGGTCTGGTCCGCCACCCGGGGGGATGGATGGGAGAGGACATCGACATCCTCTATGACTTCATCAATAGCGGCTACCCTGACATGCGCGAGACGTGCAACTGCGACGTACGCGATGACTTGCTGCAAGCCAGCCACGACCGCGCGACCGGCGACTACAACGAATTCTGGGCGGGCCGTGACTACGGAAATCAGCTTGGATCCCTCAAGGCCGCAACGTTCCTTGCGCACGGCTTCAATGACTGGAACGTAATGCCGAACCACAGTGTGCGCATTTACAAGATGCTGCAGGATAAGGGCGTCCCTTCACGCGTCTTCTTTCACCAGGGCGGCCACGGCGGCGGTCCGCCCATGGAGGAGATGAACCGTTGGTTCACACGTTATGTCTGTGGCGTGAAGAACGGCGTTGAAAAAGACCCGCGTTCGCTCGTCGTCCGGGAAGGGGCCAAGCGCACAGAGCCGACGGCCTACAAAAACTATCCCCATCCAGATGCCGAAGACGTGACTGTGTTTTTGGGCAAGGGCGGGCAGAGCGCAGGGACCTTAGTGATGCGCTCTCCAAGGAATCAAGGCACGGAGACGCTTGTGGATGACGCATCTGTTCCGGGAGCCGAGTTGGCCTCCGCGGGGAAGTCGATTCACCGCTTGCTCTATGCCACTAAGCCTCTTTCCAGGGCCGTGCACCTCTCAGGTACCGCGCGTATCAAGTTGCGCGTGGCGAGCAGCAAGCCCGCAGCCAACCTCTCGGTTTGGCTTGTCTCACTGCCGTGGACGGATAGTCGCAGTATCAACGACAACATCATCACTCGCGGATGGGCGGACCCGCAGAACCACGCTTCCCTTGCCGGGCCGTGTGTATTTGAAGATGGCGACGAGAGTTCTCGCTACTACGTCTCTGCGGAAGAGGGTTCGCCTCTGACACCAGGCGAGGCGGTGACCTTGTTCTTCGATCTAGAGCCCGATGATCAGATTATCCCGGAAGGGGCGAGTATTGGTTTGATGATTTTCTCCAGCGACCGCGACTTCACGCTCTGGCCCGAGCCAGGGACGGAGCTCACCGTTGACCTGGCCGCAAGCCACCTGCATCTTCCCGTGGTGGGCGGCTACTCGGCGCTCTCGAGCGCCATCAAGTGATGATCGGTATGGGGCTCGCCTAGCGCAGCGGTGCCGCAACTGCGGCGGCGTGCTACACTTTAAATGGATGCAACAGGTATGATGCTTGCCCTAGCCCTTACGGCCCTTGCCATCGGCTGCGCCTGCCCACAACTGTCACCGGCCGCGCATAGGGCTCCTCGCCGAGGTCGCTGCGCCTGATCCCGCTGTGTTGACAACGCGCCCTTGGAGTGCGCCCCCCTTACCACGGGTACCTGCTGTAGCCCGACCCCACAGTGACTGCAGGGGCTTCAAGGGGCACGTACCGGAGGGCGAAGAGTTCCCTTGAGCCCATTGGGGCTGCTAGAATCCTCCTGGTTACAAGTGAGCAAAGTCCCATTTACGATTCTGATCTTGATCTGCCTATGGGCCTGCAAGAGGCCTGCAGATCAACCGCATCCCCTCCGGGTGGTGGAGATCACGCCCTCGGCGGATGCTCAGGTGTACCTCAACGAGCCGCTCGTTGTGACCTTTGACCAGGAGGTGGACTTGGCCTCGATCACCCCCGCGAGCGCCCGGGTTCTTGCGGCGGGCAGCCCGGTTTCCGGTCGCTGGCAGGTGGATGGGGTACACCTTAGTTTTTGGCCTGAGCCCATTTTGCGTTCCGATCGCTCCGATGGGGGCTACCACCCCGGTCAGCGGCACGCATTGGTGTTGACGGGATTTCCCCGGCCCGATGGAATTCGCGCCAAGAGCGGGGCGCACCTTGCCAAGACCCTGCGCCATGACTTCGTGGCCAAGGGTGTGGAGCCCGGCCCAAGCCTCTTCGACCTTTCCATGGATCCCGGGCGATGCGAACCCCTGAGGGCCGCAGGTGCGGTCCAAGGTGCGCCCCTTTTGTTGCGTGGGGGAGATGCCATCGTTTTGGTGTGCGATGAACCCCTCGATCCTAGTTCGTTGATTTCCAGTGAGTTCTGGATCGAGGCGGACATTTCTGGAGGACAGGCGCAGCCGGATCAGGTGGGGCGCGTGGCCGGAGTGCACGCTCGTTTGGTACAGAACAATCACTTCCAGTCCAGGGCGGCGGGATCCTGCGCACGCATGGAGTTTTGGCCCGATCGACGTTTGTCAGAGGGGAGCTACCTCCTGCGCGGGGTTGCCCAGCCTAGCCTGATGGATATGGGAGGGAATCTCGCATGGAGCGAGGCGGAGCCGATTACTTTGGTGCGCCTGCGGGTTATGCCCAAGGGGCTAGGCGCGGATTTGACCATTCGGCTGGACTTCCTCGACACTCGCGGCAAATCCGCACAGAGGATTCCCTGGGCCGATGGGACAGCATCCTGGTCTGACCGGGGAGAGCTCAGCGTAGTCCTCCCTGCGGCTATTGGTGATGGTCATGAGGGCCGGATCGAGTTGAGCGGCGAACAAACCCAGGCCGAGCGAGAAGCCACGCACCTGAGTGTGCCCAAAGGTGCTACAGCCGAGTTTTTCCAGGCGCCGGGCCTGGTGATCCTACGTAGCCAAGGCTCCTTGCGCATTGATGGCTCCCTCATTCGGCGGCGCATGGGGGCTGAAGTAGACCCTGTTGTCGTGCCAGGATCCCAAGCCCAGCCGGTCCTATTGTCTGCGTTCTTGGAACAAGCCCGAGCGGACGGCCGAGAGTGGACCGTGTTGATCGCAGGCGCCGACCTGTTCATCGAGGGGGAGCTGCGCGTGGACACGCCCCTGATTTTGGTTGCTGGGGGGCGCGTGCGGATCAATGGCAGTGTGCGCTGCAAGAGCGAGCACTTGCACCTCTTGGGTGAAGGCGGTGGACTCGATTTACCGGGCATTCCCTCGCCCATGCTGGGGGTCATGGTGGACCAGCCCCAGCTGAATCCTCTGCGCGAGCCCCTATTGTTCGCTGCGATTTCATCACCCCTCCCACGGGAGGTCAGTCGGCGCTACGACTGGGGCCGCTTGGCGGTGGGCGGACGCGAGGGCGCGGGGCGCTGGCATGTGGGTTTTCTGCCCGCCGGTGTTGAACCCAGTCGAGACCTTATGGTCCGCCATCCGGGCCTCTTGAGTGGGGATGGACCCGTGCGCGTCCTGGTGGAGCTAGAGGTGTTCCCCGGAGGTGTTTGGGATCCACCGGCTTTGGATTTTCTTCGGCTGGATTGGGAGGCCCCCGGGGCCTCGCCCCTTGCACGCTGAGCTACCTCGGGGAACGGTATCTGCGGGGGTGGGGACGGGGGCTTGATCGGGCCTCTGCACTTCATCACCATCTAGGGCAGGCATCATGGAACCCCCGTTCACTCATCCCCTCATCATCGGACCCTTGGCGCCCATTTTCTGGGCCCTCATGGGTTTGCTGGTGGGCTCGTTTCTGAACGTAGCGATCTATCGGTTGCCCGCGGAAGGGGAGAGCATTTTCAAGCCCCTGCGATCCAGGTGTCCCAAGTGCCGCACCAGCCTGACCTGGTACGAGAACATTCCCGTGCTGTCTTGGCTGGTGTTGAGGGCCCGCTGCAAGACCTGCAAGTGTCCTATCCACTGGCGCTATCCACTGGTGGAGGTCCTGGCTGCTTTCTTGTTTTGGTCCGCAGCCAATTCGTTTGCCGGGAATCCCTTGATGATCGGCATCGTCGCCCTGGTTTTGTCGGGACTTGTGGTTGCGACCTTTGTGGACTTCGATTGCTTCGAGATTCCCGATGAGGTCAGCATAGGGGGATGCATACTTGCCCCGGTGCTGAGTTTCCTTGTGCCGCGCCTGCATGGTGTCGGGCTGGACCGCTTCGAGGCCGTCAGTGGTTGCCTCTTGGGGATGGCCGTGGGCGGCGGAATTCTCTATTTCATCGGCTGGGTGGGCAGCAAGGTTTATTCTGTGGATGCCATGGGGTTCGGTGACGTGAAACTCGTGGCGGCAGGAGGGGGCTTTATCGGCGCCGTAGGGATCTTGCACGGACTCCTGATTGCAGCGGTGCTCGGTTCCATAGTGGGCATCTTGAACATGTTGCGCTTGTACTGTGAACTGCGCACACGAGTCGCCACACGGCACAAGGCCGACAGTCGCCTGCGCTCTTTACAAGCGGCTCGCCTTGCGGGCCGCTACATACCCTTCGGACCCTATCTTGCCGTGGGGATTGGCCTCGGTATCCTTGGCTGGAATAATGATGGGGCTCTCCTTTTACAATACCTACTCGACTGACCTCTAGCGGGCCACGCGCCCGAACATTCCATGCGCCTGATTTCAACCTACACACTGACGAGCCTCTGCGCCCTGCTAACCCTCAGCGGTTGCGCTTCCGACCAAGCCCTGCGTGGATCCCTTGCGGAGCGCGACGGTATGATTCGTCGCTTGCGGGATGAGAACGCTACCTTGCAACAGGAGATCGTTCATTTGGCCGAGGACCGTGCAGCCTTACAGAGTGATTTGCGCGACCTTCGAGATAGGCAGGTCCCGCTTGAGACCATCCCGGCGGCATTGCCCACCATCGAGGCTGAGGAGTTGGCGGAGTACGGCATCGAAGTGGAACGCCGAGGGGACGAAATTATTTACTTGGTTCCAAGTGCAATCACATTTGGGGCGGGTAAAGCCGAGCTGACTCCTGCCGGGGAGCGTGCCCTGAAGGCGCTCGCGCCGCGTATGGCCAGCGACACCCCGGGGGCAGCGGTCATCTCTGTGGAGGGGCACACGGACTCGGACCCCATCCGGCGTTCTGGTTTTGCGAGCAACCGGGAACTCTCCCTGGCCCGTGCTCTTGCGGTGCACGGGTTTCTCGTGTCCCTCGGGGATCTTCCCGATGAGCGTTTTGTGGTGATGGGCTACGGACCCCACCGGCCCTTGCAACCCAACTCGGATGCATCGGGAAAGGCGCGTAATCGCCGGGTCGAAATTATCGTCCGGGCAAGGCGGGAGTAGGGCCTGGAGGGGGCCCTGCAAGGGGCTCGCTGGAGCGAGCTTGTGTCGTTCCCCACAGGGTTTGGCCTTGGATGTAGAATGGGAGAGTTCTCCCGGTGCTCTGGGCGTAAGCGGCCCTCGGCATTGGATCTAAAATTCAATTGCCCCCTGTCTTATGAGCCACCCGTCTGCCATTCGAAATGTCTCCTTCGTTGGACACCCGTCCACGGGCAAAACCACTCTTGTGGATGCCCTCGCTTTCCAAATCGGAGCCAACGCGCGCAAGGGATCACCGCAGGATGGCACGAGTCTGTGTGACACAGAACCTGAAGAACAGTCGCGACACCACACCTTGCAGTTGAGTGTGGTTTCTGCGGAGCACGATGGAAAAGACTGGACGCTGATGGACACGCCGGGTTATCCGGAGTTCATCGCCCAGGCACAGGCCGCGATCTGGGCTTCGGATTTAGTTGTCGGTGTTGTAAGTTGCGCGAGTGGTGCATCTTTCAATCTGCGCACCAAGATGCTCCTCGCTGGACGTATTGGCCGCGGCCGCGCAATCGTGCTCACCCATTTGGATGGGGAGAACGCCGACTTCGACACCATCGTTCATGATCTGCGCGATCGCCTAGGGGAGATTTGCGTGCCGGTGCTGCTGCCCAATGAATCCGGTTCTGGATTTAGCAAGGTTGAGCGCACCTTCTTGCACCCGGACAGTGAATGGAATCAACGCTTGAAAGACCGGGTGATGGATGCATGCACGGATGAGGAACTGATGATGACTTATCTAGACGACGGCAAACTGACCGAGGAGCAGCTTGAAAAGGAGATGCCCCACGCGATTTCCGACGGCACATTGATTCCCGTGCTGGTCTGCAACCCCGTGAGCGGAGAGGGCGTGGAAGAGGTCTACACTTTCCTGAAGCGCTTTGGACCATCCCCCGAGTCGGGTCTGGTGAAGGACGACGAGGGCAACGCGGTTTCCCTAGACCCCTCCGGTTCCCTTTCGGGCACGGTTTTCGCGACTCTTGCGGATCCCCATGTGGGGCGCATTTGCCTTGCCCGTATTCATGCGGGAACGATTACGCATTCGAGTCACGTGGGGCTTGCGGATGGTGAGGGCGATGAGAAGGTCGGCGGCGTTTTCCGAATGGTGGGCAAGAAGCACGAGAACCTGGAAACCGGCACTCCAGGTGAAATCGTGGCCTTTTCAAAGGTGGAGAAACTCTCCACTTGGGCGCATTTTGCTCAGGCGGGCAGCCCTGGCGTAAAGATGGAAGTGCCCAGCGCGCCCAACCCCATGGTGGCTCTCGCGGTCGAGCCAAAGTCCCGAGCAGACGAGCAAAAAATTGGCGAGGCCCTTCACAAGCTGGTGGACGAAGATCCCAGCCTAACCATGGAGCAGACAGCAGACACCCATGAGATGGTTCTTCACGGCATGAGCGACCTGCACCTGCAGGTGCTCTTCGAGAGACTGTCCCGGCGCTATGGCGTTGAAGTGACGACTCACTTGCCGTTGATCTCTTACCGACAGACTATTTCCAAGGCCGTGGAAGCCCATCACCGTCATAAGAAGCAAAGTGGCGGTAAGGGGCAGTTCGGAGAGTGCTACCTGCGCCTTCGTCCTGGGATTGCGAACGACCAGGTCCGGTTCATCGACAATGTGGTGGGGGGGGCGATTCCTCGGAACCTAATCCCTGCCGTGGAGAAGGGCATCCGAGAAGTATGCGCCAAGGGTATTCTGGCCCGCGGGGAAGTGATGGGAGTCGAAGTGGAACTCTACGATGGAAAGTTCCACGCGGTGGACTCGGACGAAGCGAGTTTCAAATCTGCTGGGGCCAAGGCATTCCGCGAAGGATTTGAGAGTGCCCGGCCGGTCATGCTTGAGCCCCTAGTGCGGGTTGAAATCCATGTGCCCACCGAGGACGCCGGAGCGATTTTCTCAGACCTCACCAGCCACCGTCGGGGTCACGTGATTGACCAGCAGACCGAGGCCGGCGGTGCAATTACCATGATCGTGGCTGAGGTACCCAAGGCCTTGATGCAGACCTATCACCGGGATTTGAACTCCACCACCAAGGGTGAAGGGACCTGGAGCATGTCCTTTGCACGCTTCGCGCCGGTGCCCATGTCCGAGCAGAAAAAAATTCTCGCCTCCGAGGGCGAGGCTCTGATCGAGACCTGATTCACCCGTCGAAACACCCTAAGGGGGGCCAGTGCCGAGGGGCACTGGTCCCCCTTTTCGCAAGCAGGAGCACCCCCTCCCCGGGTGTCCTAAGGGCCGCCAACCCTTGGCTGGCGGGCCTTGGTGGGGGTGGCTTGAGCCGCTGAAAAAGCCATTGGTGGGATCGGGATCCTTAGTCTCCAGCGGAATCCACTGGTTGGTCGATGCTTACAGCACCCCAATGCCTGGGGAGAGGTATCTCCACGATGATTACAATGGAAGAACTCCTGACGCTGATGGTCCGTCAGGGAGGCTCAGACCTACATATTTCTGTTCAGTCCGCGCCCCGTATTCGGGTCGACGGAAATCTCATGCCTGTGGAGCATGCGCCCCTGTCTTCTGATGAGACACGGCGTCTGGCCACAAGCGTGTTGACCTCCGATCAGATTGCTCGGCTCGACCGGGAATTGGAGCTCGATTGTTCCTTTGGCCTTGAGGGCCTTGGACGTTTTCGGGTCAACGTCTTTTACCAGCAGGGCGCCGTGGCGTGCGTGCTGCGATTGATCCCGACCAGCATCCCCAACTTCGAGGATTTGGGAATGCCCGAGGATGTTTGCCAACGGCTTTGTGAAATGCGCTCCGGGCTGGTCCTGGTGACCGGCGCCACTGGATCAGGTAAATCCACATCCTTGGCGGCAATGATTGATTACATCAACCAGAATCGCCAAGCGCACATCGTGACCATCGAAGATCCGGTGGAATTCACCCATCAACACAAGAGTTGTGTGGTGACCCAGCGCGAAATTGGTGGGGATACGCGTAACTTTAAGAATGCCTTGCGCAGCGTGTTGCGCCAAGACCCAGACATCGTGCTGGTGGGCGAGCTTCGTGATCACGAGACCATTGAGGCGGCCCTGACCCTGGCTGAGACCGGGCACTTAACCTTTGGCACCCTGCACACATCGGATTCAGTACAGACGATCAACCGGATCATCGATGTGTTCCCGTCCCATCAACAAGCACAGGTGCGGACCATGCTGTCCTTCACCCTGCAAGCGGTGTTCAGCCAGAAGCTGCTGCCGAAGGCAAAGGACGCGGGGCGTGTGATGGCAGCCGAGATCATGATCGCGACCCCTGGAATCCGCGCACTCGTGCGCGACGGCAAGAGCCATCAGCTCTATTCCCAAATCCAAACAGGGGGACGCCTGGGCATGTGCACCATGGCCCAATCCCTTGCAACCTTGGTCGATAACGGTGTGATTCGCATGGCTGATGCGGAGAAGGCACTTTCTGATCCGAGCGAGCTGCGCAATTGCCTGAGGGCCGCCTGATGGTGCGAGTTCCCACCAAGGTGCGGCGTTTATTAAGCGATGAAGGCCTCGTCAGCCCCGCGCAATGGGACCAGGTGGCTTCCCTCGAGGATCCCCTTGCAGCGCTCTTTGAATCGGGCGATCTAGAGGAGAGCACCCTCGTGGAAGTGGTGGCGCGTACCGCTGGAATTGCACCCATTGATTTGACCGACGTTTCGCCCGATGGGGATGTGCTCAAACTCCTGGATCAGGATCTTTGCCGACGCTTGCAGATTCTGCCCCTGACCCGCAATGGCGATATTTTGACCATCGTGGCAGCGGACCCCTTCGATGTGCTCTTGTTCGATGACCTTCGTCGCCGAACCGGGTGTCAGGTGCGTTCCGTATACGCCCCTGCAGCACGCGTGTTGGCATCCCTCAAGGAGTTGCACGACGATGGTTCAAGCAGAGTTCAGGAGATGATGGACCAGGTGGGGGAAGACTCCAACCTGCAGGCCGGACCCGAAGAGCCCGAACCGGAAGACATCGAAGCGAGCCTAGGGGATGGAGACGATTCTCCGGCGGTCAAGTTGGTCAATGTGTTGTTGCTCAAGGCCCTGCGCGAAAAGGCCAGTGATATCCACATCGAGCCCGGTGACCGTCAAGTGAGGATCCGCTTCCGCATCGATGGCCGTCTGCGGGAGGGTATCCCGCCGGTTTCTCGCAGTCTATTGCCCGCTCTTTCTTCGCGTCTCAAGATCCTGGCATCCCTCGACATTGCCGAGCGCCATGCGCCCCAGGACGGAAAGTTCCAGATCCGATACGAGGGCCGTGGCATCGACTTCCGACTTTCGATTTTGCCGGTTGTGGGTGGTGAAAAAAGCGTCATTCGAATCCTGGACGTGGGATCCTTGGCCCTCAACTTGGACGCCATGGGCTGGGAGCCCCAGTCTCTGGCCCAAGTGCGCGAGGCGATCTCTCAGCCCTATGGAATGATGTTGGTTACCGGGCCTACGGGGTCTGGCAAGTCCACCACGCTCTATTCCTGTGTTCAGGCGGTGGCTACTTCTGATGTGAATGTCACCACCGTGGAAGACCCGGTGGAGTATCGCATGGAGGGTATCAATCAGGTGCCTGTCAATCCCAAGCGAGGCATTACCTTTGCCGGCGCCCTACGATCCATTCTTCGCCAAGACCCGGACATCGTGCTGGTGGGTGAGGTGCGGGACAAGGAAACCGCGGACATCGCGGTCAAGGCTGCCTTGACCGGACACCTGGTGCTATCCACCTTGCACACCAACGACGCTGCCAGCACAATCACTCGTCTGGTGGATATGGGGGTAGACCCTTTCATGGTGTCGAGCTCTCTGTTGTTGATTTGCGCGCAACGGCTCGGACGCAGGCTTTGCAAAAACTGCCGAGTGCCCGTGGAGGATCCGCCCAAGGACCGCTTGATCAGTATTGGCTTCTTGCCAGAAGACTTCGACGAATTGCAGCTGTATAGCGCCGACGCTAAGGGCTGTAGCCGCTGCAACGGTGGCTATCGCGGACGTTTCCCCGTGCTGGAGACCATGCCGGTGACTCCGCAAATGCGCCGCCTCGTGGTGCAGGGGCGCTCCGTTGAAGAGATCAGAAAACTAGCCCTTGAAGAGGGCCTCTTGAACCTTCGCCGGGTGGGCATTTTGAATGCGATTCGCGGGGTGACCTCCGTCGAGGAAGTTCTGCGCATCACCCTCGATGACTGAGCACTAAATCTAAGAGTGAGACCCTGGATGGTTTTGCTCTATCTATTCCCCTATCAAAATGAATCAATTCAAATATGCTGCCAAGGATGGCGGCGGTAAGACGGTGCAGGGCACCATCCAGGCAGCGACGAAGGCCGAGGCCGTGGTGGAATTGCGCAAGCGTTCCTTGACCGTGCTGAAGTTGGCTGAGACCTCCTCCAAGTCGAAGCAGGGGTTCTCTTTCTCCGTGGGCAAGGTTAAGCCCAGGGCAAAGGCCTCCGAAGTGGTGATCTTCACCCGGCAGTTGGCCACCATGGTGGGGGCCGGGCTTTCCCTACTGGAGTCCCTTGAGGTGCTCGGGGATCAAGCCGAGACCCCCGGAATGCGAGCGACCTGCGAAGTGTTGGTCACCGAAGTGCGCGGGGGTTCGGACCTCTCCAGCGCCATGGGCAACTGCCCCAAAGTATTCGATCATCTGTATGTGTCCATGGTCAAGGCCGGCGAAGTCTCGGGCCAAATGGACATCATCTTGAACCGTCTCGCGGCCTACCAGGAAGAGAGCGCAGAGCTCTCCCGGGAAATCCGCTCCGCCATGACTTACCCCGTGATCTCTATGATTCTTGTGGTGGGCATCACGGTTTTCTTGATGGTTGGGGTTGTGCCCACCTTTAAAGAGGTGTTCGCTTCCATGGAGCTGACCCTGCCCGCCATCACCCTAGCGGTCTTGGCGGTGAGTGACTTCATGCTGGCCAATCTGGCCTACTTCCCGGTGCTGGGGGTCGCCCTGGTCTTTGGGGTTTCAGCGGTCAAGCGGACGGGGCCGGGCCTTCTCGCCTGGGACCATCTCATGCTGCGGCTGCCGGTCTTTGGCAAGCTGCATTCCAAGGTTTGCTTGGCTCGCTTTTCGCGGACTTTCGCGACTCTGATTCGTTCAGGTGTGCCGATTCTCTCGACTCTCGACATTGTGGCCAATACGGCCGGTAATCAAGTGGTCTCAAGGGCTGTGATTGAAGCACGGGAAAGTGTGCGCGTGGGTCAGCAGCTGTCGGACCCCCTCGCCAAGCGAAAAGTTTTCCCACCCATGGTCACTCGCATGATTGCGATTGGAGAGCGCACAGGGGCCCTTGAAACCCTGCTGGAAAAAATTGCCGACTTCTATGACAGCCAGGTTAAGGCCATGGTCAAGGCTCTCACCAGTTTGATCGAGCCCCTCTTGATTAGCTTCATGGGGATCATCGTCGGCGGCGTGGTGCTGTCCATCTTTGCCCCAATTATGGGTCTCGTGGAGAAATTGAGCTCCGGGGGCTAGGGCCCGATGGGGCGTCCAAGTGCCCACCGATCCGAGGGCCCTGATTTGGGGCATCCAATTTTGGGATAAACCGGCAGCGCGCTCAAGGCTGCCCAGCCCGAGGACGATATCTCTTGTAAGGCGTGGAGTGCTTCCGAGATTTTCGGATCGAGCTGTGCCGCACCCTGGGGTCTTCCCAGGGTTCCACAATTATACCCCACTTGGGGATTCGTCATTTTGACCTAGGCAGTACAGCGCCTATCCATGCCCAACAACTGAATATGAAAAGCAACAACAAAAACAACGCAGGTTTCACTCTCATTGAACTGATGATCGTCGTGGCCATTATCGCCATCATCGCGGCCATCGCCCTGCCCAAGCTCATGAGCGCGCGTATCTCCGCCAACGAGAACGCAGCGGTTGCGACCCTGCGTTCGATCGCAGCGGCGCAGCAGCAGTTCCAGGCTTCTTCCTCCGTGGACACCGACTATGACGGTGGCGGTGAGTTTGGCTACTTTGGCGAAATGGCTGGCGTTACCAACTTGCGCATCGGCTCTTCTGCTGGTGACGTTACCGCCACCCTGGACCCGCCCTACTTGGCGACTCCCTTCGGTAACGTCACTGCCAGCCTCGTTGAGCGTCAGGGTTACAACTACCAGATTTTCCTGCCTGACTCCGCTGGTGCTGGCGTTACCGAGGCGCTCGGTGCGCTCGGCACGTCCGCCAGCCCGGCAGATAGCTCTGATTGTGAAGTGATGTGGTGCTGCTACGCTTGGCCCGTAGACGCTGGGAAAACTGGCATGCGCACCTTCTTTATCAACCAGGAAGGCGACATCATCAGCCAGAACAACCGGGTCGTTGCTACTCAGTACTCCGGTACGTCCGGACCGGCTTGGTCCGCAGCATACGACGAGGAGAACATGGACTCGGCATTGGGTTTGGTTGATAACACCACCAACGCTGTTACCGCCACGGACCTTAAGGTCTGGACCCCGGTCGGAAACTGATCGCTAAGAGGCCACAAACCTTTTTCTTCTTGGGGCGCCTGCGGTTTTCCGCAGGCGCCCCTTTTCGTGCCCAAGATCCCAGCGCGCTGGATGCGCCCGGTCTCAGACCGGCGGCAGATCAAACAGACGCGCGCAGTTCTCCGAGGTGATGCGTGCCATCTCGTCCGTGTCCAGGCCCTTGAGCTCGGCCACCCGGGCCAAGATCTCGGCCACCAGAGCGGGTTCGTTGCGCTTGCCCCGAAAGCCCTGGGGTGCGAGGAACGGAGAATCGGTTTCCACCAGGATGCGGTCGAGGGGCACCTGCCGCACGGCCTCGCGGTTGGCATCGTTGCGCGGATAGGTCACCACGCCTGAAAAGGAGATGCAAAAGCCCGCTGCGAGATAGGGCTCGAGTTCATCGGGCCCCATGGAGTAGCAGTGCATCACCCCTCGGCGCGGGGGATGCTCTTGGATCAAGCGCACGGTTTCCTCGTGGGCATCCCGGCAGTGGACGATGACCGCCTTGTCGAGTTCTTGGGCCAAATTGAGGTGCCAGGTAAAGGACTCGATCTGGGCCTTCCGGGGGCTGTACTCCTTGAACCAATCGAGACCCGTTTCGCCGACGGCCACGCACTCGGGATCCCGGGCCAGGTCGCGAATCACTGCCCGTTCCGCGTCGCCGGTGCCCTCTGCATCGTGGGGGTGAATGCCCGCGGTGGAAAAGATATTCTTGTGCTGATCTGCCAAGCTCTTGGCTTGGTTCGAGGTCTCCACGTTGGTGCCCACCACCACCATGCGTTCTACTCCGCGTTCTTGTGCCCGTTGCAGGGTCTCGGTGAGGTCATCTTGGAAAGAGTCCCAGTACAGATGGCAATGGCTGTCGGTAATCATCGGTCGTTTTCGCTTCCGGTCAAGTCCGGGGGGGAGTTAGGTTCTTGGATCAGTCCTTCGGCATCAAGCAAGAGGCCGCGGCAGTTGGTTTGCATCATGTCGAGCAGGAAAGCGCGGAAGTTGACGTCGGCTTCCCGGCGAGCCACTTCGGCGAACAATGCGCAGGCGCTTTCCGAGGGCAACAGGTCACGCAGGGACTGGGCGGACATGCGGCGCAGATAGCCATCTCCGTTGGACTCCACTAGGCAGGACTCCAGAGCCCTTTGACCAATGGTCTCCAGGGGGAACTCGCGCATGAGCTTGACTGCCTTCCAACGGGCGGTGGGGTCAAGGCGCATGTTGGTGGCCACTTGGGCCAACATGGGTACGGGGGATTCGCCGGTCTCGCGGCAGGCATTGACCCAGCCGCGCACGAGGAACTCGTCGTCGGGCATGGTCTGGCGCTTGACCTTGGTGCGCTCCAGGATCGGCTTGGCATCCGAAAAGAACAGGTGCGGGGAAGTTAGGGACAGGACCAATGCGGCTTCCGTCCGGTCGGAGATGGGGGAGCCGTAGGTGATGAAAAGATTGTGCAGCAGTTCCCTGGCACTTTCGGGTGCCGCTAGGCCGCCGGTCCAGAGCAGGGCGCGGCGTACCAAGTAGGGTTCTTCGGCTGCGTCTGTGTAGGCGTGCAAGGCGGCGTTGCCCGCATCTTCGCCCCGGGCGATCACTCGGTCAATGCGTGCCCGTTGGTCCTCGATCCAGCGGTCGTGGTGGTCGCTGGTGAGGGTTGCGTCCAGGGGGCGAAATTGCTGGATCAGGAGGCCAACTTGTTTTCGCGACTCCTCTGAAACCGGGGCGTCGAGGGGAATGCCCCACTCATCCCGCGGGCGCTGGGTTTCGCCATTGGCGGAGACTGCGGGGTCGTCTCCCGGGTCACAACTCGGGAGGGCAAGGACCAGGCAACCGAATAGGAGCCCAAGGCGGGAGCCGATCTTTGGGACCGATTCACGCACCAGGGTGTGCGTTGTCGCTCGCTTTGTCTCGGAGACTGGCAAGTTCTGGAGGGCAGGTCGCGGGGAGCAGGGCATGGGTTGTGGGGGGCGCGTGGGCCCCCGACGGGCACGGGGTTGGTTGGGGCTAGGGCCGATGGGGGCGGTTGAGGAAGGCGATTTTGCCTAGGAGGGCAAACCCTGGAGGGAGCCAGATGCCCGACCCTAGGCCAAAATACCCTCCCAGGCGGCCCCTCAGGGCCACCGAGCCGCTGAATGGGCCCAGGGGGATTCATGGGGCTCGGCCCGCCCGGATGTTCTTCGGGGGGGACTGCTCCAGCGGATGTTACCCCTCAGAGGGCCGAAAGTTGGGTCCCAGGTCGTCTCGATCGTCATTTTTTCTCTCGCCTGGAAGGAATTCCGGAGGCGGAGGAGTGACTCTCCCCACGAGTTCTCCCGATTCAGATGGCAACCAATCCCGCCCCGTGAGTATATTCCTTGGCCCCCCAGATGGTTGGCCACTCCCCCTGGTCGCCTCCCGGTCCCCCTACAAGCCCATTCTGCCCTCCGGTGGCGTGGCCCTATTGGAAGCATGAAGCTCCTTCAACCCCTCCTCAGTGCTGCCGGCCTCGGCGCAATCCTTCTTCTTGGCTCCTGCGATGGAACCTCCTCCCTCGGAGCCAATTCCACAGGTGACCTCTACATCGTGTCCTGCTCCCTGGGCTGCTCCAGCGGCGTTGGGGATGATCCAAGTGGCGGTGACCAGGTCTCTTGCTCAATCATCAATACCTACCAGAACCAGGAGATTTCGATTCTCTTCTCGGAAGAGATCGACCTGGTGAGTATCAACTCGGCCTCCTTCCGAGTCGCTGATGCCTCCACGGGCACGACGCCCCAAGGCACCTACAGCACCGACCCCACGGACCCGCGGCGTTTGATCTTCCGCCCGGCGTTGAGCTTTGATATCAACGGCAACCCTAACTTTGCGCTGTTGGCAAACCGTGCCTACCAGGTGACGATTGCCGGTGTGTTGCAAAACGATCCGCCCCCGTACATTCGCAGTGTATCCGGGCGTCCCAACCAGAACCGATTGCTGTGTTCCGTGATTACCTCCGAGGGCATCGTGGACCCGGTTCCGGGTTCTCCCTCGGTGGCGATCTATGCGGACGTCAAGATCGGAGAGACTCCCGCCGGGGACCCGATCCTGCTGCGCAACCAATTGATCAACGGATCGGAAGATTTGACCAACGTATGGAGCGGCAGCCGCATCCGCCTTCGTTTTACCGACATCATGAACTTGGCCTCGGTCGTCAACCCCCAGACCGGAACCGCACCATTCATCAACATCGAAGTGGATCAAGATGGGGACACGGCCACGGATGATCGAACTTCGATCGGTGGTACGTTTGGTGCCCCTCTCCCGTCCCTGGACCCGGGTTTCACCTCAGACCCCTTGTTCCAGTCATTCGTCGATGTGGCCAGTCTCGAAACCTATGTGGTCTTCCAGCCGGACTTGGACTTGCCTTCCTCCGGAATTGGGGCGTTGCCGCGCCTTGTGACCGTGACCGTTCAGCCCACGGTTGTGGACCTGGTGGGTAACTCTGTGACCCTCGAAAACGGTGGGGGCTTGCACAGCTTCGTCCCGGAGTTCGTGGCGTTCGGTGAGCTTATGGTGCCCGACGGAGGAGAGGACTTTGCCGTGGGCGGAGCCGATCCCAAATCCAACGAAGATACTCGCCGCTCTAGCGGCACTTGGGGCAGTGGTCAGTTGTCCCAGGGTCAGGGCGGAGGCTCGGGCCGCTTGGGTGAACTGGTCATCGAGCAGGGCGAGACCGTGGTCTTGAACTCGGATTACCAGCTCTTCCCTATTGCAGGTCGTCCCATGGACTTGATTGGCAATGCAGACGGCTCGCCCGGCACCACCCTCGGTGGTTTCCCAGAGGAGATCCTGGTGCTAGGCTTGGTGGAAGATCTCCAGAGCCCTGGCACCTTGGTTCCAGGACCTGGCTTCGAGTTCAGCCGCATTCATATTCAAGCAGGTGGTTCTCTACGAATCGTGGGCGATGCACCAGCGCGGCTTTATTGCCGAGGTCGAGTGGACGTGGACGCAGGTGGAATCATCAACCTTTCGGGAGTGACACCGGCGGCTCAAGATTCCCAGATGGCGAAAACCTTGCACCCTGATTGGAGTGCAAGCGACGACTACTTGGAGGGCGATACCGTTTTCCACCAGGTGCTCCCGGATTTCCTTGACCCGCTAAACTCACCCCCGCCAACCGTGGTCAACCAGTACACCGCGTTGGCTGGCAACGGTTCGGGGAATCCTATTGAACCGGGAGTCCACAATCTGACGGACACCTTCTGGCTACTCGAGAGGGTGGCTACTCCTTTCAATGCTGCCGGTGGTGGCGATGGGGGACTGGGAGCAGATCGCTATGGCTTTGATCCTGGCTCACAGATGCTGACCTTGGATCAGAATGATGATTTCACCAACGCTATCGAAAACCCTGATGCCGTGACCAACGGCCGGCCAGGGCAGGGCGTTGGCCGGGGCGAGGGTACTGAAGCCCGTGCCGAGGGATTGGGTGCTGATCAGTACCCGCTCAACTACGGCACCGGATCAGTATTGACTTTTAGCAACCCGGATCCCCTCACCGCCATCTGGTTCAACCTGCAGCTGTTGCCGGAATATGCCAACGAGATGCGCTGTGTTTCTCTGACCATTGGGCGCGTCGGTTCGGGTGGCGGTTATTCCACGGATGGTTTCCCAGGAGTCTCCCTGTCTGAAGAGTCAGACGCTCAATTCCCATCGGTTGATCCGGATACGGGGGTCACCCCGTTGAACAATCCCCCGAACCAACCCGCTGGCGGGAATTCTGGGGACCTGTTTTTGGCGCCCCCTAGCCTCGACAACACGAATTACATCAAGCGCAAGCTACGCTGGTACTTGACGGTTAATAATGGGCCCGATCCTGATTTCCCCGCGCACCTGCGGGGCGGATCCGGTGGCGGCGGTGGTGGAAACCACCCCTACCGTACCGGAGCTGGCGGGCAAAACGGATCTCAAACGTTCCCCTGCGTGTCCGTCCAATCGACCTTTTACACCTGGCACGATCATTCCGGTGCTCGCGGCGGCTTTGGTGGCGGCGCGCTGGAACTTTATAGTGGTAAGAGCATCACCATCAACGGCCGCATTGACGCCTCGGGTGGAACCGGCGGCAGTTCGAACCCCGGCACCCCGGGTGATTACTTCCAGTACGGGATGCCCGGTGGCGGTGGATCCGGTGGAGCCCTCCGGATTTTGGCCCCCACGATTAGCCTGGGATCTGCTCCCGGCGCAGGTCAACCGAACCCTGGTCGCTTGGATGTCTCCGGTGGCTTAGGCGGCGCAGCTGGCTTCAGTGCCAGCGCCGGTGGCGATGGCGGTGCGGGCTTGATCTGGCTCTCGGACAGCGCTGGTGTTCTTGACCACGCATCCTTGGCCAATCGGATTCTTCCTGAAGACCTCACGGATCCCAACAGTCTCGGCTGGCTGGGACTTGATTCCGGAGGGTTGGCGAACTACCTCCCCCGCAGGCGTCCGGAGTCCTTGAGCGGTTCGGTGTCCTGCTGGATCCGCCCCCCCGGTAACTACTTCGCCCTCAACTTCCGCGAGGATGACGGGATCAACCAAGACCCGACTTTGATGGCCTGGAACATGTCGGTGATCTATGACCCCAATGATGGCAGTCCCCTGCTGGAGATTCCCTTCCGTGGCGTCGACCCGACGAACACCCTGCCTGGTCTGGCCGGCGAGTCTTGGGAGGATTTCTATGGCAAGGATCTCGGCCTCGAAGGACCGAACGATCAGAATGCTCCCGTCGTGGTGCGCTTCCAAGGTGCCCGGACCATGGCCATCCTAGACGCGAACCATTCGGACACCGACGGCAACATTTACAACGATCCTTGTAACCTGAGTCTTGCGGGGCTTGGTACACCGATCGTCGAAGGCTCGGTTTCGCCCTGGGTGGATCATCCTGCCCTGTTGAATGACTGGGCAACCCAGTTTGGCAAGCCGACCCCGAACATGATTCGGTTTACGGTCGTGTTTGACCGCACCACGAACTTGTCGAATGGCGACCCGGTGGACTCCGACTACCTTCAGTTGCTTGCGTTCCATCTGAAGGGCGTGACTGGGCTCTATCTGATGAGTGATCCGAACTGAGCGAGCCAATGGTTTATGACGGGGCAACTCATTTGATGGGAAGTCGAGTCGAGCCACGAGTGGACCCCTGGCCCTTCCGTAGCGGGAAGGCCGGGGGTTCGCGCATTAGAGGTAGGGGGAAGCATGTCTAGGATGAAATTGATTCTGGCCAGGCAGGCGCTCTGCCACGGGGGGCTGCTCGTGAAGGACGCGGGTATCTTGATTCGTGGAGGACGCATCATTGAGATCGCCACGTCCGCTTCCGGAACCAGGCGTTTAGTCCGTAACTCAGGTGTTGTCCCGGAGGATCACGGCCCGGGGATTTGGACGGCAGGTTTAGTCAATGCCCATGCGCACCTGGAGTTGACCGCCTTGGGGAATACTGTGCCCCGATTGCCTTTTGCCCGGTGGGTGTCTGCTCTGATGGGGGCCCGGTCCGAACTGGGGCGCACTGCACTTTCGCGGGGTTTGGCCCAGGGTGCGGACCGTTTATTGAACACGGGAACGAGTACGGTGGGTGACAACGACTCCCTGGGTCTTGCTGCGGGGGTGCTTGCATCCCATCCGATTCGCGCCCGTGTTTTTCGCGAGGCTTTGGATGCTTGGGACCCAAAACGCACGGCTAAGGCTCGGCGATTTTCCCGGGCTCCAAGACGCGGGACTGCCACCCTAGCCTTTGGCTTGGGACCCCATGCGCCCTTTACCGTATCCAGTGCCTTGGCTCGCTCCTTGGCACAGGACGCGCGCCGCCGCCGCGCACCTCTCTCGATCCACTTCGCCGAGAGCCGGGGGGAGAACCAGTGGATGTTGACCGGGAACGGACCTCTTGCCGGGGTCTTGCCGAAGAGTCCGGGCATCAGCTCACTCGACTACTTGGAGGAGGCCTCGTTGCTCGGTTCCCGTAGTGCCCTCGTGCATTGCAATCATGTCAAGAAGTCCGAGATCGAGCGCATTGCGCAGAGCGGTGCTTGCGTGGTGCATTGTCCCAAGAGCCATGAGTTCTTTCGGCGTGCGAAATTCGATCCCGAGCCCTGGCTGCGGGCGGGAGTGGTCATGGCCTTGGGCACGGACTCCGTTGCTAGCAACCCGGACTTGGATATGCGGGCGGAGATGGCTCGCTTGCGCGAGACTTCGCCGAATCTTAACCCTGAGCGAATTTGGACCATGGCCACGGAGGGAGGGGCTCGGTGTTTGGGCTGGGGGCTACGCCTTGGACGGCTCGAGGCCGAGTGCGCTGCGGACCTAGCCCTGTGGGACCTCACCCCACGATCCCGAGCGGGGGCGCTGGAAGCCTTAACTGGGTCTTCGCCCGAACTTCGCCAAATGATCGTTGCCGGCCGTGCGCAGCATTCGGTGAGCTGAACGGTTCTCATGGTCAGGGGTGGCTCGGGGCTGCTATCCTGTGGGGATGGAACGCACTTACCATCCGGATCTCGATCCCGAGCAAGAACACGCAATCGAGATCCTCAAGGGGGCCAAGAACGTGCTCCTGACCGGGCATGAACGCCCTGATGGGGATTGCATCGGCGCTCAGGCTGCTCTGACGGGAGTGCTTGAGGCCCTCGGTAAGAAAGTAACCATTCTCAATCCGGATCCACCGGAGCTGCGTTTCGGCCTGCTTTCGGCGGCCATCAACTATGGCGCGGACGACGGGGGGCCGATCCCGCCCCACGATCTGTTGATCCTGTTGGATGGGTCGGAGCTTTCTCGCACGGGGGCTTTAACCGAGCGCTTCGGGCGTGCGCCGGGCACCAAGATGGTGATCGATCATCACATCTTGCCCACTGATCGTTGGTGGGACGCTTGCTTTCACGATGTGACCGCCAGTTCCACCGGAGTGTTGGTGGCGCGCATCGCCAGTGAGCTCGGGGTTGAACTCAACGAGGCCGGGGCGCGGGGTGTGTTCACCTCCATAGTCACCGATACAGGTTGGTTCAAGTACAGCAACACCGATGCGGAAACTTTGGCGGTGGCTGCGTCGTTGGTGAATAAGGGGATCGAAGTGTCGACCGAGTACATGGACCTGTTCCAACGCAGGCCCATGACCCACCCCGTGGAGCTGGGTCATCTCTTGACCAGAACGGAATTCCATGCGGACGGTCGCTTGGCGCTCTTGACTCTGCCCTTGGATCCCAGTGGGAAGGTGCACGAGATGGAGACGGACGAGGCCTTGGACGTGGTGCGTTCCGTAGGCACCATTGAGGTGGTGATCTTCGTGCGCGAAGTGCGTCCGGGGCTTTGCAAGCTGAGTGCGCGCAGCAAGACCAGCTACGATGTAGCAGCCTTGGCCAGGAATTTTGGTGGCGGTGGCCACCGTAAAGCCTCTAGAGC
>Ga0302120_10000283_pt1 | contig 22000 bp, 23 predicted proteins | sample AG5_Bottom_MG_FD_203118 | JGI IMG/M metagenome (GOLD analysis project Ga0302120, IMG submission 203118) | Marine microbial communities from Western Arctic Ocean, Canada - AG5_Bottom | ecosystem: Environmental > Aquatic > Marine > Oceanic | place: Canada: Western Arctic Ocean | collected 2017-10-01 | reverse complement strand
AAAAAAAATCCGCAAAAGCGGATAAGTAAGTGCATAGAGTAACCGCTAGAGTTAGCGGGATAAATAATAGCTGGCGACTAGATTGCTCTTAGTGAAGAACGCGTTTTGAATGCACCCAACCTTGTAACTTTTGCAAATCTTGTTGCTTTTCAGGTTGTACCGCTTGCTCTAATTCTGCCAAACGCTCGTTTAGCTCATTAAAGACTCTTGTGTAGTGCTGGTTTGTTTGTGTTTCTTTGTACAGTTTAGATTTCAAAGTCGCAATAACAGAGACAAAATCGTCGTCATTACTGGCGCTTGATTGTTGTTCCGTCCCAACCACTCTAAGCTGGGCCTTTTGCATGCGCTTTAAATGATAAGCGGGCTCCGAATATGGGTTTTTGAAAGCTAAATTGGTAGGATTAGACGGCATTGCTCGAGCGGGAATATTAAGCGCTTGCAACGAACCACTGCTGGCGCGTTGTTGAATAGTAAAGCCACTTACTCCTAATAGGCGGGCCACCCACGAAATACCAAATCTAATCATTTTAACTACCTCTCCTTGGGAAGCACACGTTACAGAAGGAGGGTAGTAATGTCAAACAAAAACCCACCTATTTAACGTATTTTACCACTTAATAGCTCACTTAGAACCTCTTTGTCCCCAAGGCCTGGAGCAATGTGAACTTTATCAAACCCCAAAGAGCGTGCAAAGGTTTTTATTCGCTCACTGAGCACAAGTAATGGATACTTTTTTAGGCGAGATACGTAATCTGGATTGATGGATTCAACTAGAGAAAGTGTGTTTGACAGAGTTTGGTTGCTGTTGCCTAAAACAACGCCATTTCCATCTTTCATAAAACGTTCAATGGATTTTTGGTGAAGCTCGCTTGCAACCAATACTCTTCGCTTATAGACTTCAAGGTAATCCACTTGATTGGAAAGCCCTAATTCCTTCTTTAATGTTTCTGCGCCACCCTGACCTCTGACAATCAAAATCCGCTTGTCACTGACTGACTGACACTCGTCTAGCGACAATAACGCCACACTTGAGGCATTTTCTTTGGGGTAAGCGTTCACCATAACACCCACACTCATTAATTTATTAGCAGTTGTTGGTCCTATAGCAAATATTTTTTGATTTTTTACCAACAACCGAGGCAAGTACTCGTGCGCATAAATAACAGCATTAACACTTATAAAAATGATGGCATCATAGCGCTCACCAGGTATCTTTGGCGTCAGCTTTTGAACTTCAAAAGCAGGAAAAAGGGCGTAATCAAGATTCGCTTTTTTGAGTAGTATTTGTAATTTATCGACTTGCGCCAAGGGGCGCGTGACTAGAATCATGCGCTATTGACTAGTGTTGAAATGCTTTGCATATGATTCAAACTATCACCCACGGTAGAGGCGCAGATGATTGTTACTCTTGGCAACCCCTCCATTGTCGTAAGCACTTCTTGCGAGATGGGTCCTAAGTCAGCTAAATCGGACAATAGTAGTACTGGCGTATCTGAATAGTACAAAGTTTGGTCCAATATTTTGCGCTGATTAAGGGCGCACTTCAGTGTCACTGAAGATTGCAAACACACCTTATTATTTTCAATCAATTTTAAACAAGCCGGTTTGAGTTGGCTCGTCACATAACACCACAAGGTATAGTTTTCTTGGTATTCCTGCAAACTTACAAGCAATTGCTTGAGCTGGGCCGCATCATTTAATACATTTTCTTCAACAACCAATACAAGCTCGAAATAATCACCAAGATCATCGTGAATGGTTTCGCAGATATGATCTAAATCTTCATCGGTGTCAATAGGAAGTGCAAGTGCCTTAAACAGACTTGAATAATGATCAAAACACCAGTCTTCAGGCAAATCATCTGGATAAAAATCATCACCAAACTCAAGGCCCACTCTACCAATTAAAAACTCTGTTTTAGTCATTCTATGTTGTATGCCTTTATAATAAGCCTAATTCTAATTCACCTTAACACCAAACCCCTAAGATGTTCGAGTCGATTATATCCCTTGTATCAGGCTTTATATTACTTATTTGGAGCGCTGATGAATTCACCGATAATGGCGCTAAAATTGCCAATATTTTCAAAATTTCACCTCTAATTATCGGCCTGCTCATTTTTGGTTTTGGAACTTCTGCGCCAGAAATGCTGGTCTCAGGATTGGCGGCTTACGAGGGCCATCCGGAGCTGAGCATTGGCAACGCCTTTGGCTCTAATATCTTTAATATCGCCTTAGTATTGGGTATTACAGCAATCATTCTTCCTATCAAAGTAAAGCAAGACATTCTGAAAAAAGAATGGCTTTACTTAATGGCGTCCACACTCGTTGCTGGCATCCTGATTTGGGATGGCCACTTAAGCTTTGTTGATGGTTTAATTCTTTTGAGCCTGTTGGCTTTGTTCTTAATTTATACTTTTGTCTCCTCTAAAAAGGGCGACCACCAAGAGTTTGATAATCTTGGTGCTGACGACGTTAAGCAGGACCAAAGAGGAAAAGTTTGGCTAATGCTTGCCATCTCTTTCGTGGTGCTACTCGTTAGCGCCAAACTTGTGGTTTGGGGTGGCTCCGAACTTGCAGCCTCGTTCGGCGTCTCTGATTTACTCATTGGTTTGACGGTGGTAGCGCTCGGTACAAGCCTGCCCGAGCTGGCTGTCTCTATTGGCAGTGCATTGAAAAAACAACACGAAATGGTTGTCGGCAATATCATTGGCTCCAACTTGTTTAATACTGTCGGTGTCCTCGCAATTCCGAGTCTTATTCTGCCTTTTGATGTGCCAGTTGACATCATTAACCGAGACTATCCATTTATGATTGCTCTGACGATTCTGTTGTTTATTGTTTCTTATAAGTTTAAAAAAGAAGGCGTTATTAGTCGCCTAGAGGGTGTATTACTCCTCGTTGTGCTTGCTATCTACCTATACTTATTGCTTTGGACTTAGTTGCTAAAAACTTAAGCGAAACACGGTCTCTAGCCATAAACTTAGCCAAGTGTTGTTCGTCTTTACAAGACGTATTTGTGATTTATTTAATTGGTGATCTGGGCACAGGGAAAACCACACTTGCTCAAAGTTTTATTCAGTTTTTTGGCTTTGATCGCGTTAAAAGCCCTACTTACTCATTGGTAGAAAGCTATCAAAGCGAATCGACAAACATCCACCATTTTGATTGCTACCGACTCAGCGATCCTGAAGAGCTTGACTACATTGGCATTCGTGAATACCTCAGCCCAGGCAGCATTCAACTCATTGAGTGGCCAGAGCTTGGTAAGGGCGCGATTGCCAAAGCTGATATTTCAATCCGCCTCAAAGGCGACCATGACGAAAGACAAATCAACATACAAGGTCATAGCGACCTCGGTAAAAAGGTAATTCGGTGCGCTATTTCATAGGTCTTGCTTTGTCAGTTGTCATGACGTCAGCATTCGCTGAAGAAAAAACAACACTTTTTGATTTTCGCTACTGGACTGCTCCAAACCACACTCGAATTGTCATTGATACAGAAGCAGACACTGCTTTTAAAGTCAGCGCAAAAGATAGCTATGTTTTGCTAAGCGTTGAAAATGCCGAAGTGCTGTCACAAACATTTTCTCATTTATTTTTCGAAGATGAGCGCATCGAGCGAACTCAAATCAAGCGCAGTGGTAATGACATACGACTCATTTTTTATACCGACGAAGTATTTGAAGTTAAGCACTACACTCTTGCACCTAACGAAAAATACAAATACCATCGATTGGTAATTGACCTGATTGATCTTCAGTCAAAAACAACTGTTGCGGATAGTGCGATAGAGCAGGACAATGCGCCTGAGCGCAAAGTTGTGCTGGTTGACGCGGGTCACGGCGGTGAAGATCCTGGGGCCCTGGGTAAAAATGGCTCACGTGAAAAAGACGTCAATCTAGCCATTGCACAAAAGTTGGTCGACACCATCAACCAAAGTGACGACATAACAGCCATACTCACTCGAAGTGGCGATTACTACATACCCCTTACTGAGCGCATAACCATTGGCCTGGGTAAAAAAGCGACAATGTTTATCTCTATACATGCCGATGCGGTCGAAAGCACAAGCGCCAAAGGCGCATCCATTTATAGCTTATCTGAGAAAGGTGAGGCCAGTGAACTGGCCAAGCAGCTGGAGCAGTCTGAAAACTCAGTCGATCAGTTTGGCGGTGTAGAGATGGTTATTGATAGTGATCAATTCCTCAAAACCATGCTTACCGATTTTTCTAGAAAGGATCGTGACATCCAATCACAACAGTTAGCAGCAACTATTTTGAAGCAAATCAGCGCCATTGGTCCGGTTCATAAGAAGACTCCGCAAAAAGCCAATTTCGTTGTGCTAAAGTCCCCTGCCATACCTTCTGTATTAGTGGAAACCGCTTTCATATCTAACCCTGGCCAAGAAGCCAGACTCAATGATTCTGCAGAGCAGCAAAAAATTGCCGACGCTATTTTTCAGGGCATTAAAGATTACTACTCAGCCGTTGAGGCTCGACTATAAAACCTTTGGTTCTTGCTGAGAATTTTCGCCATCCAGTATCAGCGCTTCGCTGACAAGTTGGTGCACACTGACCACCATAAAGGGATCAAAATCGTAATACGGCAAGACTTTTGAAAATTGCGATTTGCAAATTGCACACAGCGCTGCCAACGTATTCACACCATTCTTTTCTTCACTTTGTTTGAGCGCTTGCATTCTAGGCAGTGCGCCTTTGACACGCAGCTCCAGCAAATCATCAGCCAATAAACCGCCACCGCCACCGCAGCAAAAAGTAGACGTCTTGATCGTGCCTTCTGACATATCAACAAAGTGATTGCAAGCCGCTTTAATGACTTCTCTTGGCAGTATAAATTGACCGTTCTCAATGCCGCCCATATTACTGCCTCGAGCTACATTGCACGAATCATGGAAAGTAACAGTTCGATGATCGTTCTTGGACTTGTCGAACGTTAATTGTCCTTTTTGGATTAAATCGTAGGTGTATTCAATGATATGTTGCGGCTGTGGATAGTTTTGATCCAACTGATTTTGCAACTGGAGTGCGTACTCATCCTTCGCGCCACCACCAACGCCGATTAAGGTATTCCAGAAACTGTAAGCAACCCGCCAAGCGTGGCCACACTCGCCAACAATAATGCGCTTTACTCCTAAATCAAGCGCCGCTTTTCGAATGCGTAGCGCACCTTCACGCATAATGTCGTAATTACCAATAAACATGCCAAAGTTCGCCCCCTCAGAAGCGTAAGAACTCAATGTCCACGACGCGTCAGACTGATGAAAAACCTTGGCATAACCAATCAGACCATCGATATGCGGCTCGGCAAAAAAATCGGCCGACGGCGTTATTAGCAAGATTTCAGCACCTTCTTTATCGAGAGGTAGCTTGACTGCTACGCCGGTGTCTTCTTCGATTTCCTCTTCAAGATCCAGCAAAGTGTCTCGTAAAGCGGGTTCTGGCATGCCAAGATTGTTTCCAATTTTTTTGACCTTACCAAGAATTTGATTGCAATATTTTTGACCCACGCCAATCGCGTTCATCACTTCTCGAGCGGCCATTGTTATCTCTGCGGTATCGATACCATAAGGACAGTACACCGAGCAACGTCGACACTCTGAGCACTGATGAAAATAGTTGTACCAATCGTCAAGCATAGACTCATCGAACTCTTTGGCGCCCACCAGTTTAGGAAAATACTTGCCTGCAAAGGTAAAGTGACGTCGATAAACACTACGAAACAAATCTTGCCTTGCCACTGGCATATTTTTAGGATCCCCCGTACCAAGGAAATAATGACACTTGTCGGCGCAAGCGCCACACTTCACACAAGCATCCAGAAATACAGGAATCGAGCGATATTTACTGATCGTCTCGCTCATTTTTTCAATGGCTACCTGCTGCCAATTGTCAACTTTTTCCCCGGGAAATCCAAGTGACTTTTGCATGTCTGCATTGGCCTTAAACGGACCACCACCAATCATAGCGTTGCTTTTGAGTACGGGTGTTTTTAGGTAAGTTTCTAATTTTGGTGTATCAAATTTCGCCATGGTTATCCACCTTTGCTATTTTTCTCTTTATCAATAGTCCAATCCGAAATATGGCGTTTTTTCCTCGCATCGTCAACCTGATTAAGAGTTGGCGAGAAAAATACCCCCGGTGCATGTAGCATTTTTGAAATAGGGAAAATGGCAATCAAGACAAACACCATAAAGATATGCGCCAGAAAAATACCCTCACTTGGCAATTCGGACCAATTCAAGGTAATTAAGCCTTCTGCAAAACTGTACACCATACCCATGTCAGGGTAATAGCTGGCAAAAGTCATAAGCACACCAGTGAGTGCAATCGCAATCAAAAGCAACAGCAACAAGTAGTCTGAAGGCGCGGAAATATAGCGCACACGATCCACGAAAAAACGTCTTGTCAATAAACCCGAAAGACCAAATATGAGCGGAAAAGCCGCGTACTTCAAGGATTCCGTTTGACGCAATATATCGGGTGTTTCACCCGGCCAAAAATAAGGTAAATGGCGAATAAAAAGCAACACCAAAGCCCAGTGAAATAACCAGCCAAACAACCAAGTCCATTTACTAGCTCTGAACAAACTGGAGAATAAAAAAACCTCTCGCATCATTCTCAAAACTACACCAAATTGCGTTAATGGAGCGGGTGCAGTAGGGATTTTTAGTGGCACTGGTGTGCTTGCGTATTGAGCCACTTTCAGTGTGACACCTACCAAACAAAGCGATACCGCTAGGTAGAAAAAGACAGTAAATAGAATGCTGGTTAATGACATAAAGTTGTAACCCTAGGCAAAGGTCTCTAAACACAACCCGTTGGCTTTGGTAGGCCGGCAAATCGACAGCCTTGCTTGGCAGGGCCGTAAGGAAACAGCGAATACAAATAGCGAGAATTGCCTTTATCGTTGCCCAATTTCTTAGCAATTGCCTTGGTTAAAACACGAACAGCTGGGGCAAAGTCGTACTCTTCGAAATAATCTTTAAGGAAATTAATAACCTCCCAATGCTCTAACGTTAACTCGATATCGTCTTCTGCCGCCATTGCCAGCGCAATTTCTTTGCTCCAGTCCCCTATGTTTATAAGGTAACCCTCTTCATCTACTTCAGCGCCAAGTATTGCAGCCATTGTCTTCTGTTTCTCTTTGTTGGTTAATAATGGTTAATTAAATCTAATGCATGAGACATACGCCTAAGCGACGACGTCCATATCGATTAATTTTACTGATGTGAGACTTGCAGGGGAACTAAATTACACCCCAATAGCAAGGGACTGAAGTTGGCTAGTTGGCTAGATACGTATCAACACTTTTAGCAACACCACGGCCTTCGTTAATCGCCCAAACCACCAATGATTGACCTCGTCTACAATCACCCGCAGTAAAGATGCCCGCTTTTGAAGTGGCAAATTCCCCATGTTCAGCTTTGTAATTGCCACGCCCATCAAGTTCAATTGCGGCATCATCACTAAGGTAATGCTCAGGGGAAACAAAACCCATAGACAGCAACACCAGTTGCGTCTTCCAAGTTTTCTCGGTGCCAGCCATTTCATTCAGCTGGCCATTTTCAAACGTCACATTAACGGTATTAATGCCACTAACATTGCCATCACTGTCCTTAATAAATGATTTAGTTAGTAGTTGGTAGTTTCTTGGATCTTTACCAAAAACAGCGGTCGCCTCTTCGTGGCCATAATCCACACGATAAATCAGTGGCCACTCCGGCCAAGGATTTTGGTCTGCTCTGCCAGTAGGTGGTTGACTCATTAATTCAAAATTAACAATCGATTTTGCGCCTTGTCTGAGTGATGTGCCAATACAGTCTGTACCCGTATCGCCACCACCGATGACAATTACGTCTTTACCTTTTGCAGAAAACTCGCCCTCATCAGTATGGCCGTAATCAAGCAAACTCTTGTAATTGGCCGTTAAGTAACTCATTGCTGGGTAAATACCCTTTGCATCACGGTTATCAGCCGGTAAATCACGCGCCTTGGTTGCGCCTGTCGTAAAGACAACGGCGTCAAACTGCCCTTGCAACTCAGAGACACTAATATCTTTGCCAATATCGGCACTGGTGATAAATTCAATTCCTTCGGCCCTGAGCAGGTCAACCCGACGGTTAACCACGTCTTTGCCTAATTTCATATTTGGGATGCCATACATCAGCAAGCCGCCAATTCGATCACTACGCTCATAAACCGTCACTGAGTGGCCTATCTGATTTAACTCATCAGCTGCCGCAAGCCCTGCAGGGCCTGAACCAACAACCGCAACTGCCTTGCCTGAGCGGTTAACAACTTCTCTAGGAACAATCCAACCCTCTTCAAAGCCTTTATCAACGATTGATTGCTCAATGTTTTTAATCGTTACCGCAGGATCATTAATACCCAAAACACACGAACCTTCACAAGGTGCCGGGCACACTCGGCCGGTAAATTCTGGGAAGTTATTTGTTTTGTGTAAACGCTCAAGAGCTTCACGCCATTGGTCGGTATAAATTAGGTGGTTCCACTCTGGAATAAGGTTATCAATTGGACAGCCATCGGCGGATTGACAAAAAGGCACGCCGCAATCCATGCACCGTGCGCCTTGCTGTTGAAGGTGGTCAATATCATGGCTGCCGGAGAAAATTTCATCGAAGTCGTTGATGCGAATTTCTACATCACGATACGATTCCACTTCCCGATCAAATTCTATAAAACCTGTTGCCTTGCCCATGACTATTTCTTTGTATTCCACACAGCCTTAGATTATGCCACAATCTGCGCCAATGCTTGGCGCAATACATCACCATAAGGAATCAACAATCATAATATGAAAGTACGATTATAAAGAAAATCTACATATTTTCAGGCTGTGCTTTAATAAAAGCAGGAAGTTGATTGCATCTCTGTGCAATCTCCACAATCTTCGGATAGGCCGACAAATTACAGTCAAATCGCTTGGCATTATATACTTGTGGCACAAGACAAATATCGGCTAGAGTGGGTTGGTTTTGATGACAAAAATTCCCCGTTTCACTCTCGCTTAAGCGCCTCTCTAACGCGTCAAACCCTGTTATTATCCAGTGTCTATACCATGTCAATTTTGCTTCTTTGCCTACTGACAATTCATCTTCTAAATAATTAAGCACGCGCAAATTATCCAATGGATGAATATCACTACTAATCAGCTGCGACAGAGAGCGAATGCGCGCCTTTGCCAAGGCGTCTTGATGCAAAATTGTTGGTGTGGGTTTTAGCTCCTCTAAGTACTCACAAATCGCTAACGATTGCGTTAACACAACGTCACTTATGCCCGCCTCTTTGACAAGTAATGCCGGGACTAAGCCTTGAGGATTGAGTGCCTTGTACCCATCAGAAGCCTCTTCTGATTCCAGCAAATTAACACGCTTGCTTTGGTATTGAAGTTGCTTGAGATTGAGCGCAATACGCACTCGATAAGCCGCAGACGAACGATGATAATCGTATAAAGTAAGTGCAGCTTGCTCAGTATTCTTCATTAGCTATTGGCGGACAACAAAGTACCAACAACCTCGCCAAAACCAATACGTGGTCGCTGACTATCGATCGCTTCACACCAACCTTTCATTATTATTTTGTCGCCATCTTCTAAGAACGTGCGGACCTCACCATTATCAAGCGTAATTGGATTTTTACCACCACTGGTGAGCTCTATGAGAGCGCCAGCTTCGCTGATATCTGGGCCTGATTGCGTGCCAGAGCCCAGTAGATCGCCTGAACGCATATTGCACCCACCCACACTGTGATGGGCAAGCATTTGCGATACCGTCCAATAAGAATGCTTAAAGTTGCTTCTCGACAATCTCTGTGGCGCTTGGTTATTATCGCGCATTGTTTGCGTTTCAATGAGCACTTCCAGCTCAACATCAAAACCGCCTTGCGCTCTGTTTTTAGCCGATTCTAAATACGATATAGGTTGCGGATGACCCTCTTCTCGGTACCACGGCGCCCGATAAGGCGCTAAAGCCTGCGTAGTGACAATCCAAGGGGAAATGGTGGTAGCAAAGTTTTTTGATAAAAACGGCCCCAACGGTTGGTACTCCCAAGCCTGAATGTCTCTTGCCGACCAATCATTGAGTAGACAAAGGCCAAAAATATGATCGTCGGTGTCATCAATTGAGATGCGCTCACCAATATCGCTCCCCTTACCGACAAAGATACCCACTTCTAGCTCGTAATCCAGTCTCTTGGCCGCACCAAAACTTGGTTCAGCGGCATCTGGCGCTTTTGTTTGGCCCATCGGTCTAGCAAACGTTTGACCAGAAACATCGATAGACGAACTCCTGCCATGATAGCCAATTGGCAGCCATTGATAATTTGGCAACAGTGGATTGTCCGGGCGAAACAATTTACCAATATTGGTGGCGTGATGAATCGAAGTGTAAAAATCGGTGTAGTCACCAATTTGTGCTGGCAACTTGTATTCAGCAAGTCTCTGCGAAATTAAACAAGTGGAAAGTTGTTTTTCCAATGCACTGCCTTTTGTTAGGCCATCCGACAACACCAGTCTTAATTCAGACCAGGCACCAACGCCCATCGACATAAATTTATTTAAACTGTTTTGGCTACAAGCCTTAAGGATTTTTTGAATTGAAGTATTAAACAACTTGCACTTCTCTAGCTGTGCCAAATCAACAATTTCATCACCAATAGCAACACCAACGCGAAAAACTTCTTTACTCTCTTTGTGCTTAAACACAGCAAAAGGTAAGTTTTGAATGGGGAAATCAGCATGGCCGTTGGCTGAGTTCACCCAGCTTTGTCGGTTAACGTCGTGGGTGGAATTTAAATTTGTATTTTGTATCATAATTTCTTTTATTATTTAGGGTTTTTAGCATCGAAATGGCTTTTAAGGCCATGCCATACTTGATGATAATTCGTTTGTCTAAGGGGGCTTTTAAGGGCTTTCTTGCTAACTGAATACGCTAAGTTACTCTCAAACATAAAAGCCATCGTCTTATCAAGGTACTCGGGATCCAAATCTTTATTACTGGCTCGCTCAAAAGTCGTTGCATCGGGGCCATGCAAGCTCATGGTGTTGTGTAGACTGGCGCCACCCGGCACAAAGCCCTCGGCTTTGGCGTCATAAGCACCTTCAATCAAACCCATAAATTCACTCATGATATTGCGATGAAACCAAGGCGGACGGAATGTGTCTTCGGCCACTATCCAGCGCGGTGGGAAAATAACAAAGTCGCAGTTGGCCACACCCGATATCGAGGATGGCGAAGTCAGCACGGTAAAAATAGAAGGGTCGCAGTGATCAAAGCTAACGCTGTTAATAGTATTAAAACGACTAAGATCGTATTTATATGGTGCGCAGTTTCCATGCCAAGCAACAACATTAAAAGGCGAGTGATCCAGAGCTGAGCGCCACAACCGACCACCAAATTTGTTCAATAATGTAAACTCACCGATAGTGTCCTCATAACTCACAATAGGAGTTAAAAAATCTCTAGCACTGGCAAGACCATTAGCGCCAATAGGGCCTAGATTTGGAAGCTCAAAAGGGGCGCCGTAGTTTTCACAAACATAGCCTCTAGCAAACTTATCAGAGTCTTTTAACACCACTTGAAACTTCAATCCTCTAGGGATGACACAAATCTCTTTTGGTGCAACATCCAGCACGCCCATCTCTGTGTAAATACAAAGTGCGCCTTGCTGTGGCACAATTAACATCTCGCCATCGGAGTTGTAAAAATAACCGTCCATATCTCTATTGGCGGCGTATGAATAGATACCAACACCCAGTTGTGTGCTGACAGAGCCGTTGCCACAAATGGCAAAAAGACCCTCGATAAAATCCGTTTTAGTCAATGGTGCGCTCTGTGGATCCCAGCGCATTTGGTTGGGGCTGCTAATCACGTCCTCGTTTGAGAGTGACAGGCCTTCATGAGACACAGGCACAAAGTCGGTTGTTATAACACTTGGACGAATGCGGTACAGCCAAGAGCGCCTATTGCTCTGTCTTGGCGCAGTAAAAGCACTGCCAGAAAACTGCTCTGCATAAAGACCGTAAGCGCATTGTTGAGGCGAGTTCCGCCCAACAGGTAACGCACCAGCTAAGGCCTCGGTCTCGAAGTGATTGCCAAAACCGTTTTGGTATTCTTTATTGTCCGTTTGTAAACTCATGGTAATTCCCTTGCTAGTTTAGCAACCAATTCTAGATGACACCACGCTCTTTTTGATCTTGCTCGATGGAATCAAACAAAGCCTGGAAGTTGCCCTCACCAAAACCCTCATTTCCTTTTCTCTGAATAATCTCAAAGAACAATGGACCAATCACAGTATCGGTAAAAATTTGCAGTAACTTATCTTCCTCACCAACTTTGTCAATCGCCTCGCCGTCAATCAATATTTGATTTTTCTTCAAACGGGCTACGTCTTCACCGTGGTGAGGCAAGCGCTTATCAATGCCATCAAAATAGGAATCTGGCGTTGACATAAAGCTCATGCCATCGGCACGAAGCGATTCAACCGTCTGGTAAATATCATCGCTACCCAGTGCAATATGCTGAATACCTTCGCCATTATGAGTACTTAAATACTCTGCAATTTGGCTTTTGTCGTCAGACGACTCATTAATTGGAATACGAATTTTTCCACATGGGCTGGTCAATGCGCGCGACTTAAGGCCAGTGAGCTTTCCCTTAATATCAAAATAACGAATCTCTTTAAAATTAAATAAATCGCTGTAAAAATTAGCCCATTTATCCATATTACCACGCTCAACATTGTGCGTGAGGTGGTCGATATAAGTCAAGCCTTGGCCGACAGGATGTTGATCAACGCCCGCAATTGGGACAAAATCAATATCGTAAATATTAATGTCTTTGTAACGATCCACTAAATACAGCAGTGAGCCGCCAATGCCACGAATCGCAGGGATTTGCAATTCCATCGGGCCAGCGCCAGAGGCAATAATTTCAACGCCTTTTTTCTTTAATTTACTCACCGCAAAATTTGCGTCTTCTACGCGAAATGCCATAGCATTTGCGCTTGGGCCGTGCGTCGAATAGAACTCATGGCTTTGGCCTTGAGCTTCATTGTTAAGAATAAAGTTAATGTCGCCTTGGCGATAAAGAGTAACGTTCTTACTTCTATGTCTAGCAATCGCCACAAAGCCAAGTTGAGTAAACAATTCAGCCAATTGTTCGGGTTTGTTTGAGGCGTACTCAACAAATTCAAAGCCATCTGTTTTTAGCGGGTTTTCCCATGTTTTAATCATTGTTTTTTCTCCTAATAATTTTACAAAACTCTATTTATTCATTGCAAAGAGCGGCCCTTCCATGCCCACCTCTTGTGCCGTCTTAATCGCCAACTTTACCTCGGATAAAGTCAGATCAAATAATTGGTCAAACGATTCAATCACAAAGTAAATCGGTTGATAAATGTCAATACGGTAAGGTGTTCTTAACACTTTAAGCAAATCAAACTCCTTGACAATAGGTTTGTCACTTAAAGCGTGTTGCAGCTCTCCAATGGAAGACACAAGGCCGGCGCCATAAGCACGATTACCGTGAGCTGTTTTAATTAAGCCAAACTCAACGGTGAACCAATACAATCTCGCCAACATCACTCTTTCTTCATTTGTTGCTCCCACTCCAGCCAAGCCATAGGTGTGGGTAAAGTGCGCAAACTGAGGGTCGTTCAATAAAGGCGTGTGGCCAAACACCTCATGAAAAATATCGGGCTCTTGCAAATAATCAAGCTCTTCCGCTCTTCTAATAAAACTGGCAACAGGAAATTGCTTATTAGCCAGTAAATTAAAAAAACGATCAAAACTAATCAATGCTGGTACAGGTGTCACCGACCAATCGGAACTTTTCTGTATTTTTTCACTGACTTCATCACACTGTGGGATGCGGTCGCCTGGAAACGACATCTTTTCCAATGCACCAATATAAGAATCACAGGCAGCATTCTTTAGCGCAGGCGTTTGTCGCTCAATCAATGTCTGCCAAACTTTGTGTTCTGTGGCTGTGTAATGTATCTTGCCAAACTCGTCTGGAGTTTTTGCAAGGTAAGTTGTCATCTTCATGTCAACCCTTGTTATTTGTATAGTATTATTGTAGTAAATAAATAGAGAAGAATGTATGCGTATCGAGCCTATATTCTAGAATTAATGCAGTTTATATGCTCTTATTCTTTGTTTCATGCAGTTATTTATGCGCATATTGCAAAATGGTGTATAATCAGCACCTCATGAAAAAGCCAGAATCCCAATTAGACGAGTTTGACATTAGACTGCTCAATGCGCTTCAAAAAAACTCACGACTCACCAGTATCGAGCTGTCTCAGGTTGTTCACTTATCACCTACACAGTGCCAAAGACGCCTAAAAAAACTTGAAGAATCTGGCGTTATCTCCAATTACTCTGCCATTCTTAATCGTGAAAAAGTGGGTTTTGAAATCATTGCTATAATTAACGTTTCACTTGGAAAACACTCACATTTCCCGGGTGAGGATTTTAAAAAACTGGTGAACGCACACCCCGAAGTGCTCGAATGTTGGACAATGATTGGTGAATACGACTTTATGTTGAAAGTAGTGGCAAAAAATCTGAACGACTTGACCAATTTCATGATGAAAGAATTACTAGATATGCCTATTGTTGCAAATATTCGCTCTAATATTCTCCTGCAACAAATCAAGCTGACATCCACCCTACCTCTGTAGCCCTCTTTTCGCCAAATATATCTCCTAGCGCGCCTTGTGCGCAACAAAGATACTCTGTATAATTGTCGTTTTTTCCAAATTCAATAGGTAACAACGTGAATTTAATCGATCAAATTGAAAACGAGCAACTAAGATCAGACATTCCTGAGTTTTCTCCGGGTGATACAGTTATCGTACAAGTAAAAGTCCGTGAAGGCAACCGTGAAAGACTTCAGGCTTTTGAAGGTGTTGTGATCGGCAAGAAAAACCGTGGTATTGGCTCAGCATTTACAGTGAGAAAAATCTCTCATGGCGAAGGCGTTGAAAGAGTTTTCCAAACACACTCATCATTGATTGACAGTGTTACTGTTAAACGTTGCGGTAAAGTTCGTAAAGCAAAACTTTACTACTTACGAGGCCTTACAGGTAAGGCAGCTCGTATTACTGAGAAGCTTAAAAAGAGATAAGCGAAATTTTATTTTAAAAATGCCAGTTTTTACTGGCATTTTTTTTGTCCAACATTCGCGCATCCAGTAGAATGATTACTTATGGATACGGCGTTAATCGAGCAATTTATTGACCACTACTGGCTCAGTTCTGGCGCCAGTAAAAACACTCTTTCCGCCTACCGATCTGACCTCAGTATCTTTCACAAAAGGCTTGGAAAGCAAGCATTCTCCTCTGTAGACGCAAAAAGCATTCAAGACTATTTCAAAGAACGACAAAAAAAAGGCATGAGCCCCTCAACGCAGGCTCGCATCCTTACTTGTATGCGCTTATTCTTTCACTATCTCCACGATAATAAACTGATTGATAACAATCCTACAGCAGAGCTTTCACACCCCAAGCAAGAGCAAAAACTGCCAGTTTTCCTAAACATCGATGAAGTCGAAAGACTGTTAGATACTCCAAGCAATTCTACGACATTTGGCAAGCGAGACAAGGCCATGCTTGAGCTGCTATATTCATGCGGATTAAGAGTTTCTGAGTTAATTAATCTCAGTTATCACAACATTCATCTGCGAGATGAATACATTCGTATCCATGGCAAGGGCAATAAGGAAAGAATGCTACCCATGGGTGAAATTGCTATTGATTATTTAACCGCTTACGAGAAAGAAGCAAGACCTCTGCTGCTCAAAAATGGCCAGTGTGACAGTTATTTTCTCTCTAACCGTGGCAAGGCCATGAGTCGGCAGAATTTCTTCTACATCATCAAGTCTTACGCTATGCAAGCCGGCATCGACAAACCACTATCCCCGCACTCCCTGCGCCATGCTTTTGCCACTCATCTCGTGCAAAAAGGAGCCGACCTTCGTTCGGTGCAATTAATGCTTGGGCACAGTGATATTTCGAGCACGCAACTCTATACTCACATTCAAAATGCCCAGCTTAAAGCGCAGCATGCTAAGCACCACCCAAGAGGGTAGTCAAATTTAAGCCCTGTCAATACAAAGACTTGACTTTTGAGCACCATCCTTGTCAAAATTGCTCAGATCCAACCAAGCTTGATAAGCTGCCTTGATTTGTGGCCAATCTTTATCAATTACGGCGTACCACGTGGTATCGCGGTTGCGACCTTTATACATGGTCGCTTGACGCCACAAACCTTCAAATTGAAAACCAAATCTTTCAGCGGCACTTTTTGATGGTGTATTTAGTGCATCACATTTCCATTCATAACGTCTGTAACCCAACTCATCAAATACTCTGGCCATCATCAAATACATCGCTTCAGTTGCCATGGGTGTTCTTTGCATTTTGGGTGAAAAATGAATATGTCCCACCTCGATCGTACCCACTAAAGGAGTGATTCGAAGATAGCTCGCCATGCCAACAAGCTCATTATTACTTTGATTGATGACAACGTAAAAAAGAGGGTCATTACCCATGCAAGCTTGTTCAAGCCAATTAGTAAAACTTGCTAAATTCTCAAACGGGCCGTACGGCAAATACGTCCAGTTATGATTGTTACTGTCTTCTGCAAAAGCTTCAAAAAGACTTTTTCCGTGTTTGGCAATATCGAGAGGAGTCAATCGGCAAAAATGACCTTGCATCACTTCGCGAGGTGGTGGTTGACAAGGCTGCCAATTATCAATGTCTAATCCAATTGGTTGACCAAGGTTATTATCTTGACTTTCGATTGGCATAACTTAACTCCTTATTAAGGCTAGCGATAAGACAGCATCAACTCTGCCATAATGAAAAACATCGGCAAGGCTATAGCAGAAATAACCGCCCAGAAACTGATGTAAGTCTTGGGGCTGACTTTGAACGACTTGCCTGAAAATGGCGACTCCGGCTCAGAGGCTACCTCGCCCGGCCTAAGCACTTTGGGAAAAAGAAAGCGATTCTCCCAAAGCTCCCAATACAACGTAAAGCCAATCATGGCTAAAACCAGGGTTGCCGACTGAGGCCTTGTCCAAAATGTCTCGTAATAAAATACGAAAATCAGCATACTACAAATCGATGACAGTATTTGCCCAGGAATGTAATAAGACGGTCTTGTTTTATAAAGCGTTAGTGCGAATGTGCAACTTAATGCAATCATAGCGCAATATGCAATTGCCCAGATCGGCATAAGGGTTCTCCTAATATTTAGCCCGTAGGCATTTGATAAGTGACAAAATCAATGGTGCTCGAAATCTTATCATAAAGCGCTCTCGCACGATGATTATCGCTTGCCGTTATCCAGCGAATAAATGGCCAGTTCCTTTCTTTGGCAATAGATTTCAACTCTTTGAACAGTGCCTGAACCGCGCCACTTCCGCGCGCATCAGGATGAACATACAGATCATCCAAAAAACCGATCTTTAGTCCTCGAAGAGGAGATGGCATGTGACGGAAGTGCATAAAACCCAACAGTTGACCGGCTTCATCTTTAATGCCAATAGCGTAAAAGTTCTCGCCCTCATCCACAATCCACGACCAAACTGTGTCGAGAATTTTTTGATTCATGGACATCTGATAAAAATCAGCATAGCCGCGATACAAGTCTTGCCAGTCATTGCGATCACTCTCATTAATTTCTCTAACTTTCATATGAATACAGCACTCTTCGGCAAAAATATATTGAGTATAGCGGACTCAAGGTGTTTGTTATAGATTCGTATTTTTCAATATTATTGAATAAAAAATATTGAAAAATATCAATATACAGCTGCAAATACGATAAATATTGATAAAAACAACGAAAAACACCTATTATTTTCCAAATAATAGGTGTTTTTATTAAAAAAAATGGTTAAAACTTCGTATTTTTAAACAAATTGTTAAAAATTTATCGTTTTTTAGCGTTTTATTGAAAAAACTAAATAACCTGATTAAGTGCATCTTCCAATCGCTGAACAGCGCTATCAACGTCCGCAAGCTTGTCCAATCCAAATAAACCTAAGCGGAATGTTTGGTAGTCATCGCCCTCATCACACTGAAGTGGAACGCCCGCGGCAATTTGCATGCCCAAAGCGCTGAATTTAGAGCCGTTCTGAATTGCCGCGTCATTGGTATAACTAACAACCACACCCGGTGCTTGAAAGCCTTTAGCAGCAACACTTTTAATACCATAACTCTCTAGTAGTGCTCTAACTCTATCGCCCAGTTCTTGTTGATTAACTTTGGCTTTATCAAAACCAAAAGCTTCCGTTTCAATAATCGTGTCTCTGAATTTTTTGATGGCATCGGTTGGTAGTGTCGCGTGGTAAGCGTGCCCACCATTCTCGTAGGCTTGCATAATTTGCAACCACTTTAAAAGATCGCAAGCAAAACTTGTGCTCTTTGTTGATGGAATTAAGGTGTTAGCACTTTCTGCCAACATCACCATACCGAATGCTGGTGAAGCACTCCAGCCTTTTTGTGGCGCACTAATCAAGACATCAACGCCAAGATCTTTCATGTCAATCCAAATAGTGCCTGAAGCAACACAATCTAACACCAACATACCGCCCACCGAATGCACGGCGTTGGCTAATTCTTTGATATAATCATCGGGCAGAATAATGCCAGATGCTGTTTCAACATGGGCTGCAAATACGAAATCCGGCTTCTCGGTTTTAATCGAGGCGACTACTTCTTCGATTGGCGCTGATGCAAATGGCGCTTGAGAGTTATTATTTTCCCTTCTCGCTTTATGAACAATTTCTTCAGATGGGATACTTGCCATCTCAAAAATTTGCGTCCAACGAAAACTGAACCAACCGTTACGCACAACAAGGCATTTCTTATCTGTGGCAAATTGTCTTGCAACAGCCTCCATTGCGTAAGTACCGCCACCAGGTACTAATACAACGGCTTCTGCGTTGTACACAGATTTTAATGACGTAGAAACATCGTTCATCACCGCTTGGAATGATTGTGACATATGGTTTAATGAGCGATCTGTAAAAACGACCGAATACTCTAACAATCCATCAGGATCTACGTTTGATAATAAGCCTGGCATATTTTTCTCCGACTAGTAATGGCATTGAAATGCACCACTAAAGTACATTTATATTTTAAAAATGAATAATAAAGTCTTCATCATACTACTGAAGAAAGAATAATAGGCCAGATCTAATAATTAGATAGACCATCTAACGGAACTATATATACTGAACCTCTAGGATTTCGTAAATAATGTCGCCTTTTGGTGCTTTAACGGTAACTTCATCACCCTCTTCATTGCCCAGTAATGCCTTAGCGATTGGGGAATGGCAAGAAATTTTACCCAAAGAAATATCGGCTTCGTCTTCGCCAACGATTTGATAGGCGGTCTCGCTGTCGTCAGCCAGATTCATCAAGCTAATCGTGGTGCCGAAGACACAACGACCGTCTTGATTAAGTTGAGTAACATCAATCACTTGCATGCGTGAAAGCTTTGAGCTAATTTCTTGAATACGGCCTTCGGCAAACGCCTGCTCTTCTTTGGCGGCATGATACTCGGCATTTTCTTTAAGATCACCATGCTCTCTAGCCGTGGCAATGTCACTGACTATACGCGGGCGCTCTACGTCCTTAAGATGGGACAACTCAATTTCTAACGCCTTAACGCCAGCAATGGTCATTGGTATTGCTTCCATATATTTTTTACTTGCCTTTAATTATGTAGAGACTGAAGCGAACGCACTTCAAGCATGTCGTTTGACTTTAAGCCATCGATCATCGCGTTAGCCGCAGCAACTGTTGTCGTACAAGGTACTTTATGCACCAAAGCCTGACAACGAATCACGGCCGCATCTGCAAGACCCTGAGTATCGTCGGTTGAATTAATGATTAAGGCGATTTCATCGTTTTTAATCATGTCGACAATATGAGGAGAGCCTTCAGAAACCTTGTTGATCATTGTACATTCAACACCTGATTCGTTAAGTATTTCCTTGTTGGTACGGGTTGAGACAATTTCAAAACCATTGCGTACCAATTTTTGACCCAAACGTACCAAATGACCGCGATCTAAATTACGCAAACTGACAAACACTCTGCCACTAGTAGGTAGGATTTCACCAGCCGCCAAGAAGGCTTTATCAAATGCTGCTGGGAAAGTACTGCCAATACCCATTACTTCGCCTGTAGAGCGCATCTCCGGCCCTAAAATTGGGTCAACACCCAAGAACTTATTGAACGGGAAAACAGACTCTTTAACTGAGAAATGAGTTGGGATAACCTCTTCGGTAAAACCTTGTTCTTTCAGGGAAACTCCCGCCATCACTCGTGCAGCAATATTCGCAAGAGGAACGCCAATTGCTTTAGAGACAAAAGGAACAGTGCGTGAAGCCCTTGGATTAACTTCAATCACATAGATTTCGCCGTCTTGATAGGCAAGTTGCGTGTTCATCAAGCCAATCACTTTCAGCTCTTTGGCCATTGCAATAACTTGGCCACGCATTTCATTGCAAACATCTTTTGGCAGCGAGTATGGTGGCAGCGAACACGCTGAATCACCCGAATGGATGCCGGCTTGTTCAATATGCTCCATGATGCCACCAATAACAACATCTGTGCCATCACTAATTACATCAATATCAACTTCAATCGCATGATCTAAGAATGAATCCAGCAATACAGGGGAGTCATTAGACACCTGAACGGCAGTATGCATATAGCGCTCAAGACTGTCTTTGTCGAATACAATTTGCATCGCACGCCCGCCAAGAACGTAAGACGGTCGAACAACCAATGGGAAGCCAATAGCGTCCGCAATAGCAATGGCTTGTTCTTGTGAGCGTGCCGTGCCATTATGTGGCTGCTTCAAGCCTAGTTTTTGAATCATTTTTTGGAAACGCTCTCTATCCTCCGCCAAATCAATAGCATCTGGACTGGTGCCAATAATTGTGGCGCCACTATCCTCAAGGGCTTGCGCTAATTTAAGCGGCGTCTGACCACCATAATGCACAATAATGCCTTCAGGTTTTTCAATTTCAATAACCGCCAGTACATCTTCTAGCGTTAACGGCTCAAAATACAGCCTGTCAGAAATGTCATAATCGGTTGAAACAGTTTCTGGGTTGCAGTTGACCATGATGGTTTCGTAGCCGTCTTCTCTAAGCGCCATGGAAGCGTGAACACAGCAATAATCAAACTCGATACCTTGGCCAATACGGTTAGGACCACCACCCAAAATCATAATTTTTTTGTTGTCAGTTGGGTTTGCTTCACACTCTATTTGGTAAGTGGAATATAGGTAAGCTGTTTGCGTATCAAACTCTGCCGCGCAACTGTCTACGCGCTTAAATACTGGCTTGATATTAAGAATCTGTCTTCTTTGGCGTACCGCCTCTTCGCTACAATACAGCAAACTGGCAAGACGACTATCAGAAAAACCTTTGCGCTTTAATTGGAATAAAGTGTTGCGTTCAACTTCAGCAATAGGCTGACCGGTAATAGCCATTTCAGACTTCACTAGATCTTCAACCTGAGCTAAAAACCACGGATCAATTTTTGAAAGATCAAAAATTTCTTCCTGTGTCATGCCAAATCTAAAGGCATCGGCAAGGTAGAAAATTCTATCGGGGCCGGCTGAAATTAGCTCGCTACGGATTCTACCGCGCGCATCATCGGCACTTAGGTCAACAATAGGGTCTAAACCCGATTTGTCGGTCTCGAGACCACGAAGAGCTTTTTGTAAAGACTCCTGGAAGGTTGAGCCCATCGCCATTACTTCGCCAACCGATTTCATTTGTGTGGTTAAGCGATCGTCTGCTTTCGGGAATTTTTCAAAGGCAAATCTCGGAATTTTAGTAACAACATAGTCAATACTTGGTTCGAATGAAGCCGGCGTCTGGCCACCAGTAATGTCGTTAGTAAGCTCGTCAAGGGTGTA
>Ga0302120_10000282_pt1 | contig 22017 bp, 16 predicted proteins | sample AG5_Bottom_MG_FD_203118 | JGI IMG/M metagenome (GOLD analysis project Ga0302120, IMG submission 203118) | Marine microbial communities from Western Arctic Ocean, Canada - AG5_Bottom | ecosystem: Environmental > Aquatic > Marine > Oceanic | place: Canada: Western Arctic Ocean | collected 2017-10-01 | reverse complement strand
TGATGAGTCCCGAATCACGCGCCTCAAGCAACATGTCAATCATTTTCTTCTGGGTTATCGGATCACCTATCTGTACCGCGCTACTTGGGCTTGCCTCAGTCAGTTCCAGACTTGAGAAGGTTGCTCCATGGATACCATCGCTACCGACTCTACCGCCAACCATGTAGATGATATTGCCAGGGCTCGGTGTCTTGATGTGGCTCTCGCGGCCATCGGCTAAGCGGCGCGGCATTATTCCGACTGTGCCACAATAGACCAGTGGTTTGCCGATATAACGTCGGTCGAATATCATCGCCCCGTTAACAGTCGGGATGCCACTTTCATTACCGCCCGCGCGCACCCCAGCGTGGACACCACGAAATACCCTCGAGGGGTGAAACAAACCAGGAGGTATGTCGCCATCATAATCAGGTGGGCCGAAGCAGAAAACATCGGTGTTGGCAATCGGCCGGGCGCCTAGCCCGGTGCCTAAAATGTCGCGGTTGACACCAACTATACCGGTCATCGCTCCGCCGAATGGGTCGAGGGCGCTGGGAGAATTATGAGTCTCGGCCTTCATGCATAGACTCCAATCCTCCGTCCATTCGATTACCCCGGAATTGTCGTGGAATAGGGATAGTAACCAATCAGCGGATTCCCTGATATCGAAAGTTGGTTTCATGATGTGGGTTTTGAATAAAGAATCAATGGTGCTGTCTTCACCTGTTTCATTATCGCAGTGATGGATTTTTGCCGCGAAAATCTTGTGTGAACAGTGTTCCGACCAAGTCTGTGCTAGACATTCTAGTTCAACGTCGGTCGGGGCGCCAGCATATAGCCCATGGGTTTTTCGAATCGCTTGCACATCCGGGTTGCGGTAATGACTTTGTATGGCTTTCATCTCTTCTAGATTGAGGGCTAGTAATCCAGTTTGAGATAGTTCGATCAATTCTTCATCGCTAATCTCGAGGTCTACCGTTGCCGGCGGTTGGTAGGTGGTTGGTGGGCGTTCGGGAAAATCCAAACTAGCATTTCCATCGGATGATATCGCTACCCTTTCAATCATCTGGTTGAACAGTTGATTGCTCAGCCAATCCACATCTACACTTCCTGGTAGACCCCAGAACATGTACCCAGTGGTAGTTGCTACAGATAGGTCGTCCTTGTCGGGAAAAAGAGTCTGTAATCCATCCAGAGCTGCTTGCGCTCGGTTATCGGTCACTCCGGGTTTGAAACCGATCAAGATGGTCAGGTCGGGCTCAATGTTGAAATGGCCGGTACCTACAAATGTGGAATTTGCTATACCGTCCTCGATGATTGGGTCGCTGAATAACTCGGTGGTGGCGCGAGATAGTTCACTCGCGCTAAGGTCTCCCCTTACCAAATAGCCCAAGGTACTCCTAACCTCAGTGATGTCAAGGTTATGGTCACTTGAAAGTTGACGGCGAATCGATTCTCCGCGTGCGTCAATCATTTCTCCGCCGGTTTTCGGCAGTACTTCGATGGTATGGACACGCTCTGCCATTTGACCACCAGCCCCTATTGGCAATTATTGCCCCTCGACGGCATCCCATCAATTCATCGCTTGCTTAAGCAGACTTTTTTTTCGCTTTGGTCAAAAGAGATTTTAGGTATTGGCCGGTAAATGATCGCTTGTTATCGGCAACCTCTTCAGGTGTTCCCACAGCAATTAATTCACCACCCCGATCGCCACCTTCGGGACCTAGGTCGATAACCCAATCAGCTGATTTCACTACATCGAGGTGGTGCTCAATCACCAATACTGTATGGCCTTTATCACGTAGTTGGTGGAGGACGGTGATGAGTTGTAGGATATCAGGAAATGATAATCCAGTAGTCGGCTCATCTAAGATATAGAGGGTGTGTTTGTGGGTTGGTCGGCCTAATTCACTAGCCAACTTCACCCGTTGCGCCTCGCCACCAGAAAGTGTTGTGGCGGGCTGACCGAGGTGAATGTAACCTAACCCTACCGCATTCAGTGTCCCAAGAATCCGAGATAGCCGCCGATGATTGGAAAAGAAATCAACCGCTTCGGCGACCGACATCTCCAGTACTTCGTGGATGTTCTTGCCCTTCCATAGAACCTCTAGGGTTTCCCTGGTGTAACGCTTGCCTTTGCAGGTATCACAGGTTATCCATACATTGGGGAGGAAATTCATTTCGAGTTTCATTGAGCCAGCACCAGAACACGCCTCACAGCGCCCGCCGCGCACGTTAAAGGAGAAACGTCCCGGTGTGTAAGCACGCTCTTTGGCGAGATTGGTGGCGGCGAATAATTTCCTAATGTCATCGAAACATTTGGTATAGGTCGCGGGGTTTGAGCGCGGGGTGCGCCCGATGGGAGATTGGTCGATTACTATCGCCTTGTCGACTAGTTCGATACCATCAATGGAAGTGTGCTTGCCAACAGCCCCCTCGGCACCATGAAGGTGCCTTTGTAATAGGGGCGCTAGGGTTTCAGTGACAAGACTGGATTTGCCCGAACCAGAGACTCCGGTAATTGCGACGAAGCAGGAAAGAGGAAATTTGACCTCGATGTCTGCGAGATTATTGGCCTGGGCGCCGGTGATGGTCAACCAACCATTTTCTGGGGGGGTGCGTTTCTCTGGAATTGGGATTTGTTTTCGCCCTGAGAGATAGTCTCCAGTAATACTATTCTTCGCCTTGAGGACTTTTTCTAATCGGCCACAGGCAACGATTTCCCCCCCATCTCGCCCAGCCCTAGGGCCTAAATCTACAAGCCAATCGGCTTGGCGTAGTGTATCCTCATCGTGCTCGACGACGATTAGGGTGTTGCCGAGGTCTGTCAGTTCACGCAACGTTGAGAGCAATCGGTCATTATCTCGCTGATGAAGACCGATTGAGGGTTCGTCGAGGACATACATTACCCCAGTGAGGCGGCTACCGATTTGCGTTGCGAGTCGTATCCTCTGGCTCTCTCCACCCGAAAGTGAGTTTGCTCTGCGATCAAGAGTGAGGTAATCCAACCCGACGCGGTCAAGGAAACTAAGGCGGGATTCGATTTCTTTGATGGCTTCACGGCCGATGAATAATGAGCGTTCATCTAATGGCTTGCAGGATTTGCGCAGTTCCATATTTATTGATTGGTTTTCGGTTTTATCCCCGGCCCAATAGCGCACCACTGCCAGCGCCTCATGAATACTACAGAAGCTCAAGCCATGCAGGGTCACCCCCCCTACCGTTACTCCTCGGGCGGCTGGATTGAGTTTGGCACCTTTGCACTCCGTGCATGGTTCATCATTCATGTATGCTGCCAATCTTGCCCGGTTTTTTTCTGATGTTGTTTCGGTGTAAGTCTTCTCCAATCGCCCAAAGACGCCTTCCCATGGGCGTCGCATATTGTAAGTTGAGCCGCGCTTGCTCGTGAAGGTGAAATCAATGATGGAAGAGCCCGAACCATATAGGATAATGTCTCGGGAATCTTCAGACAATTCTTCAAAGGGAGTATCTGTGGAAATATTGTAGAATTGGGCTGTCTGTTCCATTAGGCCACGGTACCAAGTTGCGTTGATCGATGACTGGAATGGTTTGATGCAACCTTCAGAAATGCTTCGCTCAGGGGTTAACATGAGTTCAAGAGAAAAATTCCTCTTCACCCCTAAACCTTGACAGGTTGGGCAGGCTCCAAGTGGTGAATTGAATGAGAATACTCGCGGACTCATCTCGGTCATGAACGCCCCGTGTTGTGGACAGGCAAAGGTCTCCGAATATGCTTCAATCACCCCTTCTATGGTTTCTCCTGCTACGCTTCCTTGACTTAGTTGAGCGGTTTTCTTAGGGTGTGTAAGGCTCTCGATTGCCACCGCTCCGCCACCCAACCTTAGTGCCTGTTCGACGGCTTCGGTCAAACGCTGGCGATTGCTCAAATCAAGGCGTATACGGTCGAGACGGACATCGATGTCATGGCGAAGATTCTTGTCGAGTTGCGGGGGTTTCTCAAATTCCTCTTCGCGGCCATTGACCTTACCATTCAACCATCCTGACTCTGCCAGATTGCGGAACAGATCGGCATGGGTTCCTTTTCGATTACGTATAACGGGTGACCATATTGCGATAGTATGGGCTTCGAATCGATAGATGATATCATCGACGATGTCTTGGACGGTGCGAATAGAAACTTCACGACCGCACTCCGGGCAGTGTGGCTGGCCGATGCGGGCCCATAGCAAACGTAGATAATCCATTATCTCGGTAGCTGTTGCTACAGTTGAACGTGGGTTGTGGCTGCCGGACTTCTGGTCTATGCTGATGGCAGGGGACAGCCCTTCAATTCCATCACAATCAGCTTTTTTCATCTGCCCGATGAATTGCCTTGCATAGGAGGATAAACTCTCGACGTAGCGGCGCTGGCCTTCAGCGTAAAGAGTGTCGAAGGCGAGACTGGATTTGCCGCTTCCTGAAACGCCTGATATTACGATGAATTTTCCTCGCGGTAGGTCAACGTCGATGTTTTTCAGGTTGTGTGTGCGCGCCCCGCGCACGGTGATCCATCCCTCTCGGCGGTTAACGCCAGCGCTTTTGTTCCCACTCATTGACGCCGCCTCAGCACCGGTTGGCACCGTCGTTTTTGAACTCATGTTTCCTACAACAACAAAGCATCTATCCACTCGCCGGCCGCTCCGGATGACCCAGGGGGGAGGAGAGTGAGGGCAGAGGCTGTGGCTAAACTATGGAGATTATTCGAGCCTTGGTGTGTGGTGATGTGCCCGACAAGGCCTTCGGGCGTGAATTCGATAGCGATTCGGCGTAATGTGAGGCCATCTGCCATGGCTTTTACCGAGTTGGCTAATCGTACTCTGACTTTTATTTCACTTGGTCCACTTGCTTTGGTTTGGCTACGAACCCATTGGGCGGTCAAAATTCTGAAAACCACATGACTAGAGACTGGGTTACCAGGTAGCCCCCATAGCGGTGTCCCCTTCCAAATACCGAATAATGGCGGTGAACCGGGGCGTAACTTGACCCTCCAGAAGTGTATTTCGCCTTCGCCTTCCATGATTTTTCGGACAAAATCAAATTCTCCCATCGATACTCCGCCGCTGGTTAGAATGATGTCTGCTGATTGCGATGCCTCGTCTAATGCTTCCCTTAGGGAATTGAGGTCGTCGCTAACAGTTGGGTGTATCTTTGGTTTGTGCCCCAACCATTTCACTAGGGCGGCCAATCCATGGCTATTCGATTCGTAAATTTGCCCGGGTTTCAACTCTTGGCCTACCGGTACAATTTCATCACCGGTGCTGATGATTGAGATGTTAAGTTTACTCTGCACTTTGAGTTCACTGAATCCCATCGTAGCACATAATCCAATGCGCTCGGGGGTGAGTAGTGTCCCAACTGGAAAAACCACTTGGCCTTCGGTAATGTTTTCGCCACGTCGGCGGATATAATTGGGTTTGGATGGGTGGTACAGTTTGACTTTCTTACCATCCCCATCAACTACGGTGTGCTCGACTTGGATGATTGAGTCGGCCCCCTCTGGCATTTGCGCTCCGGTCATTATTCGCATGGCCTGCCCCAAACCCACGGCTGGCGTGGGTGCGTTGACTTCTCCTGCTTGAACGGTGCCGATGATTTCCAATAACGCGGGATTTTCCTCGCTCGCTGAGATGGTGTCTTGGTGACAGACAGCCCACCCATCCATTGCTGAATTATCGAAAGGTGGGTCGTCATGAGGGGAGGTGATGGCGGTTGCAAGTAATCTATTGTCGGCTCCCCCCAATACTACCACTTCAGTGGTGGTAACCAATTCAGTTTGGTTGGCAATTTCTAGAGCTTCTTCGACACTCACATAGTATGGAGGTTTTCCGCCCATATTCCCACCCAGCCTCACTCTCTTGTTTGATATTGTGTAAGGCGAGATTTCATAGTTAGGAAAACTATGGGCATCTATGGAGTTGTGGTTCTTCCTAACTTTGCTCGGCCTAATGTTAATCGCCGCGCTTTACTCCTCGGTCGGCCATGGTGGTGCTTCTGGTTACCTGGCCATCCTTTCACTATCGGCTTTCGCAACTAGGGATTCTGCTTGGTTGAAACAGCAAGTTTGGTGTTTGAATCTCCTTGTTGCAGCACTCGCGTTCTACCATTACCGCCGCTCCGGAAATCATATTCCAAAATTAACGATTCCGTTTATCGTCACAAGTATTCCGCTGGCTGTTATCGGGGGATACATGCGAGTGGGTGGAGGAATATACGATATTCTCCTCTCATTGACTATGGTATGGGCAGCGTGGCGTCTATTCTCGATTTCAGATGGAATAGAGGATGATTTTGATTTGGAGATCCCGAAACTGGGAGTCGCTGCCCCGGTCGGGGGTGTGATCGGTTTTCTAAGTGGGATTATCGGGGTGGGTGGTGGCATCTTCCTTTCCCCAATTATATTATTGAAAAGATGGGCCACCCCAAAATCAGCGGCGGCTACTGCGGCGCTATTCATCTGGGTGAATTCGGCTGCCGGCCTGGCTGGGAGTGTGTTGTCGGGCCAGTTTGTATTAGAAATGGATACCCTGATTTGGTTTCTGTCCGCGGTGCTCGTAGGTGGTATCGTCGGCTCCCGATATGGGGCGTTTTTCGCTTCGGAAAACGCAGTGAGAAAAATACTGGTTGTTGTATTAGTCATCGCTGCCCTGAAACGCCTTCTCGAAATGGCGCTGGTTCTCTAAATAGAGATGGTGGTTATCTTAACAGTGGTTATTGAAGATGATTTCTATTCAAAGGTATCTTGGTGCTCGCAGTTCGGGCATGTAATCGTATAGCGCGCGCGCTTCGGTTTGGGGGTTTGCATTATTGAACCGCATAATGAGCATTGGTGACGAAGAAATTCTGGCTCTGGTGGGGCTCCGGCATTGGGGTCTTCAAGGGCGCGAGATGTTTCCCATCCTACTTGGTCAGAATAAGTATCTGTTTCTTTGATATTGCGACTCTTGAGTGTCAAACGTAACTTCTTCCGGCGTCGCTTTTTCTTTCCTGTTGGTGATTTCGCACCACGGGGACGCTTAGCAGCCATGCTCCGTCGTTGGTGAGTCTTCTATTTCATTCATTCCACAGTGCGAGTATTAATCGATAATAGTATATGATTCACCATTTACTGGGCAATGGACAGTATGCCCTTGAGATTCAAGGGCTGCAACTAGGGGAGGGCGGGCTTGATGGGGGTCGGTATGGTAGACGACTACGTGTTTAGCCTTGCATTGTTTGGTAAAAGAAATAATTTCATCGTGGCCGCAGTGGGTTGAGAAAGTGAATTGGTCAACTTCTAACTCGATTGGGATATCTGTGCCAAATATCGGTAACTTACCTTCATCGAGAAGTTTCCGGCCGCCGGAGCCACGGGCTTGATATCCAGTCAGTAAAATAGCGTTATTCGGGTTGTCTCGAAGGCGATTCATATACCAGATTGAAGGGCCACCATCAAGCATCCCTGAGGTGGTGATTATCACATCTGCATCTAGGGCTTTCTTACGGTCGGATTTGCTACTAACTTTTTTTGCCCATATCATCGCCGCTTCGAGTTCTTCGCTGGAGCGAAGATACTCTGGATGCTCAAGATATAATTTGGCTAGAAATTTACCCATTCCATCTATGTGTATGTTTAGATTCGGTTTATTTTGATGTAAGAGCATCAACACATCTTGGGTCCGTCCATTGGCGAAAGCAGGTACCAAACATGTTCCCCCACGCGAAACCACTTCAGTGACCCTATTGAGGAATCTTTCTTGTTCGGGCTTTTTTGGAGGGTGACTTCTTCCACCATATGTTCCTTCAACAAATAGGATGTCGCATTCTATTGGTTCAGCACCGTTAACCAATTTACTATCTCGAGTATCAAAATCTCCAGTGAATAGAATTCTATGAGTGGGTGTATCAATATTAACCATCGCTGCTCCAGGAATATGTCCTGCGGGGAGTAATTGCCATTTCCAATTATGGAAAGTTATTTTCTCATTAAAACCGTGGGATTGCCAGAGATCCACCGCTTCATCAATATCCCTCTTATCCCAGGATAATGGGTATCCTTCAATCCTGCTGACCTTATAACAATCATTCCACATTGGCATAGCAATTTCTCCTGTTAATGCGGTGCCATGTAATCTGGTTGAGTGATGTGAAGCAAGCCAAGGTGCCATGCCGAGGTGATCAATATGTGAATGGGTGATGATGCAGTCGGTGACTTTTGGTGCCTCATTGGGATACCGTGGTGGTTTGGTTGGAGCAAGTCCATAATCCAGTAGAAGTCTAGTTCCAGCTACGTCCTCAAGAATACAACCGACATTTCCAACCTCATTTCCACCACCTAGAAAATGAAAACGAATACCTTCTTTAACAGCCTCTTCAGGATACGAAGAAGTTCGGCCTGGTGAATACAATACCATTTCTATCGAAATGAACGGAGTGAGGTTATTGAATGAACCTTTGCAATCAATGATTTCATCTTGATTATGTATTATTTTTTAACACTCCCCTCTATTTCCACTGGAAAAAATATTAAGATGTTGGTTTTTAAAAATAAAACCAAATTTAAAAATTATTTCTAATAAAGTAAATAGACTACCTTCTCCCATAACGTAAAGGCATTATATTTATTATTCAATATTATCAATTACTAATATTTCTTATCAATAAAATATACTTCCATCGGAAACCTTCGGGTCACTACCCCTACTACACAAAATATAAAAATATCATCATTATTCATTTCCACTAGAAGATCTAAACATGAAAATTACCAATAATATCATAATTTACACCAATAACATACAATAAATCCTATCCGCGAAAGAAATTTCATTTTTATTCCTAAGGGATAACCATTCAACAACCCACCCCCTCGGATAAACATGGCACGCATGGAAGGTCATGCCTTTCTGGTTAATGATGACAGGTGCTTTGGTTGTGCAGCTTGTATAGCGATGTGTCCGGTAGATGCTCTATCCTTAATTGATAGATTGGCAATAGTCGAAGAAAAAAAATGTACCCATTGTAATTATTGTATTCCTGCATGCCCCGTTTTTGCATTATCAATCCAACCAATTCCACCCAACCATTCAAAATAATGGAGCACTTCAGGTGAGGTGGAATCTCTATGAAAAACACACATCTAGTCGCCGGGGCCGGTTTGCAGGGTTTGGCATGTGCCTTTACCTTGATGTCAGCAGGAGAAGATGTGATCATCATCGAAGCGAAGCAAGAGATAGGCAACCCAGTAAATGGAATCGGTTATGTAAATCAAGAATCAACCTATGATTGGATATGTAAAATGAACCCCCCAATTCAACTACAACTTCAAGATAACCAGGGGGAGTGGGGTCTGCGTCTAGAATGGTTAGAGAAATTACTTTGCCAAAGAATTGGCGAAGGCGGAGCCGACATCCGCGTAAAAACTAGAATCTTGGGTTGGAAAGAAGATTGTGAATTTGAAGTTATTGAAGTCAAAGGCGCTGGTGCTGACAACTCGCAGTTTATTTCAGCTAAATACTTCCATGACTGCCTCGGAGACCAGCCATTTACAAACGCACTACCTGGCCTTGATGGCCTCATAGATCCCAATGATGGAAAAAATGTACTAGGGAGAAAAATTCGTTCTGATTTAATACAATGGAGTGGGGCGATAGCAAGCCCAAAAAGGATTCCTCAACAATGGTCACATCTCGGGTGGGATGGAAAGAGGTTGGCTTTTCCAAGGGCCGATGGGACGATTGAATGCTGGATGAAGGGAACATCATGCAAACCACAACATCCCAATGGCTGGCTTGAAATTATTTCTATTAAAGGAGGTGGAGACCACCATGAATTATCAATAGACACGGCGATTTCTCGCGGTATCAATCAAGCCACAAAGTTCCTAAAACAACAATAAATACCATCCTATTCCTTGATAAAGAATTGAATGGAGCACTAGGTGAAGACAGATGCGACCACAATCCCATCCGACTACAATCGATTACATCACCGCACATTTTTCAGGCCCACGCCATGCCACTCTGATAGACCCCGCCAACCAATCACCAGAAGTAGCCGCCAATCGGGCACAGATTGCCATCGAGGCTGGAAGTAAACTAATCATGGTCGGCGGCTCCACCGAAACCCCGGATAATCAAGTACATGCAACTGTAATTGCTATTCAAGAAGCACTCGAGTTACGGATATGGGGTGAGAGTCAAGATGCAAATGCTCAGGGCGAAACCGATTGGAATATCCCAGTGGTGCTATTTCCTAGTGGAGCACATGCATTATCTCCTGCTGCAGATGCTATAACTTTCATGATGTTGATGAATAGTGAAAGCCGAGAATTTCTAGTAGGGGAGCAGCAGCGGGGCGCAACCAAAGTTGCAGAATATGCTATTGAAACACTCCCAACAGGTTATTTGGTCTGTGCACCAGGTGGAAAGGTCGGCGAGGTAGGAAAGGCCAACCTAATTCAAGCAACAGATTCCAAAGAAGTTGAGGGATGGGCGCACTGTGCGGCGATGTTCGGCTTCAAATTATTTTATCTTGAAGCTGGAAGCGGCGCCGATACCCCCGTTTCGGTGGAATTGATTACTAGCGCCGCAACAGTAGACAACCTCACCATCTTTGTTGGTGGGGGGATATTAGATGGCGCCGCAGCCAAAGCGGCAGCAAAAGCAGGGGCGAACTGGGTAGTAACTGGCACATTAACTGAGAATTCCCACGACCTATCTGATTTGAGAGATAAACTCAGTGACCTAATTACGACAATGACTCAATCATCATCGTAAACTCCGGGATCGGCATGGCCCCCCGGTGAGTGTGGACGCCCCTCACTCACATCAACTGCTTCTGAAGTATCAATTTCACTTTCATCAAAACCTAATTCAATTTCTTCACCACTAGCTAAAGTTGTCATATCACCCACAGATGGGCTAGAAATTTTCCGATCAACATCCGGCGCAGCCGCATATTCAGAGCGCAAGTCTTGGCGTTTATCATGGTCACGTGACAACTCCAAAGAATCAGCGAACACACGGCCGACCACCTCACGGGTTCTTTCACTACGACGGGCAGAATCCAACTCATAACTCGACTGTTCAAACTGATTCTCTAATTCACGCAATTCTGAGGTTCGGTCTTGTAGGGCTGACTCTAAGTCGGTCAGTGTCAACTGCATCTGACTAACTCTCTCATCCCGCTCAAAGACGTCGTTATGGAGTCTACGCTCACGTCGCCGCAAAGCCTCATATTCTCGATTTCTCTCAAGCAAACGGCGTTTCAACTCCTCAATTTGCTCGACCAGGTAATCGTGTTCAGCGCTGACACTACGGGGGCCTTGCAGCACCCGTTCCAACTGCTCCTCTAACTCCCCCATTCGCTTATCGCGTTGGTCTAGAAGACCGCGTAAACGATCGGCGATATCGCGCAATCGTTGCCGTTCCTCTTCAAGCGCAACATTTGCTGCAGCCTCGGCAGCGAACTCACCAGACCGCTGGTCTAGTTGTGCTTTCAAGGCGCGAACCTCGTCGGCGGTAACACTAGTTAGGCCCGCTTGAGCGGCCTTATCCAAAGCCTCGACAAGTTGTTCAACCTTACCTTCCATTTCAGCGATAACACCATTTTGGTCTTCTGTGAGATTACGCAATTGATTATTTTCAACCTCAAGAGATTCCATTTCATCCACACTTGCCGAGGCTGCACTCTCGGCGATTTCCTTTTTAGAATCATCAAGCATTCTCTCAAGGTGGACGATTCGAGCATCACGATCACGCATCCCTTCCTCGGCTTCCTGTAACATCATTACTTCTGGAGCAACACCGTCTTCTCGCTCAGCGAGGTCCAATTCAAGAATCCGTAATCGTTGTTTGGTTGAAACCAAGTCATCATTACGAGATGACAACTCATCCCAAGCGACCAAAACCTCGTCGACAAGTTGCTCTGGGCTATACGATTTCAACATCCCCTCAAGGGCTGAACGGTCATTCCCACTGACCGAATCACCCCCATCTCCTGGGGCCGTGGCAGTTCCGAGCGTCATGCTATCGCTACGCGTCGGCCTTATATCGTTCTTGAACCTTTACCGTGCTAAGACTTCAATTTGCTCAGTTGTCGACCTATCTTAAACAGCCGAGAAACTTCAATTAATAGAAGTATATTGCTCATCAGGCATGGCTTCAGCCAACTTCAAAGCACCAGTGGCAACCTTTGTAATCGGATCATCGCAACACCATACATTCACATCACCGATATCTGATAACTCATCAGCAATTCGCCCAGCGATTCCGTCTATCAAAGAACCTCCACCACTAAGGATGATATTGTTGCGAAGTACTGGTTGATATTCCGGATCAGCAGTTGCTACAACAGCCTTGATTCCCGAGACAATATAAGGCATCGCAGACTCACAAGCTTCTCTAACCAAATCACCTATGTCAACGACCTGCTTCTTTCCCTCTACTGACAATTCAACCATACATTCCCTCTCATCGTCACCGACATAGGAATACTGCTCTTTCCAACCGCGGGTCATATCCTTGGTCAATTGAGCTCCAGTATACTTCTTCTCGATAAGTTCCATCAGTTCCTCATCAATCCAATCTCCAGCATGGCTTAGAGTATCCTCATCATCCTCAGAGGGGAATGTGCCATAAATCCGGGCGATGTCAGTGGTTCCAGCACCGATGTCGACGACGATGCTACCGCCGATTTCTTCTAAACCGAATGCGGTTGCAAAAGGTTCGGAAACCACCATTATCGCATTCACCTGACCGCGCAGTGTGGCGACGAGGTTGGATTTGTCAGTGAAAGTGATGTGTGAGGGACTGCAAATCACACCGAACACTTCATCGTAATCTTCAGGGTCTACGGTGTCGATAAGATGGGTGACGAAGGCCTTTGCCGCAGCCAGGTTTCCCTCATCATCTTGAGCGACGCCAGCGGCCATAGGACGAAATAAATTACAGGCCAATTTATTCTTTAATGCATCAGCCCCGAATAGAACGTCCCGTCCGAGGAAATTTCGTGCCACCGGGTCCTTTGGTTTACCGACGACGGTTTCCATTGTATCCAACCCACCAGCACTCGATGCGATGGTAGATTGGAAAGTTCCCAAATCAATTCCTATATACAATCTTTTGGCCATTTTCATCCCTCTTAAGACGCTCTCGCGCAAAGTGAGCCATACAACTTCTATGCTTGAATGTGATGGTGGGCTGAGGCGGAAAAACGCATCATCACTCTGCTTCGCCAAAGGGTCCCCGCAACCCCTCATCTTCCCTTCCCTTCCGCCCAACTTTCCACACCGAGATTGCCGCAAGCGCGTAGGCGGTGAATAATATTGAAATTGCCACAAACGGCCAGGTGACTTTCCCCCTTGGGAATGAAGCCACATTCTCCCCATCAACACCCCCTCCCCCCTCGCCGAATTCACTCAAGACTAGAGTGACGTTACTGTTTAGAAAAGTAGAATTCGCAACTACCCCTCCATCGATATCCAATTCCACCACCATCCACACAACATCTACTGAGACCACACCTTCATATTCGGTCAAATTTTTCCCTTCACCAGATACAAAAAAAGCCCAGAAACCCCAAATATCCAAATTGGCGGAATGTAATTGACCTTCCCCATCAACACTTTTTTCCCATATTTGGATTTCTTTTAATCCATCAATGGAGCGAAGGTAAACACTGACCACACTCAAATTTCTATCATCATCAGTCAAGATGAAATCGAGTGGGAGAATATCAGTATAGGTTGCTTCGTCGGGCGAAAGGGCGAGAAATAGTGCTGGAGAATATGGCCAACACCCAACCCCATCGACAATATCACCAATAGGAGTATTCGGGCATTGGTCGACTAGATCAACCACCATATCACCGTCACCATCAATGATTGAATCACAATCATCAGGAACACCATCCATATCCAAGTCGATCAAATCATCGAACCCCGCGCACATATCCTCACCATCACTAACCCCATCACCATCACCATCGAGTTGCCAAGGCGAACACCCCTGCAAATCAACCCCTATACCGATAGCGGAATCCGAACACAAATCGAGAAAATCCGAGACACCATCACCATCACCATCTAAAGATTCACGCATCAATCCCTTTCCTGCCAAAGCAAATCCAACCCTATCTCCATCGATACCCAAACCCCCAGTGGAATTACCGATGGTAACATTTCTAGCACGTACCTTCACCTCAACCCAAGGTAAATCACCGAGTAGGCCCGCGGGGATTCTTACCCCCACAGTCGACTCATTATTGCCGGTCAGGGAGTCGAGAAAAGCTGCTTCAACGAAGTGATTACTATATCCACTATCATTGAAATAATCACCGACGAAAAACTCACCATTGGGTAGAATCACCACCAATTGCAAATCATCTACAGGACCCGGTGCTGGCTTTGGTGACCAAGAGAGACGGATATCCAAATCTTCACCCACCACCCGTTCCAATTGCCACGACGCCTCTTCCCCACTAGCCAAGAAGGGCCCAGTCAAATCAGCACCAAACCAGTCACCATAGGATATTTTTGCCAACGGCCCACCAACCTTCGGCGAATCGAAGCGCTGCTGTAGAGACGAAATCCAATCATCACCACCAGCAAAACCATCCCAAATCCAGATATTAGTCACTGGGTCAACTCCTATTGGATCGAAACCATCCCCGTTCAATGTTGAATTGAGCAGTTCAACATCAAGCAGACGTGAGAGATTGGGCCTGCCCCACCCTTGCATTTCATCAGGTGAATAACCTAGATCCAAACCCTTGTGGTGCCCTCCCACTAAAGGCTCAGCAGACAGAGTCAACAAGGCACGCAATAAATTATTGGATGGGGTGAAACCATCCCCGAGAGAAACATTTCCCACCCCCCCATATGACGACCAACCAGGTATAATTTCACTGCTATTGATAATTGAGCGATTATCCCCCGAACGAGAAATCCACCCATCTTCAACCATCTGCTGAATCACAGCCGTGGCTGAAGCAGCCATTGGCGTCGCCATCGAGGTGCCAGTACTGGAGCGAGAACCCCCATTAGCCGAATCATGCACCCCATCACTCTGTGCTGAGATGACACCAATTCCAGGGGCGAGGATGAGGATACCACGACGACCATCTTCGAGCGGGCCATGGCTCGACTGAGAATAAAGAGTGGTCGAATTATCTCTCGCACTAGCACCGACCGATACTACAGAGCGAGCATTTGCCGGTTCCAACACCAAACCACCATTATTCCCCGGTGCGACGAAAACTAACGACCAAGGGTTTTCTCGCATCCAAGCATCGAGATTATGCGAGCGAATTGTGTAAGCAGTAGTCATATCACCCCAAGAGTCGGAATGAATGACTCCACCATATTGAGAATTTTCCCACAGCAATGTGTCCATATCCGGCTCCATCCAACCCGATGAGCCGACTAAATCCTGCACAACTAATTGAGAATCATAAGCCATCGCAGTCATTATTCCAGGGGTAGCATTCCCCCAATCACCATTCATCGATGCGAGAAACTCATCGATATCATAACATGATAATGTGCCAGCAGTATGGCTGCCGTGACGCCCATCAACTTCACTAGGATCATCCCAGTCATCGTAGGTCTCATTGAGTAATAACAGTTTACGATGATCAGTTCCCGGCGTGGCTGAAACATTTTCTTCCTCGGCGCCGAAACCATATGCTATGCTTGCATTTCGGAAACAAGAATGGTCACGGTCCAAACCGGTATCAGCTATTCCTACCACAATCCCCGCGCCCGCTAATCCGATTTCCCACAAGGGATGGGACAATCCCTCACCATCCTGTAATGTCGCCGAAGAAACCTCATTTCTCGAACTTGCTACCAACACCGGCTCCACCCAGAATATTCCTGGGAGCGCCAGCAACTCATCGAGGAGGGAGTTTCCCCCGGCGGACGGCCACACCACTTCGATAGTGAGCGGTAAAGAACCGGCGCCCATATCATCGGGCAAATCATCAGGTTGTAACCCTAGCCTGTGTAAATCATCCACTAATCTATTCCCAGCATGGTGCGGCAATCGGGGTTCAAGAACCACCAATAGTGATTGTTGAGGAAGGGGATATTCAGAATCCAAACCAGCTTTCCACTCTGCTGCAGGGGTAGATGAATGACCTTCCGCCCACTCCACAGTGATCGCATCCAAAGGTTTCCAAACCAAGAGACTGGCAAAACCCAATTGCCGCAGCGGACTGATATCATATGAGTATAGAGATGACCATTCATCCACCGTCCAAGCGTGGTCGAGTACCAACACATATTCCTGTCCAATCCCCCTTTGGTAATCACTTAAATCATCACCATGCCCTAGTAAATCAGCAGTAACTATACTACCGGCTAGATTGGCAATAAGCAAAGAAACCAAGGCAATACCCAGTCCCCCCCGAAACCAACTGCGGCCCATATGAGGGCGACAACCCATCCACCTTTAGCCGCGTCTCTTTCACCACCACAACCCCCACCCCACCAACTTTGGTAATCCCCCCCACCCCACAATATCTCAACCTACACCCAACAAAAAGAGGGAGCCCGCGCCACATGCTGTTTTTTTTACGCGACGGCGCGTTTAAGGGTAAGTGTTAGGTCGCCGCCGGCATGGATGCTTACCGAGTGAAAGGAATAGTCCCTATGGGGAAGGCCCGACAACAGTTCTCAATGGACATCATTGCTGTAGATATTGCCGACGCCGAGCACCGCGTCTACTCGATTATCGGCAGTCGCCACAAAACAAACCGCCGCACTATTAAAATCAAATCATGCGATAAAATCGACCCCCGCGAGTCGAGCGATCCACGAGTAGTAGACCACTTCCGAGAACAACTGGCAACAATGAAACCCATACCTAGCAAGGAAACCAAAACCAAAGATGCACCATCTCAAGAGGAGGAGTGAGCACCACCCCTACAAAGGGGCATCTCATCTCGCTGACTAGAGGAGAGAGATTCCCATGGCCGAAGAAGAATTGAAGAACATGGCGCGATTAATTGACCTCAACCGCCAGCGCCTTGAACAATTACAAGACCAAGTGTCACGATTGGAAATAGTTCAGGCCGAGGCCGCTGATGTTGAAACAAGCCTTACTGAGATATCTCGAATTGCCAGCGAGGCAACCTCCCATCCTTCCGAAAAGAAACAAAACAAAGTAATGATTCCCATCGGTTCTGGAGTGCACCTCCCAACCACCGTCGAGGCCAACACAACATCGGTTATTGATATCGGCAGCGGCATATTCGCCGAGAAAAATCCAGATGAGGCAGCATCTATAATTCGTACTAGAATCACCGAACTTGGCATTATTATCACAGAATTGAATAATGAAGCAGAAACAATCACTGCAAAAATAACCGAAATGGGCACAGAATTCAATCTAGCGGCACAGCAGATGAATGACGGCGGCATGACCGATCCATCCTTAGAGGCACCACAGATAACCGAGCAAAACCGCACCGAAACGACTGATAATGAGGGTGAGGATAAAGAAACTGCTCAACAACAACCCAAACCATCGCGCCGACGAGGTTTTGGTGGCGAACTGACACTAGATGATTGAAGGTGAGACGATGGGACTATTCGACCGATTCCGCAAGCGAGTTCGCGAAGTTGCGGAAGGGGCTGACGAATCCGAGTTAGTGGCAGCAGAAGACTCCGCTGAAGCACAGGAGGCTATGGCCGCGGCAGCAAGAAATCATACTGAATCAACACCAGAATCCACCGACCCCCCCGAAGATGCTGTCGACGACTGGGATGAGTTGGAAGAACTAGATAATCTCCAACCCCCCATTCCTGAATCCCCAGTGAAAACAAAACCATCGGCGGAAGACATCGAGGATTGGGACGATTGGGATGATGACGATGATGACACCAGCCCTCTACCCACAACAATATCAAAAAAAGAGCGTAAGCGGTTGGAGAAGGAAACAAGGCGGAAAGGAAAAAACAAGTCGAAAAACCAATCTTCCCCAGAAACCAAACCGAAGGGCTCACGGGTCGACTTGGCGATGATGCGCTCAACTACCGGCCGACAGCTAGTCAAGGTTAAGTCTGCGCCACGCGGCTCTAGTGGGGCCAAACAAAGCGAGGACGAATTTGGCAAGAGCATCGAAATTGACCTCGGTGGCGGCGTAGTCAAATCCGGCGGCAAAGTCATCAAGCAGGGTGCAGCCTTCGATAAACTCCTAGAGGAACTAGAGTGGCTATTGCTTGAATCCGACATATCATCCCTTGCCACAACTGCGGTAATGGGAGCATTACAACGAGAATTACTCGGTAATCGCCTTCGCAAAGGCGCCAAACTCGAAAAAATTCTTGAGGCTAGCCTTAAACGGGCGTTGAATAATCTGTTAGAATCAGATTATTGGGACTTCAATGCCACAGTAGATGATATGGTAAAAAAAGGCGACACTCCAGTCATCATCATGCTTGTCGGGGTCAATGGAACTGGAAAAACCACAACAACAGCAAAAATTGCTCACCGGATGAAAGAACAAGGCCATACAGTGGTCGCCGCCGCTGCTGACACCTTCCGTGCTGGGGCGATTGAACAACTTGAATTACACTGTGAACGACTCGGAATAAGGTGTGTCTCAAGTCAACGCGGCGGCGACTCAGCCGCAATCGCTCGAGACGCAGTGGAAAGTGGGCGAGCCAAGGGAGCCGACGTGGTACTGATTGATACTGCTGGAAGAATGCAGAACAAGAGCAATCTAATGGCCGAATTAGAAAAAGTACACCGGGTTACAAAACCACACCTGGTAATTTTCGTTGGTGATGCATTAGCTGGTAATGATGCTGTTGACCAAGCGGTCGAATTCCAGAAGATGCTTGATTTTGACGGCACGATATTAACCAAACTCGACACCGACGCCAAGGGTGGAGCAGCCCTTTCCATCGCCCATGCTACCGGCCGACCAATTGTCATGGCTGGAATAGGTCAGGACTATGGTGATCTGATCCAATTCGCCCCGAATTGGCTTCTCGACCAATTATTCAAATAATTTGCACCAACCTCCATAACCGTTGAACTCATCAATGACTTGCTGGTGGATGCCACTATGTCCGAGGAGATTTTCAATGATGAGAGGTCAGCACAATTGTTCACAGTAATCCACATGTTTCAGCGCACGGCGATGGTTCACATGGGAATGCTACCTGACTACGAGGGCAATAGGCAATGGAATATGGCCGAGGCGAAGTCAGGTATCGATATGATTCAGATGCTGAAAGAGAAGACTGAGGGTAACTTAGATGATAATGAAAGTAAATTATTAGATTCCATTATCGCCGAATTACAGATGCAATTCGTCAGGGCGCCCCAAGCCAAGAAAGACATGGATGAGAAAATCGAAGACGTCAAGAAGACCCAAGAAGCCTTCACAACCCCACGTGATGGGCCAGCTGAAGAAATCGTTAATGATGGCGAAGAAGAGTAACCCAAAGCAAATCTGGTCTGCTGAGATAACCCATATCCTTCAAGAGCAGGAGATACCACGAGGGGGGTGAGGGCTATGAGTTTCATATCCGATGCTGACCCAGATTCATCACCCACGGTTCTTATCGTCGATAACAACCAGATGGCTATGATGCGGATGAGCGAAATATTCCGCCACCGGCAGTTCCATGTTATCGAATGCAGCGATGGTGACAAGGCGGTCGATGAATACATCCGCAATGACCCCGAACTAGTGGTAATGTCACTGGACATACCCAGCCTCGATGGCCATCTGGCAGCACTCGAGATGCGCGAACACGGTGGAGACTCACGAATACTCTTCACCGCCCCGCGCCGTCAGCGCCAACTTGCCACCGATGCCGCCCATTCGGCGGGAGCGGTAGCCTGGGTTGAGAAACCGATTACCAAGAGTATGATTGATGAGATTTGGGAGGAGGTGATAGGTCCGGTTCCAGAAGCCCCGGGTCTAGCAGACCTTGACCAATTATATCCAGATAAGATATTGATTGAAGAGGTTGAGGATGAAATCGAATTACCAGCCCCATTTCCTTTACCTATGCCTCTGGCACTATCTGACACAGGGGACGGTGCGGGTGGGAAAAAGTGGGGGATAAAAGGCAAATTGTTCACTTTGCTATTACTCAGCATCATCAGTTTTGGACTGGCTGAGTATTATATGTGTATTGATTTGGTCAACTTCAGTTGATTTTTCCATCCCCATAGGGCGTCGGTAGTGCAGACTCAGAACTTACCTCGGGAACGGGTGATTGTTGCTCGGCTACTGAGGGGAAAACAAGAGGGGGATGCACCGGAATATCGACTGCTAGAGTATGGGGCAGAATCACACTTCCCACCGGTGCTTGAATCGCTTCTTCCGAACTCAATGCTGCATCGTCGAGAAGGGTTGGATCGGCACGAGCCAAGCGCTCATCTAATTCACTCCATTTCTTGAATTGCCATAATACCACCCAAACCAGTCCAATACAACCGATGGCGACGAATGCCCACGCGGCCGCCGACACGTCATTTCCCCCTCTCAAGCAATGCTTGCCAGGATGCCTCAGCATAGGTTTTGGCCGCGTCGCTTGGCGAATCAGCGCGATGGATTCCACTCCCAACAATTATCCCATCCGAACCAGAAATCACCGCTTGACTCGGATTGCCATAACGTTGGCCCAATTCACCATCCTGCGCAGAGATACTTACTCCAGGTGTCCAGATAATTCGCCCATCACCAACCAACTGGCGAAGTTGAGACAATTCTTCAGGGCGGGAGCCGTTACCGATGAAACCGAAACACGCGGGATGCTGTTTACCAACAGCCACTACAGCCTCACTGTACCCCGGAGTTTCCAAGAGGTTCCCAGCACTGCTCATCTGTGCAAGAAGAAGAACCCCCCCCTCGCGGCCAACCGAATTCCACGCCTCAGCCATCCCATCGAGTACCGAAGGGCCAGAAATCATGTGGGCGGTCATCAGGTCGGCCCAGTTACGAGAATCGTATATTCCACCCATCTGGTCGCGGGCAATTTTTCCAATATCACCGTGTTTCCGGTCTTCAAAAATCAGCAAATCTGCTGCCGCCGCTTGGCCGATAAAATCACTCCAGGCCGATGGCGACCAATCTTCAACTAGGTCGACATGGGTCTTTAGGGCGACCACATATTCAGAGACTTCATCGATCAATTCGAATAGGCCAGCCATGTTATAGCGGTCAGCGGCCAGTATCACCAGACTCTGTTTGGCAACCACAGTTTCCATGTAGCGTCGCGACAAGGATGACTCACAAGTCGACCAACGCTCACCCCAGACCTCGGCCGCCCGCATCACCCCAAGGGGGGGCGGGTCATGCCTCAAAGCCTTCGCCTTCGCATTACTACGGCTGCACCGAGCAGCGACAGCACTCCCAAGGCGGCGGTGAATCCAGGGGTATAGGCGTCACCATCGACATTTGGGTCGAAAGTCGTCCCGCCTGCCACGGTGATGCTGATTGCTCCGGTCAAGGTATTGACTCCATCAGTCCAGGTCACGGTGACATCAACAGTCGTCTCGACAGTTTCAGTGATATTGACCACCGCTCCCACCGTAGCGGTGGCGGCCGGCCCGATAGTAATCCCGTTGATAGTCGCCGTCACCATGTCCCCCTCGGGGTCTGTACAGACGGCGATGATGTAGTAGGTGCCCGCTGGCACTTGGATTTCTTGAGGGCCGATCCCACCAGGAATCATCGGTGGAATCGCCGGAATCGCCGCTGCGCCGCTGATAACCATACCGTTCATCTCCAATGAGAAGTAGATGTCACAGATTGGTGGTAGGTTGATGGGGGCAAGGCATCCGTTGGCCATGTCACCCCAGGCCAAGGGACAGACATCGACATCGTCGTTGACGAAATCCTCGTCGGTATCGTGATTGGCCGGGTTGGTGCCGTCGGTGAACTCGTCTAGATTGGTCACTCCATCACTATCGAGGTCACCAGCACCATCATCAGTATAGGGGTCGGTGTTGTAGAAGTTCTCCCAGTCATCTGGCATGCCGTCACCATCGGTGTCGTCAACGTCCTCACACC